>WNGA01002094.1_pt1 | contig 30574 bp, 26 predicted proteins | sample 5400061 | NCBI WGS metagenome assembly WNGA01 (sample SAMN13153366, study PRJNA577476) | soil metagenome | isolation source: 100 cm soil or saprolite under grassland replicate 2 | place: USA:California | collected 2016-06-15 | reverse complement strand
GCGAATCGCCATCGCCCGCGTTATCGCCCGATGGTTACCCCGCTGCCCCAGCTGCCATCGACCGCGGGCCGAGGGTCTCTCAGAAGGGAGTCTCTCAGAAGCCCCCACGTGACGCAGTAGTGCTAAGTGAACGGCATTGCGGCTAGCCGTAGTCGCTGATGTCGGGGCAGCTGCAAAACAGCTTGCGGTCGCCGAGGACGTTGTCGAGGCGGCCGACCGCGGGCCAGAACTTGGCCGCGCGCAGGTAGGGCAGGGGAAACGCCGCGCGCTCGCGCGGGTAGGCGTGCGGCCACTCGGGGGCGAGCAGCGCGGCCGCGGTGTGGGGCGCGTTCTTGAGGATGTTCTTCTCGCGCGGCATCGCCCCCGCCTCGATCTCGGCGATCTCCTGGCGGATCGCGATCATCGCGTCGCAGAACCGATCCAGCTCGGCCTTCGATTCGCTCTCGGTGGGCTCGATCATCAGCGTTCCCGGGATCGGGAACGACATCGTCGGGGCGTGGAAGCCGTAGTCCATCAGCCGTTTGGCGACGTCGTCGACCTCGATGCCGGCCAGCTTCTTGAGCGGCCGCGCGTCGACGATGCACTCGTGCGCCACCCGCCCGGCGGTGCCCTTGTAGACCACCGGATAGTGCGCTTCGAGGCGCTTGGCGACGTAGTTGGCGGCGAGGATCGCGACCTTGCTCGCGTGCGCGAGGCCGGCAGCGCCCATCAGCCGGATGTACGTCCACGAGATCAGCAGAATGCTGGCGCTGCCCCACGGCGCCGCCGACACCGCGCCGATGGCCTGCTCTCCCCCGGTCTTCACCATCGGGTGACCGGGCAAAAACGGCGCGAGGTGGGCCGCGACGCTGATCGGGCCCATGCCCGGTCCTCCGCCTCCGTGCGGGATGCAGAACGTCTTGTGCAGGTTGATGTGGCAGACGTCGGCGCCGATGTCGCCCGGCCGGCACAGGCCGACCTGCGCGTTCAGGTTGGCGCCGTCCATGTAGACCTGACCGCCGCTCGCGTGGACCAGCTCGCAGATGCGGCGAATCCCGGGCTCAAACACGCCGTGGGTCGATGGGTAGGTCACCATCAGGGCCGCGACCCGGTCGGGGTGGGCGCCGATCTTCGCCTCGAGATCCGCGAGGTCGACGTTGCCGCCGTCGTCGCACGCGACCACCACGACGCGGTAGCCAGCCATCACCGCCGACGCCGGGTTGGTGCCGTGTGCCGACGACGGGATGAGGCACACGTCGCGGTGCCCCTGACCACGCGACGCGTGGTACGCGCGGATGACCAGCAGCCCGGCGTACTCGCCCTGCGAGCCCGCGTTCGGCTGCAGCGACGTCGCGGCGAACCCGGTAATCGCGCACAACATGCGTTCGAGCTCCGTGAACAGCGCGCGGTAGCCGGCGGCCTGCTCGACCGGCGCGAACGGGTGCAGCCGCCCGAACTCGGGCCACGTCACCGGCATCATCTCGACGGTCGCGTTCAACTTCATCGTGCACGACCCGAGCGGGATCATCGCGTGCGTGAGCGACAGATCGCGTGACTCCAGCCGCCGCATGTAGCGCAGCATCTCGGTTTCCGAGTGGTGGCGGTTGAACACCGGGTGCGACAGAAACGGCGACGTGCGCGCGGTCTCGGCCGGGTAGGGCAGATTGGTCTCCGCCGCCAGCGCCGCGACGCCCGGCGCCTTGCCGCCGCCCGCGAACATCTCCAGCAGCGCCGCCACGTCGGCCGCCGACGTCGTCTCGTCGAGCGAGATCGTGAGCGACGTGTCCGTGAGGCGCCGCAGATTGATCTCGCGCGCCGCCGCGGCGTCCAGCCAGCGGGCGATCTCGTCGGCGCTCGCGTCGATCCGGACGGTGTCGAAGAAGCTCGGGTGGCGCACGCGCACGCCCGCGCGTTCGAGCCCGCGCGCCAGCACCGCAGCGAGCCCGGCGACGCGTTCGGCGATCGCGCGCAGCCCGCGCGGCCCGTGATAGACGGCGTACATCCCGGCGATCACCGCCAGCAGCACCTGCGCGGTGCAGATGTTGCTGGTCGCCTTCTCGCGGCGGATGTGCTGCTCGCGCGTCTGCAGCGCCATGCGCAGCGCGATGTGTCCGTGCGCGTCCTGTGACACGCCGATGAGCCGCCCCGGCATCTTGCGCACCCACTCGCCGCGGGTCGCGAAGAACGCCGCGTGCGGGCCGCCGTAGCCGAGCGGCACGCCGAACCGCTGCGCGCTGCCGACCGCCACATCCGCCCCGAACTCCCCCGGCGGTGTCAGCACCGTCAGCGCCAGCAGATCGGTCGCGACCGCGAGCAGCGCGCCGGCGTCGTGGGCGCGCCGCGCGAGCTCGCGCCAGTCGGGCAGCGCGCCGTCGGTCGCGGGGTACTGCACGAGCACCCCGAACACCCGCCCCCCCGAGAAGTCGAACCCCGCCGCCTCGCCGACCCGCACCTCGATCCCGAGCGGCTTCGCGCGCGTGCGCACGACGTCGATGGTCTGCGGGTGGCAACTGTCCGAAACCAGGAACACGTCGGGCGCGCCATCGCCGTCCTTGGCCATCGCCGGCGCCACGTCGTGCAGCATGTGCATCGCTTCGGCCGCGGCGGTTGCCTCGTCGAGCAGCGACGCGTTCGCGATCGGCAGCCCGGTCAGATCCCCGACCATGGTCTGGAAGTTCAGCAGCGCCTCCATCCGGCCCTGCGAGATCTCCGCCTGATACGGCGTGTACGCCGTGTACCAGCCCGGGTTCTCCAGGATGTTGCGCTGGATGACCGGCGGCGTGAAGCAGTCGGCGTAACCCATGCCGATGTACGACTTCCAGACCCGGTTCTTGCCGGCGAGCGCGCGCAGCTCGTCGAGCACCTGGGCCTCGCCCACCGGCGCGGGCAGGTCCAGCGTGCCGCTGAACCGAATGCCGGCCGGGACGGTCTCGTCGATCAGCCGGTCCAGCGTCGCGACGCCCAGCTCGCGCAGCATCGCCGACTCTTCGTCGGCGTCGGGGCCGATGTGACGCGCGGCGAACGCGTCGGTGGGCTCGATGTGTACCCCCATGTCGGGGTCAGTCCGCCTGATCCTGGAGGAAAGCCTGGTACGCGCGGGCGTCGAGCAATCCCTCGAGCTCCTTCGCGTCGCTGACCGCGACCTGGATCATCCAGCCCTCGTCGTACGGGTCCTCGTTCACGTACTCGGGGGAATCACCGAGCGGCGAGTTCACCTTGACCACCGTGCCCGACAGCGGCGCGAACAGGTCCGACACCGCCTTGACCGATTCGACCGACCCGAACACCTCGGCCATCTTCACCTTCTCGCCTTCCTTGGGAAGGTCGACCTGGGTGACGTCGCCCAGCTGATCGACCGCGAACCGGGTGACGCCGATGGTCGCGAACTTCTTTCCGTCGCGGTCCTCGAGGCGCGCCCACTCGTGATCTTTCGTGTAGTAGAGGTCGTCGGGCACCTGCACGCTCATGGTTTTCCTCGCTTGTAGAACGGACCCTTCACCACCTCGGCGTCCACCCGCTTGCCGCGGCAGTCTATCGAAAGCCGCGTCCCGGGTACGTCCAGCCGGCTCGGGACATATCCCATCCCGACGTTCTTCTCCAGCGTGGGCGCCGGGCCGCCGGACGTGACCTGACCGACCGCGGCGCCGGCCTCGTCGTAGATCGCGTAGCCGTGCCGCGCGATCCCGCGCGCGGTCATCACGAACCCGGCCAGCTTGCGGGTCACGCCGGCGGCCTTCTGAGCGCGGAGCGCCTCGCGGCCGATGAAGTCAGCGCCGTCGAGCTTCACGACCCACCCGAGCCCCGCCTCGAGCGGCGAGGTCGTCTCGTCGAGGTCATTGCCGTAGAGCGAGAGCTTGCCCTCGAGCCGCAGCGTGTCGCGCGCTCCGAGCCCGACCGGCTTGCCGCCGACGCCCGCCGCCGCTTCAAGCAGCGCATTCCAGAGTTTCTCGGCGTCACCGGAGGCACAGAAGATCTCGAACCCGTCCTCGGCGGTGTACCCGGTGCGCGCGATCGACGACGCCACCCCCGCGATCTCGGTGGCGGCGATGAACCCGAAGCTCGGCAGCTGGTCGAGCGGCGCCGCCGTCAGCGGCGCCAGCGCGCGCGCCGCGGCCGGTCCTTGGAACGCGATCAGCGCGGTTTCGTCGGAGACGTCACGGACGTCGCAAAGTGTCCCGACGTGCTGCAGGAACCAGTCCCGATCCTTGTCGCGGTTGGACGCGTTGACGACGATCAGGAAGTGGTCGCCGGAGATCCGGTAGACGATGAGATCGTCGACGATGCCCCCCGACGGCAGGCACGCGACGGTGTAGAACGCCCGGCCGTCCGTCAGCTTGCTGACGTCATTGGTGACGAGCCGCTGCACGGCTTCAGCTGCTCGTGGTCCACGGAACCGAATTTCTCCCATGTGACAGACGTCGAACACGCCCACGGCGCGACGAGTGGCGTGATGCTCGTCGAGAATCCCGCCCGTGTATTGCAACGGCATCGCCCAACCGCCGAAGTCGACCATCTTGGCGCCGAGCCGTCGGTGGGTCTCGTACAGGGGCGTGCGCCGGGGGTCTGCAGTCACCATGTTGGGGCGGTCATCCTGGAAGAAACACCGCCCGAATTCAAGACGCCCGAAGCTGCGCGGAATCGTGTATCCGTTCGCCCGGCTGCCTCGTTTAGATGCAACGAAGAATGGGCTACCTCGAAACCTCTTCTTCACACATCGAGGCGCAGAATGATCCTCAGAGCGAAAGAGACCGTGACGAACGAATCGACAGGGGTGACTGGGGCGGGGTGAAAACCGGGCGCGGAACGGCGGGGGGGCCGCCGCCCGCGCCCGGTCGGTTGGTTGAAAACGGGATGGGCGGTTGGAAGATTTTCGGTACAATGTCCGTTGTACCGGGTGAGCAACAAAAGGGAGGGGACGATGCACTTGCGTCACATCAGTCCGCGTTCGATCGATTGGATGGATGCGATGGATGAGGGGGCGGGGGGCCGAGGGTGGGAGAGGCTGGCACCCGAGGAGCGAGAGAAGCTCTTACGGGAACGGCGCCCAGGCGACGGCAGATCCGGTAGGGTGGCGGCGGAGTCGGCGTACGTGGCGACGACGCCTCAGGGCTTCGAGCTACCGTCCGCTTCCAAATAGGCGACGAGGATCTCCGCCGCCCGATCCTGGGTGCGACGTGCCTCAGTGGGGCTGGGGATGTCGTTCCCCAAGATCGAGAACACGATCGGCATGTGTCCGGGCGATCCGGCGAAGCCCGACAAGCAACTGACGTTTGCGAGCGTGCCCGTCTTGGCGCGCACGTAACGCTCGGCGAGTGTCCCGCCCATGCGGTGGGCGATCGTGCCGTCGGTGCCGGCGACCGCGAGCGACGCGAGAAATTCGGCCGAAATGCGAAAGTCGCGCGCCGCCGTGCGCAGTACGGTGGCGATCTGTTCGGGTGAGAACCGGTTCGAGTCGTAGAGCCCAGACCCGTTCATCATCTGGTACGACCCAGGCTTGATGCCAATGCCGGCCAGATAGCGCCCGACCGCCTTGAGGCCCTTGTCCCAGTTGCCGGGACGGCCGCCGATCTCCGTACCGAGCGTGCGCAAGAGCTGTTCGGCGGCGAGGTTGTTCGAGCGCTTGTTGAGATCCTGGACCGCAACCGCGAGCGGCGCCGAATCGTGCGCGGCCAGCACGCGTTGCCCGTGCGCGGGCGCGGCGCCGACGCGGATCTGGCCGCCGATCGTGATCCCGCGGCGTTCCATCAGCGAGCGCAGCGTGTGGCCCAGGAACAGCGCCGGGTGGCCGACGCGACGGAGGAAGGTGCGCGGATCGGCGCCCAGCTTGATGCGGCCCGCGACGTTCACGCGGGTGCGGTCGCCATCGTCTTTGGTGTCGACGGCGGGCGCAGCAGGCCCGTTGGCGGCGGTGACCACGCGGCCGGCGATCGAGAAGTAGGGCGACGGCGGATCGAGGACGACGCGCGCGGGCGCGCCGGCGCTGGCGCCCGGGATGATGGTGATCGCGACGACGTTGCCATTCAGCGAGGCGGCGGAGGACGGCGCGCGCGAGGCGGTCGAGTCGTTCCTCTGATCGTAGGCGGGCGGCACGTTGCCGCCGTCGAATAGCGATTCGTCGACGATCAGCGAGCCGCGGACCTTGTGGAGCCCGAGCGCGGCGAGGTCGCCGACCATGGTGGCGAGATCTTCGGTCGCGAGCGTCGGATCGCCGGAGCCCCGCAGGTAGAGATCGCCCGGTACCTCGCCGCCGGCGGGGAGCGGTGGTCCCCCCGGCGGACCGACGATCGAGGCGGTGGTGCGCCAGCGGTACTCGGGGCCGAGCAGCGACAGCGCGGCCGCGGCGGTGACGATCTTGACGTTGGAGGCGGCGTTGAGCGGGGTCTTGTCGGCGCGCGCGTACAGCGTCTTGCCGGTTTCGGTTTCGATCGCAACCGCGCCCAGCTTGGCCTTGGCGAAAGCGGGCGCTGTGAACAGCTCGTCGAGGCGCGCGCGCAGCCAGGCCAAGCGCTCGGCCGGATCGCGGGGCGGCTTCGGAAGCTCGGGCGAGGGGCCGGGGCGGGGCGTGACGCCGGGAAGCGGACGGGGACCGTTCTTGCTGGGTGCGACCTCGGGCTCGGCGGCGGGCGCGCCGTTGCCGCCCGCGCCGCCGGCTCCCGGCGAACCCGCTCCGCCACCCGTCGTTAGGGCGGGCGCGGGCGCGGCGTTCGGACCCGTGACGGGCAGAGACGCCATCGCCAGTGCGAGCGCGAGCGCGAGCAAGGCGCGCGGACGCAGCGCTAGCACCGGCGTCACGCGCCGGAGCCGCGCAGGCCATGCCTGCACCGTGCGAATGTGGCTCCCCAACCGCAACGCGACACCGACCCTAACATGTCTTCTTTTGTGGGAACCCTCAAAGGGTTCCCCATCCCTGCCGCGACGAGCTGCGCGCGGCGCAGCCGCGCTTCGCTCACGCGCTGCTAGACTGCGCCGGTGGATCTCTTCGCGCGGGCGGCGGTCAAGGATCGGCGCGGTCAGCCGCTGGCCGAGCGCATGCGCCCGCGCACGCTGGCCGAGTTCGTGGGCCAGACTCACGTGCTCGGGCCGGGGAAGCTGCTGCGCCGCGCCCTCGAATCGCAGGCACCGGCGACCGCGGGGCGAGCCGCGGCGCTCGCGGGCGTGACGCTGCCATCGCTCATTTTGTGGGGCCCGCCCGGCACCGGAAAGACGACGCTCGGCCGCTTGTTCGCCGCCGAGGCCCACGCGCACTTCGTCCCCATGTCGGCTGTCATGGCGGGCGTAAAGGATCTACGCGAGGCGGTGGCCGAGGCGGCCACGCGCCGGGACGAGAAGGGCGAGCGCACGGTGCTGTTCATCGACGAGATCCACCGCTTCAACAAGGCGCAGCAAGACGCGCTCTTGCCCCACGTCGAGGCCGGCACCGTCACGCTGATCGGCGCGACCACCGAGAACCCGTCGTTCGAGGTGAACGCCGCGCTGCTGTCGCGTTCGAAGGTGGTGGTGCTGCGTGCGCTGTCGGAGGCCGACCTGCGGGTGGTCATCGACCGCGCGCTCGCCGACGCCGAGCGCGGCCTCGGCGGGTTACCGCTCGATGTCGCGGACGACGTGCGCGAGCTGGTCGCGCGCGAGTCGCGCGGCGACGCGCGCCGCGCGCTGACGACGCTCGAGGCGGCGGCCGCGATCGGCGCGGCCGACACCGCCGGCCGCATCGCGATCACGCCCGCCGTGATCGAGGAGGCGGTCCAGAAGCGGACGTTGCTGTACGACAAGGCCGGTGACGAGCACTACGGCGTCGTGTCGGCGTTCATCAAGAGCATGCGCGGCAGCGATCCCGACGCGTCGGTGTACTGGATGACCCGCATGCTCGAGGCCGGCGAAGATCCCGTGTTCGTGTTGCGCCGAATGGTGATCTTCGCCGCCGAGGACATCGGCCTCGCCGATCCCCGCGCGCTCTCGGTCGCGACGTCGGCGCTCGACGCCTTCCGTTTCATCGGCATGCCCGAGGGCTTCTTGCCCATGACCCAGGCCGTGCTGTACCTGGCCACGGCGCCGAAGAGCAACACCGCGCTCACGACCTACGCGGCCGCCAAGGCCGACGTCGACGCCCACGGCGCGCTCCCCGTCCCCGCCCACTTGCGAAACGCGCCGACCAAGCTCGCCAAGGATCTCGGCTGGGGCGCCCAGTACCAGTACCCTCACGACTTCGAAGGCCACTATGTCCGCGAGGAGTACCTTCCCGACCAAATCCGCGGCCACCGCTACTACACGCCGTCGGACTCTGGCGAAGAGCGCGTGATCCGCGAACGCGTCGCGCGCCAGCGAGACGACAAGCCCGGTGGCAACCGCGAGACCTGACCCGTCGTGCAGCGCCGAATCACCGGCTTCCATCAGGACGCCGAGCAACACTGGGTCGCCGACCTCGACTGCGGCCACCGCCAGCACGTCCGTCACGACCCCCCCTGGCACGTCCGCCCGTGGGTGCTCGCGCCCGAGACCCGCGCGCGGTTCATCGGGACGACGCTCGAATGCGCGGCGTGCGAGGAGGACCTCGACCGTGGTTGACTATCGATGGTCGCTGCGCTCCCTCGTGCGCCCGTCGCCGAGGCGCGGTATCGTTGCATCGCAGGAGGAGAACGCGCCATGGCTTCCGCTGGCACACCAAAGTACTGGTTCCCCGCCAAACGTTACGGTTGGGGTTGGAGCTTTCCATCAGCGTGGCAAGGTTGGGTCGTTCTCGTCGCCTACCTGGCGCTGGTTGTGGGCGGCATTCCCTTTGTCCGCGCCTCCAACGGGAGCCTCGTCGCCGCGATCTACGTCGTGGTCCTCACGTTGGCCCTCGTTGCGATCTGCTGTCTCACCGGAGAGCGTCCCCGGTGGCGTTGGGGCGGGCGCGATGTCTGACCGGGCGTTGCAACGGCTGAGCAGCCTTCCTCGCTTCGCCCGGGCGGTCGCTCGCCGCTGAACGCCGGATGGTTGGCAGAGCGGCGTAGGGACGCGCTCAGGGGAGGCACTGGATGGCGTCGGCGAGGTAGGCGGCCTCGTTGGCGCGGCTGCGAGCTTCGGCCCGGAGGTGCTCGGGGCTGCTGAGGCGAGCCTCCGTCGCGACCCAGAGCGCTTGCCGTTCGAGGCAGAGCGCGGAGATGGCCCTCCGGTCGGCGACGAGAGCCTCCCGGAGCACGCGCTCCACTCGACGGGCGAGGTCCTCGCGCATCACGGCGTTGATGACGTCGCCGTAAGCGTCGCCGAACCGCTCGGCGACGAGGGTGGCCAGAACCTCGGATGACAGATCTTCCATGGCTCGCGCAGCATATTACGAGCCGGTCACGAACGCCGAACCGACCGGCCTCACCAGGCGACGCTGTCGACGTAGGCGGTGCCGGTCCACGCCCAGGCGCCGGCGGAGCCTTGCTGCACGAAGGGTTGGATCGACGCGATGGGGCTGCCGGAGGGAAACCAAACCCGGAAGCTGACGGTCTTGCCGGCGCCGGTCGATGGCGAGCCGACGGCGACGGTGCGCGCGCCGGTGCTGGTTCCGCCGAACGTCGCCGCCAGGGCGTGGGTGCCGGCGAACGCGCGCGCGGTCGAGCTGCTCACGCCGGTGATCGGGGCGCCGTTCGAGGCCCAGCTCTGGGTGCCGGCCTCGAAGTTGTACTGGGCGGGATCGCTCGGTGGTGGCGCGCCGGCGGTGCCGCCTGCGCCCGCGACGCCGCTTCCGGCGCTGCCGCCGCGGCCTCCGGTGCCCGTCCCCGAGGTGCCGCCCGAACCCGTGCCACCACCGCCGAGAGAGACGCCACCGGCGCTGAGAATGGCGCCCGCGCGGCTCTTCATGAACAGCTGGCCGTCGGTGAACGTGTCGTTCTGATACGAGCTCTGTCCAGCCGCGCCGGCGCCGAACAAGAGCGCGATCACGCCAGCGTCTGCGAACTTCGCCATGTGTGCGGTGCCATTTGCGAAGAAGTACTCGGGGCGGTTGTCCTTGTAGCCGGCGCGCGAGCTTCCGTCGTTGTTGACGTTGCGATGGTTCGAGTTGCCGAGCGGGATCTGCCACAGGATCCAGCGCCGCGACGCCTTGCCGTTCCAGAGTCGAACCCACTCGGCGTAGCGGTTGAAGCTCTTGGTCGTCAACGAGGCGGTGTCGCTCGCGTCCCACCAGCGGTCTTGCCCGAGCACGACCTTGTAGTAGTCCGAGTCGCGATCGAGCGGATCGCCGACGAGCACGTCCCAGGTCGCGCCGGTCACGTTGGACGCGAGGCCGAACGGCGCGAGGAAGTTGTAGACCTTGTCGACCTCGGGCGAGAGCGGCACGTTCGCCTGCCCGTAGGCGATGTCGCTGCCGCTCGCCCAGCCCGAGATGTGAATGCCGAGGATGGCGTTGTTCGCGCCCACGGCCTTGCGCATCTGCAGAAACGCGAGCCCCCATCCCGCGACGGTGTTGGGTAACCCGGCGAGCTCGGCGAGGCCCGTGTCCTTCACCGCGGCGTAGGTTGCGCTGTTGCTGCCGGCCTGCTGTTGCAGGAATCCGAACCCGTCGGCCTCGATGAGGACGATCACCGGCTTGCCGAAGTCCTTCGCGCGTTGCATGAGCAGCTTGAAGTCGCCGAAGTAGGACTTCATCGTGGTCGCGTTTTTCGTCTTGGCGAGGAACGCGGACTCGCTGCCGCCGGGCTCGCCGTTCATTTGGTAGTACTGGATCGCGGGGATGAAGCGCTGGCCGTCGCACTCGCGCATGTAGCCGAGTCCCCACGATCCGTCGTACGCGCCGAACCCCCAGTTGTTGACCCAGCCCTTGGTGAAGTACCGGTAACGGACGTCCCACGGCACAGCCGACGACCGCATCCAGGTCGCGCCGGTGTCCTCGAGCAGACCGACCAACTCACGGGCGGGCAAGCCGCTGGGAATGGCGCCCGCGGCAGCGCCACCCGCGACCAGCGCCTCCGTATCGGTGGGATCGCCGTCGATGTCGCCGGTCATGCAGGCGGAAAACGCGGCGCCCGCAGCGAGCAGCAACGACAACGACAGACGGACGGACAGCGATCGCGACATGGGGGGCTCCTTTGTTCGATCGGCGCGCTAAGCGACTGGCAGGCGCGGCCGGCCCCCACCGGCAAGGCGACCACTATACCATCCGGCGATGAGGTAGCGGCTGTTGGCGCGCTCCTGATGGGGGCGGACGTACTGGTTCGGGGCGCAGGGTCCGAAGTAGGCTGGGCGCATGTACAAGGGAAGCTGTCTCTGCCGGAGCGTCCAGTACGAGATCACGGGGGAGATCGGCGACTTCGGGTACTGCCACTGTCGAAGCTGCCAAAAGGCGAGCGGTTCGGCGCACGCGGCGAACGCGCCCGTCCAGCGCGCGCAGTTCACGCTGCTGACCGGCGGTGAGTCGCTGCGCGAGTACGAGTCGTCGCCGGGGAAGCTCCGGGCGTTTTGCTCGGGGTGCGGATCGCCGATCTACGCGTATCTGCGGGCGAGTGCGGACACGATTCGGATTCGGCTCGGGTCGCTCGACACCCCGTTCAGCAAGCAGCCGCGCACGCACACCTGGGTCTCGGACAAGCCGCCGTGGGCTCCGATCGCCGACAGTCTCCCGCAGTTTCCCGAGTGGGCGCCCAAGTCTGTCCTCGATCAGAAAGGGACGTGGCAGCCGTGACCTGCCTCGCGCTACCGAACGCGACGCGGGCCTCGGGCTGACACATCCGACACAAACCGTGCCCAATCACGTTTCGCTCGCCATCAGTTATCTCGCGGACCGGCCGGAGCTGGCGCGGCAGCTCATCCCGGGGCTGCTGGAGCACTGGCGGTTCATCGCCCCGGAGGCCACCTGGGAGAGTCGGGTCGAACGGTTTCGGGCGCTCGAGAACCGGGACGCGCTACCGATCGGGTGGATCGCACACGAGGGGGCGCGAGCGGTCGGCACGGCTGCGCTGCGAGTGACCGATCTAGCGGGCCGTGACGATCTGACGCCGTGGCTCGGCGGCGTGTACGTCGAGCCGTCCGACCGCGGGCGCGGGATCGCGTCGCTGCTCTGCGGTGTCGTCGAGCGCAAGGCGCGCGAGCTGCAGTTTCGGCGGCTGTACCTGTTCACGCTCGATCGGCAATCGCTCTACGCGCGGCTCGGGTGGCGGACGCTGGAGCCCGCCGTGTGGCATGGACATGGGGCCACCATCATGGTGAAGGATCTGGAACCAGCACCCATGACCGAGACCGCCGTCCGCATCGACGCCGAGTCGCCGCGCCAGCCGGAGGTCCTCGCGTTGATCCAGGCGCTGGACGCTCACGTCACGGCGCTGTATCCGGCGGAGAGCAATCATCTGCTGGACGTCGACGCGCTGGCGGCGTCGGACGTGCGGTTCTTCGTCGCGCGCGTCGGGGCGCGGGCGGTCGGATGTGGCGCGCTGCGTGTAGACGGGAGCGGGTACGGCGAGGTGAAGCGGATGTACGTCGACCCCGCGGCGCGCGGGTTGAAGATCGGCCGCGCGATCCTCGACCACCTCGAATCCGAGGGGAGGGCGCTCTCGCTGTCCTGCCTGCGGCTCGAGACCGGCGTCAGCCAGCCTGAGGCGCTGGGACTCTACCGGTCGGCGGGCTACCGGGAAATTCCGGCGTTCGGCGCGTACGCGCCCGACCGGTTGAGCGTGTTCATGGAGAAGTCGCTCGAATAACCGCGCTCCCGCGGCAAGATCCTGTTCGTTTCCTGGGGGTGAATCGCTAGTAATGTAACGACGAGGATGGCGAGACGAAGCCCGCGCAGCAAGCTCGACAAGCAGTGGCATGCCCGCCACCGGATGCCGCCGGGCGCGACCCAGGCGCAGCGGATCGCGTGGCACCTCAAGCACGCGCAGGCGTGCGGCTGCCGGCCGATTCCGCCCAGCATCGTGGCGGTCCTCGGCGGGCGGAAGCGGCGCCCGGTCCCTAGAGCGAAGACACGATCAGCGACACGTCGTACACGCCGTCGGTGATGGTGTGGGTGGTGCCGTCGTCGAACGGCAGCGTGGCCGAGAACGTGCCGGTCACGCGGGTTCCGGTGGTTTCGCCGAGCGACGTCATCGTGATCGCGCAGGTGGGGGCGAGGCTGCTGGCGGCCGCGAGCGTGTAGGCGATGCTAACGACGCGCCCGCTGCCTACCGTGTTGTTGTCGCTGCAGGCATAGCCGCCGGTCACGAGGGGCGGGGTCGTCATCCCGACGCCGAACGAGACACCCTCGCTTGGGTTGCTGCCGGTCACCTGGACCATATCGAGGTTGGCGCTCTTGACGCGCGCGGCGGTCGCGAACGAGGCCGTGTGCTGCGTGCCCGCCTCCTTCCAGCGGAGCGTGCCGTTACCGGAGGCGCCGCCCAGGCCGCCACCGCCACCGTCAGGCGAGCCCCCGCTCGAGCTCCCGCACCCCAGCGCCGCCGCGAGCAGAACGAAGGTCAGGGCCGCTGCGGTCTGGCGATTACGTTTCATGGTGGCGCGCAGTGTATCCTCGCGCGATGCGGCACATCCGCCCTTTTCGGACCGAGGATGAGGCGGCGCTGGTTGCGCTGTGGACGGCGGCCGACCTCGTGCGGCCCTGGAACGATCCGCGCAAGGACATCGCCCGCAAGCTCGCGGTCCAGCCGGAGCTGTTCCTGGTCGCGACCGAAGATGACACGCTGGTCGGAACCGTGATGGCCGGCTACGACGGCCACCGCGGCTGGATCAACTACCTCGCGGTCTACCCGGCGCAGCGCAAGCTCGGGCTCGGACGCGCGCTCATGGAGGAGGCTGAACGGCGGCTCGCGGCGCTCGGCTGTGTGAAGGTCAACCTGCAGATCCGCCGCGACAACCTCGACGCCACCGGGTTTTATACCCACATCGGCTACGCCGAGGACGCGGTCGTCAGCATGGGCAAGCGCCTCGTCCGCGACGACGACGTCTAGTCACTCCACACCGCAGGCGGGCTAGCCTAGAGCTCGTCTCACAAATAGCCGCAGACTCGCGCTTCGCGCGCGAGCGGCTAGTCGCTCCGCGCCGCAGGCGCGGTCTGCGACTACATCAGGAAAATGTAGCCGCGAACCCGCGCTGCGCGCGGGGGCGGCTAGTCTTCCGGGTCGGCGATCTCGACCCGGTTACGGCCGCCGGCCTTGGCGCGGTACATGGCGGAGTCGGCGAGCCGAAGGAACGTCCCTTCGCGGCGGCGCTGGCTGCCGCCGGGGGCGAGGTGATCTCGGTAGGTGGAGATGCCAATCGACGCGGTGATGCGCGGCATGGGCTTGGGGGTGACGTCGTTCTCGGGCTCGGGGTCGAGGAAGATGGCCTCCGCGATCGCGTGCCGCAGCCCCTCGGCGGTCTGGATACCGCGCGGGAGATCGGCGCCCGGCAGCGCGACGACGAACTCGTCGCCGCCGTAGCGCGCCACCAGCGCTGCGGGCGGCGCGTTGGCGGCCAGCAGCTTGGCGACCTTCTGCAGCGTCCAGCTGCCGGCGAGGTGGCCGAAGCGATCGTTCACCTCCTTGAAACGGTCGAGGTCGATGAACAACAGCGACAGGTCGGTGCCCTCGCGGTCGGCGCGCGCGATTTCCTCCTCGAGCCGGGTATGGAAGTAGCGGCTGTTGGCGAGGCCGGTGAGGTCGTCGATGCGCGCCTGCGCGCGGGCGCGGATGGCGTCGAGCGCGTTTTGGATCGAAGACGACATGTACGCGGCGAAGATCCGGAGCAGCTCCTTGTCGCGCGGCGTGTACGCTCCGCCCGGGCGCCGGTTGGCGAGCTGCAGGATGCCGCAGATCGATTCGCCGACCACGATCGGCACCGCCACCAGCGAGCGAATCGGCGCGGTCTCGGGCGTGAGCGCGAGCAGCGGGTCGTCGGGCGCGAGGCGATCGGTCTGCGACGGACGGCCGGTCGAATACACCTTGCCCGAAAAACCGCGGTCGCTCGGGATGCGCTTGCCGACCACGGTCTCGACGCCGGGCCCGAACGCGGCGATGTACGTCAGCCGCGGCGCGGGCGCGCCCGCCAGCTTGGCGCGCGGGTCGTCGAGCAGGATGCCGCCCGCCTCCGAGGGGACGAAGTCGTTGGCGCGTTCGAGGATCTCGCGCAGCGCGGTGTCGAGCTTGACGTCCCAATGTTCGGTGTCCGGATCGCGGCGCGCGCGAACGAAGAAGCGCGCGATCTCTTCGGGCGACAGCGTGAAGATCGGCCCCGGCGGAATGACGGGCGTCGGGACGGACAGCTCCTCGGTCCGCAGCTTGGGCGGCACCCCAGAGGACGACGGCGGATCCGGATCGGACATCGGCGCCCGCGAGTTTATCTCAGAACCTCAGACCACATTCGCCGCTTCCGGATCGAAGGTCGTGCGGTAGGCGGCGCGCAGGCGGACGCGGCGCTCGAGGTCGGCGATCATGATGTCGGCGGCGTCGAAGCCGTAGAGCTCGTGCACGGCGTGGATGCCGCCGGGCGTGAATACGTTCAGCTCCAGGATGCGGTCGCCGACGATGTCGACGGCCACGAAGTAGAGGCCGTCGGCCAGCAGCTTGGGGCGCAGGATGTCGCAGATCCGCGCCTCGACCGGGCCGAAGTCGCACTTGCCTCGGACAGAGGTACCGGGCTTGGCGGCACCGTTGCCGTCGGTGACCACGCGGCGGCGGTAGATGGCGACCCGGTCGCCCGACCGGATCGGCTCGGCGTTGAGCAACAGCAACCGCTTTTCGCCCTGTTCGGCTTCGGGCAGGTACTCCTGCGCCAGCGCGTAACCATCCTGGGTGACGGTGGTGATGATCTGGTTGAGGTTCGATACCTGCCGCCGCCGCAAGTAGAACACGTGCTCGCCGCCGCGCGGGGCGAGGGGCTTGATCACCGCGGGCCCGTCGAGCGCGCGCAGGAACGCCTTGAGCCGCGCCTTCGAGCGCGAGACCAGCGTGCGGGTGCGGACGTCGGCGGGAAAATCGCCCATGTACATGCGGCTGCCGGCGCGCCGCAGCCCTTCCGGGTCGTTGACCACCAGGGTGCCCGCGAGTCGCAGCCGCCAGCCGAAGTCGATCACCGGCGCGCCCGGCCGAGCTTCGCCTTCGCGGATGGGGTTGTAGCGCAGGAACACGACGTCGAACGACCCGAGCGTGTCCTCTTCGATCACCGCCTCGTCCGAAGACAGCGCGTGCGCGTATCCCGCGGTGGTCGGGTAGTCGCCGGCACGGACGCGCGCGGTCGTCGCCAGCACGTTGTTATCGTCGAGGAATGAAAGGTCGTCGACCGACACGAACCTCACGTCGTGGCCCCGCCGGTGGGCGGACAGCGCGAGGTAGATCCCAGAGAACGTCGGCTGCTGTTGTTTGATGTCCGCGACGACGAAGCAGATCCTCATCGCGACGCACCGAGCGCGCGCCGGTAGTTGCCGAGAATGTCGACCAGCCGCTCGAGCGGCAGGGCAGGGGCGAGGTGCCCCGACTGGCCGCGCATCTCGTCCGCCATGCAGAGCGCGTTGACGATCGCCTCCTCGGTGCACTCGACGACCGCCTCATAGAGGGGATCACACGCCTCGTCGAGCAGCACCTCCAGCGTGGCCGTCATTTTCGAGGTGACGCGCGGCACGCGGTTGGTGGTCGAGAACCCGACGATGATCTCGCCCGAGCCGTGCGCGGCGAACGACCCGATGCGCCCGATGCCCAGCGCCGCACGTTTGCAGAGGCGCACGAGCTGCGGCGACAGCAGCGGCGCATCGGTCGCGACCACGACGATGATCGAGCCGGCGTTGCGCTCCCGCCGAGGCGTCCCGTAGAGCGGCTCCAGCACCTCGCCCACCGGCGCGCCGTCGACGCGCAGCGAACGCATCACGCCAAAGTTCGACTGCACGAGGATCCCGACCACATATTCGTTGCCTTCGATCGCCACCCGCCGCGAGCTGGTGCCGATGCCGGCCTTGAAGTCGCACGTCATGAGGCCAGTGCCGGCGCCGACCGAGCCCTCAGCGACCTTGCCGCCGCTCGCCTGCTCAATCGCGCGGTAGACGTGTTCGGATCGCAGGTGGCGCCCGACGGCGTCGTTCAGCCATGAGTCGTCGCACTCGCCGACCAGCGGGATGACCACGTCTTCTTCCGTCCCGATCTTGGGCCACTTCTTCGTCATCCACTTGACCGCGGCGTCCGAGACCTTGCCCACCGCCATCGTGTTGGTGAGCAGGATCGGCGTCTCCAGCAAGCCCCACTCTTGGACCTGCGTCAGCCCCGACACCTCGCCCGCGCCGTTCAGCACGAACCCGCCCGCCACCATTCGGTTCTCGAATACGTCGGCGCGCGGCACCACCGCCGTCACGCCGGTGCGCACGGGTCCCTTGCCCACCTCCAGCGGCCCATCCCCCATGATTAGCGTCGTGTGCCCGACGCGGACGCCCGCCACGTCGGTGATCGCGTTGAACGGGCCGACCGGCATGTGGCCGACCGAGAACCCGAGCTCGCGCAGCCGCGCCCGCATCACTCCGGGCTGGGAAGGGGGGTTGTCGGCTCGATCGGGCCCGAGCCGATCGCGACCCGGCTCTCGGTTTTCGCCTCCGCGCGCTCCTCCCGCCGCTTCTCGCGCAGCCGCTTGAGACCGCCCTCGAGGATCTCGCCAATCAGCGTGCGGTACTCGATGCCCGCCGCCTGCGCAATGAGACATAGGTCGGAATAGCCCGGCGTCAGCCCCGGCAGCGGGTTGACCTCGATGACGTAGATGTCGCCCTTGGGCGTCATCCGCAGGTCGACCCGCGCGACGTCGCGGCAGCCCAGCGCCGCGAACGTCTCACGGCACGTCCGCTCGATCGCCTTGAGCTCGGCCGGGGTCACGTGTGCCGGGCACTGATAGGAGACGTGCTTTTCCCACTCCTGCTTGATCTGGAAGTCGTAGACCGGACGCGCGTTGGTCTTGTCCTTGAACAAGATCTCCATCGGCGGCAGCACGCGCGGGCGGCGCTCGCCCAGCAGGCCGACGGTGAACTCGCGTCCCGGGATGTAGACCTCGATCAGCGCCGGCTGGCGGTAGCGATCGATGAGCTCGCGCACCACCGCGCGCAGGCTTTCCTCGTCGTCCACGACCGACGCCGACGCGCTCACGCCCTTCGACGAGCCCTCTTGATTGGGTTTGACGATGAGCGGGAACTTGAGCTTCGACGACAGTCGCTCGCGTCCGGTCTCCATGACCTGGAACTCCGCGGTCAGGATGTCGTGCTGGAGCAGCACGCGCTTGGACAGCGCCTTGTCGAGCGCGATCGACAGCGTCGCCGTGTCGGAGCCGGTGTACGGGATGCCCATCAGCTCGCACAGCGCCGGCACCGCCGCTTCGCGGTTGCGGCCCGCGACGCCCTCGGCGATGTTGAACACGAGGTCGATCGGCGTCTGCATGAGCTGCATCGGCAGCTCGGCGGTCGCCTCGAACAGCGTGACGTGTCCGTACTCGGCCAGCGCGTCGCGGATCCCCTCGATGGTCTCGGGCGCGTCGTACTCCGCCTCGGTGTCGTTGCCGCTCTTCGAGTCGACGCGCTTGACGTTGTAGGTGAAGCCGATGCGCAGCGGGTCGGCGGGCCGCCGCCGCCGCGCGCCCGGCTTGAGCTGCAGCCCCTGGCGCCGCGCCGCGCTCTCGACCACCGCCTGCAAAGTTTCGCCGTAGTCGAGGCCCTCGCGGGCCGCGGCGGCGAACAGGCTGGCGCCCGGCTCGAGCGAGGGCAGCGCGTTGACCTCCAATAAATAGAGGCGGCCGTCCTCGCCGACTCGGAAGTCGATGCGACCGAGGTCGCGGATGCCGAGCGCGCGCGCCGCCGATTTCGAGATCGCGCGCAGCCGCGACACCACGTCGCGCGGCAGCTCGGGCGGGCAGCGCACCGCCACCTTGCTAGATTCGGCGGACTTGAGCCGGTAGTCGTAGAGGTTGAAACGGCTGCGCGCCGTCGGATCGACCAGGTAGTCGACGGGCAACAGCACGCCCTCGTCGCCGCGCCCTTCGAGGAAAGGCACCGTCACGTCGGTGCCCGCCACGAACTCCTCGACCAACACGCCGCTCGGGTAGGCGCGCAGCGCGCGCGGCAGGATGTCGGCCAGCACGCGCACGTCGCGTACCACCGCGTCGTCTCCGATGCCCTTCGACGAGCCCTCGTAGTTGGGCTTCACGATCACCGGCAGAGCCAGGCCCAGCGTTCCCGGCTCGCGCAGCCGGCGGTATTCGTCGGGCGTGATGAGACGCGCGCGCGGCGTATCGATCCCGCGCTGCGCGAGCACCAGCTTGGTCAGCCACTTGTCGAGCGTGACGGTGAGGACGTACGCGTCGGACCCGGTGTACGGGAAGCCGAGCTCCTCGAACAGCGCCGGATAGAACCCCTCGCGCGTGCGCCCGCGCCGGCCCTCTGCGGTGTTGAAGATGAGGTCGGGCCCATACGATTCGATGCGCGCCGCGAGGTGCGACGCCGAGCCGGTGACCTCGATCTTTTCGACCTCGTGTCCGCCCGCGCGCAGCGCCGCCGCGAGCGCGTCGACGGTCTCGACGCTGTCGAACTCGGCCTCGTCCTCGCTGTCGGTGAGGCGTAGATTGTGGGAGAAGGCGATCCGCAAGCTAGTCACCCTAACAGGATTCCACCGCGTCCGCCGAGCGCTTCCGAGACCTTCTCGCCCAGTTTCTTGAGATCGTCGTTGGGGCGAACGAGGTAGGCATCGACACCGACCGCGAACGCCTCCTGGACCGAGTCGTAAGACGGGTAGGCGGTGTACAGCACCGACGCGCAGTGGGGCAGCAGTCGCTGCGCGTGCTCAATCACGCGCAGCCCGGAGCCGCCCGGCAGGTGGCGGTCGGCCAGCACGAGGTCGAAGTGCGCGTGCTTCAAGAGCTCGAGCGCTTCGTCGCCGTCCTTGGCGGGCGTGACGTGATGGCTCTTGCCCAGGTACTCCGCCAGCAGCTGGCGGCGCGCGCCCTCGACCTCGACCAGCAGCACGCGTCCGGCGCGGCCGCCGGTGCGCGTCGGCCGGGGGCGGGCGAGCTGCTCGTCGCGGCGCGACAACGCCCGGCGGATTCTGAACCGCAGGTCGTCGACGTCGCGGATCGGCTTTTCGATGTAGTCGTGGGCGCCGATGTCCATCGCCTCGATCGCCGAATCGAACGAGCTGTATCCGGTGATGAGCACGATCGCCGGCGCGGGCGTCAGCGTGCGCGCCGCCCGCAGCACGTCGAGGCCCGACGCACCCGGCAGGTTCTTGTCGGTGAGCACGAGGTCGAAGCGGCGCTTGTGCATGAGGTCGATCGCCTCTTCGGCCGACGCCGCGGTCGTGACCCGGTAGCCGCCGCGGCGCAGCGCCTCGCGCAACACCGTGAGCACCACCGCCTCGTCGTCGACCACCAGCACTTCGTGCCCGGTGGGCACGACCGCGGACTGCGGGTGCGAGCTGGCGCTGTCGGCGATGAGACTCAGGTCGACGTCCTCCTGGGGCGACGAGCGGCGCGAACGCTCGGCGCCGGTCAACACCTTGTAGCGCGACAGCGTCTCGACGATCTTGACGCCCAGCACCTCGCCGTGGCGCCGCGCCGCCGCCGCCGCGACCACGCGCCCGAGCAGATCCAGCGCCGCGCGCGGCAGATAGGCGCGCGCGCCGCCGTAGATCGCGCTCGCCAGCCGTTCGCTCGACGGCGCGTCGTCGACCACCACCAGCGCCGAGCCGGGTGCGCGCCTGCGCGCCTCGCCCAGCTTGGCATCCGGCGTGTCGGCCGCGCCCAGCCCGACGACGGCGGCGTCGGCCGCCTCAATCCCGTGCTGGGGGCCGGCGGCGCGCGCCAGCTCGGGATCGCCGAACACCGCCACCGCCGGTTCGAGCCGCGCCGTCTCGGACAGCGCGGTCAGCGCGGCGGCCAGCTCCGGCTCCGCCGCGGACAGCCCGGCGCGCACGCCGCCGAACGCGTTGAGCACCAATACGCCACGCGTGCGCGCCCGGCGGAACCCCGCCAGCCGGCGGATGTGCGCGCGCAGGAGCGCGTCCACCTCGGGCAGCGGGCGGGGCAGCACCGCGGCCACCTCGCGCGCGAACGCCTGCCCGGTGCGAACCGGATCGCCGTCGCTGATCAACACCAGGTCCGAAAACGGCCGCAGCTCGCGCGACGCGGCGAGCGGATCGCGGCCGAGCTGCGCGCCCGGCACGTCGAGCTCGGCCGCGGGAAGATCGAGGATCGCGAGATCGAACGGTTCGTCGGCGAGCCGCGCGAGCCCTTCGGAGACCGACTCGACCTCGAGCACGAAGCCTTCGCTGGCCAGCGCACCTGCGATGCGCGCGCGTTCGCCGCCGTCGGCGAGAGCAACGAGGAAACGTTCTTGCCCGCCGCGCGCAGCGTTCCTCAGAGCATCTAGTGGCCGCGGGCCATCGGCATCCGGCATCGGGCGCGCGCGATTGTACCAAAAGCCGCGTCGCGATTGCGGCGGCGTGAACGGCGTTCGAGCGGTTACGCCGGTTGCGCAACCGCCCGCGGTGCATTCATGGCCGCGGCGTGGGAAAATGATGGGCCGTCGTCTTCGAGCCGAGGCTCCAGTATGGCCGAGCGCGATCTTCTTCCTCCTGACCGGATCCCGTCCGCGGACGCCCTCGACGGTGATACCGGCGTCACGCGCACGGGGCGACGGCAACCGGGTGCGGGCGGTGGGCTCGGCGGCTGGATCAGCACGCGCATCGAGAGTGCGGTCGCGCGCGTCGCCCACGCGCTGTCGCGCGGGCCATCGCTTGCGGGCGCGTCGGACGGCGGTGACGGCGCGGATCAGTCGGTGGCGCTGGTGCGTACGGGAGGCGCGCTCGCGCGCTGGGTGTCGTTCCCGCGCGGCGTTCGGGTCACCACCGCGGCGACGTCGACCGTGGCGGCGGGGCTGGCGGCGTGGGGAATGATCGCGATGGCGGCCAACGATCTCGGCATCGCGGCGGCGGCGGCGGGCGCCGCGGCGGCGCTGTCGACGGCGTGGGGGCCCATCGGCATCCGGCTCGCGAACCGCCTGCATCGCCTGGTCGCGCGCCGGCGCCTGCTGCGCATCGCCGATCTGCGTGGGATTCCCGACCGACGTTCGGTGGCGGTGCGGGGTGTCGTGATCGCGCGCCGCACCGCCGCCTCCGCGCTGGACGGCCGCCAGGCGGTCTGGTCGCTGACGCGGTTTCGGAAGGGCAGCTGGCTCGCGCGCAGTTTCTTTCACGAGGCCGCGTTCGACTTCTTGCTCGATGACGGCAGCGACGAGCCGATCTGGATCGAGGTCAAGGACGGCATGCTGCTCGATCGATTTCCAACCGAGGAGCGGGTGCAGTTCCACAGCACGACGTTGCTCGAGCTCGCGCACCCGTACTTGACCCGGCTGCGACTCGACAACCGCGAGGTGCTCGCGTCCGAGATCGACATCATGCCCGGCGACACGATCGAAGCGGTGGGACGACTGTCGCATCGTCTGGATCCGAGCGTGCGCGCGGATTCAGGGCGCGCCCCGCCGCGCCGACGCGTGCTCACTTCGGGTGGTCGCGTGCCGGTCATGGTCAAGAAGTTGCGTGCGCCGGACGCAGCGCTTACGCGCGTCCGGCGGCTCGCGGCCAAGGGTCCACCCACAATCACGCCCGGCGAACCGCCGCTCAAGAAGTTCTGACAGACGCGCCGCTCACCCGTTCTGGATAGCCGCGCCGCCCACCCGTTCTGGGTAGCCGCGACGCCCATCCATCGCGTCGAGCGGAGCGCGGCTTTGCCGCGCGAAGCTCATCGCGGGAGGGTTTGGGAACCCTTCGAGGGTTCCCATCTAAGGCATGGCGTCGCTATTGCAAACCCGGTAATACGTCCCTCACGTGGTCCCTTCGTTTCCCGGGGTTCGCATGATCAAGCAATCACTGCTCATGGCCAGTGTTCTCCTGTTTCACACCGCTGCGGCACACGCGCAACAGTCGGCCGTGACGGCGGATCCGGCCGACAAGGTCGCGCAGGCGTTTCCACCCGGGTATGCGCCGCCGCCCGGATACGCGCCGCCGGCCGAGGCGCCCGCCCAGCCCGCGCCCGGCCAAACCGCCCCGCCACCGGCTCCGCCCGGGCAAGGGTACGGTCCGCCGCCCCAGTATGGTCCGCCCCCGCAGTACGGCCCTGGCCCCAGCTACGGTCCGGGATATGGCCCGAGTTACGGCCAGGGCTACGGCCCGTACCCCTACGGCCGGCCCGGCCGCTACCCGCCGCCGAGCTATTCGTACTACCCGTCGCAGCCGCCGCCGCGGCTCATCACCGACCGTCCGTTCACGCTCGGCGGCGGCATCGGGTTCGGCGGCCTCATCTTCAACGACCCGGCCAACGATAGGCACACGAGCTCGCAGGGCATGGCGTACACGCTTCGCCTCGGGTTCGGCCTGCGGCCGGGCCTCATCCTGATGTGGGATCTCGAAGGCACGCTGGTGAGCAACCGGGACGCGAGCACGGGCGCGAGCGCCACCGCGCAGACCGCCAACTTCGCCGCCCTCCAGATCTTCGCGTCGCAGCGGCTGTTTCTCAAGGCGGGCTTCGGGTTCGCGCAGGTGGTCGAGAACGATCGCCCGTCGGCGTGGGGCGGCGCGGGGATGGTCGGGATCGGCTACGAGCTGATTCAGGGCTGGAACTGGTCGCTCGACCTCGAAGCGACGATCACCGGCGCGCGCTACAACAACAATGGCCGCGACGAGAACTGGTTCAACTGGTCGCTCGTGAACTTCGCGATTAACTTCTTTTAGATCGGGGGACGTCGCTCGCTGGCGCTCGCTTTGGTCCCCCGCGGCCCGCTCGCTCTGCGCTCGCCTAGTTCTTACTGGCCGGTGGCGCCGGTTCGTCTTCGAAGGCTTCGAGGACGGGTCTGCCGATCGCGCCGGCGGGGGCGGGGTAGCCGAGGGCCCACAGCGCTGTGGCCGCCGTATCGACGGTGCTGATCTCGCTTTTGATCTTGTAGCCCTTGCGCACGCCCGGGCCCCACGCGATCCACGGGATGAGGCGGTCTTCCGGGATCTTGCCGTCGTGGTTGTGCCCGTGGCCGCCGTGATCGGCCGAGATGATGAACAGCGTGTCCCGGTCGAGCCCCGCCGCCGCCACTGCGGTCAACAACGTGCCGAGGCATTTGTCGGTCGCGCGGATCGATTCCAGCTGCGGGTTCGACATCCAGCCGTCCGAGTGGCCGAGATCATCCGGATCCGAGAAGTGGATGAACTCGACCTGCGGCCGCTTCTGGACGAAGTACTGCGCTGCCTCGTCGACGACCTTCTTGCAGAAATAGCCGGGCCGGGAGAACACGTCGACCGAACCGGGGCGCGTGATGTGGTTCAGCTTCTTCTTGCCCACGAACGCGACTGCGCCGCCACCTGCCTTCTGGGCGGCGTCGAAGATGGTCGGTACCAGGATGTAGCCGCGCTCCGGTTTCCACGAGTTCCAGTAGAGCCCGTGCTCCTTCATATCGAATCCCGACAACATCGCCGCGTGTGACGGCAGCGTCGACGCGTGCCGGATCGTGCGCGCCTTCAGCGAGTACGCCGCGCGCTTCAAGAGCTCGTCGTGGACAGGAGGACGCACGCCCATCAGCGCGTCGGGCCGCAACCCGTCCTCGCTGATGATGACCACGTGGCGGATCGCTGCCCGGCCCCTGGGCCCCGGCGCGATCGGCGGCGGTCCCGGTGCGGCGACCAGGTCGGGCGCGGCGACAGTGATGGGCAGCCCGGCGGTCGCGGTTGTCTGCTGAGTGGGCGAGACGATCGCCGGCGGCGGCGGCAGCGGGACGGCGTGGCGCCGACAACCCCCAGCCAGAGCGACTACACCCGCCGCCAGCACCGCCGCCCTCACGCCACGCAACTCTTGCAGGTTTTTCAATTTGTCCTAACCTTCGCCCATCCGAACGCTTCGTCCGTCGCCGGTCGCTTCTCGCCCGGCCTTCCGCCGCGCCTCTCGTAGTCTCGTCACCGCGGTGGTTCTCTCGGCCGTCATCGCCGCTCTGGTTCCACCGAGCTGCGCCCACGTCGAGCCGAACCAGTGCGCGTCCGACAAGGACTGCAAGCTCAACCGCCTATGCGACGTCGGCCGCTGCGTTTGGCCGGCCAACGCCGACCGCTCGATCGGCCCGAGCGCCCCCGACCGCCCGACGACGCCGTTGCCCCAATACGCGATCGAGCCGGCGCAGGCGATGTTCCGGCTCGGCCCCGCGCATCGCGGCCGCTCGCCCTTCGTGTTGCCGGCCGTCAGGCCTTCGATCTGGTGGGTGGTTGCGACCGGGGGCCCGGTGGTGTCGTCACCGGCGGTCGCGGCGGACGGCTCGGTGGTGGTGGGGTCACAGGACGGGAAGTTGTACGGCGTCGCGCGAGACGGAACTCTCTCCTGGTCGTATGCGACGGGTGACATCATTTTCAGCTCGCCGGCGGTCGCGCACGACGGGACCATCTACATCGGCTCCGACGACGACCACCTTTACGCGGTGAGTCCGGGAACGGCAAAACCGCGCTGGATCGTGCAGGTGGGGGCATGTCCGCAGCACGTCGGAATCGGGCCCGAGGCCAGCCGCTGCGACGTCGACGCCGGGCCCACGGTCGGCCCCGACGGCGTCGTCTACACCGGCGGCGACGGGATCTACGCCATCAACCCCGACGGGACGCTGCGCTGGCGGTTCGCGACCGGCGGTCACGTGTCGTCAGCCCCGGCGCTGCTCGCGGATGGCACCGTGGTCGCCGGCTCGCAGGACGACATGGTCTACGCGGTCGCGCCCAACGGTCTCAAGCGCTGGGACTTCCGCGCCGGCGGCGACGTCGAGTCGGCGCCCGCGATCGGCGAAGACGGCACCATCTACGTGGGGTCCGACGACCACAAGTTGTACGCGCTGGGCGTCGACGGCACCCTGCGCTGGGCGTTCACGACCGGCGGCGACGTTCGCGCGTCCGCGGCGGTGGGCAACGGGCTGGTCATCGTCGGATCGTTCGACTCCCAGCTCTACGCGGTGCGCCTCGACGGAACCGCGGCGTGGACGTTTCGCTCCGGTGACCGCATCGTGTCGTCGGCGTTGATGGACGCGCGCGGCGCGATCCTGTTCGGCTCGCAGGACGATCGTGTCTACTGCCTGGAGGCCGACGGCCACCTGCGCTGGTCGGTCGAGCTCGGCGGCGACGTCGACAGCTCGCCGGTGTTGACCGCCGACGGCACCATCTTCGTCGGCTCCGACGACAAGAAACTCTACGCCCTGCGCGCGCCAGCCGCCGCGGGCCCTGCTTCCCCTCACTGACACAAACACCCGCGGGCATTTCCCGCAGAAACTGGATCACATTTGGCTATCGAAGATTTTCCTTCTCAATCCGATTCGCCGGCCTCGCCCGGCCACTCGACCCGCAAGCTGACGGGTCGGATCAAGATTCACCCCGCCGGCTACGGCTTCGTCGTGCCCGACGACAAGTCGGAGGATGTTCACGTCTCGGCCCGCAACCGCAGCGTCGCGATGGACGGCGACACCGTCGAAATCGAGGCGTGGCCAGGCATCCGAGGCATCGAAGGGCGGGTGCTGCGCGTGCTGGCGCGCGGCCGCGCCAAGATCACGGGCCAGCTCGCGCGCCGCGGCCGCGAGCAGATATTGATTCCGGACGATCCGCGCATCACCGGCCAGGTTTCGTTGCGCGGGCCCGTCCTCGGCGGACAGGACGGCATCGCCGTGGTCGCCGAGATCGTCCGCTACCCGGACGTGCCCGATGGTCCGCTGGAGGCGACGGTGCTCAAGTTGCTGGGCGATCCGGATGACCCGCGCACCGAGGTCGAGAAGGTGCTGGCGTGCGCCGATGTCGAGGAGAGCTTCCCCGCCGAGGTGGCGCGCATCGCCGACGGCCTGCCGCAGGAGGTGCTCGACAGCGACCGGGTCGATCGCGCCGACCTGCGCGACATTCCGTTTACGACCATCGATCCGGAGACCGCGCGCGACTTCGATGACGCGGTCGCAATCGAGGCCCGGCCCGACGGCGGCACGCGGCTCTGGATCGCGGTCGCCGACGTGTCGCATTACGTGCGCGAGGGCTCGCCGCTCGACACGGAGGGCAAGCGGCGCGGCTGCAGCATCTACCTCCCGAGCCGGGCGATTCCCATGCTGCCGGAGCCGCTGTCGGCGCGCATCTGCTCGCTCGTGCCCGAAGAGGACCGGCTGGCGATGGTCGTGCGCATCGACTACGACCGCGACGTGCGCGTCGTCGGGACCGACTTCTGCGCGGCGGTGATTCACTCGCGCGCGCGGCTCGACTACCCGGGCGTCGCGGCGGCGCTCGCCGGCGACACGCGCGGCAAGCGAAAGAAGTACGAGCCGCACTTGCCGGCGCTGCGCGCGATGGATTCCCTCGCGCGCCAGCTCAAGGCGCAGCGGACCGAGCGCGGGTCGCTCGACTTCGACATCCCCGAGCCGTTCGTCGAGCTCGACCACGACGACCCGCGCCTCGTGCGCGACATCCGCAAGTCGCGGCGCGACCCGGGCGAGCGGCAGGCGTACTCGATGATCGAGGAGTTCATGCTGGCGGCGAACGAGGCGGTCGCGGCCAGCTTCCAGGAGCGCGGCGAGGACACCGTCTGGCGCATCCACGACGCGCCCGATCGCTCCCGGCTGGAGGAGTTCGCGGTGTTGGCCGAGCGCTACGGCATCGCCATCGACGTCGACGACGCGCGCACGCCGAGGGGGCTCGGGCGCGTGCTGGCGCGGCTCCGCGGCCACCCCGCCGAGAAGCCGCTATCGTTTCAGATTCTGCGCTCGCTCAAGCAGGCGACCTACGACGTCGTCAGCATCGGCCACTTCGGCCTCGCGTCGCAGGCGTACCTGCACTTCACCTCGCCGATTCGCCGCTACCCCGACGTGATGGTGCACCGGCTGCTGAAGTCGCGGCTCGCGACCCAGGGCAAGCCGGCGGGCGGGTTCAAGCCCGCGGCCGAGGCGCCGGTCCCGGATCGCCAGACGCTGCAGAAGATGGCGGCCGAGTCGTCGTTCGCCGAGCGAGCGGCGATGGAGGTCGAGCGCGAGGTCATCGACCTCTACCGCGCGTTCTTCCTGCGAGATCGGGTGGGCGACGTGCTCGAGGGCGTGATCTCGGGCGTCACCGGGTTCGGGTTCTTCGTGGTCGTCGACCAGCCGTTCGTCGAGGGGTTGGTCCGCGTCGACGCCCTGTCCGACGACTACTACACCTACGACGAGACCGGCAGCCGGCTGGTGGGGCGGCGGTCGGGGCGTTCGTTCGCGCTCGGCGACGCGGTCAAGGTCGAGGTCCAGTCGGTCAGCGTGGTCCGGCGCAAGATCGACTTCGCGCTCGCGGGCCACATGGCGCGGCGCAAGCCCGGCGCCGACGGTGGGCGGCCAGATCGCCGGCGGCAAGGCCGCGACAAGGCGCGGGGACGCGATGGCCACCCCGACCGAGATCGCAAGCCCGACAAACAGCGCGGGCGCCCGGATCGAAACCGTGGCAAGACGCAGGCGCGCAACCGACCGGGCGGGCGACCGAAAAAGAAGCGACGGTAACAGATGACCATCCGGGAAAAGCTGGAAGAGGACGAGGAGAAGGTCCTCTCGTCGTTCGCGCAGAAGAGCCGGGCGAGCAAGGGGCGCGATCGTCCCGAGCCGCTCGACCCGACGCGGCCGATCTTCCAGCACGACCGCGACCGCATCATCCACTCGAAGGCGTTCCGGCGGCTGGCAGGCAAGACGCAGGTGTTTCTCGCCCCCGAAGGCGACCACTACCGCACCCGCATCACCCATACGCTCGAGGTCGCGCAGATCGCGCGCACGGTGACGCGCGCGCTGGGACTGAACGAATCGCTCACCGAGGCCATCGTCATGGGCCACGACCTCGGTCACACGCCGTTCGGCCACGCGGGCGAGAAGGTGCTCGCCAAGCTGATGCCGGACGGGTTCCACCACGTCAAGCAGTCGCTGCGCGTGGTCGAGCGGCTGGAGCGGGATGGGCAGGGGCTCAACCTCTCGGTCGAGGTGCGCGACGGCATCCTCAAGCACTCGAAGGGCAAGGGGCACATCATCTCGGACAACCCCAACCTGATGGCGATGACGCTCGAGGGGCAGATCGTCCGCATCAGCGACATCGTCGCGTACGTCAACCACGATCTCGACGATGCGGTGCGCGGGCGGGTGGTCGACCGGGCGGCGGTGCCGCGCGCGATCTTGGCCGTTCTCGGCGACACCCACGGCGAGCGCATCGCGCGCATGGTGGGCGACATGGTGTCGGCCTCGCGGCTCGAGGAGAAGCGCCAGATCCGGATGACCGACGAGGTGCTGGACGCGCTCATCGCGCTCCGAGACTTCCTCTACGACACCGTCTACGAGCGACCGGAGATCCGCGGCGAATTCGAGAAGGCCCAGCGCATCATCAGCGAGCTCTGGGGCTACTTTCACGCGCACCCCGACGAGTTCCGCGCCAAACATTGGCCCAAGGGGATTCCGGAATCCGATGGCCTGCCGCGCGCCGTCGCCGACTTCATCACCGGCATGACCGACCGCTACGCGCTCCGCGTCTACGAGGAGTACTTCCTTCCCCGTCGTTGGCCGGTTTTTTAGATGGGAACCCTGGGAGGGTTCCCAAACCCTCCCGCGATGAGCTCCGGCAGGCAAAGCCTGCCTACGCTCACGCGATGGCCGCTGCCCGACGGAGGTGAGGCGCTGTCCCACCTCAGTTAACAAACAATGTACGACGACGAAACCCGCAGTTAACGGGGCGGGCGCTACGGTGATGGTGCTCTCCCAGCCTCTCGTCGGAAATTTCCCACATGCATCTCGTCGGATCGGGTCTACGAACCATTGTCGTCACGCTGGACCCGAAGCGGAACGAATCGCACCAGGACGCGCCCGCGGTGATGCTTCGTAAGCTCGGCCACGGGGTCGAGGTCGTCGGATATGACCTGGCCGAGCTGCATGGGTCGGTCGACGTGGCGCTGGTGGAAGCCGGCGAGCACCTGGAGATCGGACGGCACGCGATCCGCCGGCTGCGGGAGCGGGCTGATTTGGCGGCGACGCGCATCCTGCTCTGCATCGACGTGGCGCGCGTGTCGGGCCTCGATCCCGAGATGGGCGCCGACGACTTCATCCTGATGCCGGTCGCCCCCGACGAGCTGTCGGCGAGGCTGCGCCAGCTGCAGGCGCGCGACAAGCGCCCGGGGTCGCCGCTCCAGGTACGCTACGGCCAGGTCGTGCTCGACTGCGAGATGCGGCAGGCGTACGTCACGGGGAAGTCGCTGGGGCTGACGCCGTACGAGTTCCAGCTCTTGCGCTTCCTCGCCGACCGCATCGGGCGGGTGTTCACCCGCCAGGAGCTGCTGTCGCGGGTCTGGGGCTACCGTCATGTGGGGCGCGTTCGCACGGTGGACACCCACGTGCTGAACCTGCGCGCCAAGCTCGGCGACCTCGGTGAGCGGCTGCAGTCGGTCCGCGGCATGGGCTACAAACTGCAGCGCCCTGACTCGTCGAGCGACGGCGTCGCGGCCTAGCCGCTCTCGCGCGAAGCGCGAGGGTGCGGCTCCTTACTGCAACAATCTCCTAGTACTACTGTGTTAGAAAGTTGACCGCTGCTATGGTTGCCCGAAATTGGGGCCATGGCAAAAAAGCTGGCCACAGAAGAGCGGTTCGTAGGGTACGTCGCGCGGCTCGGCGAGGTGATCGGCCACGCGGACAGGC
>WNGA01002093.1_pt1 | contig 30577 bp, 36 predicted proteins | sample 5400061 | NCBI WGS metagenome assembly WNGA01 (sample SAMN13153366, study PRJNA577476) | soil metagenome | isolation source: 100 cm soil or saprolite under grassland replicate 2 | place: USA:California | collected 2016-06-15 | reverse complement strand
GAGCGCGCGTACCGTTCACTGCCCCGAGTGGGAGCGCGGGCCGGGTGCGTCCCTCCGCTGCGGGCTAGCCGCGCTCGGCGAGGAGGTAGAAGCCGCCGTCGTCGTCCTAGGTGACGGGCCGGGGATCGATCCGAGGGCGATCGACCGTATCGTCGCCGCGTGGCGCGCCGGCGCCGGCGAGCCCCTGGCGGCGACCTACGGCGGCGTCCGGCTCCATCCCCTGCTGCTCTCGCGCAACGTGTGGGGGGACGTGCCCGATGCCGGCCTGCGTGCCCTGCCCGCCGAGCTGGTGCCCTGCGACGACCTCAGCGCTCCAGGCGACGTCGATTTCGCCGATGACACCAGTGAGGTCTGATGAGAGTTCATTTGGAGCTGCCGAGAGAGCCTTTGTTCAACGGTCGGCCACGCGGAGCGAGGCCGACCTCTCATCGGCGCGGACAAGCGGCGCCGTGGACGTGAAGGTGGCAGCGCCGAGGAGCAGAATGACTACGGGCATGGAGCTCGTTGAGCCGCTCGAGCCGAATGGCGAAGAATCCGCGCTCGCACGCGCGCGGCTGCATCGCCAGCTGACCGTCGAGGAGACGGCTCGGCGCGCCGGAATCTCCGTCGAGCAGGTGCGCTGGCTCGAGGAGGGGCGCGTGTACCGCTTCGCGCGACCGGACGATGCGCTGGCGGCGACGCTGCTGTACGCGAGCGCGCTCGGAATCGACAACCGGGAAGCGCGCGAGCTCGCAGGTCTACCGGTGCCGGCGCTGCCGGTCGAGCACAATCCGCTCCCTCGCCTAGTCGTAATCGGAGCGGTCGTGATCGCCCTCGTCGTCTTCGCGACGCTGCTCGTCGTGCCCCGCTCGGGCGGCAAGCATGCGACGGGCGGCGCCGACGCGATCCTGCCGCCGCCGTGGCGCATCCCGGTGACCGTCCTGAACGGGAGCGGCGACATCAACTACACGCGGCAGGTGGCGAGCCACATCGGAGCCTTCGGCTACACGATCAAGAAGGTCGGCCGCGCGTCGAGCTTCGCGTATCCGCAGACGGCGGTGTACTTCCCGCCGCGCTGCGAGGGCGTCGCGCTACGACTGGCGAAACAGCTCGGCGTCGCGACGAAGCCTCTCCCCGGCGGAACCGGCACGTGCCAGCTGTTCGTGATCGTCGGCCCAGCGCGCGGCCCGGGCGAATAAGCGCGGGACGTGGCTAACTGGGAGCGTCGTGCAGTGTTGCGCGCGCAGACTCGCTCACTGCGTTGGCGCCTTAGCACGACTATCGCCGAAGCGCTCGCCTGTTTCGCACTCGGCTTGTGGGTGTCTGCTTTCTTCTGGATCCTTGGAGCGCTGCTCCTCCTGTCGAACGTCGTCTGGGTAGTCGGTGGCTACTCGGGTCAACGGACCACAAAGCAGCCGGCCGAGCCTGACTTACTCACGACCGAGGAGGTTGCCCGCGTTATCGGGATCAAGGAGGCTTGGGTCGCGATGCTTGTCCAAAGACACGACCTTCCGTACGTCAAGATCAAGCCGGGTTCTCCGACCGCCACCGAATGGGGTTATCAATTTCGTCGTGGGGATGTTGAGACGTGGCTGCGCCGGATGGACGACAACGAACGCAAGCGGGTACTCCCGGACGCTGAACTGCTTTGACCAGCACGGACATAGAGGCCGAAGCGTAAGGCTCGCGTAGCGGCCTTACGCGCAGGCGGACTGATGCGACGCAGCGACGCGAAGCATCGCTGCGCCGCACGACGGGCGCACTCGCCAACCCTCAAGAAGCGCGCGGGCCGAGCCCGCGCGCGTTACCCGCGAAGCGGCGTACCTTCAGTAGTCGGGCGCAAGCCCGACTACTGAAGCGGCGTCCGAAGGTCGAGGAGCTTTTGCTTCAGCTCGACCGGAACCGGCTCGGCCGCGACGGCCTGCCGGACGAAGACGCGGAGCGTCTCCTCGAAGCGGTAGCGCTTGCGGCAGTACGCGCACTCGTCGAGATGAGCCTCGGCCTCAGCGCGCTCGGCGTCCGTGAGCACGCGATCCATGTACTGCTGCATGACCTCTTCGCAGTGCGCACATGGGTCGTACCCGTTCACGACGCTTCGCCTCCCACCGTCGCTTCGGCCATGGCCTGCTTCAGGATACGCCGACCGCGGTGCAAACGCGACATCACGGTCCCGATCGGGATGTCGAGGATCTGGGCCGCATCCGCGTAGGTGAAGTCCCCGATGTCGACGAGCACGACGACGTCACGGAAGTCATGCGGCACCTCGGAGAGGGCGACAACGACGTCATTCTGAGAGAGGCGCTCGACGACATGCTCTTCGTCGGTGGCGCCGTCGGTCGAAGCCTCGAGCTTGTTGTACAGGAAGTAGTCGCCTTCCTCGAGCGGCTGCATGTCGGGCGAGCGCTGCTGCCGGCGCCCCCGGTCGATGTTCAGGTTCGTGAGGATGCGCAACAGCCAGGCGCGGAGGTTGGTGCCGGGCTGGAAGGAGCGCCAGCTGCGGAAGGCCCGGGCGTACGTTTCCTGCATCAGGTCTTCGGCCTCCTCGCGCGAGCCGACGAGGTGGCGGGCGACTCGATAGACCTGATCCGATAGAGCAAGAGCATCCTCCTCGAAGCGCACGCGATCGCGGGCATCCGTTGCCAGTCTCCGAGCGTCGGGCTCCCGGGTCGTCTCGCTCATCCGGGCCACCCTAGCAAGGTGTTCTCGGCATAAACGTCCGGTTATCCACACTCATTCCGGGCACAGAAAGAGGCGAGCGAGCCGTGCCGCTAGAGCTCGCGGAACCCACCGCGCGCCATTGCTTCGAGCAGCGCCTCGCGCGAGGTGCGCTCGTCGTCCCAGCTGAGCGAAACCTGGCCCATCAGGTTCGCGTTCGCCGCCTCGAGACCCTCGTGGCCTTCGAGCGCCTTCGCAAGCCGCAGCACGCAGCGCTCGCAGCGAACGCCGCTCACCTGAATCGTCTCCTCTCGCAGCACGACCGTCAGGCTATCGACCGCTCGACGAGATCCGCAGTTGCAGCTTCCGGCCCCTCGAACTCCAGCTGGCGGTCGCCCTCGCAGGTCGCCGGATCGAGCCCCGCGTCGTGGCCGATGAGCTCGACGAGCTCGCGGTAGAGATCGGGCGCGGCGACGGCGCCGGAGTCCAGCGGATGGATCAACTGCGCACGCGGGCCGTAACGGGAGGCGGCCCAGCGGTTCTGCTCGTAGATCGCCCTCGACAGCGGCTTGCGCGCCGGCTCCTGCAGTGCCCAGCGGCAGAGCGCGTGCATCAGCTCGACGAACCGCGACGTCCTGTCGAGCGCCGTCGGCTGGTCGGGCGCCCGGATCTCGAGGGTGCCGAACCGCGGATGCGGCCGGACGTCCCAGTGCAGGGCCATGTAGCCGCTCGCCACTCCCGAGCGGACGAACGTGTCGACGAGCTCCTCCCAGTCGCCCCAGGAGGCGAAATGCGGCGGCGCGCCACGCCGTGGCAGCAAGCCGAGGATCTCCGCGCGCGTGGACATCAGCCCGGTGCGCTGCCCTTCGAACCACGGCGAGTTCGCCGACAGCGCGAGCACGAGCGGCAACCAGGGCAACACGAGCTCGAGGACACGCAGGCACGAGTCCGCGTCCGGCATGCCGACGTGCACGTGTAGCCCGCTCACTCCCTGGCGTCGCGCAGTCGGGCCGGCGTAGGCGACGAACTTCTCATAGTGCGGTTCCTCCACGATCGGCTGATCTGACGCGGTATCGAACGGATGCGAGCCGGCGCCGGCGATCACGCAGCCGAGGCGCTCGGCAGCCTCGATCGTGGTGCTGCGCAGTCCGCGCAGGACCGAGGTCGCATCCGCGGGCGAGTCGCAGACGTCCGTGTTGAGCTCGATCACCGATTGGAAGAGCTCCGTCTTCACGGTCCCGCGCTCCGGTGTGACCGACGGGATCAGCTCGGTGCTCACCGGCCTCTGGGCGAGCGTCTCCGCGTCGAGGATCATCAACTCCTCCTCGACCCCCAGCGTCAAGGTGCGGCCGAAATGTTGCTCGATCACCGCGCGCGGACGCCGTGGACGGGGCCGCCCGCCGCCTCCCACGCGTAGTACGAGGCGCTCGGGCCGTACTCGGTCGCGTACTCCTCGATGCGTGGATTGCGCCCGACCTCCTTCGCGCGCTGCGCGTGATGAAGGAGATTCGGGTCGTCGCGTTGCTCCCAGACGAGGATCAGGTGGGCCGCCGTCATGAACTCCGCCACGAAGTCGCATCCGCTCGCCGGGCACGGGAACGGATCGGTGCGGACGCAGAACCAGCCGCTGTGGTCGCGGCTCTCGTCGTCCGGCCAGAGCTCCTCCACCTCCCAGAACTCTTGATCGGCCACGACGATTCGGCCCGGCTCGATCCGGCCCTGCTCCACCCGCCTCAGGCTACCTACCCGTCAGAAATCTCCGCGATCGGGCACTCTAGGACCGGGTCCGGGTAGTCCGGTCCGCAGCCGCAGTCGGGTCGGACGTGGGCGCGTCTAGCCGCGCCCGCCCGGGCCCTTGAGCTCGCCTGCGACGAGCTCAAGGGAAGACGGTCGCGCCGGCAAGCCGGCACGACCTCTCTGGTCGGGCGTCGCAAGCGCGCCCTTGTAACAGAGGGACCAGCGTGCAACACCTAGTGTGAGCACGTCTCGTTCACGAGCCTCGCGCTCGTCGCCGCGGTCGCCTTCGCCGCGCCGCTCGCGCTGGGTCTCGTCCCTTCGTTCCGTCTACCGGCGGTCGTGCTCGAGATCATGCTCGGCATCGTCGTCGGCGCGGTGCTCGGTGCCGATCTTCCTCGCGGCGCTGCTCGCCGCGCGAGGCCTCCCGGCGTTGCTCTATCGCCGGACGCTGGGCACACGCAGGACGATCGCCGCGGCGTTGTTGCAGTCGACGTCGCTGAGCTTCCTCGTCGTCGCGGGACAGATCGGGATGGAGCTCGGCCTGATCAGTGCCGCGACCGGCGCTGCGCTCGTTGCCGCAGGGCTCGGCTCGGTGTTGTTCTTCCCGCTGGCCGCACTGACGCTCGTGCGGGAGCGGTCAGCCCGGCCCGCCGTGCTCGAGCCCGAGCCGCTCGGCTAGCCAGGCCGCCTGTACGAGCCGCTCCTCCTCGTACGCGGCAGGCCCATCGCGCTGCTCGGCGGCGCGTGCCGCAGCGAAGCCGGCGATCGGGATCCGCCGCGAAGCGACAAACCGTTCGACGTCGGCGATGTAGCCGCCCAGCACGGGCAGAAACCCCACCCGCTCGCGGGTGCGCTTGACGCAAAAGCGGCCGAAGTCGTGCGCGGCGGCCTCGTTCCAGGCCTCGATGCGGCGCGTGAGGCGACCGCGCGGCGCGACGACCTTGCGCTCGCGCTCGAGCACGTCGCCCGCCAGCTCGATCTCCCAAAGCTCGCGCCCGAGCCAGACCGGCAGGTCGCGCACACGGCAGGCGTGGATGCCCTCCAGACAGGGATCGACACCTCCAGCGTCGACCCACTCGCCAGCCGGCCAGCGGAAGCCCGTGAACGGACCGACCGCACCCTCGTCGAGAAACTTGTAGGCGATCACGTCGGACGCCACTCCCGGAACGCCTCGAGCAGACGCTCCTCCAGCTCGGCCGGGAGCGCCGCGAGCTCGACCCGGCCCGCGGCCGCGATCGTGGTGCTCATCTGCTCGAGATAGGTGCTGCAGCCGTCGCAGAACACGAGGTGCTCCTCGAAGCGCTCACGGTCGGCCGGTGCCAGCGCGTGGTCGAGATACGCCGTCACCAGCTCGACGATGTCCTGACAGGCGAGTTCTCGGTCCAGCCTCATCTCATGTACTCCTCGAGGGCGCTCCGCACCTTCGACCGGGCGCGGTGGAGAAGCACCCTTTGATTTGTCTCCGTCAAGTCCAAGGCGTTACGAACCTCCTCGGACGTGAATCCCTGCACGTCGCGCAGCGTGATCACGGCGCGCTGCGCCGGCGGCAGCCTGTCGATCTCGCGCGCAATCACCTCCATCGCCTCGGCCCCGAGCACGTGGCCCTCGGGCGGCACGGCCCAATGGCCCGGAAAGCGCTCGCCGGGCCCGAGGAAACGGTCCGGATCGACGGACGCCTCCTCGTCGTCGCCGAGGGACGAGAAAGGAACGCTGCGCGCCTCCCGCACGCCGCGGGTCTTCGCCGTGTTCGCGACGATCCGGAACAGCCAGGTCTTCAGCGACGAGCGGCCCTCGAACCGTCCGATGCCCTTGAGCACGCCGAGCCACGCCTCCTGCACGACCTCCTCCGCCACCGCGCGACTCGACACGTACATCTGCGCGACGCGCAGCATCGAGGCGCCGTACTCACGCATCAGCGCGGCGAAAGCGGCCTCGTCCCCGGCGCGGAGGCCCTCGACGAGCCGCGCGTCGTCCGGCGACAGCAGCTGTTCCATCATGCGACTGTAACGCCGGCCTTGAACGACGAGACAGACCAGCCATGAAGGCAGTTGCCGTCAATCCGGGAAAGCCCGGCTCGATTCACCTCGAGGATGTCCCGGAGCCGTCGGTCGACGACGTCCCGGGGGGCCGCGGCGTCCTCGTCAAGGTGCTCCGCGTCGGAGTCGACGGCACGGACAAGGAGATCAACGCGGCCGAATACGGCGCCGCTCCCCCGGGCGACGATTTCCTGATCATCGGCCACGAGAACTTCGGCGTGGTCGAGGAGGTCGGCCCGAACGTGCCCGACACGATCCGTCCCGGTACGTTCGTGGTCGCCAGCGTGCGGCGGCCTGGCGCAAGTCTCTACGGCGCGATCGGCCTGCAGGACTTCACGACCGACGACGTCTACTACGAGCGCGGGATCAACCTGCTGCACGGCTACCTGACCGAGCACTACGTCGAGGACGCGGAGTTCGTCTTCCCGCTGCCGGCGTCGCTTCGCGAAGTCGGCGTCTTGCTCGAGCCGACGACGGTCGCCGAGAAGGGGATCAACCACGCCTACGAGATCCAGCGGCGCCTGAAAATCTGGCAGCCGCGCCGCGCCGCGATTCTCGGCTCAGGGACGATCGGCCTGCTGATGGCGCTGGCGGCGCGGCTGCGAGGTCTCGAGCTGACGGTCTTCTCGCTGCCGCAGAAGCCGTACCGCAACGCCGATCTGGTCGAGGAGCTCGGCGGCGTCTACATGTCGTCCGCGAAGGCGACGCTCGCGGAGGTGAGTGACGAGCGCGGGCCGTTCGACCTGATCATGGACGCGACCGGCTTCAGTCCGATCGTCTGGGAGGCGGCCGAGCTGCTCGGGAAGAACGGCGTCCTCGTCCTCTCCTCGATCACCGGCGGCGACCGGAAGGTCGAGATCAACTCGGACCGCATCAACCAGAGCTTCGTGCTCGGAAACAAGGTCATGGTCGGGACCGTGAACGCGTCGCCGGCCGACTTCCGCAGCGGCGTCGACGACCTGATCAAGGCGGAGGCGGTCTTCCCCGGCTGGCTCGGCAAGCTGTTGACCACCCCCATCGAGGGGCTCGACAACTACGGGCAGATGATCGAGGCGCTCACGCATGATCGCGCCGCGATCAAGGTCTTCGTCGAGGTCGACGGGACCGGCTGATGCGGATCATCGACGTCAGCGTTCCGATCCGTCCCGGCATGATCACGTACCCGGGCGACCCGACCGTCGAGCTGGAACGCGTCAGCGCGATCGCCGACGGCGCCCTCGCGAACGTCAGCCGGCTCCAGTTCGGAGTCCACACCGGCACGCACGTCGACGCACCCCTGCACTTCCTCGACGGCGCCGCCGCCACGGAGGAGCTGCCCCTCGACGTGCTCGTCGGAGACTGCGTCGTCGTCGAAGGGATCCGCGTGCCGGATCGCGCTGAGCGAGTGCTGTTCAAGACGCCGAATTCCGAGCTGTGGGCGCGGGATACCTTCGTCGAAGACTTCAGCTCGCTCGACGAGGCGACGGCGCGCGCTGTCGTGGCGAAGGGGATTCGCCTTGTCGGCATCGACTACCTGTCGATCGGAGACGAGGCCGCGCACCGCGCGCTGCTCGGCGCAGGCGTCGTCGCGATCGAAGGCCTCGATCTTCGCGGCGTCGAGCCGGGCGAGTACCAGCTGGTCTGCGCCCCGCTGAAGCTCGTCGGCTCGGACGGCGCACCTGCGCGCGTCCTCCTCATCGCGAACGAAGGAGCAGCAGATGGCTAGGGACACGATCAGCATCCTCGACGGCTCGACCTTTCTCGTCAGCGACCTGCGCGGGGACATCGACGCGTCGCCCGACCAGGCGCATGGCTTCTTCTTCCGCGACACACGCTTCGTCTCGCGCTGGCTGCTCACTGCGAACGGCTCGCCGCTCAACGTGCTCTCCACCGATGAGAACCAGTACTTCACGGCGCAGTTTTTCCTTGTGCCGCCGGTGGGCACCGTCAACGACAACCCGACGGTCTCGATCATCCGCAAGCGCTCGATCGGCGACGGCTTCCACGAGGACGTGACCGTGATCAACCACGGCTCCGAGCCGATCGACGTCGAGCTCCGCCTCGAGGCAGCCGCCGACTTCGCCGACCTCTTCGAGGTCAAGGACGCGCTCACCAAGAAGGGAACGAGCTCTGCCCGCGTCGAAGGTGACACGCTCGTGCTCGCGTACGACCGAGACGACTTCCATCGCGAGACGCGCATCCGCGCGAGCCGCGACGCGAGCGCCGACGAGACAGGGCTGACGTTCCGCCTCCGCGTCCCGGCGCACGACGAGTGGAACACCTGCGTCTTCGTCCAGCCTGTCACCGAGAGCGCGAAGGAGATCAAATACCGCCACGACGACGAGGAGGCAAGGCCGAACATCGGCATGACCCTCGACGCGTTCCTCGCCGCGGCGCCGCAGCTCGAGACCGACTGGGATCCGCTCGAGCATATCTATGAGCGCAGCCTGATCGACCTCGCCGCGCTCCGGTTCGAGACGACGCTCTTCCCGGGGCAGCCGATGCCTGCGGCGGGCCTGCCGTGGTTCATGACGGTCTTCGGCCGCGACAGCCTGCTGACGAGCTTCCAGGCGCTGCCGTTCACTCCCGAGCTCGCGCAAACGACCCTGCGCGTGCTCGCGCGCTACCAGGCGCACGAGCTCGACGACTTCCGCGATGCCGAGCCGGGCAAGATCCTGCACGAGATCCGCTTCGGCGAGTTGACCCACTTCGACGAGCGGCCGCACTCGCCGTACTACGGGACGGCCGACGCAACGCCCCTGTTCCTCGTGCTGCTCGACGAGTACGAGCGCTGGACCGGCGACGCGGACCTCGTGCGCGAGCTCGAGCCGAACGCGCGCGCAGCTCTCGCCTGGGTCGACGAGCACGGCGACCGCGACGGCGACGGCTACGTCGAGTACGAGCGGCGCAACGTCGACACCGGTCTCGAGAACCAGTGCTGGAAGGACTCCTGGGACTCGATCCGCTTCGCGGACGGCACGATCGCGAAAGGGCCGATTGCCACCTGCGAGATCCAGGGCTACGTCTACGACGCGAAGATCCGGGCGGCGCGGCTCGCGCGGGAGATCTGGGACGACGAAGAGCTGGCGTCCCGGCTCGAGCGAGAGGCCGACGAGCTCCGCGAGCGCTTCAACCGCGACTACTGGCTCGAGGGACGCGGGTATTACGCGCTCGCGCTCGACGGGGAGAAGCGGCGGGTCGACAGCATCACGTCCAACGCGGGCCACCTGCTCTGGAGCGGAATCGTGCCCGAGGAGCGTGCCGCGCTCCTGGCCGAGCACCTCGTCGGCGCTGCGCTCTTCTCCGGCTGGGGCGTGCGCACGATGGCGGACGGCGAGGGCGGCTACAACCCGATCCGGTACCACAACGGCACGGTCTGGCCGCACGACAACTCGCTGATCGCGCACGGGCTTGCCCGGTACGGCTTCCGGGCGGAGGCCGCGAAGATCTCGCTGGCGACGCTCGAGGCCGCAACGTTCTTCCGCTACCGGCTACCCGAGGTGTTTGCGGGGTACCGCCGCGGCCGCACGAGCTTTCCCGTCGAGTACCCGACCGCCTCGAGCCCGCAGGCCTGGGCGACCGGAACACCGTTGCTGCTGCTCCGGGTGTTGCTCGGGCTCGAGCCCGACGGCTCGACGGAACCGGTGCTGCCGACGCAAATTGGCCACATCGAACTGAGCGGTCTGCCGGGCCGCGCGAAGCAGAAGGAGGTCGTCGCATGACTGCCCACGACTACGACCTGATCGTTCTCGGCGCAGGTTCGGCCGCCCGCGACGGCGCCGGGAAGGCGTCGCGGGAGCACGGTGCGAGCGTGGCGCTCGTGGAGCGGACCCGCTGGGGCGGTTCGTGCCCGAACGTCGCCTGCCGCCCGACCAAGGCATACCTGGTCGCCGCGGAGCTGATGCACGACGTGCGCGAACACGCGGCCGAGCGTGGCATCGACCTGCCGGCGCCGACGATCGACCTAGCGCGGACGCGCCGCTGGAAAAACTCGCTGCGGCGCGACCAGGACAGCTGGGTCGAGGTGCTGACTGAGGCCGGCTACGGCGTCTACCCGGGTGAGGCGACCTTCGTCGACGCGCAGACGATCCGCGTGGGCGACGACGAGCTGACGGCGGAGAAGGTCCTGATCGCCACCGGCGGGCGGACGGCGGTACCGCCAATTCCGGGAATCGACGAGGTCGACTGGATCGACCACGTGAGTGCGCTCGAGCTCGAGGAGGTCCCTCAAGCGCTGCTCGTGGTCGGCGCCGGGCCGGTGGGCCTGGAGTTCGCGCAGATCTTCGCCCGCTTCGGCTCAAGGATCACGGTTGTCAACCACGGATCACAGATCGCAGCCCGCGCCGACGAGGAGGCCGCAGCCGAGCTGCAGGCGGTCTTCGAGGCCGAAGGGATCGAAGTCGTCCTGAACGGCGACGTCGATTCGCTGTCCCGCAACGGCGACGCGATCGACGCGGTGGTCAAGGGTCGAACGCTGCAGGTGTCGCATGTACTGCTCGCGTCGGGCCGGACTCCGAACGTCGAGGAGCTCGACCTCGCACGCATCGGCGTCGACGTGACGCGCGGCGGGATCGCCGTCGACGAACACCAGCGCACCAGCGTCCCCGGCATCTGGGCGGCCGGAGACGTGGCCGTGGGGCCGATGTTCACGCCGACCGCGCAGTACCAGGCCCGCGTCGCGACCGACGACATGTTCGGCACCGGCTCGCGGACCGCGGACTACTCCGTGCTGCCGACCGCCATCTTCACCGACCCGGAGCTCGGCTCCGTCGGCCTGACCGAGGCAGAGGCGCTCGAGCAGGGTCATGACGTCGACGTAGTCAAACATCCGCTCCCGTCCGTGACACGAGCGCAGTACACGCGGACACGGCACGGTCTCTACAAGATCGTCTTCGACCGCGGTACTCGGCGCGTCCTCGGCGTGCACGTCGTCTCGCGCGGCGCGAGTGACATCGTCGGCTCGCTGGCCGTCGCACTGCAGCTCGGCGCGACCGTCGACGATCTCGCCCACGTCCACCACGTCTATCCGAGCTACAGCGAAGGCCTCAAGGCCGCGGCCGAGCAGGCTCGTACAGCCGTCGGCGCCTAGCGCGACACCTGCAGCGTCGTCACGCCCTGCAGGTCGACCCACGTCCGGCCGGGCGCCTCGACAATGCGCATGAGCACGTTGTCGCAACTCGGACAGCGCACGACGATGCCGGCCGCGCGATAGACGTGCAGCGCGCCGACGAAGTTTTCGGCGCCGCAGCCGCCGCAGATGCCTTGCGCCTCCGTCATCTCGCCTCCGAAGAGCTCGGCGAGCGTCCCGGCGATCGAGTTGCCGTCCAGTCGGATCACGTCAACCTCCTCCGAATCGCTCTGTCCGTATCCGCCCCGGGCGGTGTCCCAGAGACACCAGCCCTTCGGCGACCGCCTCCACGAAGCTCGTCGGCCCGCAGACGAACACGCGCGGGCTCTGATCGGGGGCAGGTGCGACCTCGCGCAAGAGCTCGACATCGACTCGGCGTGAGTACCCGGCCCATCCCGGCGGCTGCGCGCGCGTCAGCGTCTGCACGACCTCGAGCCCGTCGCCGCGCGCGGCGAGCTGGTCGAGCTCCTCGCGGTAGATGACGTCCTCGAACCTTCGCGAGGAACACAACAGCGTCGCCGGCACGTCCGAGCCCGCGGCGGCTCGGCGCCGAATCATCGCCATCAGCGGCACCACGCCCGACCCGCCCGCGACGAGGAAGAGCGGATCGGTCGAGCCGTCGGGCTCCCAGACGAAGTAGCCGCCGATCGGGCCACGCAGCTCGAACCGATCGCCCGCCTCTGCCACGTCGACGAGGTACGGCGACACCTCGCCGTCGTCGAGCCGCTCGACGGTGATCGCCGGCGGCTCGCCCGGGGGCGAAGCGAGCGAGTAGCTGCGCTCGGCCTGGTAGCCGTCCTCAGCGGTGAGGCGCACGTCGACGTGCTGCCCGGCTCGATGGTCCTGCCAGCCGGCGACGTCGAGCACGAGCGTCCGGACATGCGGTGTCTCCGAGCGTGTCTCGACCACCTCGGCGACCAGCCACGTCAGTCTCCCCAGTACCGCTGTTCCCGCCAAGGATCGCCGTAGTTGTGGTAGCCGTTCGTCTCCCAGAAGCCGGGCTCGTCCTCGTCCCGCAGGCTCAGCCCGCGGACCCACTTCGCGCTCTTCCAGAAGTAGAGGTGCGGGACGAGCAGCCGCGCCGGGCCGCCATGCTCCGGATCGAGCGGCTCGCCGCCGTAGGCGAAGGCGATCCACGCCTTGCCGTCGGTGACGTCCTCGAGCGGGAGGTTGGTCGTGTAGCCCCCGTCGCAGAAGGCAATCGCGTAGGCGTGGTCGTGGTCGACGCTCTCGAGCAGGATGTCGATGGCGACGCCCTCCCACTCCGTGTCGAACTTCGACCACTTCGTCACGCAATGGATGTCCTTCGTCACCGTCTCGGACGGCAGGGCGCGGAACTCGTCCCACGTCCAGCGGACCGGCTGGTCGCCGCCCTCGATCGTGAACGACCACTCGTCGAGCGGCGTATGCGGCGTCGGGCCGGCGGACAGGACCGGGAAATCACGCGTGCGGTACTGGCCGGGAGGAAGGCGCTCGCTGTCGCCGCTGCGACCGCGCCCGCTGAAGCCGCGCGAGACGATTCCCATGCGGGTCAGTCTTTCACCGCGCGTCCGCGTTACAAAGTGAGCCTGAGGCCCGGGCAGGCGGGCGGGCCTCAGGCTCGGCGCTTCCGCACGCCGTGCTGGCCTACGGCTCGGGCGGAAGCAGGCCCCCAGGGGTTCGGGGCCAGTCGGGACGGCACGTCACGGCAGCCGTCCGAGCTTCACGGTCAACGTCTTGTGCGAGTTGCCCCGCAGGACCTCGACCTGGATCTTCTCCCCCGGCTTCTTCGAGGCGATCACGTCGATCAGGCCCTCGACGGTCGGCGTCCGCTCTCCGTCGACCTTGACGATCACGTCGCCGCCGGCCGGCCAGCTCTCGCCTTCGACCGTGACTTCGTTCGTCGCAGGCTTCAGGCCTGCGTCGGCGGCGCCCGTGCCGGAGCGGACCGTCGCGACGAGCACGCCGCTGCTGACGGGGAGATGGAACAGGCGCGCGATCGCCGGCGTCAGCGTCTTGCCCTCGATTCCGAGGAACGGATGCGCGACGCTGCCGTGCTTGATCAGCTGCGCAACGACGTCCTTGACGGTGTTGATCGGGATCGCGAAGCCGATGCCGACGTTCCCCTGGCTGACACCGCCGGTCTCGATCTGCGCGTTCACTCCGATCACCTGGCCCTGCGCGTTGAGCAGCGGCCCACCGGAGTTGCCGTGGTTGAGCGCGGCATCGGTCTGGATCACGTGCGAGATGGAAAGGTTGTTGGGCGCTTCGATTCGGCGCTGCACGGCACTCACGATGCCGGCCGTCACCGAGCGGTCGAGGCCGAAGGGATTGCCGATCGCGATCACCTGGTCGCCGACGCGAACGCCGTCGGAGTTGCCGAGCGGGAGCGCCTTGAGCGCGCGCGAGTTGACGTTCACCTTCAACACTGCGATGTCGGTCGAGGGGTCGGCCCCGATGAGCTTCGCCCTGAAGCGCTCGTTGTTCGAGAAGCTCACCTGGATCGTGTTCGCGCCGCGGACGACGTGGTAGTTCGTGACGATGTGGCCGGCCTTGTCGATGACGAAGCCGGAGCCGAGCGCGCGCTGGGTCTGCGTGCCACCGAAGGGATTGCCGAAGAACGGATCCGGCTCTTGCTGGACCTTCGTGGCCGTCTCGATGTGCACGACGCCCGGTGCGGACGCGCGGTAGATCACGTTGATCGACTCACGTTTGCCGGTCTGGAACGCGGCCGGCGCCGACGAGCTGGGCGCCGCCTCCTCGCGGATGATCGTCGTCTTGCTCCCCAGCTTCCCCGCCGCGGCCGCGCCGCCGAGCGCAACGCCGCCGCCAAGGAGTGCAGCGACGATCAGCCCCGCGGCGCGGCTTTGAAGGAGGGTGCGATGCATCCACTCCACTTCTAGCGAGGCCGCTCTTAACGGTGGGTTGTGCTCCGTTAATCCTGCGTTAAGAGGCTTTAGCGATCCGAGAGCGCTGCGCCTCGACGACGTACTTCGGATCTCGCGCGGACTGGAAGCCCGCCCCGAACACCGACCAGCGCAGCGCGGCTTCGCCTGCGAGCACGAGCGCGCCGCCGGCGACAGCAGCGAGCCTGCTGCGCCTCGCCCTCCGGGAGAGCAGGACGGCGCCCGCAGCCGTGCAGACCTTGGAGATCGCGTGGTACCTGCCGGCCTCGCCCTGGTGGTACGGCTCGCCGAGGCGCCCGAGGCGAGCCTGCATCGCGAGCATCGCCACGCTTCCGGCCGCGACCCCTCCGACCGCGAGCCGGCGGGCCGGGCCTGCGTCGGCGGGAGGCAGAACCGCCGTGGCCGCAGCACCTGCGCTGGCTGCGGAGCTCGCTGCGAACACGAACGGCAGCTCGCGCCGTGCCTCGTGCCAGACAGGAATCGCGGTGTCGGAGACGAGCGTCGCGGTGTACACGGAGAGCGGCGCGCCGAGCAGGGCAGAGACAGCCTCGGCCAGCACCTTCAGCCGTGGCGCACGGTCGAGCACCTCGAGCCCCGTTGCGAGCGACGTCGCCCCGCCGCTCGTGGCCAGGATCCAAGAGCCGACGCTCATCGGCGAGGTCACCTTGAAGACGCGGAGCATGTTCAGGAAACGCTCGGGACGGCCGAGGTCGGAGATCAGCAGCGCGGGACTGACGGCCTCGCCCGCCATGCTGAGGTAGAGCCCCGCTTTTGCGAGCGGCTGATTGCCCGCCGCGCGGCCGGCGAGGCCGAGGACCGACGAGGCGCCCGCCAACCCGCCGGTGAAGAAGTACCAGGGGATCTCCGGCTGCCAGACGGGCTCTTTCAAGATCGGCCGCCCGTAGTACGACCGCATCTCCGTCCCGACGGCGGTGATCGACTCGCTCACCGCGAACCTCCGATGAACGCGCCGAGCACGCCGGCCACGAGCGCGCCGGCGGCGATCGCAGCCGTTCGCCACATCTCCGGGAGGTGCTTCGTCGTCACAACCGGATCCGGCGGCAGTCCGTACACCTCCGGCTCGTCGAGCAGCAGGAAGAAGGCGCCGAAGCCGCCGACGCCGTCATCGGGATCGCGCCCGTAGAGCTGCGCGCCGTTCCAGCCCTCCTTTTGCAGCTTGTCGAGCCGCGCGTCGGCGCGGGCGCGCAGCTCGTCCAGCTCGCCGAACTGGATCGAATCCGTCGGGCACGCTTTCGCGCAGGCCGGTTCGTGCCCGCCTTTCAGACGGTCGTAGCAGAGGGTGCACTTCCAGACGCGGCCGTCCTCCTCGCGTTCCGCCGTCGGCAGATGCCGCTTGTCGAGCACTCCGAACGGGCAGGCCGGTACGCAGTAGCCGCAGCCGTTGCAGATGTCCTCCTGCACGACGACGGTGCCGAACTCGGTGCGGAAGAGCGAGCCCGTCGGACACACGTCGAGGCAGGCGGCGTGCGTGCAGTGCTTGCAGACGTCGGAGGACATGAGCCAGCGCATCGCATCTGTGTCCGCGTCGTCGTCTGCGCGCAGTGGAACCTGCTGCTCGACGAATGCAACGTGCCGCCAGGAGTTCGCGCCGAGCGCCGACGTATGGTCGTACGACTCCCCGGTCCAGACGAGACCGTCCTCGGGAATGACGTTCCACTCCTTGCACGCCACCTCGCAGGCCTTGCAGCCGATGCAGACCGACGTGTCGGTGAAGAAGCCGACCCGCGGCTGCGCCTCGTTCCCGTATGTGTGGACTACTTCTTCCGTCCCGGGCGGATGTCGCACGTGAGGGCTTTCACCTCCTGGATGTGCACGTTGGGATCGAGCGTCATGTGCGCGAGGTCGTTCGCCGAGCCGCCGGTGGTGAGGCCGCGCGTGCCCCAGTGGTACGGCAGGCCGACCTGGTGCACGACGCGGCCGTTCGTGCGAATCGGCTTGACGCGGTCGGTGACGAGCACGCGCGCCTCGATCGCCGCGCGCGCGGTCCGGATCGTCGCCCAGCCGCCGTGCGCGAGCCCGCGTTCACGAGCAAGGTCGGGGTGCACCTCGCAGAACATCGCCGGCTGCAGCTCCGACAGATACGGCACCGTGCGCGACATGCCGCCGGCGGTGTGATGCTCGGTAAGCCGATAGGTCGTGACGACGTACGGATAGTCGTCGGGCGAGTTGGTCGGATCCTCGGGCCGGTGGAACTGCTGGCGGCGCGGATTCGCCCTCTGCGAGTAGAGCGGGTTCTGAAATGGAGACTCGTGCGGTTCGTAGTGCGTGGGCAGCGGGCCGTCGAGCAGCCCCTGCGGAACGTAGAGCCACCCTTGTCCGTCGGTCTGCATGATGAACGGGTGGTCGCCGCGGATCGCGTCCGGCCCCTTCGCGTCGTCGGGAGGTTCGTAGTCGGGCGGCTTCTGCTCGTCGAAGTCGGGGACGTCCTTCCCCGTCCACTTCTTCTGCTCCGCGTCCCACCAAACGTACTGCTTCCGTTCTGACCAGGGCTTGCCGTCCGGATCCGCCGACGCGCGGTTGTACAGCAGGCGGCGGTTCATCGGCCACGACCAGGCCCACTTCGCCGCGACGTAGTCCTGCTCCCAGCGCGGCTTCTTGCGCGCCGCTTGGTTGACGCCGTCCGCATACACGCCGGCGTAGAGCCAGATGCCAGAGGCGGTCGAGCCGTCGGCCTTGAGCGGCTTGTAATCCGACAGCGGCTTGCCCTCTTCGTCCCAGCCGTTCATCTCGGCGAGCACTGCCTCGGCGCTCGGCTCGTCGTGCTCGCCGTGCGTCGGATACGTCCACGTCAGGTCGAGGATCGGCCTGTTTCTCGGATCCTTCGAGTCCTTTAGGCGCTCCCGGATCTTCAGGCCGAGGTGGTAGTAGAACCACAGATCCGAGCGGCAGTCGCCCTTCGGATCGACGGCCTTGTTGTGCCATTGGACGAGCCGCTGCGTGTTGGTGAACGTCCCGTCCTTCTCGACGTGCGACGCGGCCGGGAGGAAGAAGACCTCGGTCGGGATCTCCTCCGGTGCCTCCTGCCAGAACGCGGCCGTCTCGATCTCGACGAGATCGCGCACGACGAGCCAGTCGAGCTTCGTCAGCCCTTTGGCGTGCAGCCTCCCGTTCGCCGAGCCGACTACGGGGTTCTCCCCGACGACGATGTAGCCCTTGACCGTGCCCTCGAGCATCTGCACGAACGTCCAGTACTCGGAGTGGTCCTCGTCGATCTTCGGCAGGTAGTCGAAGCAGAAGTCGTTCTCCTTCGTCGCGGCCGCGCCCCACCACGCCTTCAGGAGGCTGACGATGAACGCGTCGGCGTTGCCCCACCAGCCGCCGGGGGACTTGGCGTTCTCGATGTAGTTCGCGAGACCGCCCTCGGCGTCGGACTGCGGCATCGACAGGTAGCCGGGTAGGATGTTGAAGAGGGTCGCGAGGTCGGTGGAGCCCTGAATCGACGCGTGTCCGCGCAACGCCATGACACCGCCGCCCGGCCGGCCGACGTTACCGAGCAGGAGCTGGATGATCGCCGCGGTGCGGATGATCTGGACACCGACCGTGTGCTGCGTCCAGCCGACCGCGTAGACGATCGAGCTCGTGCGCTCGCGCCCGGAGTTCGCGCAGAGCGCCTCCGCGACCGCGACGAACTCCTCGGGCGTACAGCCGCACGCCTCCGCGACGAGCTCGGGCGTGTAACGCGCGAAGTGGCGCTTGAGGATCTGGAAGACGCAGTTCGGGTGCTGGAGCGTGCCGTCTTCCTCGGGCAGCTCGCCGTGTGAGAGACCGCCGCCGTGCCCGCCGTGACCCGACTGCTCGCCGCGGGTCAGGCTGGCGTTCGAGCCGGGTGCGGTCTGTGCCTTGGTGCCCTTGTAGGCCCACGTCGTGATGTCGTACTCGCCGTACTCGCCCTCGTCGGGCTCCCAGCCCGAGAAGAGGCCGTCGAGCGCCTCGGTGTCCTCGTACTTCTCGTCGATCACAACCGGAGCGTTCGTGTAGCGCTTGACGTACTCGTCGAACCAACGGCCGTGCTCGAGGATGTAGTTGACGATCCCCCCGAGGAAGGCGATGTCCGAACCGGCGCGGATGCCGACCCACTTCGTCGCCATCGCGCTCGTGCGCGTGAAGCGAGGGTCGACATGGATCACCTGCGCGCCACGCTCTCTGGCCTCCAGCACCCACTGGAAACCGACCGGGTGGTTCTCGGCCATGTTCGAGCCCATGATCAGGATGCAGTCCGAGTACTGCAGGTCCTGCTGGAAGGTCGTCGCCCCGCCTCGCCCGAACGAGGTCCCCAAACTGGGGACCGTGGAGCTGTGTCATATGCGGGCCTGGTTCTCGACCTGCACGACGCCGACCGCCGTCATCAGCTTCTTGATCAGGTAGTTCTCTTCGTTGTCGAGCGTGGCGCCGCCGAGATTGCCGATCGCAAGCGTGCGTCTCGTCTCGGGCTCCCAATGCCGCTCACGCGTCTCGACGATGCGATCGGCGATGATGTCCATGGCGTCGTCGAGGGAGAGCTCCTCCCACGCGTTGCCGTACGGGCGGCGGTACTTCACCTTGTACTCGCGCAGCGGGCTCTGGACGTAGTTCTGCGACGCCGCGCCCTTTGGGCACAACCGTCCGCGTGAGACCGGGCTCGCCGGGTCGCCCTCGATCTGGACGACCTCACCGTCCTTCACATAGACCAGCTGGGCGCAGCCGACGGCGCAGTAAGGGCAGATCGAGTGCGCGACGGTATCCGCCTCGTCGATGCGAGGGGTCAGCGTCCGCGAGCGCTCCGACTGGACCGCTTTGCCCAGACCCAGTGGGTCGCCCTCCCGGAACTGGCGCACAACCGGCCACGACTCGACGAGCTTCGAGAAGCCCATCGCGCGCTATCTACCAGGCCCGGGGGGAGTAAAACATCGCGGCGGCGAGCTCTTTACACGGCTTTAAAGGTGTGCCTCCTAGGGTTCCCGGCGATATCGGCCAGGAACTACGACCTGTGAGGTGAGGAGAACATGAGGTTTTTCAGACGACTGCCGTCGCCGTCGATGGTGATCGCGTGCTTCGCATTGTTGCTCGTCCTCGGCGGGACGGGCTACGCGGCGTCGAAGGCGTTGCCGCGTAACAGCGTCACCACGGTGCAGGTGAAGGACCACAGCCTGCTGGCGAGGGATTTCAGGGCTGGCCAGATTCCGCGCGGACCAGCCGGACCCGCCGGGGCGGCCGGGCCGGCCGGGCCCGCCGGACCCGCCGGGCCGGCAGGCGGCGGCGCCGTGCTCCGCTGGGCGCTCGTTCGGCCTGACGGCGGCATCGCGGCGCAGTCCGGTGGCATCGCGCTCGCCGCGCATCCGACGACCGGGAACTACATCCTGAACTTCGGCAGCGCGGTGACCGGCCACCCGATCCTGTCGTCCGCGGGTTACGCCGGCGACAACAGCGACCAGCGCGGCGAGACGAGCGCCGGCCCGTGCGGCGGCGGTGCCGAAGGCCGCACATGTCCGACGGGGTTCGACACGACGAGCCACGTCTGGGCCCAGACGCGCAACAACGACGGGATCCCCACGGATCACTCGTTCTACGTCGCGGTTTTCGGCTAAAGGCAACTGCTGGGGTCTGACCCCGGCCGCGAAGCGGCCCGTCCGCGAAGCGGACCAGTGGAGGGGGTTTGGGGGAACCGGGAGGTTCCCCCAGCTCCTACCATCGCGCTATGCGCGTCTCGGCGAAGGTGGACTACGCGTTGCGGGCGGTGATCGAGCTCGCCGCGAGCGCGGACGGTCCGGTGAAGGGCGACCGGATCGCCCAGGCGCAGGAGATCCCGCTCAAGTTCCTCGAGAACATCCTCGGCGACCTGCGCCACGCAGGCATCGTCCGCAGCCAGCGCGGCGTCGAGGGCGGCTACTGGCTCGCGCGTCCGGCGGAGGAGATCACGGTCGCAGAGGTCGTGCGCGCTGTCGAAGGGCCGATCGCGAACGTGCGCGGTCTCGGTCCCGAGCAGGTCGAGTATGCGGGCTCCGCGGCGCGTTTACGCGACGTCTGGATCGCTGTGCGCGCCAACCTGCGCGCGGTTCTGGAGCACGTGACGATCGCCGACGTCGCGCGCGGCGAGCTACCGACCGCCGTCGAAGAGCTGGCTGCGAATCCTGACGCCTGGCAACCCCATTAGTCAGCGAAGACGGTCTGCCGCATCGGCCTGACGTAGACGATCTGGCCGCGCTGCAGCTCGAGCGCCTCGACCTGCTCACGCGTCAGCTGAGCCGAGAGCACCTCGCCGTCGTCTCGCACGAGCTCGACGCGCACCTCGAAGCCGAGATGGACGAGCCGCTGCACCATCGCCTCCTGCGTCGCCCCGTTCGGCTCGACCAGCAGCTCGATGTCGTGTGGGCGGATGAACGCGTCCCCGAGCCGGTTGACCGGGCCGACGAACGACATCACGAACTCGTTCGCGGGATGGTCGTACAGCTCGCGCGGCGGCGCCGTCTGCTCGATGCGGCCGCCGTTCATGACGACGACACGGTCGGCGACTTCCATCGCCTCCTCCTGGTCGTGCGTGACGATCACGGTCGTCGTGTGAGTCTCGTCGTGCAGCCGACGGAGCCAGGCACGCAGCTCCTTGCGCACGCGCGCGTCGAGCGCTCCGAACGGCTCGTCGAGCAGCAGCACCTTCGGGTCGACGGCCAGGGCGCGCGCCAGCCCCATTCGCTGCCGCTGTCCGCCGGAGAGCTGCGCGGGATAGCGATCGCCGAGGCGTGCGAGCTGCACGAGCTCGAGCAGCTCACCGACGCGGTGCTTGACCTCGGCGCGCGGGCGGCGGCGGATCTTGAGGCCGAAGGCCACGTTCTCCCAGACCGTCATGTGCTTGAAGGCCGCGTAGTGCTGGAAGACGAAGCCGACACCCCGCTGCTGAGGGGCGAGCGCGGTGACATCACGGCGCTCGAGGCAGACCTGACCGGCGTCCGGGCGTTCCAGTCCGGCGATCACGCGCAGGAGCGTGGACTTGCCGCTGCCGCTCGGGCCGAGCAACGCGGTCAGCGAGCCGGCCTCGACCTCGACGGACACGCTGTCGAGCGCGGTGAAGTCGCCGAAGCGCTTGACGATTCCGCGCGCTTCGATCATCTCGTCTCCTCCTTCGGCTTCAAGGCCGTCATCAACAGCAGCGTCGTCACCGCGATCAGTGCGAGCACGACGGCGGACGCGTACGCGCCTGTCTCGTCGAACGCCTGGTAGCGGTCCTGCACGTAAAGCGTCAGCGTTTCCGTCTGCTCGGCGAGTCGGCCCGATACGACACTGACTGCGCCGAACTCGCCAAGGGCGCGGGCTGTACCGAGGACCACACCGAACGCGGTCGCCCAGCGGATCGCCGGCCACGTGACACGGACGAAGGTCTGCAGCGCCGACGCGCCCAGCGTCGCGGCAGCCTGCTCTTGCTCGGTGCCAATCTCGCGTAGAACTGGGACCACCTCGCGCACGACGAAGGGCAAGCAGACCAACATCGTCGCCAACACCATCCCGGGGAGCGCGAACAGGACGTGATGCCCGCCGAGCCAGCCGCCACGGCCGTAGAGCAGGAGCAGGGCGAGCCCGACGACGACCGGCGAGAGGGCGAGTGGGAGGTCGACGACGGCGTTGAAGATCCCTGCGCCCGGGAAGCGGTGCCGGACGATTGCGAGCGCGGCCAGCACACCGAAGATGGTGTTCGCCGGAACGGCGATCGCCGCGATGATCAGCGTCAGCTTCAGCGCATGCACCGCATCAGGCGTTGCGACCCCGTGCCAGGCCGGCCAGAAGCCGTGGCCAAACGTCTTCCCGAAGACGTAGCCGACGGGTGTCGCGAGCAGCGCTGCGATGTAGCCAAGCGCGGCGAAACGCAGTACGTACCTACCGATCATGCCGAGTCGCCCAGCGGCGCACGCCGCCGATCGTGAGCAGGACACCGCAGGAGATCGCAAGGATCACGACCGATGCTGCGGCGGCGCCACCCGTGTCCCCACTCTCGATCCGGCCGAACACGTACACAGAGGCGACCTCCGTCTTGAACGGCAGGTTCCCGGAGATCAGAACCACGGAGCCGAACTCGCCGACCGCGCGCGCAAACGCAAGCGCGACGCCGGAGAGAATCGCGGGGAAGATGTTCGGCAGGATCACGCGGCGGAAGGTCGCCAAGCGCGAGGCACCAAGCGACGCGGCTGCGTCCTCCATCTCCGTGTCGAGCTCGAGTAGCACGGGCTGCACCGTCCGCACGACGAACGGCAGCGTCACGAACAGCAGCGCGAGCAGGATCGCCCAGCGCGTGAACGCGACGTCGCGGTAAAGCGTGAGCAACGTGAGTCCGGCCACGATCGTCGGGAGCGCGAAGGGCAGGTCGACGAGGGCGTTGACGAAACCCTGGCCGAGGAACCGGTCGCGCACAAGCGTCCAGGCAATCGCGGTTCCTGCGACGGCGTTGATCAGGGCAACGGTGAGCGAAACAAGGAGCGTGAGCCTGAGCGCGGACGTCGCCTGCGCGCTCGTGATCGCGTCCCAGCCGTGCGCGCGCGAGGCAAGTGCCGCGAGCGGCAGCAGGACGATCACGCTCAGGTAGAGCGTGCTCAGCCCAATGGCAAGGCCCGGCGCCGCGGAGCGCCGGGCCCTCGGTGCCGGGAGCGCCTGGGCGTTAGCCGCCACTCGCCGCCTGGATCTTGGCCATGATCCCCGTGCGTGGGTCGAAGAACTTCTGCTCGACCTTCGCCCAGCCGCCGACGTACTTGATCGTGAACAGCTGCGGGCGGTTCGGGAAGTTCAGCCCCTGCGTCACACCCTTGACGACGGGGCGGTAGCCGTTCTCCGCGAAGATCCGCTGCGCCGGCTTCGTGCGCAGGAAGTTCAGGAACGCCTGCGCCTGCGGCTTGTGCTTCGAGGTCGACGTGACGGCGATCGGGTTCTCGATCAGGATCGTCGCCTTCGGGATCACGAACTGAACGGGCTGGCCCTTCTTCTGTGCGAACAGGGCCTCGTTCTCGTACGCGAGGAAGACATCGCCTCGGCCGGCGAGGAACGTCTGCAGCCCTTCACGCGCGCTCGCCGGTTGGGCGACGACGTGCTTCCACATCTGCGTGAGGTAGGTCTCGGCCTGCTTCGGCGTCTTGCCGGCGCGGAGTGCACCGCCGTAGGCGGCCATGACGTTCCAGCGGGCGCCGCCCGACGTGAACGGGTTCGGCGTGACGATCTGGACGCCCGGCTTGAGCAGGTCGCTCCACGCCTTCAGCTTCTTCGGATTGCCGTCCCGCACGACGAAGACGACGACGGACCGGGTCACCATCCCGTGCCACTTGTCCTTGTTCCAGCTCTGCGCTACGAGCTTCTTCTGGACGAGCGCGGAGATGTCGGGCGCGAGCGAAAACGCGACGACGTCCGCGTCGAGCCCCGAGACGACCGCCCGGCTTTGCTCGCCCGAGGCGCCATACGACTGCGAAAAACTCAAGTCCTTGCCGGCTGCGGTCTTCTGGAAGGACGGGATCAGCTGGCCGTACGCCTCCCGCGGCGTCGAGTACGCGACGAGCGTGAGCTTGGTGTCCTGTGCGGCACCGGCCGCCAGGGCCGGGAACACCAGGGCAAGGAGCAAAGCTAGGCTAATTCGTCTCATGGGCTCTCCTTATTAGTCCACTGAGTTGGTGGACTTTAGGGAGAACCTCGGTCGGAGTCAAGCGCCTACGTAGAATCGACCAGGTGAGCACTCTCGACGTCGGCGGCCGCAGCTACGAGATCTTCCGGCTGGAAGGCGCCGAGCGGCTTCCCTACACGCTTCGGATCCTGCTGGAGAACGCGCTGCGGCACGGCGAGGACGAAGACGCAGCGGCGATCGCCGGCTGGGATCCGCACGCGGAGCCCTCCCACGCGATCTCCTACCGCCCGGCGCGCGTGCTGCACCAGGACTTCACCGGCGTGCCCGCGATCGTCGACCTTGCGGCAATGCGGAACGCGATGGCCGACCTGGGCGGAGACGCGGCCAAGATCAACCCCCAGCTGCCGTCGGAGCTCGTGATCGACCACTCGGTGCAGGTCGACGAGTACGCGACGGCGCGTGCACGTTTCCGCAACGCCGAGCTGGAGTTCGAGCGCAACCGTGAGCGCTACGCCTTCCTCCGCTGGGGACAGCAGGCGTTCGAGAACTTCCAGGTCGTCCCGCCCAACACCGGGATCGTCCACCAGGTCAATCTCGAGTTCCTCGCGCGCGTCGTCGAGTCGCGCGACGGCCGGGCGTTTCCCGACACGCTCGTCGGGACCGACTCCCACACGACGATGATCAACGGGCTCGGCGTTCTGGGCTGGGGTGTCGGCGGCATCGAGGCCGAGGCCGCGATGCTCGGCGAGGCGGTCTCGATGCTGATTCCACAGGTGGTCGGGTTCAAGCTGACCGGCTCCTTGCCGGAGGGAGCGACCGCGACCGACCTGGTACTGACGGTGACGCAGATCCTTCGGGAGACGGGCGTCGTCGGCAAGTTCGTCGAGTACTTCGGGCCGGGACTCGCCGGGCTGGCGCTGGCCGACCGCGCCACGATCGGGAACATGTCGCCCGAGTACGGCGCGACCTGCGGGTTCTTCCCCGTGGACGACGAGACGCTCAAGTACCTGCGGCTGACGGGTCGCAGCGAGGAGCGGCTCGCGCTCGTCGAGACGTACTGCAAGGAGAACGCGCTCTGGCACAACGCGGAGCACGAGCCTGAGTACTCACAGGTGGTCGAGCTCGACCTCGGGACAGTGGAGCCGTCGCTCGCGGGGCCGCGCCGGCCGCAGGACCGGGTCCCGCTGCGCGAGGCGAAGAGCTCGTTCGTCCAGGCGCTGGAGACCTTCGGCGTCGACTACGGCAACGCGCGCGACGAGGCGGTTGCGGAGTCGTTCCCGGCCAGCGACCCGCCCTCCACGATCGAGGTCGACCACGGCGCGAAGGTCGAAACGGCCAGCGGCGTCGCCCTTGCGGTCCGTCCGCAGAGCGTGACTGCGGAGCTCGACGGAGACGAGGTCGAGCTGCGCCACGGCTCGGTCGTGATCGCGGCGATCACGTCGTGCACGAACACGTCCAACCCGCAGGTGATGGTGGGCGCCGGCTTGCTCGCGAAGAACGCGGTCGAGCGCGGCCTGGAGCGCAAGCCCTGGGTGAAGTCGTCGCTCGCGCCGGGGTCGAAGGTCGTGACGGAGTACTACGAGCAGGCCGGGCTGACCCGGTATCTCGACGAGCTCGGCTTCCAGACCGTGGGATATGGGTGCACGACGTGCATCGGGAACTCCGGACCGCTGCCGGAGGCGATCTCCGACGCGGTCTCGGAGGGAGACCTGGTCGTATGCTCGGTGCTGTCGGGCAACCGCAACTTCGAGGCCCGCATCCATCCGGAGGTGAAGGCGAACTACCTCGCGTCGCCGCCGCTCGTCGTCGCGTATGCCCTGGCGGGTCGCATGGACATCGACCTCGTCAACGAGCCGCTCGGCCAGGATCGCGACGGCAACGACGTCTACCTGCACGACATCTGGCCAAGCGCGGACGAGATCCAGGAGACGATCTCGCGAGCCGTGCAGGGCGAGATGTTCTCCCGCACCTACGCGGACGTGTTCACCGGCGATCCCGTCTGGCGGGAACTGCCGGTGCCGGAGGGCGATCTCTTCGCATGGGATCCGGATTCGACATACGTCCGGCAGCCGCCCTACTTCGAAGGGATGCCGCATGAGCCCGCGCCGGTCAAGGACATCGCGGGCGCGCGCTGCCTCGTGCGTGTCGGGGACTCGGTGACGACCGATCACATCTCACCGGCGGGAGCGATCAAGCCGGACTCGCCCGCCGGCCAATACCTCGTCGAGCACAGCGTCGAGCGGAAGGACTTCAACTCCTACGGATCGCGCCGCGGCAATCACGAGGTGATGGTGCGCGGCACGTTCGCGAACGTGCGCCTGAAGAACCTGCTCGTGCCCGGCTCGGAGGGAACCTGGACGGTGCACGTCCCGAGTGGCGAGGAGATGACGATCTTCGAGGCGTCGCAGCGCTACCTCGAGGAGGGCACGCCGCTGATCGTGCTGGCGGGGAAGGAGTACGGCTCCGGCTCGTCGCGCGACTGGGCGGCGAAGGGCCCGAACCTGCTCGGCGTGCGCGCGGTGATTGCCGAGTCGTACGAGCGCATCCACCGCTCGAACCTGCTGATGATGGGGATCCTGCCGCTGCAGTTCCTCGACGGCGAGACGCCGGACTCGCTCGGTCTCTCAGGGCGAGAGGAGTACGCGATCACCGGCGTCGAGAACGGCGAGGCGCGCGAGGTCACGGTTCGCGCGGACGACAAGGAGTTCCACGTGCGTGTCCGTCTCGACACGCCGCGCGAGCGTGAGTATCTCCAGCACGGCGGAATCCTCCGCTACGTGCTGCGCCGCCTGCTCGCCGCTTAGTCCTCAAAGCGCCACCGGTTGATGAAAAGTCACGCTTTCGTGACACCTAGGGTCAGACCCTGCGTTTTGGGACGCGCCGCCCCTGTGGACGAAAAGTCGCCGTTTCGACACACCGAGGGTCAGACCCTGGAAGTTGTGACTGGTCGGGAAAAGCGGGGCTGCGAGAAGCGCGGCTAGGCCGCGCGGCCCTTGGAGGCGTCGATGAGGCCGCGGAAGGTTTCCGCGACGCGGCCGACGGCTTCCTCGTAGCGCTTCTTCGACAGGCGCAGGCCGTAGCCGTTCTTGCGGTGCGACTCGACCACCCGGTCGATGTACTCCCGCGCCTGCCGGTCCGCATCCGGCGTTCTCGCCACAACCTCAGTGTAAGTCAGCCCACAGACGGTCGACAATCAGCTCCGCGAACCACGTGTACCAGTACTGCTGCGTAAGTCTGCGGCGCGCGAGGTACGTCCGAAGCCGATCGGAGACCTCTAGCGCCGGCACGAGCGTCGGCACGACGTCGTCGGGACGGACCTCGGCGCCGATGAACTTGCGCGTATAGCCGTACCCGTCCTTCGCCATCGCCGTCCAGAGCTTCCGGTCTTCCTCGAAGAGATCCGTCAGCCCGGCGTCGCCGAGCCGCTTCAGCTTGTTCAGGCTCAGCGCCACAGGACAGCCCGCGCCGTGATTACCGCCGCCAGTGCAGTGGCCGCGAGCTCGACGGCGAAGAGCACGACGGCCGCGTCCCTCAGCGCGCGTCCCGGCGAGAGCAGCCACGCAAAAGCCAAGGCAACGACCACGAGCCCGAGCAGGAAGGCGCCGAGGATCCACAAGGCTGCGCGACGGAAACGCGCTGTAGCAGCAGCCGGAACGTCCCCCGCATACGACTGGAAAGCCGCCACCGACGCCCCGAGGAAGACCAGGATCAGCCCCGCCAACCCGGCGGCCGCGCCGAAAACCGCCGGGACAACATCCATCGGCTCACCGTAACCAAGACCCCGGAAGGCGTTAGATTCGCTCTATGCGACTCGGCAAGGACGCCAAGGTCGAGGTGATCAGGAAGGTTCCCCTCTTCTCGCGACTCTCGACGAGGCGCCTGCGCGAGATCGCGGCGCTCGCCGACGAGGTCGACCTCCCAGCCGGCAAGGTGCTCGCGAAGGAAGGCGACCGCGGCCGCGAGTTCTTCGCGCTCGTCGACGGTGAGGTCGAGGTGGAGCAGGGCGGGAGGCTGGTCCGCCGGATGAAGGCGGGCGATTTCTTCGGCGAGATCGCACTCGTCACGAAGATGCCGCGCACTGCGACCGTCACCGCGACGACCGACGTGCGCGTCCTCGTGATCACCGAGCGCGACTTCGGTGGACTGATCAAGCAGACGCCCGAAGTGGGCCGCGGCGTCGCCGAGGCGCTCGTCGAGCGCCTCGCACCCGAGCTACCGGTCTAGCCGGCATCGGCTGACCCGATCGATCTGGCGCTAACCGCGCGGCAGCAGGCGAGTCTGCGTGGCCTTGAAGCTGGCAATCACGGGCTGGCCGGGACCCAGCTGCAGGCGCTCGACGGAGGCGGTCGTGATCTCCGCAGTCAGGAGCTTCAGCCGGACGCGCGCCCGATTTCCGAGCGGCGTGAGCGAGACGATCTCGTCGCGGACATGGTTGAGCGCGGAGTCATCCGGCGGCTCGTGCGAGAGCGAGACGTCCCATGGATAGACGACGACGTCCGTTCGGCCGTGTGCAGGATCGGCCGCGTAGATCGTCGGGCCCTCGTCGAGCAGCACGGCGGTGAGGCCGTTCACGGTTCGCGCACCGACACCCGAGAGGACGTTTGCGCCTGCGAGCTGCGCGACGAACGGATTCGCGGGTGCCCCGAGCAGGTCGGCCGGCGAGCCGACCTGCCGCAACCGTCCCTCGGCGAGCACTCCGACGCGATCGGCGAGCGCGGCGGCGTCCTCGAAGTCGTGCGTGACGAGCAGCGTGGGCAAGGCGAGCTCGCGCAGCAGGTCGTGGAGCTCGGCGCGCACGGTCCCGCGCGTGTGCGGATCGAGGGCCGACATCGGCTCGTCCAGGAGCAACACGCGCGGCGAGCGCGCCAGCGCACGTGCGAGCGCGACGCGCTGGCGCTCACCGCCGGACAGCTCGGCCGGCTTCGCCCTCGCGAACTGATCGATCCGCAGGCGTCGCAGCAGCCGATCGGCCGGGCCGCCGCCGAAGGCGACGTTCTGCTCGACGGTCAGGTGTGGAAACAGCGCGTACTCCTGGAAGACGTAGCCCACCGACCTCTGCTCCGGCCGCCGGTCGATGCGCCGTTCCCCGTCGAACCAGACCTCCTCGCCGCAGGCGATCCTGCCGCGCTCAGGGCGGGCCAGCCCTGCGAGGGCGCGGAAGATCGAGGATTTCCCGGCACCCGAGGGGCCGACGAAGGCGAACGTCTCCGCCCCGACCTCGAGCGCAAGCTCTACGTCGAAGGAGCGAAGCGGGAGCGAGAAATCGAAGCGAAGCGGAACCATGGAAAGAGCTTCAGCGCAACGAGGAGGACAGCCCCGACGACGATGAAGAGCGCACTGATCGCCAGCGCGGTGTCGAAGTCCTGGTCGAATTGCGCGTAGATCGCGAGCGGCAGCGTTTGCGTCACCCCCTGCAGGCTGCCGGCGAAGATGAGCGTTGCGCCGAACTCCCCGAGACCGCGTGCGAGCGCCAGCGCCGACGCAGCCGCGAGGCCCCCCGCCGCAAGCGGCAGCGCGACGCGGGCGAAGACGCGTGCCGACCCGGCACCGAGCGTCCGCGCGGCGTCGAGGAGCGTCGCATCGACCGCTTCGAACGCCGAGATCGCACCGCGGAAGTAGAACGGGCTCTCGACAAAGGCGACCGCGAGTACGACCGCCGCGCGCGTGAACGGGATCTGCACGTGGAGCGGGTGGCCCAACAGCCCAGCCTGGCCGAAGGCGGCGAGGAGGGCGATGCCTGCGACCGCGGGCGGCAGCACGAGCGGCAGCTCTACGAGTGCGAGCACGAGCCAGCGTCCGCGAAAGCGCCGGCGCGCGAGCAGATACGCGGCCGGCGTGCCGACGAGGAGGACGGCCGCGTGAGCGATCGCACTCGTCTCGAGACTCACCAGTAGCGCGTCGCGGGTAACGTGGTGACCGAGCGCGCCGATGAGATCGCCCGGCGGCACGCGGAAGAAGAGCGCGGCAACCGGCAGCACGAGGAAGGCGAGGGCGATCGCCGTCGTCACGGCCAGGAGTGCGGCGAAGGCGGCTCTCACGGTCGCTTCGGGAGGCCGAACCCCGCCTTCGCCAACAGCAGGCGCCCGCGCTTCGAGAGCACCTTCGCGACGAACGCCCTCGCAGCGGCCCGATGCTTGCTCGCCTTGACGACCGCGAGCTCGTACCGGATCGGCGGCTGCGCCCATGCCGGTAGCGAGATCGAGCGCGTGTGGGACGCGACCGGCCGTGCGTCCGTGCGGTAGACGAACCCGGCATCCGCCTCCCCGAGCGCGACCTTGGTGACGATTCCCTTGACGTCCGTCTCCTGGCTGACGACGTTCTTCGTGACGTCGGCCGTGATCCCGAGCGTGTCGAGGATCTGGCGGGTGTAGGCGCCGATCGGCACGGTGACGTCGCCGATCACGATCTTGACGCCGCTTCGGCGCAGGTCGTAGACCGAGTTGATCCGTGCGGGGTTCGACCGCGGCACGAGCAAGATCAGTCTGTTCGTCGCGAAGACGGACGGCTTGAGCAGGTAGCCCCCCCGGTACAGAAGCTGGGTGTACTTCGGGCTGGCCGACGCATAGACGTCCGCGGGCGCTCCCTGGCGGAT
>WNGA01002091.1_pt1 | contig 30579 bp, 24 predicted proteins | sample 5400061 | NCBI WGS metagenome assembly WNGA01 (sample SAMN13153366, study PRJNA577476) | soil metagenome | isolation source: 100 cm soil or saprolite under grassland replicate 2 | place: USA:California | collected 2016-06-15 | reverse complement strand
TGGAAGGGCGAGCCTTCGGCGACGTCCCGCTGAACATGGAGTACAAGCTCGAGGTGTGGGACTCGCCGAACTCGGCCGGCGTGATCATCGACGCCGTCCGCGCCGCCAAGATCGCCAAGGATCGCGGCATCGGCGGTCCGGTGCTGTCGGCCGCCTCGTACTTCATGAAGTCGCCGCCGGAGCAGTACAGCGACGATACCGCCCGTGACCTGGTGGACAAGTTCATCCGGGATGAGGTCGAGCGCTGAGGAGAGCGCCGGGCGCCGCGGACGGCGCGGTGCCCGGCGAGGCGAGGCACGCCGGTCCGCCGAGCACACTGGATCCGCCATAGGCTGAGAACGTGCCCCTCCTGGCAGGCCGCCATGGCACGCTGGCGGCACGGACGATGCAATGGCATTTCGTTGCCGACCTGCGCATCGTGCTCGCCGAGCGGAACTTCCGGCGGCTGTTCGCCACCCGGCTCATCTCGCAGACCGGCGACGGCGTCTTCAACGCCGGACTCGCCGCCTACGTGTTCTTCTCCGCGCAGATCTTCCCCAACCCGCTGGCGGCCGCGCAGGCCTTCGCGGTTCTCTATCTCCCTTACTCGCTGGCAGGCCCGTTCGCCGGCGTCTTCATCGACCGCTGGCAGCGCCGGCAGATCCTGCTCTGGTCAGCCGTGGTCCGCGCGGTCTTCGTCGCCACCACGGCCTTCTTCATCGCCTCTGGCACCCTGGGGCTGCCGCTTTACCTCGGCGCGCTCGCGGTGCTCGGCGTGAACAGGTTCTTCCTGTCCGCGCTGTCCGCGGCGCTGCCGCACGTGGTCGCCGAGGACAAGCTGGTGATGGCGAACTCGGTCGCGCCGACCTCCGGCACCATCGTGGCGTTCGCCGGCGGCCTGGCCGGCCTGGGATTGCACTACGCCACCGGCGGCGGACAGCGCGGCTCGGCGGTCACCCTGCTGGCGGCGGGAGCCTGCTACCTGGCGGCCGGAGCGACGGCGCTGCGCATACCCCGGGACCTGCTCGGCCCGGGCCTCGCGCGGGACGGCTCGCCGCAGGCCGGGGTGCTGCACGAGCTTGGGGTCGTGGTCGCTGGCCTGGCGGCCGGGGTGCGCCATGTCAGCAGGCGCCGCCCGGCCGCGGCGGCGCTGGCGGCGACCGGCAGCCACCGGTTTCTGTACGGCATTCTGCTGCTGATGTCGATCCTGCTGTACCGCAACTACTTCTACCCATCGGGCAACGGCAATGTGGCGCTCAGCCATTTCTCCCTGCTGGTCGTCACTTCGGCCGTCGGCTACGGGACGGCGGCGCTGGTCACCCCGTACGCGACGAGACGGCTCGCCAAGTCAGCCTGGATCGCCCTGCTGCTCACCGCCGGCGGCATCCTGACCGGCGTGCTCGGCGTCAGTTTCCGGCAAGTCCCGTTCCTCGTCATCGGGTTCGCGCTCGGGCTGGCCGCGCAGGGCGTCGCGATCTGCACCGCGACGATCCTGCAGCAGCAGATTGACGATGAGTACCGCGGGCGGGTGTTCTCGATCAACGACATGCTCTACAATGCGACGTTCGTGCTCGGCGCGGCGGTCGCCGCGGTATTCATGCCGGTGGACGGCAAGTCGTACGCGCTGCTTGCCGTGGTCGCGGTCGGGTACGTGCTCGCCGCGGCCGGATACCTGGCGCTCAGCCGTCAGGTGCCCGGGCCGGCCGCTTCCGGACCGGGCAGTCCCTCGCCGACGGCCCAGCGCAGCAGCTCCTGAACGGCCCGCTCCCGGCCCAGCGGTCCGTGCTCCATCCGCAGCTCCAGCAGGTGCGTGTAGGCCTTGCCGACGAGCGGGCCTGGCGGGATGCCCAGGATCTGCATGATCTCGTTGCCGTTGAGGTCCGGACGCAGCCTGGCCAGCTCTTCCTGGCTGGTCAGGACGGCGATGCGCTCCTCCAGCTCGTCGTAGGACCGCGCCAGCCGCTGCGCCTTCGCGTGGTTCCTCGTCGTGCAGTCGGCCCTGGTGAGGGCGTGCAGGCGAGTGAGCAGCGGGCCGGCGTCGGTGACATACCTGCGGACCGCCGAGTCGGTCCACTCGCCTGACCCGTAGCCGTGAAACCGCAGATGCAGCTCGATCAGCCGCGAAACATCCGTTACCAATTCTTTCGGAAAGCGCAGCGCCCTCAGCCGCGCCCTCGCCAGCTGGGCGCCGACGACCTCGTGGTGATGGAAGGCGACCCGGCCGTCCGGCAGCAGCGACCGGGTTTTCGGCTTGCCGATGTCGTGCAGCAGGGCGGCTAGCCGCAGCACCAGATCGGGTCGCAGGCCGTACCGCTCCTCAAGGCCGATGGCCTGCTCGAGCACCATCAGCGAGTGCCGGTAGACGTCCTTGTGCCGGTAGTGCTCGTCAGCCTCCAGGCGAAGCCTGGGCACCTCGGGGATGATGTACTCGGCCACGCCGGTGTCGACGAGCAGCGTGATGCCGCGCGCCGGGCCGCCGGGGTCGGCCGCCAGCATGAGCTTGGCCAGCTCGGCGGAGATCCGCTCCGCGGACACGATCTTCATCCGGGGAGCCAGCTCGGTCATGGCCGCGGCCAGCTCCGGCGTCACGGAGAAGCCCAGCTGCGCGGCGAACCTGGCGGCCCTGAGCATGCGCAGCGGATCGTCGCTGAGCGATTCGGCCGGCCTGCCCGGCGTCCTGAGCAGGCGGCCTGCCAAGTCACGCAGCCCGCCGAACAAGTCAACGAACTCGTAAGAAGGCAGCCGCGCCGCCATCGCATTGATGGTGAAGTCGCGGCGGGCCAGGTCCCCTTCCAGCGAGGTGCCGTAGCGCACGGCCGGCCTGCGGGACTCGGGCACGTAGTGCTCGCTGCGGTAGGTCGTGATCTCCACGACCGTGCGTCCCTTCCGCAGCCCGACCGTGCCGAACGCGACCCCGGCCGCCCAGGTAGTGTCCGCCCAGCCAGCGGTGAGCTCGAGCACGCGGTCCGGCACGGCGTCGGTGGTCAGGTCGAGATCATCCGAGCGCCTGCCCAGGAATACATCCCGGACGGAGCCGCCGACCAGCGCGAGCTCATGGCCGTGCCGGGCGAACAGGCGGCCAAGCTCGGCGGCGACAGGCGACGTGGCGGCCAGCAGCCGCGTCGCGGCCTTCCGCTGCTCCGGTCGCAGCGACGGGGAATCTTGCACGGGCATTGAGGGTAGGTCCTGCACGTAAGCTAGGGGAAACCGGGGAGCCCGGAGGAACCCGTGAAGGACGTTCGAAAGACGTTCTCATCCTGCGCGCCGCGATACCGCCAGCGAGCGCGCACGGCCGGAATCGCCCGCGCACAGCCCCGGCACGGGAACCAGCGAAACGGCAATAACATTTCCGCCATGCCCCGTCCGCGCCCTGTACGCTTCCGGGCCTGGGCCGCCCGGGCCGCCGCCGCGGCTGCCGCCGGCCTCGCCGTGGCCATGGCGGGCGGGCCCGCGGCGCTGGCGCTCGGGACGGCCGGGCGGGCCGCCGCCGGCGCTGCCGTCAGTTCGGCCGGTGCTGCCAGTCCTGCCGGTGCTGCCGCCGGGGCGCGGCAGCTGCCCGTCTCGCTCGCGATTACCGCCATCAGCCCGGGCTATGTCACGCCGGGCAAGCCCGTGACGGTCAGCGGCTCGGTCACGAATACCTCCCGCACCCCGATCACCGGCATGACCGTGCGGCTCAGGTCGGCCCGTACGCCCTTTGCCAGCAGGGGCGGGATGCAGGTCTACGCCGATGGCACGACGATCGCCGACTCCCCGGTCGCCGGAGCGGTGACGTCCATCCCCGGCACGCTTGCCCCGCATGCGACGGCGACCTGGTCGATACCGCTGCGGGCCGGCCAGCTCGGACTGGCGGACTTCGGCGTCTACCCGCTAGCCGCGGAGGCCGATAACGCCGCGAGCACGCCGCTCGAGACGAACCGGACTTTCCTTCCGTTCTGGCCAGGCAAGCGCGTCCTCGACCCGGTGCGGCAGCCGCTCGCATGGGTCTGGCCGCTGATCAGCCAGCCGCAGCAGTCTCCGTGCCAGGGGCTGCTGAACAACAACCTGGCCACCAGCCTCGGCACCGGCGGCCGGCTCGCCGGGCTGCTCGCGGCCGGCCGCCTGTATGCCGCCGGCGCTCACCTGACCTGGGCGATCGACCCCGCCCTGCTGGCTAGCGCGCAGACCATGACCCGGCCCTACCAGTTCGGGGCGAGCACGAACTGCGCGGATCCCCGCCAGCGTCCGGCCAGCCAGGCCGCCGTGGCCTGGCTGGCGGGCCTGAAGTCCACAACGGCCGGGCAGCCCGTGCTGGTCACCCCCTTCGCGGACGTTGACGTCGCCGCCCTGTCCCACCATGGCCTCGACGACCTGGCTAGCGCGTTCGCGGCGGGCAGGTCGACGGCGACGAGCATCCTCGGCCGGAACTTCAGCGCCGCGGCCGCCGCGGCATCGGGCGGCGGCACGTCGCAGCAGCTCACCGGGACGGCCTGGCCGGCCGACGGGATCGCCAACTACGGCGTGCTGAACAGTCTTGCCGTCCGGGGGATCAGCACCGTCGTGCTCGACAGCGCGACCATGCCACCTTCGCCCAGCCAGACCTTCACTCCCAGCGCGGTCACGACGACCCCGTCCGGAGTCGGGCCGAGAATGCATGTCCTGCTGGCCGATGACACGATCACGCAGGTTCTTGGCACCGCCAACCGGCACACCGCACCGCCAAGCTCGTCCTTTGCGGTAGCGCAGCGCTTCCTCGCCGAGACCGCCATGATCGCCGCCGAACGGCCCTCAGTTGCGCGCTCCGTCGTCGTCGCGCCCCCGCGGCACTGGGATCCGCCGCCTGGCCTGGCCGGCCAGCTGCTCGCCGAGACCGTCAGCGCCCCCTGGATCCGGCCGGAGAGCCTGCCCGGGCTGGCGGCCGCCGATTCCGGCGCGGGACAGGTGCACCGGCAGCTGCTGCAGATGACCAGCAAGAACGAACTCCGCGGGACGCTGCTGCACAAGATCCGGCAGCTGGACCGGGGGGCCGCGCTGCTGCAGAGCATCCGGGTGCGGAAGGACCAGGGGCTGAGCACCGCGATCATGGCCGCTGAGTCATCGCAGTGGCGGGGCGGCGGAGCCCGGGCACGGCGGGCACGCGAGCTGGTCAGACGGATTTCTTCCTACCTGTCGCGCCAGCAGAGCTCGGTCGTGATCATCGGGCCGGACCGGGTCACGCTGGGCGGCCTGTCGGGCACCCTGCCGGTGTCCGTCTCCAATGGTCTGCGCTACCCGGTGCGGGTCAGGCTGGCCGTGACGGTACCTGGCGACAAGCGCATCACGGTGAGCGCTCCGCCGCCGGTGATAAAGTTGAAGGCTGGCGCCGAGAGGACACTGAAGCTTCATGTCCGGGCGGCCACGGTGGGGTCGACCACGATCCGGCTGAGCCTGCTGACGCCCGACGGCGCCCCGCTGCCCGGGCGCCCGGTGGAGCTAACGGTGCAGGCCACGCACTTCGGGACGCTCGCGCTTGTGATCATCGGTGCCGCGCTCGGCGTCTTCGTGCTGACCTCCATCCGGCGAGCGCTCACGCGCGGCCGGGGCGACCAGGCCGGCTCCGGCGGGGCGGACCCTGAAGGCGCGGACACCGGCGCGGACACCCCGGATCCGCCCGGCGTTACCGAGAGAGCCGATAACGTCGTCACTGACCGCGCCGATGACAAGCATCCACCGGAGGATCCGGATGAGTACGCCAGCGCCCCCGGCAGGACCGACCGCCGCTAACAGCGGCCGCGGTCCCGGGGCCGCAGGCCCGGCTGCCGCGGGCGCAGCGGGCGGCGCGCACGAGCGCCAGCCCGCCGCGCAGGGTGGCCAGCACGCCGCGGGCGATGCCAGCCTGGTCAGGTCAAGCGGCATCATGGCGCTGGGCACGCTGGCGTCCCGCGTCACCGGATTCCTGCGGACGGCCGTGTTTGGCTACGCGCTCGGCGCTGCGACCCTGGCCGACGCGTACAACAACGCCAACACGCTGCCGAACGTCGTCTACAACCTAGCTCTCGGCGGCATCCTGACCAGCGTCGTCGTGCCCCTGCTCGTCAGCGCCGCCCAGCGGGACGCCGATCGTGGCGAAGCCTACGACCAGCGGATTTTCACGCTGGGCGCGCTGGCGCTCGCTGGCATCACGCTGGTGGCGACGCTGGCCGCCGGGCCGCTTGTCGAACTGTACGCCGCGTCCGTCCATGGCTCAGAGCGCTCGGTCATGGTGGTGTTCGCGTACTTCTTCATCCCGCAGATCTTCTTCTACGGGGTGAGTTCGCTCGCCGGGGCGATACTCAACGCCCGCGGGCATTTCGCGGCGCCGATGTGGACGCCCGTCGTCAACAACGTGGTGGTGATCGCGGTCGGCCTGCTGTTCATGGTCACGGCAGGCCTTAACCTCAGCACCGCGACGATCTCGTCTGGCCAGGTCCAGTTGCTGGGGATCGGCACCACGCTCGGGATCATCGCGCAGACGGCCGCGCTGATTCCCGCGCTGCGCAAGGTCGGCTTCCGCTGGCGTCCCAGGTTCGACTTCCGGAAGGCCGAGGTAGCCGAGATACGGCGGATGGCCACCTGGATGTTCGGCTACATCGCCACCACCCAGATGGCCTTCCTGGTCACCACGCGGGTGGCCAATGAGGCTGCGGTGCGCGCGCATCACCTGCACGGGTCCGGATATACCGACTACAGCTACGCCTGGCTGCTGTTCCAGCTGCCCTACGCAATAGTGGGCATCTCGGTGATCACCGCGCTATTGCCGAGGATGAGCGCGCACGCAGCCGATCACCGGTACGGGCTGGTCAGCGACGACTTCTCGGCAGGGGTCAGGCTCTCATCCGTGATCGTGGTGCCCGCAGCTGTCGTGCTGGCGGTGCTCGGCCCGCCGCTCGCCGAGGTCCTGCTCGGCTACGGCAGCATGTCTTTCGCCGACGCGCGCTACCTCGGCGTGGTGTTCGCGGTCTTCTCGCTCGGCCTGGCCCCGTACATGATGTTCCAGCTATTGCTCCGGGTGTTCTACGCGCTGCACGACAGCCGTACCCCGGCCCTGATCGGGGTCTTGACGATGGCCGTGAATATCGCCGCCAACCTCATTGCGCTGGCGGTGCTGCCGCCGTCGCAGGTGGTGGCCGGGCTGGGCGCCGGCTTCGGGGCCGCGAACCTGGTGGGCGCGGTGGCCGGATGGTGGATCCTGAGCAGGCGGCTTGGCGGCCTCGACGGGCGGCGGATCGGCATCAGCCTGGTCAAGATGCACCTGTCCGCTATCCCCTGCGTGCTCTGCGCGGCCGCGGTGACCGTCATGGTCAGCGCCGTGCTCCCGGCCGGGACGCTGGCTGCCCTGATCATCGTCGCACTGAGCGGCAGCGGCGCGCTGCTGCTCTACGTGCTCTTCGCCAAGGCGCTCGGCGTCGGCGAGCTCACCGATCTCAGCTCCACGGTCACGGCGCGGCTGCGTGGCTGAGGCCCCCGCACGTCTCTCGCAGGTAACGGTTTGCGATGGTAGGGTGCGCGGGCCGCTGTGATTGCCAGCAGCCCCTTAGCATGTTGTGCAGCACCATGATGTACTCCCGCCCGGCTGACCGCAGGGGGCTCGGAAGGAGGTCGAGGGCCTGGCCCGCTCTTGATGCGACGAAATGAGCACCTTCATCTCTGAGCCAGGCACCCGGCTCGGCGGCCGCTACCGGCTTGAGGACCGGATCGCCGCAGCTGGCGGCTGGGCTGCCTGGAAAGCCATTGATGAGATACTCGCCAGGGCGGTCACTGTCTTCACCTTCGCGCCCGGCTTCCCGCGGATCCGCGAAGTGGTCACCGCCGCGCGGGCCGCCAGCAGGCTGACGGATGCGCGCCTGACACAGGTCTTCGACGTCGAGGATGACTGGGATCGCGCTTACATCGTGATGGAGTGGGCGGCTGGAGAGCCTCTTGACGACCTCCTCGCGGCAGGCCCGCTGGAACCGTCCCGCGGCGCCTCGATCGTCGCCGAGGCCGCTGCCGCGCTCTCGGTTGCCCACGCGGCCGGCCTGGCCCACCTGTGCCTGGTACCCGGATCGCTGCGCTGGACGCCGGGCGGCGGCGTCAAGATCGTGGGTCTCGGCATCGACGCCGCGCTGGCAGGCACCACGGTGGACGATCCCGCGCTGGCCGACACCCGCGGGCTGGCGAGGCTGCTGTACGCGGCGCTGACCGGCCACTGGCCGGGCCCGGATAGCGCGGTGCTGCCGACTGCGCCGGTCGCTGACGGGCTGCCCTGCAGCCCGCGGCAAGTCCGCGCCGGGGTTCCGACGGCGCTCGATGACATCACCTGCCGGGCGCTGTTCCAGCAGGAGCGCCGCGGCGGCGGCGCGCTGACGACGCCGGGCCAGCTTGCCGGGGCGCTGGCGGCGGCCATCCCGCCGGCACCACCGCCCAGGGCCGCCCCGCCACGGGCGCCAATGCGGGTCCGCGAGTTCAGCGAGACCGGGCCGATGACCCCCAGGGAGGGCGAGTACTGGCCGTACGACGGGGTCGCGCCGGGACAGCGTGACCGGCGCCGGCTGCCAGAACCGGATAACCGCCCGCCCGTCTCCAGGGCCAAGGTCGGGGTCGTGGCCATGCTGGTCCTGGCGGTCGTGGCGGCGGTGACCGCGGCCGCGCTGGTGCTCCGGCCGACGCCCCAGGGCACTGGGCACGGCGGCTCCACAGCCAGCACCGGGCCATCGGCGAGCGCAGCCGCGGCGGTCCTCACCCCGCAGCAGGCGCGCGGATTCGACGAGACGAGCAACGGCGCGGGACTGGCCATCGACAGCAATCCCCGTTCCGCCTGGCAGACGCAGTACTACATCGGCAATCCGGTGTTCGGCGGCCTGAAGAGCGGCTCCGGGCTGCTGCTCGACATGGGCAAGTCAGTCAGGCTGAACTCGGTCACCATCCAGTTCGGCCCGACGTCGGGAGCCGACGTGGCGATCAAGGTGGGCAACGACGGCAGCCGCAGCCAGTCCTCGCTCGCCACCTTCACCACAGTCGCGCAGGCGAACGGCCTCGGCGGAACGCACACCTTCTCGTCCCAATCGTCGGCGACGGGACGGTACGTGCTCATCTGGTTCACCCGGCTGCCGCCGAAGGCGCACGGGCCGAAGAATCAGTTCGAGGCCGAGATTTTCAACATCATCGTAAAGGGCTCGGGCTGATCGACGCCCGCGCAGCCAGGCCGGTCAGCAGCCGCGGAATCGGGACCGGCTCAGGACCGGGCGCCAGCCGACCCGGTGCCGAGGGGAGGACGGCGACGAAACCGGACGAGGCGGCCGGCACCGAGAATGAGCAATCCGTGCCCGGGCAGCGCATCGCACCGGACACGCAGCCGCCGGATGCAGAGCTTCTCAGGCGGCATGTCAGGGGTGATCCTGACGCGTTCAGCCAGCTATTCCTGCGCCACAGGGACCGGCTCTGGGCCGTCGCGGTACGGACCCTCGCGGATCCGGAGGACGCCGCCGACGCGCTGCAGGATGCGATGATCTCGGCCTTCCGGCGGGCCGGGAGCTTCCGCGGCGACTCGGCCGTCACCACCTGGCTGCACCGCATCGTTGTCAACGCCTGCCTCGACCGGCTGCGCCGCAAGGCCGCCAGGCCAGCCACCGGCGGCATCGATGAACGCAACCTGGACAAGCTGGCCATGGGCCGTGCCATCCCGGATCCGTCGTCGGCCAGCGATACCACGATCGACGTCATGGCCGCGCTGCGGACGCTGCCGGCCGACCAGCAGGCCGCGCTGGTCCTGGTGGACATGCTCGGCTACCCGGTAGCGGACGCCGCGGAGATTCTCGGGATCTCCCAGGGCACGGTCAAGAGCCGCTGTGCGCGTGGCCGGGCCCGGCTGCTGCCGCGCCTCGCGCACCTTCGGCGCGCCGGCGCCGCTCCGCCGCCGGCAGCGGGGAACCGATCGGCCGCCGGGAACGTCTCACCTGCGCAGGGAGGGGGTGATGACCCGTCATGACGCGGCACATTGGCGCTGAGGCTCTGGCCAGGTACCGAGAGGGCGACCTCGGCAGCCGGAAATCCGCACGTATCCGGGCGCACCTGGCCGGCTGCGCTCGCTGCATGGCGATGGACCATGACCTCGCCGGGGTCACCGCGCTGCTGGCCAGCGCGCCGGCACCGGCGATGCCGGACCAGGTCACGACCAGGATCCAGGCGGCGCTCACTGTCGAAGCGGCCCGCATGGCCGAAGCCCAGGTGACCGGCGCGGGTGGCGCTGGCCATCAGCCCGGACGACCCCGCCGGCCGGCCGGGACGGCGCGGGCTCGCCAGTCCCGGCATGCGGCCGGCCGGGATAGCGCCCGCCGCCTCCGCCTGCCTGAGCTGCGGTCTGCGCTGGCGCGGCGCGCGCTCGGCACCGCCGCGGTCGCCGCCGTCATCGCTGGCGGCATCTACGGATTCGCCCAGCTCGCCCCCTCCGGCCAGTCCAACTCCACCGCAAGCGGGTCAAGCGGCGCGGCGCGGCTGGGGGAGGGCGTCACAGCTGGGCCCAACAGCCCGGTGCTGCATTATCGCTCGGGTGGCCAGCTGGCCACCTTCACGCCGTTCTCGACCGGGACGAACTTCCAGCGGCAGCGGCTCGCGTCGCAGGTGAGCAGCGAACTGCGGAGCTCAAAGCGCAGCCTGCCCACGAGCGGAAAGATGAATGCCAATACCAGCCCCCAAGCGGAGCCTGCACAGGCAGGCGCCAGCCTGCAGCATGGGCCGTCGTTCGGCGGCGTCGCGGTCAAGAACCTGCAAGGGTGCGTGACGCGGATCGCCGCCGGCGGCACGGTGCGGCTCGTCGATGTGGCCCGTTATCAGGGTAAGCGGGCGACGATCATCGTGGTCGCTGGCGGCGCGGGCGGCGCGGGCGGCACGCGGGTCTTCGTGGTAGGGCCCGGCTGCTCGGCCTCGAGAAGCGATCTGATTGCCCAGACGAGCCTGCCGGGTGCCGGCTGAGTCCCCGGTCAGACGGGAATCTCCGGGCCCTAGGATCGGTTGACGCCGATGCGACGAGAGAAGGGTCATCAGACGTGACCGAGGTTCGGGATGTCATCATCATCGGGTCAGGGCCGGCCGGGTATACCGCGGCCTTGTACGCGGCCCGGGCGAGGCTGAACCCGCTGGTGTTCGAGGGCTCGGTCACCGCCGGCGGCGCCCTGATGACCACCACTGATGTGGAGAACTTTCCCGGCTTCCCGGATGGCGTGCTCGGCCCGGACCTGATGGACGCGGTCCGCAAGCAGGCCGAGCGGTTCGGGGCCGAGCTTGTCGCCGACGACGTCACCGAGGTCGACCTGACGGTCAGCCCGAAGGTGGTCAGGGTCGGCGGTGACACATTCCTGGCCAAGACCGTGATCATCGCGACCGGCTCGAGCTACCGCGAGCTCGGCATCCCCGGGGAGAAGCGGCTCGGTGGGCATGGGGTGTCCTGGTGCGCCACCTGTGATGGCTTCTTCTTCCGTGACCAGGCCATCGCCGTGGTCGGCGGCGGCGACTCGGCGATGGAAGAGGCTACCTTCCTGACCCGCTTCGCGCGCTCGGTCACCGTCATCCACCGCCGCGACGCGCTACGGGCATCGAAGATCATGCAAGATCGCGCGCTGGCGAACCCGAAGATCCGGTTCGCCTGGGACAGCGAGGTTGCCGAGGTGGTCGGCGAAGACCGGGTAACCAGCCTGAAGCTCCGCAATGTCAAGACCGGCGAGCAGAGCACGCTCGAGGTCAGCGGCGTCTTCGTCGCCATCGGCCACGACCCGCGCAGTGAGCTGTTCGCCGATGTGCTGGCTACCGACGCCGACGGGTACCTGCTCGTGGAGCAGCCGTCCACCCGTACCGCCATCCCCGGGGTCTTCGCCGCCGGGGACGTCGTTGACCACACCTACCGGCAGGCGGTGACGGCAGCGGGCACCGGCTGCGCGGCGGCCCTGGACGCGGAGCGATGGCTGGCCGACCAGGAGTCCTGAGATCTGCTGAACTCTCCAGAGAATTCACACTATTTTTTAGCGAAAGGAAGTGCGCATTGTGGGCGCAACCAAGAAGGTGACCGACGAGAGCTTCGAGCTCGATGTACTGAAGAACGAGAAGCCAGTCATCGTGGACTACTGGGCCGAGTGGTGTGGCCCGTGCCGCCAGGTCGCGCCGGTCCTAGAGGAAATCGCCAGCGAGCACGCCGACAAGATCGATGTCGTCAAGCTGAACGTCGATGAGAACCCGGTGGTCACGCAGCGATACAGGATCATGAACATACCCACCCTGGGCGTGTTCTCTGGCGGCGAGGTCGTCAAGGAAATAGTCGGCGCCAAGCCGAAGTCGGCGCTACTCCGCGATCTCGCCGAGTTCATCTGAGCCACGGCCTGCCCGGCTGTGCGCATAGCCGGGCAGGGCATATAGCCGGGTTATTGCATAAGGCCGGAATGTGTAGGTAGCCGTTGCCTCAGCGCGCGCAGACCGGACCACTGTCAGCGGAGGCTGCGGCGCCTAGGCCAGCCGGAAGGCGCGCTCCGGGCTCATCGAGCCGAGCAGTCGCTCCAGCGCAACCTCCACGTCCTCGCGCCACGACAGGGCAGTCTTCAGCTCAAGCCTCAGCCGGGGATAATGAGCGTGCGGCCGTACGGTCTTGAAGCCGACGGCAAGCAGGTAATCCGCCGGAACCACACAGGAAAGTCCCTGCCATCGCAAGTCACCGAATGCCTCGATCGCCTTTACCCCACGCCGGGTAAGGTCCTTCGCCATTCCCTGCACCAGCATCCGCCCGAGCCCGCCGCCCGCGAAATCACCGAGTACGTGCGCGGTCATCAGCAGAACGGCGTCCGCGCTGACCGGGCTGGTAGGAAAGGCCACCGACCGCGGAACGTATTGCGGCGGCGCGTAGAGCATATATCCAGCCGGGATGCCGTCAACGTAGATGATCTTCCCGCAGCTGCCCCACTCAAGGAGAACCGAGGAAACCCACGACTCCTTCTCCAGGGCAGAATCCCCGGTCTCCTCGGCCCGGGCATGATTAACTGGGTCGAGTTCCCAGAAAACGCACCGGCGGCATTTCGGCGGCACATCATCAAGATTATCCAGCGTGATACTGGCAAGACGACGCGACACCTGGCACTCCTGTGGTCGTGACAACGGCCATGCCGGCCGATGCCGGCAGGCAGCCCGCCGGGCTACGAGGTGGCCCGGATCGGCCCGGCACCCCTATCGTACCCAGTACAGCCCGGCCCGGCTCACGTGCGGTTCAGCCCGCCGGCCGCCGACCGCCGGGCGCCGGGGCCAGCAGTAGGCGGCCAGCCGGACCATCGGCCGCTGCGGCCCGCGCCAGGCACCTTCGCGGATGATCGCTAAGCTCGGCGGATGGCGGCCCACCGTAAGAGCTTTGGCAGTGACAACCATGCTGGCGCCCATGATGCCATTCTCCGGATGATCAGCGAGGCGAACGCCGGTCACCTGCCCGCCTATGGCGGCGACCGGTGGACCGCGCGCGCCACCGAGCAGCTCCGCGGCCTGTTCGGCGCGCACGGCGGCGTCTACTTCGTTTTCAACGGCACGGCCGCGAATATTCTCGGTCTGAGCCTGCTGCTCCGCCCGTTCGAGGCGGTGATCTGCGCGGAGAGCTCTCATCTCAATGTCGACGAGTGCGGTGCCGCTGAGCGGGTGCTGGGCAGCAAGCTGCTGCAGGTTCCCGCACCCGACGGGAAGCTAACGCCCGGCCTGGTAGCCAGCCGCCTGGCCGGCCGGGGGGACGAGCACCGTGCTCAGCCGCGTGCCGTCGCCATTGCCCAGGTGACCGAGCTCGGCACCTGCTACGCGCTCCGGGAGCTGCACGACCTCGCCGAATTCTGCCGTGCCAGCGACCTGCGGCTGTACCTGGACGGCGCGCGCCTGGCCAATGCAGTCGCCCATCTCGGCTGCCAGCTTGCTGACATCGCCGGTCATGTTGACGTGCTGAGCTTTGGCGGCACCAAGAACGGCGCGCTCGGAGCCGAGGCAGTCATCGTGATGAAGGAGGAACTCGGGACGGACACGCCCTTCCAGCGCAAGCAGCAGATGCAGCTGGCGTCGAAGATGCGCTACCTGGCCGCCCAGTTCAGCGCGCTGGTTGACGACAGCCTATGGCTGCGCAGCGCCAGCCACGCCAACGCGATGGCGACCCGGCTCGCCGAGGGGGTCAGCGGCCTGCCGGGAGTGGAGCTGCGCCAGCCGGTTGATTCCAACGCCGTGTTCGTGGCCCTGAATGCAGCGCTCATCAGCGCGCTGCAGCGGGAGTGGGGCTTTGACGTCTGGGACCCGGCCGAGAACCTCGTCCGCTGGATGACGGCATTTGACACGACGGAAGAGGATGTGGACGCCTTCGTGGCCGCTGTCCGGGCGGTGGCCGTCGCGCTCTAGCTGGCGCTGTTTCACGTGAAACCTGGCCATCCGGCCGGCTGTGGTCAGGCCGTCAGGCGCTTCTGGACTGCACCGAGCCCGGCGACATCACCTCGACGATCCGCTCAAGATCTTCGATGGACGCGAATTCCACCACGATCTTTCCCTTGCGCTGCCCGAGTTCCACCTTGACGCGCGTTTCAAAGGCATCCGACAGCCGGTCAGCGAGTTTCCTGAGTGCGGGCGCGGCTGGCGGCCTCGCCGGTGCCTGCCGGGCCGGCCTGGCAGGCTGCGCGCCCAGCGCCACGATCTCCTCGACCGCACGCACCGACAGGCCCTCGGCCACGATCCGGCGGGCTAGTTGCTCCTGTGCGCCAGAATCCTGTACGGCCAGCAGCGCCCGGGCGTGACCGGCGCTCAGGACCCCCGCCGCCACTCGCCGCTGCACATCCGGGGGCAGCTGGAGCAATCGGAGCGTATTCGAGATATGCGGCCGGGACCGTCCCACCCGCCGCGCCAGCTCATCGTGCGTCGCACCGAAGTCATCAAGCAACTGCTGGTACGCTGCGGCTTCTTCCAGCGGGTTGAGCTGCTCCCGGTGCAGATTCTCGATCAGCGCATCTCGGAGCAGGTCATCGTCCGAGGTCTTCCTTACGATCGCCGGGATGTGGGCCAGGCCGGCTCGCTGGCAGGCTCGCCAGCGCCGCTCGCCCATCACGATCTCGTAGTGCCCGGGCATGACAGCACGGACCACCACCGGCTGCAGCAGGCCTACCGCGCGGATCGAATCGGCAAGTTCTTCGAGGGCGTCATCATCGAGCACCTGACGCGGCTGGCGCGGGTTGGGCGTGATGGCCCCGGCAGGCACTTCGTCAAAGTAGGCGCCCGCGGTGCTCGCCTGGTCCGGCTCAGCCCCCGTGCCGGGCGCCCGGCTGCCTTGCTCCGCGTAGCCCGCCAGGGGATCCGCGGATGGTGCAGCGGGGATCAGGGCACCGAGCCCTTTGCCCAGTCCCCTTGCCTTCTGCTGCGGCATTGCCTGCCTCTCCTCGTTCTCTGCCCGCGGACCGATGGAGTGCGGTCAGTGGCGGATGCCAGCACGCCGGCCGTTCCTTGCGCACCTATCCTGCCAGCCGCCGGCGCGCTGCAGATGCGTTCCGCGGCGGCCATGCCACCGCGTGGCGACCGCGTCAGCTTTCCGCGGGGGGATTTCGGTGCGCCATCTCCCGCGCGGCCTCCAGGTAAGCCACCGCGCCGCTCGATCCCGGATCGTAGGTCATCACCGACTGGCCGTAGCTGGGCGCCTCAGAGACCCGCACGCTGCGCGGGATCACCGACCCCAGGACGATCCCGCCGAAGTGCCCCCGCACTTCGTCGGCCACCTGCGAGGCCAGGCGCGTCCTGGCGTCGTACATCGTCAGCAGGATCGTCGATACCGCCAGCGCGGGGTTCAGGTGGCTCTTGACCAGGTTCACGGTTCGCAGGAGCTGCTCAAGCCCTTCGAGCGCGTAGTACTCGCACTGGATCGGGATGAGCACCTCGGGCGCGGCCACCAGGGCGTTCACGGTCAGCAGGCCGAGCGACGGCGGGCAGTCGATGAGGATGTAGTCCAGGTCAGCCGTATTGTAGCCGCCCAGCGCGCGGCTGAGCCTTGACTCCCGTGCCACCAGCGGCACCAGCTCGATTTCCGCGCCGGCCAGGTCGATGGTCGCCGGCGCGCAGTGCAAGTTCGGTATGCCCTCGACCGGGCGGACTATGGCAGCCAGCGGCCGGTCATCGACTAGCACGTTGTAGACGGACGGGATCCCGGCGTGGTGGTCGACGTCCAGGGCGGTCGACGCATTTCCCTGCGGGTCCAGGTCCACGACCAGCACCCGGCAGCGGTGCAAGGCGAGGCTGACCGCCAGGTTGACGGCCGTGGTGGTCTTTCCGACGCCGCCCTTCTGGTTGGCGATCGTGATGATCCGGCAGGCCGGCGGCCGTGGCCAGGCCGGCCCGCCCGAACGGGCCACGAGCGCGGCCTGGGCAGCGCGTGCAATGGGCGTGTCGGCAGCCGCATGCTGGGCCGTCGGGCGCGCGACGTCGTCCCGCTCCTCCGCGCGGTGACGCTGGCCGGCCGCCACGGCGCTGTCATCCGGCGCGGCATCGCTCCGTTGCACGGCGCCGCCTGGCGCCGCAGGCACGCCGGGAGCCGCAGGCACGCCGGGAGCCGCAGGCACGGCGGAGATGACGGAGACCGCAGGCGCCGCGAGCACGGCACCGCCTCCGGCGACCATCGCCCGGCCGCCAGGAACCCGCCGGTCGGCGCGCCCAAGCGCCCGGTTCTCGGCCATGTCCGTCTCGCCTTCCAGCATCTGCCCGGTTCCGTCTCGGTCAACATCCGCGCTGGTTTCACGTGAAACCGGCAGCGGCAGAACCTGTGATGCCCGTCGCGCGGCAACTACCTCATCCAGCGGGCCGGGCGAGGCGCTGCCGGGCGGGGGCTGGCCCGGCGGGGCCTGGCCGGGCGGGGCGTCCGGCTGAGCACGGTCGTCCCCGGCCCGGTGACGAGGAGCCGCCGGGACCGGGTGGCTCCGTTCAGCTGGCCAGCCGAGCCCGTCCTGGCCCGCGCGCCACGGAACGGTCGCCTGGCCCGGAGCGGGCCTGGCCGCCTGCTCGGGCACGGCGGCCTGCTCGGGCGATCCTGATACGGCGCGATCAGGCTGCCTCGCCCCGCTGCCGTGCCGGGGTTTCTGCACCGGCCATCCCAGGCCCGGCACGGACGCCATCATCGCGTTCCTCTCATCCCGGCGGACCAACGCCGCATGATCTTGCATGCTCCCGCATTCCGTCCGTACCGCTGCGTCCCGGTCCCGTCTCGCCTGCGCCGCTCAGCCCCGGCCCCGGCGACTGCGGGCGCCGCCGCGCGGCCCGCCGCGCGAGCGCACCGCGCTACCGCGGGCCAGGCGGCGGCCGCTGGGTACCGGCTCATCGCCACCGACCACGCCGCGTCCGGGGACCTTGCCTCGCACCTGCCCGGCGGTGAACCGGATCACTGTCGCAGCCGGATTGACCCTACCGCTACCGGCATGCAGAACCTCCACGTCCCGTGCGCCCAGCCGGTTCAGCACTGGCCGTGCCCGGCTCACCTCGGCTGCAGCCCCAGCCCCCTTGATGGCAAGAACCACCCCGCCCGGATTCGCCAGCCCGATCGCGAGGCCAGCCAGCTTGTACATCGGCGCGACCGCGCGGGCGGTTACCACGTCGGCGGATAGCCTGCCCGCCATCTCCTCGGCTCTGCCCCTGCGCACCTCGGCATTGCCCAGACCCAGAATCTGCACGCATTCGGTCAGGAACGCCACCCTCCTGGCCATCGGCTCCAGCAGCGTGACAGAGACGGCGGGAAGCAGGATCGCGAGGACGATCCCGGGCAGCCCGGCACCGGATCCGAGATCAATGAGCGAGCACGGGGACGGCACCAGCTCCGCGACTACCCCGCAGTTGAGCAGGTGCCTGTCCCAGAGCCGTGCTGCCTCGGCGGGGCCAAGCAAGCCGCGCTCGACTCCCGGTCCGGCCAGCAGCTCCGCATAGCGGACAGCTACGCCCAGCGCGGGCCCGAAGATCTCAGCCGCCGCCGGCGGCGCGCCAGGCGGCAGCTCGCCGCCGGACGGCGAGTCGCCGGAATGCGAGTCGCCGGACGGCGGGCCTGCCGCCGTCCATGACCGGCCGGCCGGCAGTGGCGCGGCCAGCGGGCCGTCGGGTGCTGACATCGGCAGTACCTGCCTATCCGGCCGGCTGGTCGGCCGGGCGCCCGCGCGCGGAGCCCGGCCTACCCATCACTGGTGCCCGTCGTGCCGGTCCCGGCTGGCCGGCTATCCGGCCGGCTGGTCCGGGCTCGCCGGCCGGACCACTACCCGGCGGTCCGGTTCCTCGCCCTCCGACTCGCTTTGCAGTCCGGCCGCGGCGACCGCGTCGTGCACGACTTTCCGCTCGAACGGGTTCATCGCTGCCAGCTTCTTCGCGACGCCGGTCCGCCGTACCTCGTCGGCTGCTGCCTGTCCCGCCTCGGTCAGCTCTGCCCTCCGCCGCTGCCGGTAACCGCCCACGTCCAGCATGATCCTGGTGCGAGCACCGGTCTGCCGGTGCACGGCGAGCCTGGTCAGTTCCTGCAGCGCCTCCAGCACCTCGCCGCGAGGGCCGACAAGCTCGTCGAGCGTAGCCCCGACCACTGAGACCAGTGCACGGTCGCCCTCGACGTCCATGTCGATATCGCCATCCAGGTCGGCGACGTCCAGCAGTCCCTCTACATAATCGGCCGCGATCTCGCCCTCAAGCTCGAGGTCGGCCAGATCCACCGCACCATGCCCGTCGTCGGCCGACGGCTCGGCCCCGGCCACGGCCACGGCCCCAGGAGTCTCGCCCGCTGGCACCGCAGCCGCCTGGCCGGCAACTGCCTCCGCCGGATGCCGCTCGGCGGCTTCTCCGTACGGCTCGGCGACCGCGTTCTCCCCTTGCGTCACTACCGGGCCTCCTACTGTCGGGTCGACCTGTCCTGGCAACACGCGGATCCCGGCCCGCTGGCGCTACCGCTTGCCGGAGCGCTTGCTGCGTGACTGCCGTTGCCGCTGCTGCCTGACGAGCTTAACCTCGGGCGCCTCGGCTTGTGGCTCCGGCTCCGCACGTCCCCTGCCGAGCCGGCGGAGCATTCCGCCCCCACCTGCACCTCCGGCATTCTTGCCGTTGGCGGACGGCCGCGCGGCACTGGCGGGCTTCGCCGCACTGGCGGGCTTCGCCGCACTGGCGGGCTTCGCGCCCGCGGGCTTGCCCTGCGATCGGGGCCGCGCAGTCCGGCCCGGCTGCTTGTCCCGGCCAGCCGCTGCGGGCTTGCCCTGGCCACCTCCGGTCGTGCCAGCCGACCCGTTGGAGTCCGGCGCCGACGGCAGCGAGCGAGCCTTGCCGGGCTTGAGCGCGGGCGCCGCCGCCGCACCGCCAGCCGCGGCACCGGCGGCCGCGAGCGGCTGCGGATACCGCATGAACAGCACGTACTGCTGGCCAAGCGTCCACAGGTTCGTCGTCACCCAGTACAGGACCAGCCCGAACGGCCAGTACAGCCCGGACAGCGCGAAGAACGGCATGATGTACGCCATGTACTTCTGCGACTGCCCCAGCGGATTATCCGGCGTGGCCGTGGGCATCATGCCGCGCTTCATGCTCTGCCGCACGGTGAGATAGGTGGTGATCATGCTGCCGATGACGGCCAGCAGGATGACGATCCGTACGTGCAGCGGCGTGCCAGCGGACAGGAATTTGTCCGCGATCGTCACCCCGAGGATCTTCGCGTGCTGGGCGCTGGCTACCATCGCGTGCGTCATGCCGTACTTCGTGGGATCGCCCGGCTTCCATTCGGCGATGGCCCGCAGCACGCTGAACAGCGCGAAGAACATCGGCAGCTGGGCGGCAACCGGGAGGCAGCCCATCAGCGGGTTGACGCCCGCCTCCTGGTAGAGCTTCATCATCTCCTGGTTGAGCGTCTGCTTGTCGTTCTTGTACTTCTTCCGCAGCGCGGTCATCTGCGGCGCGAGCGCCGTCATCCGGCGGGTGGTGTGCATCTGCTTGATGAAAAGCGGCACCATGATCAGCCGCATGAGCACCACAAGCAGCACGATCGTCAGCGCCCAGGTCCAGCCGCTGGCCGCGCCGAAGACCGGGCTCAGCACGCCGTAGATGCGCGAGAGCACCCACGCGACCGCGTCATAAAGCGGGTTAAGCGGGTTCACCAGCTAGCTCCCTTGTGATCTCATCGGCAGCGCCCTGCCGGCGCCCTGAGGTACGGCCGACCGGCGGGCCGGCACCGGATCAAGACCGCCGGCGTGAAACGGGTGGCACCGGCTGAGCCGCCGCGCCGCGAGCCAGCTGCCCCGCAGCGCACCGTGCGTCTGGATCGCCTCCAGCGCGTAGGCACTACAGGACGGCCAGAACCGGCAGCGGGGTCCGAGCAGCGGACTGACGAAGCGGCGGTATCCGGCAATCAGCGCTGCCAGCATCCGGGCCGCGGCCGATGGCCGGTCCCTTTTCTCCCGCTGTGTCGTCGTCATTACCGGCGAAGCGCCCTACCCTGCCGCCGCAACAGTATGCCGAGTACCAGGTCGAGCTCGGCGGCGAGATCCGCCTGGCGTGCGGTCGACGCCCGGGGATTGGCGCGCACCACAAGCAGGCTACCTCCAGGAAGCGACCCCAGATACCCGCGGGCCAGGTGACGCAGCCGGCGACGGACCCTGTTGCGCACCACCGCGGTGCCCACGGCGCGGCTTACCACGAACCCCACCTTGGCCGGATCATCCCGGCCGGAGCGCACCAGCAGGTGGCCCGTCAGCAGTGGCCGGCCCGCGCGGCTGCCACCCCTCACCGCCTCGGCGAACTCCGCCTGACGCCGCATCCTGGCCGCTGCGGGGAGCATCGAGGATCACCATGGAATGGATCGCCGCGCAGGTCAGACGCTAACTCGCGAGCGGCCCTTGCGACGGCGCGCAGCGAGCACTGCGCGGCCGGCCCTGGTGCGCATGCGCAGCCGAAACCCATGCGTCTTCGCGCGGCGTCGGTTGTTCGGCTGAAACGTACGCTTGCTCACTGGGGCTCCAGATACGGTGCATGCTTCGGACGGTGCCTGATCCGGGCTCGCCAGGCCTCGCCGTTTCGGCACAGGCAAAACTGGCGCCGGGGTGACCGGACCTATGAACGTTACGCGCACCAGCGCGTGCCGGTCAAACGGCCGACTACCGGGCACCGGGACGCACCGGGACGCAGACCGCGCCCTTGCCCGCTTGCGGGCGCAACAACGCTATTTGCGCAGCGCATCCAGGAGCCGGGGCCTAGGCTGTGGACAACGGTCCCGGGAGGCGGGCCCGGGGGCTCGCTGGCGCAGAGCCATCCGGCGGCGGGCGCCGAAGGAGCGGCCACAGGCAGGAAAAGAACATGCACACAACCTGTGGAAAAACCTGTTGATCACATGTGGGGGCTGGCGCGAGATGAACAGTCGATGAGCGAAGCAGACCTCGCGGAGGTGTGGGCCCGGTCTCTGGACGAACTCGCGGAGATGCACATCGAGCCAGCCCAGCGCGCATGGCTCCAGCTCACCAGGCCGCTCGGCCTGGTGGAGAATACGGCGCTGATCGCGACGCCGAATGAGTTCGTGAAGGAACAGCTCGAGACCAGGCTCCGGTCGCTGATCACCAATGCACTGTCCAGGGAACTCGGGCGCAGCATACAGCTGGCCGTGACCGTCGATCCTGCCGTGATCTCCGCGATGCCGCTGGCCGGCGGCCACCAGCACCCGATGCCCGCCATGCCTGCCGACGCCGAGCCTGGCGGTGCCAGGGACCACCGGATGCCCGAGCTCGATCACGACCGTCTGCCCGCCCGGCACCGCCAGCCGGTGACCGAACCCGGCGATGACATCCTCGGCCCGCCGCGCGGCCTCCGCATCGACGACACCCGCGCCGGTGAGCACGAGATGCTCGGTGACGGGGTGGATCCCGTGACCGGGCGGCCGCGGCATCCGGCCATCCCCGGCCAGCCCGCGCCCGGCCATGGCGCGCCGCGGCCGGGGCAGGCGCGGCTGAACCCGAAATACACCTTCGAGACGTTCGTCATCGGATCGAGCAACAGGTTCGCGCACGCCGCCGCCGTGGCGGTCGCCGAGGCTCCGGCAAAGGCTTACAACCCGCTCTTCGTCTACGGTGACTCGGGGCTGGGGAAGACGCATCTGCTGCATGCCATCGGCCACTACGCGCAGAGCCTCTATCCGGGCGTGCGGGTGCGGTACGTCAGCTCGGAAGAGTTCACCAACGACTTCATCAACATGATCAGGGACGGCAAGCAAGACGGATTCAGGCGCCGCTACCGCGATGTCGACGTCCTGCTCGTTGACGACATCCAGTTCCTGGAGAACAAGGAAGGAACTCAGGAAGAGTTCTTCCACACCTTCAATACCTTGCATAACGCGAGCAAGCAGATCGTGATCTCGAGCGACCGCGCGCCCAAGCGCCTGGTGACCCTGGAAGACCGGCTGCGGAGCCGGTTCGAATGGGGTCTCCTCACTGATGTCCAGCCGCCAGAGCTGGAGACCCGCATCGCTATCCTCCGTAAAAAAGCGGTCCAGGAAGGCCTTAACGCGCCGCCGGAAGCACTCGAGTACATCGCCAGCCGCATCTCCACGAACATCCGCGAGCTGGAAGGGGCGCTGATCCGGGTCACCGCGTTCGCCAGCCTCAACCGCCAGTCCGTTGACCTCCAATTGGCCGAGATCGTGCTCAAGGACCTGATTCCGGAGGCGCAGGGGCCGGAGATCACGGCATCGACCATCATGGGCCAGACCGCCTCGTACTTCGGGCTTTCGATCGACGACCTCTGCGGCACCTCCAGGTCCCGGGTCCTGGTCACCGCCCGGCAGATCGCCATGTACCTGTGCCGTGAGCTGACCGACCTGTCGCTGCCGAAAATCGGGCAGCAATTCGGCGGCCGCGATCACACCACGGTCATGCACGCGGACAGGAAGATCCGCTCCCTGATGGCCGAGCGGAGATCGATCTATAACCAGGTCACCGAGCTCACCAACCGCATCAAGCAGCAGGCCCGGTCCGGGTGAACGGTTACATTCCAGCGTCTCGCGCAACAATCAGTGCGCACAGGCTGTGGACAAACCTGTGGACGCCCTTGGGACAAGCGGAGGACAACGCCATCCGGCCGGGGGGTAACCGCCCGGCGAATGGCGGGGGCAGCGCCGGTGTCCACAGCCCGCGGCTGCCAGGCCGGGCTCGCGGCACAGTTGCTGTGGATGCCCGAACCAGCGCTGAGCTGCGGCGGCGGCGGATATCCCCAGTGTCCACCGACCCTATGACTACTACCTTTCTCTATTTCGCTGAGATACCAAGTACTAAGCAGGCAGCGCCCGGGCCCGCCCCGGCCGCCCCGCTGGCACGTCCCGGGAAGGGGAGGAAGCTTCCGTGAAGATCCAGGTGGAACGAGACGTCCTGGCCGAGGCCGTGGCATGGACCGCGCGCGCTCTCCCGGCCCGCCCGACCGTCCCCGTGCTGGCGGGCATGCGGCTGCAGGCCGGCGCCGAGCTCACCTTGTCCAGTTTCGACTACGACGTGTCGGCGCAGGCGCGAGTGCCGGTGACAGCCGAGGAAGAAGGCAGCGCGCTCGTGTCCGGGCGGCTGCTCGCTGAGATCAGCAGGAGCCTGCCCAGCAGGCCTGTGCAGATCAGCTCGGACGGCGCTCGCGCGGTTCTCACCTGCGGCAGCTCCACCTTCACGCTGCTGACCATGCCGACGGACGAGTATCCGGCCCTGCCGGAGATGCCGCCCGCCGCGGGTTTGGTCGGCAGCGACGCGTTCGCCACCGCGGTGAGCCAGTCGGCTACCGCGGCCGGCCGGGATGACACGCTGCCGGCTCTCACCGGGGTGAGGATCGAGATCGAGGGTGACGCCATCACGCTGATCTCGACCGACCGCTACCGGCTGGCCGTGCGCGAGCTGCGCTGGTCGCCCGCCCGCCCTGACCTCTCCGCCGCCGTGCTCGTTCCGGCCCGGGCGCTGGCTGAGACCGCCCGCTCGCTGACATCGGGAGCCGAGGTATCGATCGCGCTCGCGCTGCCGGGTGAGGAAGGAGCCGGCGGCGACGGGATGATCGGGTTCGAGGGCGCCGGCCGCCGGACGACGACCAGGCTGCTCGGCGGCGAGTTCCCGCGCTATCAGGCGCTGCTGCCGACGCATGTCAACTCGGTTGCCGAGATCTCCACCGGGCAGCTGGCCGAGGCGGTCAAGCGAGTGGCGCTCGTGGCCGAGCGGAACACCGCGGTCCGGCTTGCCTTCACGTCCGGCCAGCTCGTCCTGGAGGCAGGGACGGGGGACGAGGCGCAGGCAGTAGAGATCCTGGAGGCGAGCTACGAGGGCGACGACCTGGCCATCGCCTTCAACCCGCAGTACCTGCTCGACGGCCTGACCGCGATCGACTCGGACACGGCCAGGATCTCGTTCACCGAGCCCGGCAAGCCGGCCTTGATCACCGGCAAGCCCGCGCCCGACGGCCAGCCCGACTACCGGTATCTGCTGATGCCGATCAGGCTCGGCGGCTAGGGCGGGATGGCTGCCGGGCCCGGTCAGTCCCGGGCAGTGCCGCGCGACAGTCCGGGCTGGCCGGGACTACGGTGATGGCAGGCCGGAAGGATCGGGTGTGGTCATGGCAAGATCGGGAGAGCGCGGCGGAGCCAGGCGGGCGGGCAGGCCGTGACCACGGCCGATGACATGGCCGGCCAGTAGTCTGCACTGCCGTGCACATCACCCGGCTCGCGCTGACCGATTTCCGCTGCTACGGGTCGGCCAACCTGACCCTCGCGCCCGGCGTGAGCACCTTCACCGGATCCAACGGGCAGGGCAAGACCAACCTGGTCGAAGCGGCGGCCTATGTGGCGACGCTGGGCAGTCACCGGGTCGCCAGCGACGCGCCGCTGATCCGCCGTGGTGCTGACCGCGCGATCCTGCGCGCGATGGTGACATCGCAGGCCAGGGACAGCCTGGTCGAGATCGAGATCAACGCGGGCCGGGCGAACCGGGTCCGGCTGAACCGCGTCCCGATGCCGCGGCCGCGTGAGGTGCTCGGGACACTGCGCTGCGTGCTCTTCGCCCCGGAGGACCTCGCGGTGGTCAAGGGCGATCCTGAGCAGCGGCGCCGGTACCTCGATGACCTGCTGGTCGCGGCCGCCCCGCGGCACGCGGGCACCAGGGCCGACTACGAGCGGGTGCTGCGGCAGCGCACGGCGCTGCTGAAGTCGGCGCGGGCGCGCGGCGGGGCCGTGCCCAGCGCGCTCGATGCCTGGGACGATCAGCTGGTCAGGATGGGCGCCGAGCTGACCGCAAGCCGGCTGACGCTGGTTGCCGCTATCCGGCCGCTGGTGGCGAAGGCTTACGCGGCCGTGTCCGGGGATGATGGCGCCGCTGAGATGACGTACCGCCAGCCCTTCAGCGGTACGGGCGAGCCCGATGGCGGCCTGGCGCAGCTGCAGGAAGGGCTGCGCGAGGCGCTGGCCACGGCCAGGACGGCCGAGCTAGAGCGCGGCGTATGCCTGGTCGGCCCGCACCGGGACGAGCTCGAGCTGAGGATCAGCGGCCTGCCGTCGCGCGGGTATGCGAGTCAAGGGGAGTCATGGTCGCTGGCGCTGGCGCTCCGGCTGGCCGCGTATGAGCTGCTGCGAGCCGACGGCGAGGACCCCGTGCTGATGCTCGATGACGTCTTCGCCGAGCTGGACGCAGGCCGCAGGGAGCGCCTTGCCATGCTGGTCGGCGACGCTGAGCAGGTCCTGGTAACGGCGGCGGTGCCCGCTGACGTGCCATCCGTTCTGGCGGGCACGAGGTTCGAGGTGGCCGACGGGGCGATTACCCGTGCGTGAGGGCGGTGCCGGGAACGAAGAAGGCGCCGTGCCCGCCGTGCCCGCCGGGGGTGCCGGGTCAGGCGAGGGTCCGCCCGTGCCTCCCGACGTCCCCGCGCCCGGTGAGGACCCGGCCCGGCCCGCGGCCGACCCGGCGGCCCGCGCGCAACTCGCCCGTGAGGCCCTGCTGGCTGCGAAGGCGGACTCGGCAGCCAGAGGGAACTGGCCAGGCCAGCAAGGGCGCCATTCGTCCGGAGCACCGGCCAGGGCGGCCGGCCGGCGGCGGCGCCGGGATGACCCGGAGGCACTGGATGCCGCCATCGCCGAGCTCATCGACGCCCGGGGGTGGCGGCTCGCGGCCGCCGCAGGCTCGGTATTCGGCCGGTGGGAGCAGATCGTCGGGCCTGAGCTTGCCGCGCACACCAGGCCTGACAGCTTCGCCGATGGCGAGCTGACCGTGACCGCCGACTCGACAGCGTGGGCGACGCAGGTCCGGCTGCTCGCCGCGGCGCTCGTCCGCAGGGTCAATGCCGAGCTGGGCGACGGCGCGGTCACGAGGGTCAAAGTCCGCGGCCCGGCCGCGCCGCGGCAGCCGGGCCAGTGGCGGGTGCGCGATAGCCGCGGACCGCGTGACACGTACGGCTGAGCCTGACGGTGCTCCCAGGTAAAATGGTAAGTGCACCAGGGCGGCGGCGGGGGCTTGCGGCGCCCGCGGGTGTCCGTTCCAAGAGGAGCTTCAACTTTGTCGTATGACGCACGCTCGATCAAGGTCCTTGAGGGCCTGGAGGCGGTACGCAAGCGCCCCGGCATGTACATCGGCTCGACCGGAGAGCGCGGGCTGCACCATCTGGTCTACGAGGTGGTCGATAACGCCGTCGACGAGGCGCTGGCCGGGTACTGCGACCGGATCGAGGTCACGCTGCTGGCCGACGGCGGCGTCCGGGTCTGGGATAACGGCCGCGGCATCCCGGTGGACAATCATCCGGTGGAAAACCGCCCGGCGGTCGAGGTGGTGCTGACGACGCTGCACGCGGGCGGCAAGTTCGACGGAAAGTCCTACGCGGTCTCCGGCGGGCTGCACGGCGTCGGGGTCTCGGTGGTCAACGCGCTGTCCGGGCGGCTGGTGGCCGAGATCCGCAGGGATGGCTACAACTGGCGGCAGCTCTATGAGGTCAGCCAGCCCGTCAGCCCGCTGGACCGCGGCGAGCCGACGGACCAGACCGGCACCACGATCACCTTCTGGCCGGACGAAACGATCTTCGAGACGACCGTCTGGTCGTTCGAGACGCTGTCCCGCCGCCTGCAGGAAATGGCCTTCCTCAACCGCGGCCTCGCGATCGTGCTGACCGACGAGCGGCCCGATCACATCAACGGCGAGCCGCGCGTCACCAGCTACTGCTATGAGGGCGGCATCGCGGACTTCGTCCGCTACCTGAATGCCTCCAAGGAGGCCGTCCACGCATCGGTCATCGACTTCGGCGGCGACGGCGAGGGGATCTCGGCTGAGATCGCCATGCAATGGAGCGGCTCGTATTCGGAGTCCGTGCATACCTTCGCGAACACGATCAACACCGCAGAGGGCGGCACGCACGAGGAGGGCTTCCGCGCGGCGCTGACGACCATCGTCAACCGGTATGCCCGTGAGCAGAACATGCTGCGGGAAAAGGACGAGAACCTGACCGGCGACGATGTGCGCGAGGGCCTCACCGCGATCATCCACGTGAAGCTGGCCGAGCCGCAGTTCGAGGGCCAGACCAAGACCAAGCTGGGCAACACCGAGGCCAAGTCATTCGTGCAGCGGGTGTGCAACGACCACCTGCGGGACTGGTTCGAGCGCAATCCGGGCGAAGCCAAGGCCATCATCATCAAGGCCACCCAGGCGGCGCGGGCCAGGATCGCCGCCCGCCAGGCCCGCGACCTGACCCGGAAGAACCTGATGGGCGGCTCCGGGCTGCCGGGCAAGCTCGCCGACTGCCAGTCCGGTGACCCGGTGCAGTGCGAGATCTACGTGGTGGAGGGCGACTCGGCAGGCGGCTCAGCCAAGAACGGCAGGGATCCGAAGTTCCAGGCGATCCTGCCGATCCGCGGCAAGATCCTCAACGTGGAGAAGGCCAGGATCGACCGGGTGCTGAAGAACAACGAGGTCCAGGCGATGATCACCGCCCTGGGCACCGGCATCCACGAAGAATTCGACATCGCCAAGCTGAGGTACTACAAGATCATCTTGATGGCTGACGCCGACGTGGACGGCCAGCACATCACGACCCTGCTGCTCACCCTGTTGTTCCGGTTCATGAGGCCGCTGATCGAAGCCGGGCATGTTTACCTCGCCCAGCCGCCGCTCTACAAGATCAAGTGGGAGGGCCGGAACGTGCCGCCCGGCTATGCCTACTCCGACCCGGAGCGGGACGCCGTGATCGAGGCAGGCATCGCCCAGGGGCGGAAGGATCCCAGGCCGCGGGACAGCGTGCAGCGGTTCAAGGGGCTCGGCGAGATGAACGCGAACGAGTTGTGGGAGACCACGATGGATCCCGCCCGGCGGGTGCTGCGGCAGATCACGCTGGATGACGCCGCGCAATCTGATGAGTTGTTCAGCGTGCTGATGGGCGAGGACGTGGAGGCGCGGCGCGCGTTCATCCAGCGCAACGCGAAGGACGTCCGGTTCCTGGACATCTGAACGGGCGGCCGCCCGGGCAGGCTCTTTCATGATCGCGAAGGATCAGCGCCGTCGGGGACGCCGCATCCGCCGGGAGCATGGAACCGGGACTGGTACTGGCTGAGAAGAGACGCGAAGTGACCGATGTGAACACGCCTGACGCCCCGGCGGACGGGCACGACCGCACCGAGCCCGTTGACATCCAGGTAGAGATGCAGCGCAGCTACATCGACTACGCGATGTCCGTCATCGTGGGCCGTGCGCTGCCCGACGTGCGGGATGGCCTCAAGCCCGTGCATACCCGCATTCTCTACGCGATGTACGACGGCGGGTACCGGCCCGAGCGCGGCTACTCCAAGTGCGCCCGCGTCATCGGCGAGGTCATGGGCCAGTACCACCCGCACGGGGACAGCGCGATCTACGATGCGCTCGTCCGGCTGGCCCAGCCGTGGGCGATGCGGATGCCGCTGGTGGACGGCCAGGGGAACTTCGGCTCGCCCGGCAACGACCCGGCGGCCGCGCACCGCTACACCGAGTGCCGGCTCGCCCCGCTGGCCATGGAGATGCTGCGGGACATCGACAAGGACACCGTTGATTTCCGGCCCAATTACGATGGCCGGTCCGCTGAGCCGATCGTGCTGCCCAGCCGGTTCCCCAACCTGCTCGTGAACGGCTCGGAGGGCATCGCGGTCGGCATGGCGACCAAGATCCCGCCGCATAACCTGCGCGAGCTGGCGGCCGGCGTCCAGTGGTTCCTCGAGAACTTCGACGCAACGGACGACGAACTGCTCGAGGCGCTGATCGAGAACGTCAAGGGCCCGGACTTCCCCACCCGCGGGCTGATCGTCGGCCGCCGCGGCATCCAGGAGGCGTACCGCACCGGCCGTGGCTCGATCACCATGCGGGCTGTCGTCGAGGTGGAGGAAGACCAGCGGGGCCGGGCCGCCCTCGTCGTCACCGAGCTGCCCTACCAGGTCAACCCGGACAACCTGGCGCTGAAGATCGCCGAGCTGGTCAAGGATGGCCGTATCGGCGGCATTACCGAGGTCAGGGAGGAGTCCAGCGGCCGTACCGGCCAGCGGCTGGTGATCGTGCTCAAGCGGGACGCGGTCGCCAAGGTGGTGCTGAACAACCTGTACAAGCACACCCAGCTGCAGGAGACGTTCGGCGCCAACATGCTGGCGCTCGTCGACGGGGTCCCCCGTACCCTGCGGCTTGACCAGATGATCAGGCACTGGGTCACCCACCAGATCGAGGTGATCGTACGGCGGACCCGCTACCTGCTGCGCAAGGCCCAGGAGCGAGCCCACATCCTGAGCGCGCTGCTCAAGGCGATCGACCGGATCGATGCCGTGATCGCGCTGATCAGGGCCAGCGCGTCCGCGTCGGCCGCGCAGCAGGGCCTGATGGACCTGCTGGACATCGATGAGATCCAGGCCAGGGCCATCCTCGACATGCAGCTGCGGAAGCTCGCTGCGCTGGAGCGCCAGCAGCTCGTCGATGAGTATGAGGAGCTGATGGCGCAGATCGCCGACTACGAGGGCATCCTGGCCTCGCCGGAACGGCAGCGGCAGATCGTCGGCACGGAACTCGCCGAGATCGTCGCCAAGTACGGCGACGACCGGCGCACGGAGATCATCGCCTATGACGGCGACATGTCCGTCGAGGACCTCATCGCCGAGGAAGATGTCGTCGTCACGATCACCCGCGGGGGGTACGCCAAGCGCACGAAGACGGACCTGTACCGCGCGCAGCGGCGCGGCGGTAAGGGCGTGCGCGGCGCGCAGCTGCGGACCGACGACATCGTCGAGCACTTCTTCGTTACGACCACCCACCACTGGATCCTGTTCTTCACCAACAAGGGCCGGGTCTACCGGGCCAAGGCGTACGAGTTGCCCGACACCGCAAGGGACGCCCGCGGCCAGCACGTCGCGAACCTGCTGGCCTTCCAGCCGGATGAGCGCATCGCTGAGGTGCTCGCGCTGCGGGACTACGCGGTGTCCCCCTACCTGGTCCTCGCCACGTCCTCGGGGCTGGTGAAGAAGTCCAAGCTGACTGACTTCGACTCGCCGCGGGCTGGCGGCATCATCGCCATCAACCTGCGCGAGGACGACGAGGTGATCGCCGCGCGGCTGGTGTCGCCGGACGATGACCTGCTGCTGGTCAGCAGGAAGGCTCAGGCGATCAGGTTCCG
>WNGA01002090.1_pt1 | contig 30587 bp, 32 predicted proteins | sample 5400061 | NCBI WGS metagenome assembly WNGA01 (sample SAMN13153366, study PRJNA577476) | soil metagenome | isolation source: 100 cm soil or saprolite under grassland replicate 2 | place: USA:California | collected 2016-06-15 | reverse complement strand
CGACGTCTTCGCCTGGCGGGCGAGCCCGGGAGCCTGGAACGAACAGGTCATCCAAATCAGCGGCGTGTCCGTTCGCGCTGCGAGCGCGGAGGAGCGTGAGAAGCTCCACCGCCTCGCAGACGAGCCGGTCGTCGCTTCCCTGGCCCTCGCCGGAGGCCCAAGCCTTCCTGTGGCCGCCCAACCCGAGTATCGTCGCGCTCTCCTGGGCCCGTTCTCCAACAGGACGGGGAGAGCGCCCGCCCCGAGCCAGGAAGGAGCGACATGAGTGACGACAACGAGCTGGACGTGCTGATCGCGGTCTATCTCGTCCCAGATCTCGCCCAGCGGGACTTCGACGCGCTCCTCGGGCTGGTCGAGGACAAGACGGTTACGACCGACGGCGTCGTCCTCGTCACCAAGGACGCCGACGGCGAGGTGCACGTGCAGGAGACCGGCGACCACGCGGGCCGCAAGGGGGCCAAGGTCGGCGGAGGCGTCGGCCTGGTCGTGGGCCTGTTTGCGCCGCCGCTCCTGGCCGCGACCGCGGTAGGCGCCGCCGCGGGCGGCCTCACCGGCAAGTTCGCCAAGAAGCGGGTCACGAGCGGGATCGGCGAGAAGATGGACGAGGCGCTACCGCCCGGCTCTGCCGGCGTGATCGCCGTCTACGACCACCCGCACGCGGACGAGGTCGACAAGGCGCTCGGCAGCGCGGTCGTGAAGTCCATTGCTCAGATCGACAAGGCGAGCGCCAAGGAGCTGAAAGCCGGACTCGCGGAGGCTCAAGCCGGGTTGGGGGGCTGAGAGGATGAGCACGAGGCGCGGGGTGCTGGTCTGGAGCCTGTACGTTCTGGCGACGATCCTGCTGTTCGTATCGTCGCTCACGGTCTGGGCGGAGGTTCAGCTGCTCAACAACCAGGCGTGGGCAAACTCGTCGACACAGCTGCTGGCAAACGACGAGGTTCGCGGTGCGATCGCGCAGAAGCTCAGCGACGGACTATTCGAGCGGGTCGACGTGGAAGCCCAGCTGCGCGAGCGGCTGCCTCCGCGGGCGAAGGGAGCCGCCGGCGCGCTGGCGGCGACGCTCCAGAACACCGTCGGACCCGAGGCCGCGGACAAGCTGCTGCAGCGGCCGAGGGTGCAGACGCTCTGGCAGAACCTCAACAAGCGCGCCCACGCGGGTGTCGTGAAGGTGCTGGAGGGCGAGGACATCGGCAAGAACGGAAACATCTCGACCGCGAACGGCGCGGTCACGCTCGACCTGCGACCGGCGATCACGAAGCTGGCGACGCGGCTCGGGGTGGAGGACAAGCTGAAGGCAAACGCCGATCCGAACGCCGGCCAGCTCGTGATCATGAAGTCGAGCCAGCTCGAGGCCGCCCAGACGGCGGTGAAGATACTCAAAGCGCTGACCTCGCTGCTCGTGATCGCCGTCTTCGCCCTCTACGCACTCGCGATCTACCTCGCGCAGGGGCGGCGCAGGCTGCTGCTGGGCGCGACGGGGGCGAGCCTCGTCCTTGTCGGTCTGGTGATCGCCTTCCTGAGGCGATTCCTGGGCGGGGTGATCGTCGACTCGCTCGTCAAGACGGAGGCGAACAAGCATCCGGTGAGCGTGATCTGGGGGATCGAGACGGACGTGCTGCAAGACATCGTGATCATCCTCGTCGTCTACGGCGTGCTCGTCCTCCTCGCTACGTTCTTCGCAGGCCCGAGCCGACCTGCCGTCGCCGTCAGGCGCTGGCTGGCACCCTCCTTCAGACATCATCCGATCGTCGTCTGGGCGACCGCTCTCGCCCTGTTCTTGATCTTGCTCGCATGGGGCCCGACGGCCGGCAACCGGCATCTGATCGGCGTCGCGATCATCGCCGCCACGACCGCCATCGCCATCGAGGCGCTCCGCCGGAAAACATTACGGGAGTTCCCGGACGATCCGTCCCCGGCGGTCGGGAAAGCCCCGGGGACGACCTAGCGCGGCGGCGGAGGACAGATCTGTGCCCGAAGGGCTTTCGCCGGTTGAGGTCGGCAAGGAGATAAGCGAGCATGCCCACCACGCGGGCGGCCACCAGGGCTCCGGCCGCCACGAGCGGCTGATCTCGATCAGCGAAGCGCTGTTGCTTTCGATCGTCGCGATCACCGCCGCGTGGTCGGGCTACTCGGCGGCCAAGTGGGGTACCGAATCGTCGCTCAAGCTCGCCAAGGCTTCGGCAACCCGGACGGAGGCAAACCGGGCCTTCCAGCAATCGCTGACGTTTCGCGTCGGGGACGCCGTGGCTTTCAACGCCTGGTTCGGCGCTCAGCTGAGCGGCAACCAGAACGGGGCGCGTGTCGCCGCGAAGCGATTCCTGCCCGAGTACCGGCCCGCTTTCGAAGCGTGGCTCGCAACCCACCCATTCACGAACCCAAACGCGCCTCCCGGACCACAAGCAATGCCGCAGTACCACGCCACCGGCGAGGCCCAGTCGAAGCAGCTCGACGCGCAAGCCGATGCCTACTACGCCGACGGTCAGAAAGCCGCCGAGACCGCCGACAAGTACATCCGCACGACCGTCATCCTCGCAAGCGTCTTGTTCCTCGTCGGCATCAGCACCCAGTTCCCTCTTCGCGGAGTGCGCTACGGCCTGATCGGCGTGGGGGCGGTGCTGCTCGTCTTCGCGCTCGAGCAGATCCTCGAGCTCCCTGGCCCTCCCGGCTCCTAACAGCGCACGACGACATTGCGAGAGGACTCGAGCGCTGAGCCCCATCCGGGGAGAGGTGTACCGTCTCGATATGGCCCGCCCGAGGCTGATTGAGCGTCGGATGACCCGGTTCCTCCGCGAGCCCGTGTCCGTCCGCAACGCGGCCAACGTGATCGTCACGGCAACTGCAACCGTCGTTGTCGCGGGCGGGATCCTGATGCGGGTGCTCGACCATGACGAGTACCCGAACATCTGGCGGGGAATGTGGTGGGCTCTGCAGACGGTGACGACCGTCGGCTACGGAGACGTAACGCCGACGCATACCTCCGGTCGGATCGTTGCAGCGTTCGTGATGCTCGAGGGCATCGCCTTCCTGGCGATCCTCGTGGCGGCCATCACGTCGACCTTCGTCGGGCGCGCGGAGAGTGAGCGCGAGCAAGCGGAAGCCGCGGACGAGGAGAGCGACGAGCAACGGATCAACGCTCGTTTCGACGATCTCGCCGCGCGTCTGGAACGGGTCGAGGCAATGCTCGCGCGCCTGACCAGCCCCTGAGCGTCGCGGACGCGAACCCGCCGAATGCGCCTAGCGCGCGTCCAGGTGCGTGTCCCCCTCTCGGCGGGGCGGCGGGGATGATCGGGCGCCAAGCTCTGCCCACCGAGTGATGAGCGGGCGAACATCGAGTCGTTCGGCCGCCTCAAGCGCCTTCGTCGCCGCCTTGCCGGTCTTCCGCCCGATGGCCCCGCGGAAGACCCAGCGCTTGATGAGGCGGTGGAGCCGCAAGCGACGATCGGACAGCTCGGGCGCCCGTTTCGGCGCCAGGTAGAGCTCGACCGTGAGCTTCTTCACGAGCGCCGGGTCGGCCGGCTGCCCGGTGGTCTCCTCGATCCGGTGAGCGACCAGGGAGCCGAGTATCTGCACCTCGCGCGCGCCGGTGCGCACCGTGAGACCGGTGGAAACGGCAGTGGTGCCCAGCAGCACCCACGGCACCCTGGTGAACCTCGCCCCTCTTGCGACCGTCCGCAGGATGGGCACGGCGAGCACGACCACTCTCTGCAGGCGGTCGGAAACGGCCTCCGTGCGTTCCTGCGAGGCAAGAAGGGCCCGGCCCTCGGCCGCCGAGGTGACCCGCTCGGACGCGGCCAGCATGCGGTCGATCGCTCGCTCATAGAGGGCCGAGACCGTGTCGGCGAGGGAGCGGTCGCCCAGCACGTTCCAGCCGGAGGGCTTGGTGGGCTCAGCCGTGGTGCTCAACGGCTACCCGGGCTGAACCGGCAGCTCCACCGGCAGCCGGCTGTCCGGCGGCGCATCGTTGTCGATCGTCTCACCGACGGGAAGCGGAGCATCCTCGTCGTGGACGACGACGGTGCCGGCCAGGAAGTCCTGCAGGGCGCGCCGCCGGTCGTCGAACAGCACCGGCAGGAAGCCCGTGAGCAGGAGAAGGATTGCCAGGCCGAGGCCGAACAGGCGCAGCAGCGAGCGTCCGAGACCTGGTGCGGAACCGGCACGGTCGACGACACGCAGGTGCATCATCCGCATCCCTGGCGTCTGCCCAGCCGTCGACCAGAACCCCGAGAAGTAGGCGGCCTCTACGAGCAGCCCCGCGACGCCTATGAACGACCCGACCAGCGAGGCCGGCCGTGGGTTCCACACGAGCGATAGGACGAACCCGATCACAGCGATACCGGTCAGGAAGATCATCGTCGCGAGCGCAGCGTCGACGGCAAGCGCCAACCCCCGGGTCGCGATGCCCCCGTAGCGGACGGGCGGCTGCCCACCCGGCGTGACCTGCGACCGGGGCGGTCGGCGGAACCAGCGGCGGGGCCCGCGCTCGATGGCATCGTCGAGCGCGAAGAGGCGGCGGCGGAGGCCGGCGGCCATCTCCCCGGCAAGGGACATCGACTGCCCTTTCATCGCCTCGCGCAGCTCGGGGCTCGACAGGATCTGCGTGAGCGCACTCCGAAACGCGGGGCTGCGCACCATCTTGTCGGTCAGGTCGAGCGTCAGCCGGCTCTCCAGCGCATCGGCCAGCACCCGCTCCAGGGTGGGGCTCGTCAGAACCTGCGCTACGAGCTCCTCCGTCCGCTCGGTCTCGCGTACCGACACTGCCTCTCCTTCGAGCTCGGCGCTCGCGAGCGCTTCGGCCATCACCCGCTCGACGACCCGATGCTCGATGAGCGAGCGCGCGAGCGCTTCCGGCAGCTGGCCGCCGAGGACACCGTCGGCCACCTGCTCCGCCTCGGGGGTCGCGAGCACGTCCCCGGCCACAGTCTCGAGCCGGCGGCGCGCGGCGAGCTCGGCGCTTCGGCCCGTCTCGGCGAGACCCTCGGCGCGACTTCGAAACGGTCCCGCGAACGGTGAGCGCGCCACCACCCGCGCAGGGAGGAGCGCCAGCCGGGCCGTCGTCGCCCCGATCCGACCGGTTGTGACAACGAAACCCACGACGACGTTTCGCCCGTTCGGCGCACGCTCCACGCAACCAGCTTGGCAGACCCTCGCCCGGCTAGCAAACGACGAGCGCCCTCAGCTCCTGCCCGTCGGTTGACGGCGACAGTCTCACCTCCGGCGACGCGCTGAGCGCGTAGCTACCGGGGCGTGTTCGCCTTCGCCCTCCTCTCGGGCTTGGCCCTACTCAGGCTCAGGTTTCCGCTTGAGCGTCGTCGCGGCGCCCAGCCTGTTCCGGCTCAGAGGGCGTCGCGGACGCGCTGGCTCTACGTGCCGTCGACGGCCTGGCGCGCTTGGAAGCTCTGCGCGCGGTCGTCTTCTTCGGCTTCTCGAGCGACTCGAGGCGCTTCTCGAGCGCGGCGACGCGACGGGCGAGCGGATCGATCGTGCGCAGCTTCTCCTCGACGTCGTGGAGCCGCTCGCTGGCGCCGTGCAACACCCCGACGACTGTGCGCCGCGGCAGGTCGACGAGTCGCCGGAGCCCCTCCTCGCCGGCGTCGGCGATTCGCGAGATGACGTCCTTGTCTTGGGTCCTCCTCGTCCGTGCCATGCCGAGACGATAGCGCGTTCGGGGTGAGTCTTCTCGGCATCACGCATGTGCAGAGGATCAATGCGCTCTACATCCAGCATCGCCCGGTTGGGATGATGCTGCGGCCGGAGCGTGTTGATCTCCTGGCCTGATGGCGCGATCCTCGAACCCGTTGCGGCTGGCTGCCGAGCGTGAGCCTCGAAAGTGTGTTCGTCTGCCGATTGAGAGCCGGTGGCTCGAAGTCTCCGGCCTCGGCGTCCACGCGCGCGTGGCTGGGGAAGGACCGCCCGTCGTGCTCGTACACGGCTACGGGGTCTCGGGCAGCTACATGCTCCCGCTCGCGCAGTCGCTCGCCCCCTCCTTCTCCGTGTTCGTACCGGACCTGCCGGGCTACGGGCGTAGCCAGCGGCCGCGCACCCCACTGGGCATCGCGGATCTTGCTGCCGCGCTTGCCGGGTGGCTGGACGCGGCCGGCCTCCAGCGCCCGGCGTTCTTGGCAAACTCGATGGGCTGTCAGATCGTCACCGAACTCGCCGTGCGCCTGCCGGGGCGCGTGGGGCCGATGGTGCTCATCGGTCCTACGGTCGATCCGGAGCGGCGCGGCGCGCGCCACCAGCTCCTCGGCGGGCTGCGTGATGCAGGGCGGGAACCGCGGTCGTTGCTCGCGCTGGCCACACGCGACGATGCCGTCGTCGGCGTTGGTGCGCTCCTGGCGACCGCTCGCTCGGCCCTCGCCGACCGGATCGAGCAGCGCCTGCCGCTGATCGCGCAGCCGACGCTTGTCGTGCGGGGCGAACAAGACGGCTTCGTCGGGCAGAGATGGGCAGAGAAGGCCTCTGCCCTGTTACCCCGCGGTCGGCTCGTCGTCGTCCCTCGTGAACCGCACGCCGTCCACTACACCCGTCCTGATCTCATCGCAAGGATCGTCCAGAAGCTGCTCGTCGAGGAAGGCGAGCAAGCAAGAGGCCAGCTCCCCCGGCGCCTCCCACATCGGCACGTGCCCGCAGCGGAGGCGCACGAGCCGGGAGCGGGGCAGAATTCGCTGCCACTCCGCGGCGATCCGCGCTGGAAAGAGCCGGTCGTGCTCGCCCCAAACGAGCAGCGTCCTGGCATGAACGGACGCGAGCTCCACGCTCAGGTCTCGGTCGGCTGCGAACAGGGCCCCGCGGAGGAGACTGAGCGGCCCAGCCCGCGCCGCGTCGCCGACCAGCGTCGGTGACCGTCCGCGGACGTCGTAGAGCGTTCCGAGCAACCGCATGCCGCGGCTGAGCATGCTGCTCCCGCAGGGGATTCCCGCCGGGGCGACAAGTGCCAGCCGGCGTGCGCGCTGCGGTTGTTCCGCCGCCAACTCAGCCGCGATCAGCCCGCCGAGCGAATGACCGATGAGGTCAACGCCCGCGAGCGCGGCGGCCTCGAGCCAGCGGCCGAGCCAGCCTGTTAGCTCGGCGGCCGGAAGCCGGCGTCCGAGCCGTGGCAGGTCGAGCAGGTGAACGCGGCGACGCTCCGCCAGCGGCTCGAGAACCGGGCGCCACCAGCGCCAGGAGCCGGAAAGGCCGTGCACAAGGACGACCGGTTCGCCCTCGCCGGCGACCCGATACTCGGTCGGCGCCCCGTCGACCACGAGCTCCCGAACCTCCACAAAAATCGGTTTCGCAGCCGTTGGCACGAGCTAGGGGTTCGCCGACGGAGTTGTCACCGCCCTTAGACGACCACGGGCTTGGGCGCCCGCAGGTGGCGCCGGCGCCACCGGTGGTAGCCGAACCAGGCGAGCGTCACCAGCCCGGAGACGACAAGCAGGAAGATCGCTGCGCTGACCCATTTGCCGCTGCCGATATCGGCGCCCGTCAGCAGGGCAATCACGACGACCACGATAGGAATGAGGAGCAGCGCCAGCATGCGCACGAGGCCTGCTGACATCGCGACACGCACCTTCAGCGGCGCCTTCTTCACCGTGACCCCGGCCTCTTCGCTTCTCCTCTCGGCGTAGAACGCGCTGGCGCGTGCGCCCATCAGGAGGCCGCTCTTTCGGAACGCCACCGCCAGGTACGGGACCCAGACGAGCGGGAGCACGAGACCGACCAGGAACACCGCCCCGACCAGGGCCAGCTGGAGCGCCGATCGGAGTCGGCTCGGTTTCTCGTCGCTCGACCCCACCATCCCGAGCATGAAGGCCATGCGCTTGATCATGCTGATCCGGGTTCCGCGGGGCAGCCTCTTGCCTTCGCGGCTCTTGGGATCTCGCGTCAGCCTCGCCAACGCCTCGCTTGCCTCAGCCGTCGAGGCATAGGCACCCTGGATGACGAGGAGGTCGGCGGCGCGCATCTCGTCATCCGGCGCGTAGCCGGCCAGCGCCGCCAGCTCGAGCGCCATCTGCGCCTGGGCGAGCAGCGCCGCGCAGAACGCGACCGGAATCAGGAGGATGAACGGACCGCCCACGAAGGCGCCCTCGGTCATCGAGACACGCGTCTGGTGCTGGATCACCGCCGCTTCGAGCTCGCCAGGTTCGGCGCCTGGGTGGGAATCGCGAAGCTTCTCGACGGCGGCTGACGCCCTCGGGCCAAAGTGCTTGAGGGACCAGAGCGCAAGGTGCTCCGGCATGTACTGCGGATCGGCCCAGAGCAGGCGAAGCACCGCGGGGGCTTCGTAGACGGAGGCCTCTTCGGGCCTGCTCGATTCGTCCTGCAGCTCCCCTGCCTGGACGCCGCTCACGTGGGTTTGTCCTCTTGACGCCGAGGCTCATGCCAGGCGAGCGTCATCACGCTCGGCAGCTCGTCGAGGAGCCCTCGAATAGCGTCGAGGAACGGATAGGGCAGGAGCAGGACGCTCCAGGCGATGATCACCCAGATCGCGCCGAGCCACCAGCCGACGAGCACGAACCAGACGACCCGCAGCGGCATCCAGATCGGACGGCCGTGGCGCTCGACCAAGCCCGGAGGAGAATACGGCCTGATCCGCTCCGCGAACGGCTTCTTGCCTTCCTGCTTCCCGGCGGCTGCCGTCCGCGCCTTCATCTTGTCTTCGCCGGGTGGGGCCTGACCGAGCGTCGGCAGCACGAGGCCGAACCGATAGATCTGCCTGGCTAGGGGCGCGCCCACCAGCGTCACGTGCGCGATGTAGCCAACAAGGAAGATCGGCAGTGGAAGGAAGGTGCCGGCGGTCATGAACCAGGCGTAGCCCAGCCAGGACTTCGTGCCCCGGGCCTTCTCTCGCAGCCCTTTGTGAGTGTGGGCCTGCGGAGTCTCGTCCGCCGTAACCGGCTCGCGCCCGGACTCCTCAGCCATCCGCGCGAACGGCCCAGTCCCAGACCCAGCTCTCCGGTTGGTCGTCCTGGTCGTATTCGCCTTGCAAAGGCATGTTCATCACGAAACGGCAGGCCGAGATCTCATGCATCGTCCCGATTGGATGATCGTTCTCCAGCTCAGCCGTCTCGCAGGTGTGTAGGCAACAGATCTAGACGGAGAGGCTCACCGGGAACGTCGCGATCCAGATCACGGTCCCCAAGAAGAGGACGTACTCGACGGCGAGGATCGCCAGGCGTGCGCTGCGGTCGTGCATTCTCGTGATGATGCCGGCGAAGAAGCGCGACGCGGCGAACAGCACGACGGCGAGGACGTAGTTGTCCGCCCGCTGGATGTACTGCTTGACCCCGTCCGCGAAGTAGCGGCCTTCCGGCGCGCCCCGTCGGACAAGGAGCATCACGGCGATCCGCCACCACGTCGCCAGCCAGGAGTATGAGGATGCTCCCGATCAGGCTCACTGCGCAGCCTTGGCCGGGGAGCCCACGGCCCGAGCCGCGGCGTTGAAGCGGGCCGCGAGCCGCAGCCTTGAGCGGCCGAGCGCGAGGTCGTTCAGGTCGCACTTGGTTTAGACGCCGCCCTCGATTAGCTCGATGCGGTAGCCGTCAGGGTCTTGCACGAAACACAGGCGGGAGCCGCCTTCGCGCACCCGATAGGGCTCGCGCTCGGGCTCGATCCCCTGCTCGGCTAGTTGAGCAAGCGTTGCGTCGAGGTCGTCGACGCCGACCCCGATGTGCCCGTAGGCCGTGCCGAGCTCGTAGCTGCGCCCATCGTGGTTGAAGGTCAGCTCGAGCTCCTCCTCCTGGCCGGAAACGCCGAAGAAGTAGTTCGTGGCCTCCGTCTTGCCGTCGCGGACGATGTCCATCTCGCGTCGGAATTCGAAACCGAGCGCCTCGTAAAAAGCGCGACTCTTATCCGGATCGGTGATGCGGTACATCGTGTGGAGGTAGCGAGTCATGGGGCAATCCTAGGTCGTTTCCTCTCCGATGGACGTGCGCGAAGCGTGACCAACAAGAAAAGGCGACCGCGTAGGACGAGGAGTCCCACACGGTCGCCAGTTGTTTGCTTCTAGGCGGCCGCCAGCTCGGCTGTCGCGTTCTGAGCGTTGGTCGGCGAATCGTCCTCTCGTGGGGTTTCCTCGACAATCCAACTCATGCCGGGGTGTCGCTCAAGCAGGATCTCGAGGGCGTGGTTGAACGCGGCCGGGCCCGGAGCTGGATGACGACCCTCCTGGTCGTTGAGGCCGCCTAGTGCCCGTTTGCCTTCCAAGGGCGACAACCCAGCAGCTCGGTTATGGGCTCCTTAGGTGATGGTGCCCGAATACGGTCGCCTGCTGGCGGAAACGAGACACAGGAACCGCGAGGCAGCTTGGCGGATAAGCCTGCCTGATTGCCTCGCATCGACAGGATCGCATCGACAGGAACATGGTGGTTGGCGGCCATCCGCGCGAATCGACCGCGCGGACCCCTGTGCGAGAGGCTCGCGGCTGCCGTCTCAGCCGCCACGCGGGGTGCCTCGCTCGTCGCAGGGGATCGTGAGCTTCCCACTGACAACGGCCGCATCCTGGTTGAGGATGCGGATTGCGCGCTCCATCGCGACGGGCCGGAGGCTGCCGATGCCGGCGTGATACGGATTGTCGAGGAACCACAGGAGCAGCAGCGTGGACGAGATCACGATCGCCACACTTCCCATCATCGTCGCCTGCACGACGGCGCGCTCGGCGCTGTCGGCGAAGAACAGCATGAACACGAAGATGGCCGCCGCGCTGAGCAGCAGCACGATCCACAGCGGCGCCGGGATCACCCCCTCGGCGCCGTGGGTTCGGTCGGCCCGCGCATCCTCGCGGTCGGAGCGCTGGTCGAGCCACTTCGCGTACGCCGCCTGCTCAGGGGCGGACCGCGGCTCGACGGTCTTGAGGGTGCGGAACGTGGCGAGGCCCCACGGATTGATGGTTTCGCCGAGGGTGCCTGCATGCATCTGCGGCCACTCCTGGTGGATCACGGTCCGCGCGTAGCAGACGAGCTCGCCTGAGAGGCGGGTACGCACGGCGACCGGGAACAACTGCGCAGTCTCGAACTGCTCTGTGACAATCTGCGCCTCCGCCTCGGCGCCGCTGCGCGAAGTGTCGAAGCTCTCGAACGCAAGGAAAACGACGAACCCGAGCAGCACGGCGAACCCCGTCGCGAGAACGCCGAAGACTCCGGCGGCGCGGTCACCGTCCTCGAAGTAGCTTCCCGCCGGGGCCCGGCGGCGAACGAGCAGCATCGCCGTGATCGCAAGAGCCGTGACAACGACGACGACGAGGCCGGCCCAGAGGAGGCTCACGCCATCGTCACCGGACACACGGGTGACCGACCGACCAGTGGCGTTCCGCCGATCATGGGCGCATCCTGACGCAACGGGCCCGACGGCCGAGCAGCGATCGAGGCTCAGACCGCTCGAGACAGCGACTGGAAGCCCTCGGGCCGCTCCCGGGTCACCTGTCTGGACAGACGACTTCTCGAACATGCTCAGCGTGATCGACTGCTCGTACTAGTCTTCCGCTGACCATGATTGACTGGCTGCACGGCCTACCATTCATCTGGCTCGTCGTCGTGGTGTTCGGCGCGGCCTACCTCGTCGCCGCCGCGATCTCATGGGCTGTGCTGGCGTTCGCCGTCGGCGAGCGGGCGCTCGCGTTCAAAGCCGTGTCACCGGGAATGCTCCCCCCACTGGGCCTGGTCTTCGGCTTGCTCGTCGGGTTCCTCGCGGCCCAGGTCTGGAACGACGTCGGTCAAGCGCAAACAGCGGTCAATCGCGAGGCCAGCGCGTTGCGCGCCGTCGTCCTCCTGGACGCCAGCTTCCCCGGAAGGCCAGAGGCCCGAATGCGCACGCTCGTGCGCCGGCACATCGAGGAAGCCGCAAATGAGGAATGGCCGGCCATGGCCCGTCAACACGCCACTCTTACGGTCGTGCCAGCCTCGCTCGCCCAGGCGCTCCAGTTAGCCCTCGCGCTTACTCCTCACTCGGAGGGCCAAAAGGTCGCGCAGCGTGAGATTGTCGGGGCGCTCGAAACGACTCTCGACGCACGGCGGCAACGCATCATCGTCAGCGAATCGCGGATCACCTGGGGCAAGTGGGCGGGCGTCCTCCTGTTGGGAGCCCTCACCATGCTCGCCATCGCCTTTGTTCATAGCGATAACCGAGCCACTACAGCGATCGTGATGGGCATCTTCGCCTCGGCCGTGGCGGTGTGCCTACTACTGATCGCCTCCCAGGACAGGCCGTTCGCTGGCCCCTTCGCCGTGAAGCCGGACGCGCTAGTGCAGGTCATGCCGGGGGCACACTGAGCCCCTCCATGTCGAACCGATCTCGCGGACGGCCCGCGACGGCATGACGACGTAACCACCGACCGCGGAGGTTGTCGCGGATTGCGCGGAGAGCGACACTAGGCCCGGCATCGTGGGGAAGCGTCCGAGCGCGCAGGGTTCGACTCCGCCTCGACCTTGTCGCAGAATGACAGGAAGGCGACACCGCCCGCGTCGTCCTCCACGCACAGGGCGAAACAGACACCTCCTAAATCGCGCCGAAGTACTGCCACGACGGGGCATAGCCTCGCGCCCTCAGTCAGCGCGCTCGAAGGGGTCGAGGATCATCCTCGTCCGACCCCACTCCGACCCCCGAAAAAAGCCGAGCGCCTCGTAGAAGGCGACCGACGCCTCCGGATCCGTGATCCGGTAGCAGGTGTGGATCAACTCCACGCGGCGATCTTAGAGCGAGCCGAGCAAGTCGCGCAGGCCGATGCCTCCCCGGATCAGCTGGTCGATCGGGGCGCTCTCGACGAGCCGCCGCAAGAGCGGAGCGACAAACCCGGGGATGTCGCCGCGGCGCTCGGCGTCGTCGACCGCCCGCAGCAGCCCTGCGCGCAGCGCGCCCTCGATGGTCGGCGGGTCCCAGCGCCGCTCTCCGGTCGCCGGGTCGAGCGAGAGCACGAGCTCCTCCCGGGTCGTGTGCAGGCGGCAGGCGGCGCCGTCGAATCCGTCGAGCACGATCCGCTGGACGGTCGCGTCGAAGCCGCTCGGCTGGACATTGCGCGGCCGGCAGGGGTTCGCCAGCTTCGGGGCGGGCTCACTCGCGGCGCCCTTGGCGAGCTCGACGGCGACGAGCACGAGGCAGGAGACGAGCAGCGCGACGACCACCGCCTGCGCTGCGTTCAGACGACGGCTCACGCGACGTTCCTCCGGCGAAAGACGGCGCTGACCAGCAGCGCAAGCGCCGCGAAGGCCGCGGAGAGGAAGAAGGCCGGCCGGAACGCCCGGGTGATCGTCGCTTCGATCGTGCCGACCAGGTCGTCGCGGGTCGCCGCGAGCTTCGAGTCGTTGCGGGCGCCGTGCGCGTTAAACGGCTCGGCGAGGTCAGGGGTCTCGCCGGCGCGGGCACGGGCGAAGGCGCCACGGAGATCGAGCGCGACCGGCACCTTCTTGTCGAGACCCACGGGCGAGTCGAGGAGCACCGCCGTCGCCTTGAGCATCGCCCGGTCGCCCGCCCGCGGAACCTGGTTCGCCAGCAGCGGTGCGATCGAGGCCAGTGCGAGGACGAGGCCTAGATGACGGACGCCGATCGTGAGCGTCCCGCTCCGAGTGAGGCCGGCCGAGAGGTCGAGCGCGGCTTGGGAGAGGACCGGCACCGCGAGCCCGACGCCCGTTCCGCACAGCGCCAGCGCGCACACTGCGAGAGCGACGCTCGCCGACGGCAACAGCGCGAGCCCCACGAGGCCTCCCGCAAGCAGCGCGGCGCCCCCTGAAACTGCGGTCGGGCGCGTCAACCGCCGCTCCAGCGGCCGAACGGCGAGCGTGGCAGCCGGCAGAACGCTCACGATCGCCGCTCCGGCGAGCGGCGAGTAGCCCCAGACCGTGATAACGAGCAGCACGGCCAGGAAGAGCGCGCCGACGAGAGCGCCGAAGAGCAGCCCAAGGCAGGTGTTCGGCACCAGCGTGCGGCGAAGCGACGGGCGCCAGCCTTCGTCGCCGGCGCCCTCGGGCCGCGCCCAGATGACCGCCAGTAGGCTGAGCGCCGCCACCGGGGCCTGGGCGGCAAAGATCGCGCGCCAGTCGAAGGCCTGCGTCAGCACCCCGCCGAGCGCCGGCCCGAGCACCGCGCCAAACATGCCCGCCAGGGTCCAGAGGCGCGCGCCGCTGGCCGCGGAGCCCTTGAGCGCGGCGAGCACGGGCAGCGCGCCGGCCAGAAGCAGGGCGGCTCCCACGCCCTGGACGGTTCTCGCGCCGATGAGAAAGGAGAGACTGCCGGCGAGCGCGCAGGCGGTCGAGGCGGCCAGGAAGACGAGCAGCCCGCAGGCGAGGACCGCGGCGCCGTTCAGCCGGTGAACAAGCAGCACGAGCCCCAGCCCGGTCACCGCGACCGCGGCGTTGTAGGCGGTGATCACCCAGGCAACGCCCTCGATCGTCGTGTCGAAGCGCGCGTACAGCTCCGGCAGAGCCAGCACGACGATCGACGAGTCGGCAAACGCGATCGCGACGGCTGCCGCAAGGAGGCCGGCGAGCGCTGTCGAGCCGGGCTTCATGTCTCGAGATCTTCACGCACGAGGCCGTAGAGCACCCCGTCGACCCACTCACCGCGGCGATCGTAGGCCTTGCGCCGTGCGCCTTCGCGGACGAAGCCGGCACGCTCGGCGTGGCGCTGCGCCCGCTCGTTGAACCCGTAGATCTCGAGCTGGAGCCGGTGGTAGCCGAGCTCGAGGAGCAGGTGCCGCTGGAAGAGCTGCGCCGCCCGGTCGGCGACGCGCCGGCCGCGAAACGAGGGGTGCACGGCCAACGAGCCGAGGTCGGCGATCCGGCTGCGACGGTTGGCGACCTGGAAGCCCATCAGCCCGGCCCGCCGCCACTCGCCTCCCTCCTCCACCTCGATCACGAAGCGGCCGAACTCCTTTGGCTCCCCTTGCGAGCGCTCGATCTCGGCCACAAGCCCCTCGCGATCGCGCGGCCGGATCACGGCCAGGAACGGCTCCACCTCCTCGTGGGTCATCAGCTCGAGCAGGAAGTCGAGATCGCCCGGCTCGGCGCGCCGGATCCTCACCCCCGCCTCCTCGGTCACTGTGCGGCTGGGGCCGGGGCCCGTCTGCGGACCGCGCCGATGATGCCGGAGCCCAGGGCGACTCCCGCGAGGATCAGCACGAGCCCGGCGAGCTCCTCGACGGTGATCGGCTCGCCGAGGAGGCCCGCCCCGTAGAAGAGCGCGGTCACGGGGAGCAGATACGTGACGAGGCTGGCCTTGGCGGAACCGTCGGTCTCGAGCATGCGGTAGAAGATCAGCTGCCCGAGCGCCGTGCCGGCGACCCCGAGCGCGACCACGCAGGCGATCGCCTTCAAGCTCGGCACCGAGCCGGGCGCCTGTGCCAGGCCCAGCGGCAGGAGCACGACGGCGGCGCCGATCAGCGCCGTCGTAGTCAGCGTGATCATCGGCATCTTCGCCACCAGGTCCTGGCCCCAGAGCGTCGCGATCGCGTAGGAGATCGAGGCGACGACGACCGCCAGCGTGCCGGCCACCGCCCACCAGCCCCCGCGCGGGTGAATCCCCGCGAGTACGGCGACCCCGGCGAGGCCGACGAAGATCCCGACCAGCGCCAGGCCGCTCGAGCGCTCGCTCCGGCGGAAGCGCAGCGCGAGCAGCGCGACGAAGATCGGCATCGAGGCGTTCCCGATCGCCGCGACCCCGGAGTCGACGTGCCTCTCGCCCCAGGCGATCAGCGTGAAGGGGATCGCCGCGTTGACGACGCCGAGCGCGTACGGCGCGAAGCCGACCGCCCTCAGCTGCGCACCCGCGCCTCTCGTGCCGAACCGACCGACGAGCAAGCCCAGCATCACGACCAGCGCGAACAGGATCCGGCCGGACATCATCGTGGTCGGCTGGAGCTCGCGGCCGGCGACCTTGATGAACATGAACGACGCGCCCCAGATCGCCGCCAGCGAGAGCAGCAGGGGCAGGTAGACCCTGCTCATCCGGCGCAGGCTATCGGCCATCGACTCGTCCACCGCCCAGGCTAGACTCGACTCTCTGACGAGGGTCTTCGAAGAACAGTCGCTTCATCGCGCGCTCGGTCTGACCAACTCCGAGTTCGTACGTATCTGTGAGCTGCTCGAGCGGGAGCCGAACCACTTCGAGCTGGCCGTCTTTTCGCTCCTCTGGTCGGAGCACTGCGGCTACAAGCACTCCGCGCCGCTGCTGAAGCGGCTGCCGAGCTCCGGCGCGCGCGTGCTGCAGGGCCCCGGAGAGAACGCGGGCGTGATCGACCTCGGCGAGGGCGAGGCGGTCGCGTTCAAGGTCGAATCGCACAACCACCCGAGCGCGGTCGAGCCGTTTCAGGGCGCGGCCACCGGGGTCGGCGGGATCTTGCGCGACATCGTGGCGATGGGTGCGCGGCCGGTCGCGCTGCTGGATGGGCTGCGCTTCGCCGAGCCGGGCTGGCAGTTCCGCCGCGCGGTCGCGGGGATCGGGCACTACGGCAACTGCGTCGGCGTGCCCACCGTCGGCGGCGAGGCGGTCTTCGACGAGGCCTACGCCGGCAACTGCCTCGTGAACGCGATGTGCGTCGGGCTGCTGCCACGCATACGCGTCCTGGGATCTCGCGCGACCGGTACGGGCAACGTGATCCTCTTGTACGGCGCGACGACCGGCCGCGACGGGATCGGCGGCGCCTCGGTGCTCGCGAGCCAGGAGCTCGGCGACGGCGCCATTGAGAAGCGTCCGTCCGTGCAGGTCGGCGACCCGTTCACGGGCAAGAAGCTGATCGAGGCCTCGCTCGAGCTGGTCGAGGCGGGGCTGGTCGAGTCGCTGCAGGACTGCGGCGCCGCCGGGCTTGCCTCTTCCCTGGCCGAGATGGCGGGCGGTGAGGCCGGAGTTGACGTCCACCTCGACTGCGTCCCGCTGCGAGAGGACGGAATGGAGCCGTGGGAGATCATGATCTCCGAGAGCCAGGAGCGGATGGTCGCGGTCGTCCGGCCCGACCTGCGCGGCCAGGTCGAAGCCGTGCTCGAGCGCTGGGAGCTCCACCACGCCGCGATCGGCGAGGTCACCGACTCCGGCGAGCTGCGCGCCTTCTTCGACGGCGAGGCGGTCGGCGAGATCGCAGCCGAGCTCCTCACCGACGAGTGCCCCCGCTACGAGGTCGAGCAACTGGAGGCTGCGCGCCCGCCGACCCCCATCGACCCGATCAACGCCGAACCGAAGGGATGGATCTACGAGCAGTACGACCAGCTCGTTCTCTCGCGCACCGTGCGCCGGCCCGGGCTGGACGCGGCCGTGCTGCGGCTGCGGCCCTCCTGGCGCGGCCTCGCGCTCTCGCTCGACGGGCCGCCGCTCGGGGAGCGCGATCCGTTCGCCGCGGGCGTGCAGGCCGTCCTCGACGCGGCCCGCAACGTCGCCTGCGCCGGCGGCGAGCCGCTCGCGCTGACCGACTGCCTCAACTTCGGCAACCCGGAGAAGCCGGAGATCGGCTGGGAGCTGGCCCAGGCGATCGAGGGGATCGCCCAGGCCGCGGAAGCACTCGAAGTGCCCGTCGTCTCAGGCAACGTGTCGCTCTACAACGAGGCCGACGGGCGGGCGATTCCGCCGACGCCGGTGGTCGGCTGCGTGGGGCTCGTGCCCGACGTGCGCAAGGTGCCCCGCGGCTGGCGCCCCGGCGACACGGTGCTGCTGGCGGAGAGCGACGGCTCGCTCCGCGGCGAGGCGGCGCTGATCGGCTTCGTCTGGCGCTCGACACCATCGCTCTCGCTCGCCCACGACGTCGCCGACGGCGGCCTCGAGCTCGCCCTGGCGGAGGCCTCGGCCTGGCGCGGGCACGAGCTCCACGTGGACGGCGAAGCGCCGCACGGCTCGATCGTGCTCGCCTGCGCGCCCGGTCAGGAGCTCGACTGGCCGAACCTCCGCGAGCTGGGGACGGTGGCTTAATGGCGGCCCCCTCTCCGGCATCTCGCGCTCTCGGATCGGCTACAAACCGGCGCCTGGCCGCGTCCTCAGTCGCGTGCGTAGCCGGCGGCTACGCACGCTCCCTGCGTCCTTGCCAGGCTTGGTTTTCACCGCCCGAGAACACGACCTGCGTGAGAGGTGACCGCTGATGTGCGGCGTCTTCGGCATCCGCGCGCCGGAGCGCGACGTGGCGCGCGTGACCTTCTTCGGGCTCTTCGCGCTCCAGCACCGGGGCCAGGAGTCGGCGGGGATCGCCGTCTCCGACCACGGGCGGCTGACCGTGCTGCGTGACATGGGGCTCGTCACGCACGTCTTCGACGAGCAGAAGCTGCGCGGCCTGCACGGCGAGGTGGCGATCGGGCACACGCGCTACTCGACGACCGGCTCGGCCCAGTGGGCCAACGCGCAGCCGCTGATCCAGCGCGGGCACGGGCGCACCGTCGCGCTCGGGCACAACGGCAACCTCGTCAACGCCGCCGACCTGCGGACCGAGCTCGCCGCCGACGGCGTCACGCTCCGCACGACCTCCGACACGGAGGTGATCGCCGCGCTGATCGCGAACGACCCAGCGCCGCTCGAGGACGCCGTCGCAAACGCGATGGCCCGGCTGGACGGCGCCTTCTCCGTCGTCTTGCTCTCCGAGGGGACTCTGATCGGCTTCCGCGACCGCCATGGTTTCCGCCCGCTCTGCCTCGGCCAGGGCGGAGACGGCGAGTGGATCCTCGCGTCCGAAACGTGCTCGCTCGATCTCGTCGGCGCCGAGCTGGAGCGGGAGCTCGCCCCGGGCGAGCTGGTGGCGATCGACGAGGCCGGCGCACATGTGAGACAGGCCGTCGAGCCCGCCGCGCACGGCGCGCTCTGCATCTTCGAGTTCTTCTACCTCGCGCGCCCCGACTCGCGCCTCGACGGCGTCGAAGTGCACGGCGCCCGGCTACGGATGGGCGAGCGGCTGGCGCAGGAGGCAGGGGTAGAGGCCGATCTGGTGCTGCCGATCCCCGACTCCGGCACGCCCGCGGCGATCGGCTTCTCCCGCGCGACCGGCATCCCCTTCTCCGAGGGCCTGATCAAGAACCGCTACGTGGGCCGCACGTTCATCCAGCCCGACCAGGGGCTACGAGAGCAGGGCGTGAAGCTCAAGTTCAACCCGCTGGCCGAGGTCGCAGGCAAGCGCGTCGTGGTCGTGGACGACTCGATCGTTCGGGGCAACACGACCCGCAAGATCGTGGAGATGCTCTTCGAGGCGGGCGCCGCAGAGGTACACGTCCGCATCTCCTCGCCACCGGTGATCGGTCAGTGCTTCTACGGGATCGACCTGGCCGAAGAGGACGAGCTGATCGCCTCCTCGCGCTCTACGGAGGAGGTGCGCGAGCACATCGGCGCCACCTCGCTCGCGCATCTCTCGCTCGCGGGGTTGCAGGAGTCCACGCTCCGCCCGGCGTCCGAGTTGTGCCGCGCGTGCCTCACGCGGGACTACCCGACGGCAGTCCCGCGTGAGAGCGCAAAGCTCAGGTTCGAGCCGTCACTGCGCTGAGGCGTTCGCTTGCGACGCCGACCAGAGAGGCCGGGCCGGCTTTGCCGGTCCGGCCGTCCTAACCAGCTAGTGCTCGAGCACCCGGCTCGCCTTGGCGATGCCGCGGCTGAACAGGTACGCCCCGCCCAGGATCACCGACGCGAACGCCCAGTCGTTGACGTTCCAGGCGTCGTCAAAGAGCAGGATCGCGAGGAAGATCTCGATCGCCACGAAGAAGGCGAACTCCGCGTTGCCCGGGATCGGCAGCCGGGCGCCGGACGGGATGCTGCGCATCCCCATCGTCGGCCGCGCTCCGGCGGGCTGCTCCGGAGGAGTCGTCGTCATGCCAGCTCTCCTTTCGTCAGGCCGCGAGGCCAGGAATGTGCACGATCTCCAACTTGATGCCGTCGGGATCGTAGAAGAACACCGCGTAGTACCCAGGCTGGTACCAGTACGGCTCCGGGCCACTCTCGATCTCCGCCCCCTGCGCGCGTAGCCACTCGGCGCGCTCGTTCACGGCGTGACGCGAGCCCGCCTCGAGTGCGAGGTGGTGCAGGCCGACCCGGTAGCGGTCGTAGGGCGCCGCGCTTTCGGTCTGCGCCTCGCGCAGGCCGATCGAGCTGCCGGGGCCCCAGAGGTACCAGATCGTCTCTCCGCGCTCGCCCTGCACCTCGCTGACCCCGTGCCAGCCGAGCGGGCCCAGCAGGTCGCGGTAGAAGGGCAGGCTGCGCTCGATCGAGGAGACGACCAGGTCGACGTGGTGGACGCCCGGGGAGCGCATTTGTGACAACCGACGCAAGGTTTCCCCGCGCAGGCCCGAGTTCCTGCAAAATCCGCCTCCCCCAGTGGAGCTCTTCCACTACCACCTGGTCACGAGCAACGTGCGGGAGGCCGAGGCCCGCTACCTGGCCAAGCTCGGCTTCCGGCTGGTCGCCCGCTACGGGCGCATCGGCGAGGATCGGGTCCATTTCGAAGCCGGCGTGCCCTGGGAAGAGCTCGAGCAAAAGGGCTTCCGCCACCGCCTGAGCGAGCTCGAGCGCGGAGCGGTGAACGTGGTCGTGCAGCCCGGGCAGTGGCCCATGCCGCGCGTCGACCACGTCGGCGTCGCCCTCGACGACGACGAGTTCCGGGAGGTGCTCGAGCGGGCAACGCGGCTGCGGCTGCGCGTGCAGGAGTACCCGGGGCGGCGTACGTTCATAGCCACCAACGCCGGCTACCGGCTCGAGGTGCACCCGCCGCGTGACTGGATCGACGAGCTGCTCGCCTGCGCCGGCGAGCTGCGGCTCTCGGAGCTCCAGCTGCGGGTCGACGACCCGGAGGCCAAGGCGGGCGCTCTCGGGGAGCTGCTCGAGCTCGTGTCCGTTGAGGGCCGGGTGGAGATCGGCGGAGCAACGGTCCGGTTCCTGCCCGACGGGCCGCGTGGACGCCCTGAGCTCTACGGCGAGGTCTTCTCCTAGACACGTTTCCTGAAGACGGCACCGGGAGCGGCGCCTCAGCCGCCTGTCGTCGTAGACTCGCGGCGTGAGCGCCGGCGGCAGGACCTACGAGAACGCGGGGGTCTCGCTCGCGGCCGCGGAGGAGGTGGTCGAGCGGCTGCGCACGGCGGTCGACTCGACCCGCACACCCGCTGTGGAGGGCTCGTTCGGGGGCTTCGCGGGCCTGTACGCACTCGACGGCAACCGGCTGCTCGCTGCCTCGACCGACGGCGTCGGCTCCAAGCTCGTGCTCTCGCGTCGCGCAGGCCGCCTGCGCGACGCGGGCAAGGATCTCGCCGCGCACTGCATCGACGACGTGCTCACGACCGGCGCCGAGCCGCTCTTCTTACTCGACTACGTGGCCGCCCACGAGCTCGACCTCGCGCAGGTGGCGGAGCTCGTCGAGGGCGCGGCGGAGGTCTGCCGCGAAGCCGGCTGCGCGCTGATCGGCGGCGAGACCGCAGAGCTGCCGGGCGTGTACCGCGAGGAGGAGCTCGACTTCGCAGGCACGTGCGTCGGCATTGTCGAGCGGGAGCGCCTGATCGACGGCTCCCGCTGCGAGCCCGGCGACCTGGTGCTCGGCCTGCACTCCTCTGGCCTGCACACCAACGGCTTCTCGCTCGTACGAGCGCTCGTCGGCGACGACGACTTCGACGCCGACCTGCTGCTCGCACCGCACCGGCTCTACCTGGACGAGGTGCGTGGGCTGCGGGCACGCGCGGACGTGAAGGCGCTCGCACACGTGACGGGAGGCGGCATCCTCGGTAACCTGAGGCGCGTACTGCCCGAGGGCGTGGGCGTGGAGCTCGACTGGAGCTCGTGGGAGCGGCCGCCTGTATTCGACTGGCTTGCGGCGCAAGGCGTCCAGGAGGACGAGCAGCGGCGCGTCTTCAACCTTGGGATCGGCATGTGCGCGGTCGTCCCGGTGGGCGACGCGGGCGCCGGTGCCGTGATCGGGCGGCTGACCTGATCGGCGTTCTCGTCAGCGGCGAGGGCACGAACCTCCAGGCTCTGATCGACGCGGGCCTGCCGATCGCCTGCGTCGCCAGCAACACGCCCGGGGCGCGGGCGCTCGAACGTGCGGCGCGGGCCGGGATCGCGACGGGGGCGTTCCCCGCCGAGGCGTATGCCGACCGGGACGAGCGCGATGCGTCGATGGCCTCGTGGCTCGAGGCGCACGGCGCCCGGCTTGTCGTCTGCGCCGGCTACATGCACCTGCTGCGCCCCTGCTTCCTCGAGCGCTTCCCCAGCCGCGTCGTGAACACCCACTCCGCCCCGCTGCCCGAATTTCCGGGTGCCCGGCCGATCGAGGACGTGCTCGAGGCCGGCGTGCCCGAGACCGCGGCGACCGTCCACTACGTCGACGAGGGCGTCGACAGCGGCCCCGTGATCGCCGCCGAGCGAGTGCCGGTGCTGGACGGCGACGACGCCACGAGCCTGCGCGCCCGCGTGCAGGCCGTCGAGCACCGGCTCCTGCCCCGGATCGTCCGCGAGCTGATCTCATGATCGAGCGCGCGCTGATCTCCGTCTACGACAAGGACGGCCTGGAGCCGTTCGCGCGCGGGCTCGCGCAGCTGGGCGTGGAGCTCGTGGCCAGCGGCGGCACCGCGGCGTTCCTGCAGAAGGTCGGGATCACGGTGACCACGGTCGAAGAGGTGACGGAGGCGCCCGAGCTGCTCGGCGGGCGCGTGAAGACACTGCATCCCCGCATCCACGCCGCGATCCTCGCCCGTCGCGACCGAGCCGACGATCGCGCCGCGCTCGAGGATCACGACATCGAGCCGTTCGACCTCGTCTGCGTCAACCTCTACCCGTTCGAGGACGTGGTCTCCCGGCGCGCGGTCGGCGAGCAAGACGCGGTCGAGATGATCGACATCGGCGGGCCGGCGATGCTGCGCGCGGCGGCGAAGAACTTCGCCCACGTGGCGTCCGTGTCGAGGCCGGAGCGCTACGAGGAGATCCTCGTCGAGCTGCGCGTCCGCCGCGAGCTCTCGCTCGACACGCGCCGGCGCTTGGCCGCCGAGACCTTCGCGTTGACTGCCGCCTACGAGGCGGCGATCGCCAACTGGTTCACGGCCCCGGAAGTCTTCCCGGAGGCGTTCATGCCCGGATTCACGAAGGAGCTCGAGCTCCCCTACGGCGAGAACCCGCACCAGAGGGGCGCGTACTACTCCGAGCGCGGCGCCCGGCTGCATCTGCTCTCGATGGCCGAGCAGCTCCACGGCCGCGACCTGTCGTTCAACAACCTGAACGACCTCTCGGCTGCGCGCCTGGTGACCCGCGAGTTCGAGCTCCCGGCCTGCGCGATCGTCAAGCACGCCAACCCGTGCGGCGTCGCGATCGCCGGCTCGATCGAGCAGGCCTACGAGCGGGCGCTCGCCGCCGACCCGCTCTCGGCCTACGGCGGCGTCGTCGTGCTCAACCGGCCGGTCGGCGAGGCGCTCGGCGAGAAGCTCGCGGAGCAGTTCGTCGAGGTCCTGTTCGCACCTGGCTACGACGAGACGGCGCTGCAGCTGCTGAAGCAGAAGCCGGCGACCCGGATCCTCGAGGACCGCGAGCGGCGCCTCTCGAACCCGGGCGAGCGCGACTACAAGCGCGTGCTCGGCGGGCTGCTCGTCCAGGAGCGCGACGGCGACATCGAGGACCGCGAGGGCATGGAGGTCGTCTGCGGCGCCCCGACCGAGATGACCTGGGGCGACCTGCTCTTCGCCTGGCGAGTGTGCAAGCACGTCTCATCGAATGCGATCGTGCTCGTCCGCGACCTGCAGACGATCGGGATCGGCGCCGGCCAGATGAGCCGCGTGGACGCGGTGCGGCTCGCGCTCGAGAAGGCGCGCGAGCACGGCCACGAGCTGGCCGGGGCGGTGCTGGCCTCCGATGCGTTCTTCCCCTTCGCCGACGGCCCGCAGCTGGCGCTCGGCGCGGGCGTGAGCGGCTTCATCCAACCGGGCGGCTCGAAGCGCGACGGGGAGGTGATCGAGGCCGTCGAGCGCGCAGCCGCGACGATGGTCTTCACGAACCGGCGGCACTTCCGGCACTGATGGACGACCTCGCGCTGCGAAACCACGTCTACCGGCGCTTCGTCGAGCTGGGGCGTGCGCCGACGATGGCCGAGCTCGATACGAGCGAGGCCGCGCTGCGGCGGCTGCACGAGGCGCGCCTGCTCGTGCTCGAGCCCGACCGCCCGGAGATCCGGATGGCGATCCCGTTCTCGGCGGTGCCGACCCCCTACCGCGTGGAGGCCGGCGGGCGCTCGTGGTTCGCCAACTGCGCCTGGGACGCGTACGGGATCCTTGCCGCGCTGGGCGCCGACGGCCACATCTCGAGCTCGTGCCCCGACTGCGGCGAGCCGATCGAGATCGACGTGGTCGACCGGAGGCCGGAGCCGGCGGGCGAGGTGTTCCACGTGCTCGTGCCCGCGCGCAGGTGGTGGGACGACATCGTCTTCACCTGAAGCACGATGAACCTCTTCCGGTCGGAAGAGCACCTGGCGCGCTGGTTGAAGATCAGCGGGCGCGAGCTAGGCGCAACGATCAGCTCCGAGAAGCTGTGCGAGCTCGCCCACGCGTGGCACGCAAGCACCCTCGGGCCGGACTGGCAACCGAGAACGCGCGACGAGTCGCAAGCGATTCTCGACCGCCTCGGCCTGACCGGCGAATTCTGGCAGCTGCCCTAACCACGGTCGACGGTGAGGTCGATCCGGCCGGCCAGTCCGGAGAGGTCGATTGTCTCGGCAGCGCGATCGAAGCGGTAGAACGGCTTAGCTCCGAGAGTGACCTCCGTGATCCGTTGGCCGGCCGGGAGCCGCAGTCGAAGGCTGAGCGTGCCGGGCTGAGCACGATTCGGCACGTTCACCCGCACGCGGATCGCGCGGCCCCGTGCATCGATCGAGTACGAGAGGCGGCCGAAGCTCGTCGGCGCCCGGCGCACGAGGATCCGCCCGGAGCGCAGCCACGCGCGCGGCGTCGAGTACGCGAGCTCCAGGCCGCGAGGGATGCCGTTCGCGTCGGTGGTCTCGTGCACGAGGGTGAGTCGCAGCGTCTCGAGGAAGAACGCGTTGTTTGCGCTGTTCGGGGGCCGGTGCATGAAGCGGAAGAAGTGGCCGGGTGCAGGGGCGATGGTCGAGCCCTCGCCCGAGACGAAGGTCCTCGGGGTCATCCCTGCGCCGAGCTTGCCGTAGAGACTCAGAACGAGCTGGTCCGGCCGATCTTCGTCCGCCAGGAAGCGGGCGACGTTGGTGCCGTACACGTCGTCGGATCCCGGCAGCTGGTAGCCGGGGTTGTCCACCCCGGTGTGGGGCCGGAACCGCACCAGGCCGAGGAACCGCGAGCCGTGGTTCAGCATGTAACGGAGCACGCCCTCGGCCTCACGGCTCCCGGGCCGGAAGAACCCCGACGCCAGCGCATACGGCATGACCAGATTCCAGTAGCTGCCCCGCTTCACGTCCGTTAGGTGGTCGTAGGGCTTCTCCTCGCCGTCGAGTAGCGCGATCGGGACGAACAGCGACCGATCGGGCAGCTCCGTCTCCGATGCATGAACCGCCGCTCGGAGGCCCACCTCGAGACGTGCGGCCAGCTGCGAAGATTGCTGCGCTAGGAGCGGATGCCCGGTTCGTCCCCACGCCGCCGACATCGCGCGCAGGCCTTCCAGTACGAGCGCCTGAGCATGCAAGCCATAGACCGGCTTAGCGAGGTCGGCGCCGTAGCGCTCCCTCCCCAGGATCCCGTGCGCGCTCGCCGCAAGCTGGCGGTCGAAGGCGGCGAGGTACTTCCGGAATAGCGGCGTGACGCGCTCGATGTACATCCGGTCGAGAAACCGGCGGTAGTAGTGCGCGGAGGCGACCATCCTCTCGCCGGCGGCCCGATTCGGGAAGTAGCTGGGCGAACGCAGGGACGCTTCGAGGATGGGGCGCTCGACCCGGCGGAAGCCGTAGTCGCCCATCACCTGCGCGACATCGACGAGCTCCCACGAGAAGCGCTCGTAGGAATTGCCGAGGCTGTAGCGCCACGACATGAGCATGTTTTGGATCAGGAGGTTGCGCTCGGCGTCGAGGACACGCTTCTCGGGCACGACGAAGGTCGCGCCCGCAGCGAGGCGGCGGGTCCAGTACGCGATCAGCAACCGCCTCGACCGCCGGTAGCTCGCGCGACCGAGCTCGAACGGTCGGGGTCGCACCGGCCGGTCGAGCCACCCTACGTAGACGGTGCGCGGCCTTCTCCCCCTGGTGGAATAGACCAGGGAGGAGCGCACGAACCTCCCGCCCCGGCTGAACAGGAGGCGCGCTCGCGTACCGCGCCCCAGTCCTCCCGACGGCGTGAAACGCACGTATGCCTTGCGCACCCGGGAGCCGCGCGGGTCGACGCGTAGCCGGACGAAGCTGACGAGCGCCCGCGTGCCGGGTAGGCGCGTGGCGAACGACTCCTGCCGGTAGCGGACGCCTTTTGCGTCCACGTACGCCGTCACCAGGATCGGCAGGGAGCCGCCGTACAGGCGTGGAGACGCAAGCCGCGAGAGGCACGACCCATAGCGTTCGCCCGCTCTCGCCCCGACGTCGACGGAGAGCCGGGCGCCGTTTGCAATCCCCGACACGATCTGGCTCCCGTCGGCGACGTGCAGCTGAACGGCATCCGCGCCGTTCGCCCCTGCCGGCCGGCCGAAGGGCAGGTAGTAGACGCCGGAGTCGGTGAGGCGGCTCGGACGGATCCCCGCCGGCCGTCCAACGAGCATCAACGGGTGCAGGTATCGCCGAACGCCGTCGTACGTTGGGCCCTCTGGAGACTGAAGCAACGCATTCCCCCAGACATCCTGCCTCTCCGAGAGGGCGCCGTTGACGCCGTCCGCGTAGGCCGCGTCGGGGTGCTGTCGCGGGCAGGGAGCGCTACGGCTCGCCTCACCCGTGACCGCAGCGGCCGTTCCGCCGACCGCAGCGAGGACGACGAGGAAGGCCAGGCGCACAGACGACGCCCGGGCCGCCGACAGACGCGTCATGGACGGCCCGGCTGTCGGCCCCTCGGTGCCCCCCTCGCGCCGTCGTTTCCAGGCACGAGGTGAATCTTCGTCGAAATCGAGTCGAGACCTGCGATCGAGCGGGCGTGTAGGCGAGCGCGAGGCCCGTCGCACGCGTGTGAGACGCCTTTGTCACGAATGCGAAACGGCGGTACCCTGCCGCGAAAACCGTCCCGGCCGCACAGCCCGGAAATACGCCGGCGACACCCGACGTTCCCGCACGGCAACGACCAAGGAGGCCAATGACCCCCGACGCATCCGACCGCCGCTGGCTGACCCTCGCAATCGTGGGCGCCGCGTTCTTCATGACCGTCCTCGACGTTGCGATCGTCAATGTCGCGATCCCGTCGATTCAGACCGATCTGCACATCAAGGAGCAGACGGTGCAGTGGGTGATCACGGCCTATGCGATCACCTTCGGCGGCTTCCTCCTGCTCGGCGGGCGCATGGCCGACCTTCTCGGCAGGCGGCTGATCTTCCTCATCGGCCTGACCCTGTTCACCGTCGCCTCGCTTACCTGTGGCCTCGCGAACAGCTCCGGCGTCCTGATCACCTCGCGCGCCGCGCAGGGGCTGGGCGCGGCGATCATCTCGCCGGCCGCCCTCTCGATCGTGACGACGACCTTCGGCGAGGGCCCGGAGCGCAACAAGGCGCTGGGGATCTGGGGGGCACTCGGAGGCTCGGGCGCGGCGGCAGGCGTGCTCTTCGGCGGCATCCTGACCAAGTACCTCGGCTGGGAGTGGATCTTCTGGGTCAACGTTCCGGTCGGAGTGCTCGTCTTCGTCCTTGCGGCCACCCTGGTTCCCGAGAGCAAGGCGGACCTCGGTCACCGCCGCTTCGACGCCGCGGGCGCGATCACCGTCACCAGCGGGCTGGCGCTCCTCGTGTACGCGATCTCGAAGGCGCCCGACGTCGGTTGGGGCTCGGCTAGGACGATCCTGCTCCTGCTCGGCTCGGCGGCACTGCTGGCCGTCTTCGCCGTGATCGAGCTACGCAGCAGCGCGCCGCTGATGCCGTTCCGGATCTTCCGGTTGCGCACGCTGACGGCAGCCAACGTGGTGGGCTTCCTGCTCGGCGCGGTGATCTTCGCCAACTTCTTCGTGCTCACGCTGTACGTCCAGCAGGTGCTCGGCTGGTCGGCGCTCAAGACCGGCGTGACGTTCCTGGCTACGGCCGGGACGACGGTGATCTGGGCCGGGGTCGCTCAGGCGCTCACGACGCGCTACGGGCCGCGACCGGTCATCGTCACCGGGATGTTGGTGCTCGCGGTCGCGCTCGCCTGGTACACGCAGATCCCGGTGGACGGCCACTACTGGCCGGACTTGCTCCCGGCGTACGTGGTCTTTGCGCTCGGGCTCGCGTTCGCGTTCGTGCCGGTGTCGATCGCCGCGTTCCTGCAGGTCGAATCGCACGAAGCCGGGCTCGCGTCAGGCCTGCTCAATACCTCGCAGCAGATCGGCGGGGCGATCGGCGTCGCCGTGGCGGCGACCATCTTCACCTCGCATGCGACGTCACTGCTGGCGAGCGGTGATACGCCCGCCCAGGCATTTACGTCCGGCTATCAGCGCGCGTTCTGGGCGCTGCTGGTCCTTGCGCTCGCGGGCGCGGTGGCGGCGTTCGTGCTCCTGCGTGGGACCGAGGCCCCGGTCAAGGAGGGCGAAACCGCCCACGCCGCCGCCTAAGGCACCGCTGGCGGTGCCGCTCTCAGGACGCGCGGGCTCTGCCCGCGCGTCCGTCTGAAATGACCGGTCGACACAGCTGGATTGGTCGGCACCCTCTAAACAATTACGCTTGAAGCGATGGCGCGCGAGTATCCGACGCTGCTCGAGCTGGTCGGCAACACGCCGCTCGTACGGCTCCAAAACGTCGTTCCCGACAACGCCGCGACGGTCCTCGGCAAGCTCGAGTACCTCAATCCGGGCGGCTCGGTCAAGGACCGGATCGCGATCACGCTGATCGAGGCCGCCGAGCGCGAGGGGAAGCTGAAGCCGGGCGGGACGATCGTCGAGCCCACTTCCGGCAACACCGGCACGGGCCTCGCGATCGTCGCGGCGCTGAAGGGTTACCGCTGCATCTTCACCATGCCGGACAAGATGAGCCGCGAGAAGATCTCGCTGCTCAAGGCCTTCGGCGCGGAGGTGATCGTCTGCCCGTATGCCGTCGAGCCGGAGTCGCCGGAGAGCTACTACTCCGTCTCCGACCGACTGGCCGAGGAGATCCCCGGTGCCTACAAGCCCGACCAGTACCGCAACGCGAACAATCCTCGTGCCCACTACGAGACGACCGGACCCGAGATCTGGGAGCAAACCGGCGGCGAGCTCGACGCGCTCGTGATCGCGGTCGGCACCGGCGGCACCGTCACCGGCACCGCGCGCTACCTGAAGGAGCAGAGCCAGGAGGTCGTGATCGTCGGCGCCGACCCGGAGGGCTCGATCTACACCTCCGGGGCCGAGAAGCAGCACCCGTACCTGGTCGAGGGGATCGGCGAGGACTTCTACCCGGAGACCTTCGACCCGTCCACGATCGACAGGTGGGTGACCGTCTCCGACCGCGACTCGTTCCTCACCGCCCGGCGGCTGGCGCGCGAGGAGGGCCTGCTCGTCGGCGGCTCCGGCGGCACCGCAGCCTGGGCGGCCATCGAGATCGCCAAGGAGCTCGGCCCAGGCAAGTCCGTCGTCACCCTCTTCCCGGACGGGGGCCGCTCCTATCTGTCGAAGTTCTACGACGACAACTACCTGATCGAGCTCGGCTTCCTGGAGCGGCACGAGCCACCCGCGAGGGTCGCCGAGGTGTTGCGCTTCAAGCACCAGGACGCCCCGGAACTGCCGGATCTGGTGACGATCGAGTCGCACCAGAAGGTCGGCCAGGCGATCGACCTGATGCAGCAGTACTCGATCTCGCAGCTGCCGGTGATGCGGCACGGCTCGGCGGGTTCGCTCGCGGACGTGGTCGGCTCGCTGCAGGAGCGCGGCTTGCTGGAGCTCGTCTTCCGCAACCAGGACGCACTGAACGAGGAGGTCGCGGCCGCGATGCAGCCGCCGCTCGCCGCGATCGAGGCGAAGGAATCGGTCGACGAGGTCTTCTCCGCGCTGAGCGGCGGCAGCCCGGCCGTCGTGGTGGCGGTGGAGGGCCGGCCGACCGGGATGTTGACGCGCTCCGACCTGCTCGAGTACCTCGCGCACGGGCGCGGCAACTCGCGGTGACCGATCGGCTCGAAGGCCTGCTCCGAGAGGCGTTTCCGGACGCCGAGGAGCTCTCGGTCGAGGACCGCACGGGCGGCGGCGATCACTTCCTCGTCATCGTCACGAGCCGCCGCTTCGACGGCCTCTCGCTGGTCGAGCAGCACCGCCTCGTCTACGACGCGCTCGCGACCCCCCTTGCGGATGGCACCATTCACGAGCTGAGGATCAAAACGAGAGGAGCGCTGTGAGCGAATTGGCGGACCAGATCAAGCAGATCATCGAGAGCGAGGACGTGGCGCTGTTCATGAAGGGCACGCCCCAGTTCGCGATGTGCGGGAACTCCCAGCGCGCGCTCGAGGCGCTGCGCGGGGCAGGCGCGCCGGTCACGGCGATCGACATCCTCCCCGACCCGCGCATCCGCGAGGAGCTCTCGGCGCTCTCCGGCTGGCCGACGATCCCCCAGGTCTTCGTGCGCGGCGAGCTCGTTGGCGGCGCTGACATCGTCGAGGAGCTGGCGCAGAGCGGCGAGCTCGA
>WNGA01002089.1_pt1 | contig 30587 bp, 31 predicted proteins | sample 5400061 | NCBI WGS metagenome assembly WNGA01 (sample SAMN13153366, study PRJNA577476) | soil metagenome | isolation source: 100 cm soil or saprolite under grassland replicate 2 | place: USA:California | collected 2016-06-15 | reverse complement strand
TGGCGTTGATCGTGCAGGGCGCCTTCGAGCTCGGCGAGCGCCGCTTTGGCTGGATGGCTCGCGCGCGGCGCCAGTCGTAAGTTCTGTTGGCCGTAGTGTGATAAGCGACGGCGCTAGAATGTTCTTTTAAGCCCTCGTGTTACAGCAACGGGGGCATTCAACATAGGCCGCGTAACATCAAGCCCAAATGACGATACGACGCTTAGACGGATGGTGGCGACTGTTTATCGTACTTGTCGCAGTCCACGCGTGTCTTGTTGGCATCTACGCGTGGACAGTCTGGCCTGACGTGTCGCAAATAAAAATTAGCCTGGCGCTTATTAACGAATTGTCGCCGAAGGCATTGGAGGCATCACAACGTATTAACATCGCGGTCCCTACGCGACATGTCACCGTAGCAAACGGCGATGGATTTGAAGTTGCGGGAGACCTTACCCCTGAGCAAGTAAACCTTGTAATCGCGGAATTCAATCGCGCTCTGAATGCGGAACTATCGGAGCGGAGACTTAAACTCGCTCAAAAGTGCCTACTTCTCTGGCTTATCCCATCGGCTTTCGTCTGTGCCCTAGGATTCGCATTAGCTTGGGTACGACGTGGATTCTCATCTAAGAATGACGATCGGGGAGCCAATCCGAACTAAGAACGTAGGGAAAACATAGGAAGCTCGGCGAGTCTTGCCGAGCTTCTACGAGTGAGGGCGGGCCGTAAGCACTGCTAGCAAGTTAAATGGATCATGTCACTGTTCACGGATTTCCTAGTCCAGCGTTTTCCACATCGCTACGCACGTCATCTCGGCGAGTTGCTGGCCGCCTTTGAGAATTCAGGCTTAGCATCGCCAAACTTCGCGACAGACGTAACCTGCAGCGATGGCGACGACTTTTTGGCACGTGTTTGGGAGGCCATGCTCTATCGGTATCTTTTGAATCTGGGGTTTGAACCTCACGTCGCAGGCGTGAAGAAATCGGGACAAGTCGGCCCGGACTTCGGCATAAAGCACCAAGGACAAACCATTTGGATTGAAGCGGTCACCCCGTCGCCGACAGGTATACCGCCGGAGTATCTCGCGCCGCCGAGAAAGGGGGAGGTCAAGGTAAAGACCAAGCCCGACGAGCAAATGCTTCTCAGGTGGACGTCCGTATTGAAAGACAAGCGCGATAAGCTGGCATGCTACATCAAGCAGAACATAATTGCGGCCAGCGATTGCACAATCATTGCAGTGAACTCGTGCCGCCTGCAAGATTATGCGTCGGACGATCTCGGAATCAGCCAATTGCCGTTTGCCGTCGAGGCCGTTTTCCCAATCGGCCCAATCGCGGTCCCGATTACCCCAGGTGGCCAGCCCGACGGCGAACCGATACGCGTTCCCCGTCATACGATCCCGAAGCCGAACGGCCCCATTCCAACTGGCAATTTTCTTGATCCGGACTATGCCAGCGTCAGCGCAATCATGGGATGTTGCCGAAAGGACATGCTAAATGGCGGGCTTCCGTTGACCTTGGTGCATAACCCACTCGCGACGACCCGCCTTCCGACAGCAATCCTAGGCGCGAACAAAGAGTACGTCGCCGACGACAAAGGGGACCACTACGTTCTACGACTATTAGGCGGAACGTCTGATTAGCAGAGTCGGGCAAAGAGACGGCAGGAAGCTAAAATCGACGAAGCCAATTCCGGGCTGCATCAATCCTCTCCCGCCGCGCCATAGGGCTCGCTCACCGCGAGGCGGCGTGGCATCACCTCGTTTTACCGGACTAAAATAACCTTTTGCCAGTGCCCGGATTTATCCGGTTTGGCGCGCCAGTTTCAAAGCTGCACGATCAATTCCCAGTGGTGCCCACTTTTGCCTGGTCGGGGAGCCAATTACGGCTCGAACGTCCGGCTACCGGATTCAAATAATCTCCTGAATGTCGGTTTCAGGCTGCTTGCCCTGATGGCAATATAGCGTATATGCTATAGTCTGACTGTTGAGCTGGCGAGTTGTTTTCTACAGTGTTGCGCTCGAGCAGGAAGTGCTTCAGCTACCGGCCGGTTTCGTTGCCCGCTTTTTGCGGTACGCGGAGCGCATGGAAATCTATGGGCCCGATCTCGGCATGCCGCACACACGGGCTATGGGCGGAGGGCTGTTCGAGCTCAGGCTGAAAGCGGCGGAAGGCATTGCCAGGGTTTTCTACTGCACGCTCGTCGGCCGAAGAATCGTGATGCTTCACCAGTTCATCAAGAAATCGGAGAAGACGCCTCGAAAGGAACTCGAAATCGCCAAGCGGCGAATGAAGGAATTGAAAGATGCGTAAAAGCCTGAAACAGTTTAAATCCCGGGCGCTCGCGCGCCCGGACGTGAGGCGCGAATACGACCGGATCGCCGAGGAGTTCGAGTTTCTGGACGAAATTCTCAAAGCGCGCGCCGCCGCCGGTCTTACCCAGGCCGATGTGGCAGCCCGAATCGGGACGACTCAATCCGCGGTCGCGCGGCTGGAATCGGCGGTCGGTAGGCATTCGCCCTCGATTGCCACGCTTCGACGATACGCGTCGGCATTGGGTTACAAACTTCAAGTACGGTTGGTGAAAGGGCAAGGTACGACGACCCGTTTAACGCGGACGCGCGCAAAGGCCGCGCGGATCGGTTAACGCCGCGCTCGCGTAGTCAGCGCGCGCCGCGCTGCTGTATCATTCGAGCCTCGTTTTTGGCCCGGGTTTGCCGGCCGGAACGGCGAATACCGGAGAAAAAACGTCCATGAGAATCGGCGTTCCCGCCGAGGTACGAGCAGGCGAGACGCGTGTTGCCGCGACGCCTGAGACGGTGAAGAAGCTCGCCGCGAAGAACGAGGTGCGCGTGCAGGCCGGCGCCGGCGCAGGCTCGTCGATTCCGGACAAGGACTATGAAGCAGCGGGCGCAAAAATGGTCGCTTCGGCGACCGAAGCCTACGACTCCGATATCGTCCTCAAGGTACGGCGACCCGAGGAAACAGAACTTCAATCACTAAAGAGCAATTCAATCCTGATCGGCCTGCTCGATCCTTTCAACGCAACAGGCATCGAGGCGCTCGCGAGGCGCGGCGTGACGGGATTTGCGATGGAGTGGCTGCCGCGCATCTCGCGCGCGCAGTCCATGGATGTGCTTTCGTCGCAGGCGAACATCGCCGGCTACAAGGCGGTGGTGCTCGCGGCGGCGCAGATCGGGCGCTTCTTCCCGATGCTGATGACCGCCGCCGGCACGGTGAAGGCGGCGCGCGTGCTGGTGCTCGGCGCGGGCGTGGCCGGGCTGCAGGCGATCGCCACCGCGAAGCGCCTAGGCGCGGTCATAGAAGCATCCGACGTGCGCCCGGCGGTCAAGGAGCAGATCGAGTCGCTCGGCGCGAAGTTCGTCGAAGTGCCCTATCTCACCGACGAAGAGCGCGAGATCGCGCAAGGCACCGGCGGCTATGCGCGGCCGATGCCGCCCGACTGGATGCGCAGGCAGGCCGAACTCGTGCACCAGCGCGCGCTGCAGGCCGATGTGGTTATCACGACCGCGCTGATACCCGGAAGACCGGCTCCTCGATTGATACGAGAGCAAACAGTAAAGGCGATGAAGCCCGGATCGGTCATCGTCGATCTCGCAGCGGAGCAGGGCGGCAACGTCGAAGGCATCGAGCGCGGCGGCATCGTGGTCAAGCACGGCGTTACGCTGGTCGGCCTGGAAAACCTGCCGTCGACCGTGCCGGGCGATGCATCGGCGCTTTACGCGCGCAACCTCTACAACTTCCTCGCGCTGATGCTCGATGCGAAGTCGGGCGAGTTCAAGCTCGACCGCGAGGACGAGATCATCGCCGGCACGCTCGCTTGCGCGAACGGCGCCGTGGTGAAGAAAGGCTGACCATGGGCGCCACCGTAGATCCCACCGTCATCAACCTGGTGGTGTTCGTGCTGGCGGTATTCGTCGGCTACCACGTGATCTGGAACGTGACCCCGGCGCTGCATACCCCTCTGATGAGCCTCACCAACGCCATCTCGAGCGTGATCATCGTCGGCGCGATCCTCGCTGCGGCGCCCCCTGAGCTCGATTTCGGCTCGGTGCTGGGCGTGATCGCGGTGGCGCTCGCGTCGGTGAACGTCGCAGGCGGCTTCCTCGTCACGCAGCGCATGCTGGAGATGTTCAGGAAGAAATCCAAGTGAGCGCGAACCAGCTCACGCTGTGGTACCTGGTCGCCTCGGTGTGCTTCATCCTGGCGCTGAAGGGTCTGTCTGCCCCGAACAGCGCGCGGCGCGGCAACGTTCTCGGCGTGACGGGCATGGCGCTCGCGGTCGTTTTCACGGTTGGATTGATTTGGAAAGGAAGAATCGATCTGATCGTCATCGCGATGCTGGTCGGCGGCACGATCGGCACCATCGTCGCGCGACGCGTGCAGATGACGCAGATGCCCGAGCTGGTCGCGGTGATGCACTCGCTGGTCGGCATGGCCGCGGTGCTGATCGCCGTCGCGGCGGTCAACAACCCGTCGGCGTTCGGTGTCCCGGACCCGCTGCCCAAAGGCAACAAGCTCGAGCTATTCATCGGCACCTTCGTCGGCGCGATCACCTTCTCGGGCTCGGTGATCGCCTTCGGCAAGCTCGCCGGCCTGGGCAAGCATTTCCGTCTGTTTTCGTCGGCTCCAGTGGTGTTTCCCGGGCAGCACTGGCTCAACCTCGCGCTCGCGCTGGTGATGATCGGCTTTGGCACGCTGTTCTTCATGCACGACGACAAGGCGTGGGTCGCGTTCGCGATCATGACCGCGATCGGGTTCGCGCTCGGCTTCCTGATCATCATCCCGATCGGCGGCGCCGACATGCCGGTGGTGATCTCGATGCTCAACAGCTACTCGGGCTGGGCGGCCGCGGGAATCGGCTTCTCGCTCAACAACGCCATGCTGATCATCGCCGGCTCGCTGGTCGGCTCCTCGGGCGCGATCCTCTCCTACATCATGTGCCGCGCGATGAACCGCTCGTTCATCTCGGTGATCCTGGGCGGCTTCGGCGCCGCCGAAGGCACGGCCGCCGCCGGCGCCGAGCAGAAGACAGTGCGCTCGGGCTCGGCGGAAGACGCTGCCTTCCTGATGGCGAACGCCGAGAGCGTGATCGTCGTGCCGGGATATGGTCTTGCCGTCGCGCGTGCGCAACACGCGGTCAAAGAAATGGCCGCCAAACTTGCGGCCAGGGGCGTAAACGTGCGCTACGCAGTCCACCCGGTGGCCGGGCGCATGCCGGGGCACATGAACGTGCTGCTCGCCGAGGCCGAGGTGCCCTACGACCAGGTGTTCGAGATGGAAGACATCAACAGCGAGTTCGGCACCACCGATGTCGCGCTGGTGCTCGGCGCGAACGACGTCGTCAATCCGCTCGCTTACGAAAAGGGCAGCCCGATCTACGGCATGCCGGTGCTCGACGTCGTCAAGGCGCGCACCGTGCTGGTCAACAAGCGCAGCATGGCGGCGGGCTATGCCGGACTCGACAACCCGCTCTTCTACCTGGACAAGACCATGATGGTGTTCGGCGACGCGAAGAAGGTGGTCGAGGGTATGATCAAGGCGCTGGACTGAATCGAGAACCAAGCGCAGCCCGGCGCAGTCCAAGCTGAGTCGCCGGCCAGAACAAGAACAGGCATCCAGCGGCCGGCCCGAGGAGAGGATCACTGTTACCAGACCTTACCGGGATTCTGCCGGAGTGGCCGCCTGCGCTGGGACAGCCGGTGCTTTTCGGCGCGCTGCTGGTCGCGGGCCTGATCGTCGGCGAGGCATTCGGCCGCGTGCTTGCGCTACCGCGCATCACCGGTTACGTGCTCGCCGGTGTTGCGCTCGGGCCGCAGGGCACGGGCCTGCTCGGCAGCGGCACGCTCGCCGACGCGCGCGTGCTGGTGGACCTGTCGATCGGCCTGATCGTGTTCGAGCTCGGCTTCAGGCTCGATTTCGACTGGCTGCGGCGCAATCGCTGGCTGTTTGTGAGCGCGATTGCCGAGAGCGTGTTCTGTTTCTGGGCGATCTACGCCGCGCTGGTCTATTTCAATTTCCGGCCTCTGCTCGCCGCCAGCGCCGCGGCAATCGGCTCGGCTACCTCGCCGGCGGTGGTGATGCTGATCGCGCACGAGCTGCGCGCCGAGGGGCAGATCACCGAGCGGGCGTTGCTATTCACGGCGGTGAACTGCGTGTTCGCCTACGTAACGCTCACGCTGTTGCTGCCGTTCCTGCATCTCGAGCATGCCGTGCGCTGGGAGTCGGCGCTGCTGCACCCGATCTACCTGCTCGGCGGCTCGGCGCTCGCCGGCTACGCCGGCTGCCGCGCGCTGCTGTGGCTCGGCGGCTGGCTCGGCAGGCGCGAGGACCGGCAGTTCGTCCTGCTGGTGGCGACGATCGTAGTCATGGTCGGCTTGGCGCGCAGCCTCAACCTGTCGGTGATGGTGGCGCTGGTGACCCTCGGCATGCTGGCGCGCAATCTCGACCGCGAGCACGCGCTCCTGCCGCTGCGCTTCGGCCACGGCGGCCAGCTGTTCTTCGTCATCCTCTTCGTCCTCACCGGGGCGAGCCTGGAATTCGAGGCCGTCGGCGCCGCGGCAGGGGTCGTGGCGGCATTTATCGTCGCGCGCTTTCTGGGGAAGGCGCTCGCGCTGTTCGCGTTCGCTTCCTTCTCGGCGATCCGCCCCGGCGGCGCCGGGCTGCTCGCGCTTGCGCTGCTTCCCATGTCGAGCCTCGCGGTGCTGATGGTGCAGGACACCTCGGCACTTTATCCCGGGTTCGGCAAGGAGCTCTCCGTGGTGGTGGTGTCGGCGGTCGCGGTGCTCGAGCTGCTCGGGCCGATCGCGACTCAATTCGCGCTGCGGCATGCCGGCGAGGCGCACCCGGAGGGATGAGATGGACTTCAAGCAATCCCAGCCGCTCAGCATCGGGCTCGAGCTCGAGCTGCAGCTGGTGCGGCCGCGCGATCTGGACCTGTCGCGCGACGCCGCGGAGCTCCTCGCCCGGCTGGAGAAGCGCAAGCTTCCCGGAATAGTAAAGCCCGAGATCACCGAGAGCATGATCGAGCTGAACAGCTCGGTGCACGCCGGTCACGCAGCGCTGCTCGCGGAGCTCGAGGCGATGCGCGATATCGTCGCCGCGGAAGCCAGTGTGCTCAACCTGCGGGTTTCGGGCGGCGGCTCGCACCCGTTCCACGACTGGACCGAGCGGCGCATTTACCCGACCGAGCGCTTCAAGTCCTTCCTCGAGCGCTACGGCTACCTCGCCAAGCAGTTCACCGTGTTCGGCCAGCATACCCACATCGGCTGCCCGGGCGGCGACGAGGCGGTGTTCCTGGTCCACATGCTGACGCGCTACGTGCCGCAATTCATCGCGCTGTCGGCGGCTTCGCCCTTCTACCAGGGCGAGGACACGTCGTTCCAGTCCACGCGCCTCACCGCCATCGGCGCCTTTCCCCTTGCCGGCCACATGCCCTTCGTGCGCGACTGGGCGGAGTTTCTCGAGTATTTCGAGAAGATGAAAGGCTTCGGCATCGTAGCCAGCATGAAGGACTTCTACTGGGATATCCGCCCCAAGCCAGAGTACGGCACGATCGAGATCCGCGTCTTCGACGCGTCGCTCACCGTGGCGCGCGCCGCGCTGCTCGCCGCTTATGCGCAGGCGATCGCTGCATACCACCTCGCCGAGCGGCCGCGCGCGCCGACGCGCGCAGTCTATCTGGTCAACAGCTACAACCGTTTCGAGGCCTGCCGCTACGGCCTGCGCGGCGAGCTGGTCGAGCCCTGGGAGAGCCGCAAGAAAAAGATCGGCGAGGATATCCTCGATACCGTCGCGGCGGTGATGCCGCACGCGCGCAGTCTCAATTGCGCGGAGGCGCTTGCCGAGCTGGCCGGCGGCGTGCGCCGCGGCTACTCCGACGCCGGCTGGCTGCGAGAGCGCTTCGGCGCGAGCGGCGCGCTCGCCTCGGTGGTGCGCGATGCGTGCGAGAATTGGGAGAGGGGAGGGGTCCGGTGAGATCGGTGGCGGCGCGTCTCCTGGCGCGCGAGCGCGGGCTGTTCGCCGGCGCGATGGTGGTCGCGGCGGCCTGCGTCGCGCTCGGCGTGCCGGTCGATTTCGTGCTGTTCGGGCTGATCCTCGCCGGCGTGGCGCTGTTTCATCACCATACGTTCCAGGTCGCGCTCATCGGTCTCGTGGCGATCGTGGTTTACAAGCTCGGTTTCACCGGGTTCAAGACCGGGCCGGGCTTCGGCGGCCTGGGGCTGCACCTGGCGCACGAGTGGGTGATCCTCACCAACCTGCTCGGCCTGCTGCTCGGCTTCGCGCTGCTCTCCAATCACTTCGAGGAAAGCAAGGTGCCCGCGGTGCTGCCGCGTTTTCTGCCCGACGACTGGAAGGGCGGCTTCGTGCTGCTGCTGATGATCTTCGTGCTGTCCTCGTTCCTCGACAATATCGCCGCCGCGCTGATCGGCGGCACGATCGCGGGCACGGTGTTCCGCGGCAAGGTGCACATCGGCTATCTCGCCGCGATCGTCGCGGCATCGAACGCCGGCGGCTCGGGCAGCGTGGTCGGCGACACCACCACCACGATGATGTGGATCGACGGCGTCGACCCGTTCGATGTGCTCGAGGCCTTCGTCGCCGCGGGACTCGCGATGGTCATCTTCGGCATTCCCGCCGCCATGCAGCAGCAGCGCTACTCGCCGATCACGCGCGATGCCGCCGTTGGGGTGCGCATCGACTGGCCGCGCGTCGCGATCGTCGCCTTCATCCTCGTCACCGCGATCGCGGTGAACGTGGTCGTCAATGTGAAGTTCAGCGGTTACTCGGACAGCTTCCCGTTCATCGGCGCGGGGGTGTGGGCGGCGATCCTGCTCGCGGCGCTGTGGCGCCGGCCGGCATGGTCGCTCCTGCCCGGGGCGCTCAAGGGCAGCATCTTCCTGCTGTCGCTCATCCTGTGCGCCTCACTGATGCCGGTGGAAAAGCTTCCGGTCGCGTCCTGGCAGACCGCGTTCGGCCTCGGCTTCGTCTCCGCGGTGTTCGACAACATTCCGCTCACCGCCCTCGCGCTCAAGCAGGGCGGCTACGACTGGGGATATCTCGCCTACGGCGTCGGCTTCGGCGGTTCGATGATCTGGTTCGGTTCGAGCGCCGGCGTCGCGCTCTCCAACATGTATCCGCAGGCAAAATCGGTGGGCCTGTGGCTCAGGCACGGCTGGCACGTGGCGCTCGCCTACGTCATCGGTTTCTTCTTCATGCTCGCGATCATCGGCTGGCATCCGAATCCGCCGCACAAGGCGCAAGCGGCCGCGCCGGAAACACCGCGCGCCGCGCTTTATTCCATATCGTGAGATCGCCTTGCGGCTGCTCGAACGAGGGGGGTAGAATCGCCGCGCCCCATAATTCGAATTCCAGAGAGAGGAGAGAGCCATGAACCAGACAAAACCCGAAGCATCGCGCCGCAAGTTCCTGAAGGGCGCGAGCGCGGCGGCGACCGGCGCGGCGGCGCTCGGCTTCCCGATGATCGCCAAAGCTCAGGGGCCGATCACCATGCGCTGGCAGTCGACCTGGCCGACCAAGGACATCTTCCACGAGTACGCGCTCGACTTCGCCAAGAAGGTGAACGACATGACCGGCGGCGACCTCAGGATCGAGGTGCTGCCGGCGGGCGCGGTAGTGCCCGCCTTCGGCCTGCTCGACGCGGTGTCGAAGGGCACGCTCGACGGCGGTCACGGCGTGCTGGTCTATCACTACGGCAAGCAGAACGCGCTGGCGCTGTGGGGGTCGAGCCCCTGCTTCGCCATGGATGCCAACCAGGTGCTCTCCTGGCACAAGTACGGCGGCGGCAAGGAGTTGCTGCAGAAGGTTTACCAGTCGATCGGCGCCAACGTGGTGTCTTTCCCGTATGGTCCGATGTGGACGCAGCCGCTCGGCTGGTTCAAGAAGCCGATCACCAAACCGGACGACTTCAAGGGCATCAAGTACCGCACCGTGGGCATCTCGATCGACCTGTTCCAGGGCATGGGCGCGGCGGTGAACGCGCTGCCGGGCGGCGAGATCGTGCCGGCGATGGACCGCGGGCTGCTGGATGCGGCCGAGTTCAACAACGCCACCTCCGACCGGCTGCTGGGCTTCCCGGACGTGTCCAAGGTGTACATGCTGCAGAGCTACCACCAGAGCGGCGAGCAGTTCGAGATCACGTTCAACAAGACTAAGTTCGACGCGCTGCCGGGCAAGATGAAGGCGATCATCGAGAACGCGGTGGAGGCGGCGTCGCAGGACTTGTCGTGGAAATCCATCGATCGTTACTCGCAGGACCATATCAAGCTGCAGACGGAGGACAAGGTCAGGATGTACAAGACCCCGGACTCGGTGCTGCAGAAGCAGCTCGAGATCTTCGACCAGGTGCTGGCGAAGCGCTCGGTGGATAATCCGCTGTTCAAGGAGGTCGCCGAGTCGCAGAAGAAGTACGCCGAGCGCGTGGTGCGCTGGCGTCTTGACGTCGTGGTCGACCCGCGCATGGCCTATAGCTATTATTTCGGTAAGAAGCCGGCCGCGAAGAAGGCCTGAGACCGAGCTCGCTTGCAGAAGACACCATCCGGCGGCCCGGGTGGTGTTTTTTTTAATTTACCAGTCATGCAAAAACTGTTGCTCTTTGTAGACAAGATCAGCACCTGGGTCGGGCACGCGTTCTCCTGGTTCATCGTCGGCCTCACCTTGCTCATCTCCTGGGAAGTGTTCTCGCGCTATGCGCTCGACCAGCCGCACGCGTGGGCCTTCGACATCATGATCCAGATGTACGGCACGCTCTTCATGATGGCCGGCGCCTACACGCTGGCGAAGAACGGCCACGTGCGCGGCGACGTGATCTACGGCTTCTTCTCGCCGCGGGCGCAGGCGGCGCTGGACCTGACGCTGTACATCGTGTTCTTCATTCCCGGTGTCGTGGCGCTCGTGTGGGCCGGCTACACCTATGCCGCCGAGTCGTGGGCGATCAGGGAGAGCTCGAACATCACCTCCGAGGGCCCGCCGTACTACCCGTTCAAGACCATCATCCCGGTCGCCGGCGCGTTCGTGCTGGTGCAGGGCATCGTCGAGATCATCCGCTGCGCCATCTGCCTGAAGCAGGGTGACTGGCCCTCGCGCGAAGAGGACGTCCAGGAAGTCGATGTCGACAAGCTCAAGGAGATGGTCCACGTCAAGGACGAGGACATCCAGAAGCTGGATGAGTATGTCGTGGCGAAGGAGCATCACAAGTGAAGCTGCGCAAGGAGCTGTGGTTCGGCTTCTCGCTGATGGCGCTCATCATCCTCCCGGTGATCGTGCTCATGCCCTGGGGCCACCTCACGAACGGGCACCTGGGGCTCCTCATGCTCGCGCTGATCTGCGTCGGCATCATGCTCGGCTTTCCCACGGCCTTTACGCTGATGGGGATGGGCGTGTTCTTCGCCTGGCTCGCGTACCGCAGCGTCAACCCCGCGCTCGCGAACCGGCAGGTGCTCGACCTTTTCGTGCAGCGCACCTATGGCGTGATGTCGAACGACGTGCTGATCGCGATTCCGCTGTTCCTGTTCATGGGCTATCTGGTCGAGCGGGCGCAGCTGATCGACCGGCTGTTCAGGAGCCTGCATCTCGCTACCTCGCGCATACCCGGGTCGCTCGCGGTGGCGACCATCGTCACCTGCGCGATCTTCGCCACCGCCACCGGCATTGTCGGCGCGGTGGTGACGCTGATGGGCCTGCTCGCGTTTCCGGCGATGCTCAAGGCCGGATACAACGTCAAGGTGGCGGCGGGCGCGGTCACGGCAGGCGGCTGCCTCGGCATCCTGATCCCGCCGTCGGTGCTGCTGATCGTCTACGGCGCCGTTGCAGGCGTGTCGGTGGTTCAGCTCTACGCCGGCGCTTTCCTGCCCGGCTTCATGCTCGCCGGGCTTTACATCGGTTACGTCATCGTGCTCGCGAAGTGGAAGCCTAACCTCATGCCTCCGCTTGCCGAGAGCGAGCGGCGCGTGCAGCTTCCGGCCTTCGCGCAGGCTCTGGCGCCGCATGGCGGCAACGCATTGAGCGGGCTGTGGCGCGCAGTGACTGGCGGAAACGCCGGTGTTGCAAAACACACCGCGCTTGCGCAGCTGCTTGTCACGCTGGTGCCGGCGCTGTTCATTGCCGCCTTACTGGGCATCACTTATCGGGTGACGACGGCGCCGGAAGTCGAAGCCAGCACGGCCGGGCTGATCGAAGTTGGGGGTCTCGTCGCGGCGCCCGAGCTCGAAAGGGAGGCGTCGACAGGCCTCATCGGCGCGCCCGAAGCGGAGGAAAAGGAACCGGAAATCAAGCAACCGCCGGCCGAAGAGGCGAAACAGCCTGTACCCGAGAAACCCGCCGCAACAGCCGCCGCGGCCGCGGAGCACGAGAGGCTGCCAGTGCCGCCATGGTTGTGGATCGCGTTCGGCGTCGGCATCGGCGCGGTCGCGGTCATTTACCGGCTCTGGAACTGGGAGCGGCTCGAGGTATTCAAGATGCTGCTCTCCTCCTTCTTTCCGCTGGCGCTGCTCATCCTTGCGGTGCTCGGCTCGATCGTGTTCGGGCTGGCGACGCCCTCCGAGGCTGCGGCGGTCGGCGGCTTCGGCGGCTTCGTCCTGGCGGGGGTTTACCGCTTCATCGCGCATATGCGCGAGGGGGAGTCCGGCGGCAAGGATGCCGGCAAGGCGATCTGGACCACGGTGAAGGAGCTCGGCAGCATCGTCAAGGAATCGTCCTTCCTCACCGCCAAGACCAGCGCGATGGTGTGCTGGCTGTTCGTCGGCTCCGGCATTTTCTCCGCCGCGTTCGCGCTGCTCGGCGGTCAGGAAGTCATTGAGAAGTGGGTGCTGTCGCTCGACATGACCCCGGTGCAGTTCATGATCCTCGCGCAGTTCATCATCTTCATCCTCGGCTGGCCGCTCGAGTGGACCGAGATCATCATCATCTTCATGCCGATTTTCCTGCCGCTGCTGCCGCACTTCCATATCGACCCGCTGTTCTTCGGCCTGCTGGTGGCGTTGAACCTGCAGACCGCGTTCCTGTCGCCGCCGGTGGCGATGGCGGCCTTCTACCTGAAAGGCGTATCGCCGCCGCATGTGACCCTCAACGCGATTTTCGCCGGCATGATGCCGTTCATGGGGATTCAGGTCATCGCCCTGGTGATCCTGTACGTGTTCCCGCAGATCGGCCTCTGGCTGCCAAGCGTCGTGTACGGGCGCTAGCGCTTCGTGCAAGCAGTTTCGCCCGCCTCGCTAGCGGCCACCGAGGCCGCGAGAAAAATCCGCGAAGGCTTGCTGACGTCCGAAGAGCTGGTTGCGGCGTGCCTGGAGCGCATCCGCGCAGCAGAACCCTCGGTGCAGGCCTGGGCTTTCCTCGACGAGGAGCACGCGCTTGAGCAGGCGCGCGCGGCGGACGAGCGCAAGCGCTCCGGCGAGCCGATCGGCCCGCTGCACGGCGTGCCGGTGGGGCTGAAGGACATCATCGATACCGCCGACATGCCGACCGAGAACGGCACCGTGCTGCACAAGGGGCGCACGCCGCGCTCGGACGCGGCAGTGGTCGCGAGCCTGCGCGCCGCGGGCGCGGTGATCCTCGGCAAGACAGTGACCACCGAGTGCGCCTATTTCTCGCCGGGTAAGACCCGCAACCCGCACAATCCGGAGCACACACCGGGCGGCTCCTCCAGCGGCTCCGCCGCCGCCGTCGCGGCGGCGATGGTCCCGCTTGCCCTGGGCAGCCAGACCGCCGGCTCGACCATCCGGCCCGGATCGTTCTGCGGCGTGTACGCCTTCAAGCCGACGCACGGCCTGATCCCGCGCACCGGGATCCTGCAGCTGTCGCGCACCCTCGATCATGTAGGCCTGTTTGCACGCAGCATCGAGGATGTTGCCTTGTTGATGGAACAGCTGATCGGCTACGACGAGGGCGATCCCGACACACGACCGCGCGCGCGCCTGCCGTTCCAGCAAATCTCCAGCGAAGCGCCGCCGCTCGAGCCGATGCTCGCCTTCGTCAAGACGCCGCACTGGGAGCGCGCCGACGCCGACACGAAGGAGGCTTTTTCAGAATTGCTGGAAACCCTGGGAGATCGCGCCGAGGAGCTCGAGCTGTTTCCATCGGCAGCCGAGGCCTGGGACTGGCACAAGACCATCATGCAAGCCGAGATGGCGGCGAATTTCGAGCGCGAATGGCAGACCGGGCGCGACAAGCTCTCGTCGCAGCTGCGTGCGCTGATGGAAAAGGGGCGGGAAGTGCGCGCAGTCGACTACCAGCGCGCACTGCGCCGCATCCCGCGGCTCGTCGAGAGCTTCGACGAGCTGTTCATGGAGCGCTACGACGCCATCCTGACGCCTGCGGCGCTCGGCACCGCGCCCAAGGGCCTGGGTGCGACCGGAGACCCGGTGTTCTGCTCGCTGTGGACGCTGCTCGGGATGCCGGCCGTGTCGCTGCCGCTGATGCAGGGAGCCAACGGCCTGCCGCTCGGCGTGCAGCTCGTCGGCCGCAGGAATTTCGACGCGCGGCTGCTGCGCACCGCGCGCTGGCTCGCCGCCCGGGCCGCCTAGACGCAGGCGGGCGCGAAAAACGCGGGGTCAGGCGGCGCGGCGGGCGCTGCTTGAAAGCGAGTAGCAATAGCGCCGCAGGCGGTGCAGCTCGGCTTTCTCGATCGCGTGGCGCAGGAAATCCATGTTGTGGTCGATTTCCGTCTGGTAGAGGTCGGGGCCGTCGAAATGCGCGGCGGCGTAGCGGTCGACCGCACCGAGCTTCTTCTCCATGCGGGCGCGCGCCACGTACTCGTAGAACCCCGGGGTCTTGATGATCAGGTCGTCGGCGGAGGCGTAACGCACCACCTCCCTGCCGTCGGGCAGCTGCTCGCGCGCGATCTTGCCCCAGACGAACTCCTCGTACAGGAACTGGCGCACCTTTTCGAGGTACATGCGGTCCGACATCTGGCCGACCAAGTCGGCGGTGCCGACCATGCAGCCGATCATCCGGTCGCGCGCGTCCTCGACCCGGATGTCGTCGAGATCCATCTCGTAGCCCGTGAAGTGCACCAGCCGCGCCGCGAGCGGCGTTTCGGCGGCGAAGCCGAGCTTGGGCAGGTAGGCGGAAATGAAGTCGGCGCTGCGGCTGACGTGGACCTTGGTGAAGATCGCGCCGTTCTCCACCTCGGCTTCGGAGCTGCGCTTCAGGTAGCCCGAGTCGTGAAGCAGCGCGACCAGCACGCCGAGCATCGCGCGCCGCGCCCCCAGGCGGTCGCTCTCGGCGCAGGCGCGATCGTGGCCATCGATCAGGCGCGCCACGGCGAGGGTCATGTCGAGCGTATGCCGCCGGTCGTGATACAGGGTGTCGCAGGCGAGATAGCCGGGAAAGCTGCCCTCGAACAGCGCGCGGAAGTCGTCGAAGGCGCGCGCGACGACGCTGCAATCCGTGCCCGGATAGCGCGCGGCAAAGAGCTGCAGCACCGCGTCACGGACTTCGTTCGAATCCTCGACGTTGATCCGGTTGCTGACGTCGTTCTGATTGAGACGGTCTTGCATGCGCATGGCCGGCGAACCCCCCACGGTCCGCCAACCTCGACCTCCTACCCAAACGGGCGATTATTCCGCTCGGCAGGTCCCAAGGCAAGGGAATCGACCTACGCGGTGCGTGCTGCGTTGCGGCGCGAAATCGAGGGGAGACGGCCGGTAAGCCGGGTTCTGTGGCCCGGCCGGGCGAACCCGGGCGGGCCGGCAGCCATTCCTCTGGGCCGCGGGTTACCCCGCGGCTCAAGCCACCTACCCGCAAGCATCGGCCGAGCCGGCCTCAGTCGCCTGCCTATTTGGTGTTGCTCCGGATGGAGGTTGCCGCGTTTCACCCCTCAGCTTGCGCCGAGGACTCGTCTCTGTGGCCCTATTCGTCACGTCGCCGTGCCAGGGAGTTACCCTGCATCCCGCTCTGCGGAGCCCGGACTTTCCTCTATGCCGCCTGGAACTACGACCGCACAGCGGCTGCCTGGCCGACTCCCGTTGCAATTTTACCCCCGCAAGGTAGAGTCCAAGCAGGACCAACACCAGGAGCCGGAGCATGCGAAGGCGCCTCTATTTCCTCCTGCCAGACGTCGAAAGCGCCAAGCGAACCGCGAACGACCTGCTGCTTGCGCGCATCGAGGACCGGCACATGCGTTTTCTCGCCAAGCGCGGCACCAACCTCGGCGAGCTCCACGAGGCGAGTTTCCTGTTCAAGACCGACCTGGTGCATGGCGCGGGCATCGGCCTCATGCTGGGCGCCCTCGGCGGCCTGGTCCTGGGCGCGATCATCGTCACCTATCCGCCGGAAGGCACCAAGCCGCAGCTGGTCGCGGTGCTGATCGCCGCCATCGTGGGCGCCATCCTCGGAGCGTGGATGGCGAGCATGGCGGCCGCCGCGGTTCCCAATTCGCGCCTCAAGCAGTTTCAGGACGATATCGCGCGCGGCAAGATCCTGCTGATGGTGGACGTTCCGTACGGTCGCATCGAGCAGATCCGCGGCATCATCGTGGGGCGCCATCCCGAAGCCGTTTCGGGCGGTCAGGAGACCCGCTTCCCCGCTTTCCCTTGAGGGGGCTTTCCCCTGAACGGACGGAAATAGCGCACGTCTTCGTAGAACTCGGCGCAATCGTTTCCCGGAAGCCACCCCGGATAACCGTATACCGGCAGGGCAGCGAGCTCCTGCGGCGTTGCATCGAGCGGCAGCCGCGCCAGCCAGGCTGCGGCCTGCGCGTCCGCGTCGCCCTCGGGAGGTACGAAGATCGCCTTGCAAGTGATCCCCGGCCAGGGCTGGAGCGCCATCTCGAGCACTGCGTGGCCAAAAACCACCACCCGCATCGAGCTCAGTACGCCGCTGCGGTGCTCCCAGAACAGCTCTCTCCAGTGGAATTGGCGCAGCATCGCTATCAGCCCGTCGTCGTCGCATCGCACGATCGCGCCGCCCTCGTCGAACAGCGTCAGCAGATCGCGCAGCCGGCCGCGGCGGCCGCGCTCGCGCGGAATCTGTGCCGCGTGCATGGCATTGATCCTCGCCTTGGTGCGCGGAAACGCCAGCCAGGCGAGCGCGTTGAACCAGTCGTGCAGGTTGCCGGCGCGGGTGGCGACGCAGCCCGATTCGCACACCCGCAGTTCGTAATTCAAGTGTTTGGTTTTTGCAGGCGCCACGAAGCGCACCGGTTTGCCGGCTTGCGTGCGAATGCCGCCCGCCTCGGCTAGCGCGTTGAGGCCGTCGAGCGAGCGGCCGGCGCGCAGCCAGGGCCGCACGCCGTCGAACGCCGGATGCGCTAGGCGAGCTTCCAGGGGATCGATTCGCCTGCCCGCAGAGGCACCAGCTCGTCGCCGCCGAAAGCGAGACGCTCCGGGACCTTCCAGTCCTCGCGCAGCAGCGTGATGCGCTCGCCGTTCACCGGCAGGCCATAGAACCGCGCCCCGAACTCGGATGCGAAGCCCTCGAGCTTGTCGAGCGCGCCCGCTTCCTCGAAGGCGATCGCATAGAGCTCGATCGCCGCGTGGGCGGTGTAGATGCCGGCGCAGCCGCAGGCCGCCTCCTTTGCCGCGCGCGCGTGCGGGGCGCTGTCGGTACCGAGGAAGAACTTGGGATTGCCCGACACCGCGGCCCCGACCAGCGCCTCGCGGTCCTCCTCGCGCTTGAGCACCGGCAGGCAATAGTGGTGCGGCCGGACGCCGCCGAGGAACAGGGCATTGCGGTTCAAGAGCAGATGGTGCGCGGTGATCGTCGCGGCGACGTTCGGGCCGGTGACCTCGACGAACTGCACCGCCTCGCGCGTGGTGACGTGCTCGAGCACGATTTTCAGGCCGGGAAAGCGCTCGAGCGTCGGTCCGAGCACTTCCTCGATGAACACCATCTCGCGGTCGAAGACGTCGATCGCCGGCTCGGTCGTCTCGCCGTGCACCAGCAGCGGCAGGCCGACGGCCTGCATTCTTTCAAGCGCGTGAAAGCAGCGCGACAGCCGCGTCACGCCGGCCTCGGAGTGCGTCGTCGCGCCCGCCGGGTAGAGCTTGACGCCGTGCACGCGCCCCGACAGCTTGGCGCGCGAGATTTCCTCGGGCGGCGTGTCGTCGGTCAGGTAGAGGGTCATCAACGGCTCGAACGCCGCGCCTGCCGGGAGCGCGGCGAGAATGCGGTCGCGGTACGCGAGCGCATCCTCGGTAGTGCGCACCGGCGGCTTCAGGTTCGGCATCACGATGGCGCGCGCGAAGCGGCGTGCCGAATCGGCGAGCACCGCCGCCATCGCCGCGCCGTCGCGCAGATGCAGGTGCCAGTCGTCGGGGCGCCTCAGCGTGATGCGGTCCATCGGCGAATTCTACTTGGCGCGTTGCAGAGCTTTGCGATACAGGAGGTTCTTCGGCAGGCCGGTGATGCGCGCCGCGAGCTTCGCCGCCTCGCTCGGCGCGAGCGCCTCGAGCAGCGCGTCGAGCACGCGCTCGGCGTCGTACGCTTGCACGCGGTGTTCCGCGCCCGCCGCGAGCACGATCACGAACTCGCCCTGGCGCCTGTGCGGCTCGGCGGCGAGCCAGCCTTGGGCTTCGCCGAGAGGCAGCCGCGCCACTTCCTCGAATTTCTTGCTGAGCTCGCGCGCGATCGCGACTTCGCGCTGCGGGCCGAAGCGTGCGGTGAGGTCCGCGAGGGTCCGCGCGATGCGGTGCGGTGCCTCGTACAGGATCACCGGCCAGGGCGCCTCGAGCGCCTCGAGCGCCTTGCGCCTCGCCGCCCCCGAGACGGGCAGGAAGCCGGCGAAGCGAAAGCCCGCCGCCACGAAGCCGGCCGCCGAGAACGCCGCTGCGGCTGCGCTCGGTCCGGGGATCGGGCTGACGCGGATGCCGGCGCGGTGCGCCTCGGCGACGAGCCACGCTCCGGGGTCGGCGAGCGCCGGAGTGCCGGCGTCGCTCACCAGCGCGACGTTTTTTCCTGCGCGCAGCGCTTCGACCAACACCGCGGCCGAAGCGCGCTCGTTATGCTGGTGCAGCGCGACCGTGCGCGCGGCGACGCCGTAATGCGCGAGCAGCGTGCGCGTGGTGCGCGTGTCCTCGCAGGCAATGATGTCGGCCGCGCGCAGGACCTCGATCGCGCGCGGGCTCGCGTCAGCCAGGTTTCCGATCGGCGTCGCCACGATATGCAGGGTTCCTGCGCGCATGAGGTCAACCAGGGTCCCGTCAATTTCGTTAAGACTGCCATGAACCCGAGCGGGGCGCGAGCCGAGGACCTGTGCGCGGAGCTGCTGCGCGCAGCCGGCCTGCGCGTGCTCGAGCGCAACTGGCGCTGCCGGCACGGCGAGATCGACCTCATAGCCGAGGAGCGCGGCACGCTGGTGTTCGCTGAGGTGCGCATGCGCGGGCCGGGCGCCTTCGGCGGCGCGGCCGAAAGCGTGACCGCGGCGAAGCGCGCGCGGCTCATCGCCGCGGCGCGGCTCTACCTGACGCGCCGGCCGGACGCGGTCTGCAGGTTCGACGTCTTCCTCGTCGATGGGCCGCCGCGCCATGTGCAGTGGATCCGCGACGCGTTTGGCGAGTAGCGCGCTGCGCGTGCGAATGACGGGTGTAGAATTCTCGCATGGGGCACGCGGAACAAGACGCGGCACTGTCGGCCCGCGTGGCAGGACACTTTGCCGAGAGCGCCAATCTCAAGCTCGCCGCCGCGCAGGCGCTCGCCGCGCCGGTCGCGCGCGCCGGCCGCGTGCTCGCGGATGCGCTGAAAAACGGCGCCAAGGTGCTCGCCTGCGGCAACGGCGGCTCGGCGGCGGACGCGCAGCACTTCGCCGCCGAGCTCATCAACCGCTTCGAGATGGAACGGCCGCCGCTCGCCGCGGTCGCGCTCACCACCGACACCTCGACGCTGACCTCGATCGCCAACGATTACGCCTACGAGCAGGTGTTCGCGAAGCAGCTGCGCGCGATCGGCCGGCGCGGCGACCTGCTGCTCGCGATCTCCACCAGCGGCAATTCGGCCAACGTGCTCGAAGCGGTACGGGCGGCGCACCAGCTCGGCGTGCGCGTCATCGCGCTGACCGGCGCGGGCGGAGGCAAGCTGGCGGCGGCGATGGCAGCCGACGACGTGCACCTCTGCGTCCCGCACCAGAGCACCGCGCGCATCCAGGAAGTTCATCTGCTGGTGCTGCATTGCCTGTGCGACGCGATCGATTTCCAGCTGTTCGGCGCAAGGGGATGAAACGCACGCTCTGGCTGGGCGCGGCTGCCGTCGCGGCGGGACTGCTCGCCGGCTGCGGGTTGGTGTTGATCGGCGCGGGCGGCGCGGCGGCCTACAGCACGCTCGAGGATCGCCGCAGCGCCGGGACGCAGATCGAGGACGAGGGGATCGAGTTGCGCTCTTCGAACCGCATCGACCAGCGCTACGGCTTCAAAGTCCATGTCAACGTGACTTCCTTCAACCGCTCGGTGCTGATCACCGGGGAAGTGCCCGACGCGGGCACGCGCGAGGAGGTCGAGAAGATCGTGGCCGCAGTGCCGAACGTCCGCGCGCTGGCGAACGAGCTGCAGATCGGCGCCGCGACCTCGCTCAGCGCGCGCACCGGCGACTCATTGATCACTTCCAACCTCAAAGCGAGATTTCTCGGCGCCAAGCGCTTCAATCCGCTGCACGTCAAGGTGGTCACCGAGGCGGGCGTGGTGTTCCTGATGGGCGTCGTCACCGACGCCGAAGCGAACGCTGCGGCCGACATCGCGCGCACCACCGACGGCGTGCGCAAGGTGGTGAAAGTGTTCGAATACTGCCAATCGGGCGAAGATCTGTGCCGGCCGCGCCCGGCGCCGCCGGTCGACAAATCCAAGCCCGCGGCGTGAAGCCGCCGTCGTTCGAAGCCAAGATCCAACCTCCAGGGGAGCTCGAGCGCTGGCTTGGCGCCCTGCCGCGCCCGCTGGTCTTCACCAACGGCGTGTTTGACATCCTGCATCGCGGCCATGTCACCTGTCTCGCCCGCGCGCGCGGCCTCGGCGCCGCGCTTCTCGTGGCGCTGAACGGCGACGCCTCGGCCCGGCGTCTGGGCAAGGAAGACGGCCGCCCGCTCAACTCGCTCGACGACCGGCTCGCGCTGGTCGCGGCGCTCGAGCCGGTCGACGCGGTCACATGGTTCGACGAGGACACGCCCGAGGCGCTGATCGCGGCCTGCCGCCCCGAGGTTCTCGCCAAGGGAGGCGACTGGCCGGTGGAGCGCATCGTCGGCGCGCGCGGCGTGCTGGCGCGCGGCGGCCGCGTGGTGTCGATCCCCTTCGAGCACGAGCGTTCGACGAGCGGGCTCTTGCAACGCATCAGAGGTAATATTCCCTCATGAGGTTGCACCAGCTGAAGGTCGAATATGACGCCGAGCAGGACCGCTTGCAGATGCTGGTCGCGACGAGCGAAGGCGTCGAGCTGCGGCTCGCCATGACGCGGCGCTTCGTCAAGCTGCTCTGGCCGCTGCTGGTCAAGCTCGCCGAGGAAGCAAGTCCCCGCATCCGCACGCAGGCGAATCCCGAGGCGCGCAAGGCGCTACTCGGACTCGAGCACGAGCATGCGGTATCCAAGGCGGATTTCTCCAAGCCCTACGATGCCGGCGAGAGCGAGCGGCCGCTCGGCGAGGCGCCGCTGCTCCTCGCGCGCATCCAGACCGGCCACGACCGCAACGGCCAGCCGGTAGTGGCGCTGCATCCGGCCCAGGGTCAGGGCGTCACGCTGTCGTTCGACTCGGTGCTGCTGCATTCGGTCTGCCGCCTGCTGCAGGCGGCGGTGAAGAAAAGCGACTGGGACATGGAACTGAAGCTTCCGGGCACCGAGCCGCAGGAAACCGGCGAGCGCGCGGCCCGCACGCTCAATTGATTTAGAATTCAAGGTTATCCCTTCAGCTTTTGAAAACCTGGGTCTGATTCCGCCGCTGCTTGCGGCGGTTGCCGAGCTCGGCTATGAGAAGCCGACTCCGGTGCAGGAGCAGGCCATCCCGCTGGTGCTGGCCGGACGCGACCTCATGGCCGGTGCGCAGACCGGCACTGGCAAGACCGCCGCCTTCGCTCTGCCGATCCTGCAGCGCTTCGCGCCGCAGGCGAGCGCTTCGGCTTCGCCCGCGCGCCACCCGGTGCGCGCGCTGGTGCTCACGCCGACGCGCGAGCTCGCGGTGCAGGTCGCCGCGAGCTTCCGCGACTACGGCAAGCACGTCCCCTTGCGTAGCACCGTGGTGTACGGCGGGGTGGACATGAATGCGCAGATCGAGCAGCTGCGCAAGGGCGTCGAGATCCTGGTCGCCACGCCCGGCCGGCTGCTCGACCACGTGCAGAACAAGACGGTCATGTTCAACCAGGTCTCGGTGCTGGTGCTCGACGAGGCCGACCGCATGCTGGACATGGGCTTCCTGCCGGACATCAAGCGCATCATCGCGCTGCTGCCCAGGGAGCGGCAGAACCTGCTGTTCTCGGCCACCTTTCCCGAAGAGATCCGCACCCTCGCGAAGACGCTGCTGCACAACCCGGCCGAGGTGCAGATCGGGGCGCGCAATGCCGCGGTCGAGCTGGTCACGCACGTGCTGCACCCGGTGGCGCGCGAGAAAAAGCGCGAGCTGCTCGCCTATCTGATCCAGACCCGCGGCCTGCGCCAGGTGCTGGTATTCACCGGCACGCGCATCGGCGCCAACCGCCTCGCCCACCAGCTGCGGCGCGACCATATCCACGCCGACGCGATCCACGGCGACAAGACCCAGGGCGAACGCGAAGCGGCGCTGCAGGATTTCAAGGCGGGCAAGACGGCGGTGCTGGTCGCGACCGACGTCGCTTCGCGCGGGCTCGACATCGAAAACCTGCCGCAGGTGATCAACTTCGACATGCCGCATTCGTCCGAGGACTACGTGCACCGCATCGGCCGCACCGGCCGGGCAGGCTTGACGGGCGAGGCGATCTCGCTGGTCGCTCCGGAGGACATGGAGGCGATCGGCGCGATCGAGCGGCTGATCAAGAAGCGCATCGAGCGCGTGCTGGTGCCGGGATTCCAACCCGGCGGCACCACCGTCGCGGCGCTGATCGGCAACGAGCCGAAGCGCCGCGAACGCCGCCCGGCTCCGGTTCAGACAGCAAAGAAAAACATCGACCCGATCTTCTCCAAGCCGTACGAGCCGCCGGCGGCACCCTCAGCACCCGCCGCGGCGGAGAAGCCCGAGCCCCAGCCGAGCGGCAAGCGCAGGCAACCGCAAGTTGCCGCGCTCTTAGGCGGCCTGAAGCGGGCCTAAACGCAGCGCGCGCCGTCGACCTCGATGCAGACGCCGCTGACGAACGCCGCGTCGTCGGAGGCGAGATAAAGGCAGGCATTCGCGACGTCGAGCGGCGTTGAAAAGCGCCCCATCGGGATGGTGGCGAGAAAGCGCTGCTTCGCCTCGTCGGTGACCGCGCCGCCGGCAAACTCCGCCGACAACGCCGTCTCCGGGCTGAACACGGGGTTGACGCAATTCACGCGAATGCGGTCGGCACCGAACTCGGCGGCCATCGACTTCGACATCACGATCACCGCCCCCTTCGAGCTGTTGTAGACCGTGAGCCCGGGCCGCGGCCGGATGCCGGCGGTGGAGGCGATGTTCACGAAGCAGCCGCCGCCGCGGCGGCGGAACACCGGCACGGCGTGCAGCGCCGAGAGATAGACGCTCTTCACGTTGACGGCATAGACCTGCTCGAACTCGGCCTCGGTGACCTCGAGATAGGGCTTGTTGCGGTGGGTCCAGCCCGCGTTGTTGACTACGATTTCGAGCGCAGCGCCCGCCTCGCGCACCAGCCTCGCCCAGTCGCCCGCCTTGGTCACGTCGCCCTGCACGAAGCGCGCGCCGATCTCTTTCGCAATGCGTTCGCCGCGCGGATCGACATCGTTCACGATGACCTGTGCACCCTCCTGCGCGAAGCGCCGCGCAATGCCCGCGCCGAAGCCCGAGCCGGCGCCGGTGACGAGCGCCACCTTGCCCTTGAGACGCATCATTTCTCCTTCGGCCGCGCCTTGAACGGGCTATGGTCGCACAGCTCGTCCACGTAGCGGGCGATGCCCGCGCCTTCGCGCTCGAGGAAGCTCTCGACGGCGCGCGCGAACCTGGGATCGGCCAGCCAGTGCGCGGAGAGCGCTTCGACCGGCAGCAGCCCGCGGAACAGTTTGTGCTCGCCCTGCGCGCCGCCCTCGAAGCTCTGCAGGCCCCGGGCGATGGCGTATTCGATCGCCTGGTAGTAGCAGCATTCGAAGTGCAGCAGCGGCACGTGCTCGACCGCGCCCCAGTAGCGGCCATACAGCGCTTTCTCATCCTTTATCAAGAGGGAAGATGCTATTGGGCGTCCCTCGCGTTCAGCCAGCACCAGCACCATGTTCTGCGGCAGCGCGGCGCCGATGCGCAGGAAGAAATCCAGGTTGAGGTAGGGGCTCGAGCGGTGTGCGGCATAGGTGCGCCGGTAGCAGCGGTTGAAGAATTCCCAGTGCTGCGGCTCGATTGCGCGGGCCTCGAGCCAGCGCAGGCTCACTCCCGCCTCGCGTACCCGGCGGCGCTCCTGGCGGATGTTCTTGCGCCGCGCGTGAGACAGGCGTGCAAGGAAGTCATCGAAATCGGCGTAGCCATCGTTGCGCCAGTGGAACTGCACCGTGCGCCGCAGCAGCAGGCCGTGCTCCTGCAGCAGGCGCGCGTCCTCGTCCGGCGCGAACAGCAGGTGCAGCGACGACACCCGCCTCGCCATGTCGAGCGCCGCGTCAATGAGCGCGTGGCGCTCGGCATTACCCGCGGCGAGCAGCCGCGGCCCGCGCACCGGCGTGAAAGGCACGGCGCACACGAGCTTCGGGTAGTACTCGACGCCGTGGCGCTCGTGCGCGTCCGCCCAGGCCCAGTCGAACACGTACTCGCCGTAGGAGTGGGTCTTGGCGAACAGCGGCATCGCGCCGGCGAGCGCGCCGCCCCGGCGCAGCAGCAGGAACTGCGGCCGCCAGCCGTTGCCCGCGGCCGCGCAGCCGCTGTCGATCAGCGCGCTGAGGAATTCATGGCGCACGAACGGCTGCGCGCCGGCGAGCGCGTTCCACTCGTCACGATCGACGCCGGCGAGCGAAGCGACTACGCGGAAACCGTCCGGGGCCACAGCGGGAATAGAATACAATGCGCTGCAACCGCCCGGAGGAAACAGGCATGAAGAAGATCGAAGCCATCGTGAAGCCGTTCAAGCTCGACGAGGTGCGCGAAGCGCTATCCGAAGTCGGCGTGACCGGCCTGACCGTGACCGAGGTGAAGGGGTTCGGCCGCCAGAAGGGCCACACCGAGCTCTATCGCGGCGCCGAGTACGTGGTCGATTTCCTGCCCAAGGTCAAGATCGAGGTGGTGGTGTCGAGCGCGCAGGTCGAGGGCGCGATCGACGCCATCGTAAGATCGGCGCGCACCGGCAAGATCGGCGACGGCAAGATCTTCGTCACCTCGGTCGAGCACGTGGTGCGCATCCGCACCGGCGAGACCAACGAAGCCGCGGTCTAGGCCCCGCTCATTCCAGCTTGCTGATCAAGCGATAGACGGCAATTAGAACTCCGAATCCGAAGTACAGCCCCACCAGCGCAACCAGCATCAGCATCGCCATCGTGAAGCTTATTATTTGGGCTGCCGACAGAAAAATAATCGTGCCAGCGAGACCGGTAAACGAAACCACGATGCCGGCGACAATTTTCAGCGTTCTATTAACCACCATGGGATTTCACCACCATATGCAGCCCAATGAGCTGCATGGTCCCCAGCACGGCGAAAACGCCAGCAACACACAAGAAGTGCTGAGCATCGCGCCAATTGGCAAAGCGTGGCACGACAAAGCGCACCGTCTCCACAATCACAACAGATGACGCTAGACCCCCTCCCAAAGTAACTAAGACAGTCTCAAGCGGAGGCCACAGCGCTGGATCGATACGCACACCTCTAAAAAGCGTCCAGACTGCCCAGGCACACCAGCATACAACGGCAACCCGAAGTGCCAGCTGCCGATTCGGCGTGAGCTGTGAAGGAAATTGAGGGGCGGACATAAACGTTCTAGCGAACGCTCCTGAGGAGCAGGAGCACTGCGCCGCTGCCGCCATGGGCGGTCGGGGCTTGGCTGAAGGCCAGCACTTCCTCCCGCAGAGGCAGCCATTTTCGCAGCATGCCCTTGAGCACCGGTTCGCGGTTGTGCGAGCCGAGGCCCTTGCCGTGCACGATCCGCACGCAGCGCAGGTGCCGCGCCGTCGAGCGGCGGAGAAACTCATTGACGCTGACGGCTGCCGCCAGCCGGTTCATGCCGTGCAGGTCGAGGTGGTCCTCGACCACCCAGTGGCCGCGGCGCAATTTGCGCAGGATATCCCGGGAATATCCATTCCTGATGAAAGAAAGTTCCTCGCCAGAATCAAGCGCGTCGTCCAGCGACACGGGACCGAGCGACTCGGCCAGCGCAGCGCGCTCGTCGAGCTGCGTCTGGCGCGGATAGGGCGCCGGGCGCGCGCGGCGCAGGACCGCGCGCCGGCTGCGGGGGAGGGGTTCCACCCCCTGCAGCGCCTGGCGAAAATCCTCGTCTTCAGGCGGCAAGGCCATCGAGGTACTTTTCGGCGTCGAGCGCCGCCATGCAGCCGCTGCCGGCGCTGGTGACCGCCTGGCGGTAAACGTGGTCCTGGACATCGCCGGCGGCGAAGACGCCGGGCACGCTGGTCGCGGTCGCCAGGCCTTCGGCTCCGCCACGCGTCAGGATGTAGCCGTCCTTCATCTCCAGCTGCCCGGCGAAGATCTGGGTATTCGGCGTGTGGCCGATCGCCACGAACAGGCCCTTGGCCGCGAGGTCCTGCTTGGCGCTTTTTTTCAACTGATTCACCCGCACCCCGGTGACGCCAGAGCCATCGCCCAGCACCTCCTCGACCACCGCATCGAGCACTAGGCCGATTGTCCCGTCCGCCACGCGCTTCATGAGCTTGTCCTGCATGATCTTCTCGGCGCGGAACTTGTCGCGCCTGTGCACCAGTTCCACGTGGCGGGCGATGTTGGCGAGGAACAGCGCCTCCTCGACCGCGGTGTTGCCGCCGCCGACCACCACCACGTCCTGGCCCTTGTAGAAAAAGCCGTCGCAGGTGGCGCAGGCCGAGACACCGCGCCCCATGAATTTCTGCTCGGAGGCAAGCCCCAGGTACTTCGCCGTGGCGCCAGTCGCGACGATCAGCGCATCGCAGGTATAGGTCGCCGCGTCACCTTCGAGGACGAAGGGGTGCTGGGCGAGCCGCACGGTGTGGATGTGATCGGAGATCACCCCGGTCTCGAAGCGCTCGGCGTGCCTGCGGAAGCGCTCCATCAGATCGGGGCCCTGCACGCCGTCGGCGTCGGCCGGCCAGTTGTCGACGTCGGTGGTGGTCATCAGCTGGCCGCCTTGCGCGATGCCGGTGATCAGCACCGGCCTGAGGTTCGCGCGCGCGGCATACACCGCCGCGGTGTAGCCGGCCGGTCCGGAACCGAGAATCAGAAGGCGTGCGTGGCGCATCGGCATTCGCATGCTGCTCGGACGGGGAATCGATCACGGATTATAATCGGCACCCAGGAGGGACGATTCTCGATATGGCGACGACAGTCTCCACGGCGGTGCTCAAGGCGGTGCCGCTGTTCGCCAGCTTCCCGGAAGACCAGTTGCGCGTGCTCGCGACGATGGTGATACGCAAGAGCGCGCCGCGCTCGAACACCATCATGGCGGGCGGCGATCCCACCGACTCGCTCTACATCGTGCTCTCCGGCCGGCTGAAGGTGATGATGAGCGACTCCGACGGCAAGGAAGTGATCCTCAGCATTCTCGGGCCGGGCGAGTTCTTCGGCGAGATGGGCCTGATCGACGAGGCGCCGCGCTCGGCGAGCGTGGTCACGATCGAACCCTGCGAGCTCCTGCAGCTCGCCAAGCGCGATTTCAACAAGTGCCTGGCGGAGAACTTCGAGATGGCGATGGCGGTGATGCGCGGCCTGGTGCGGCGCCTGCGCGAGGCCGACCGCAAGATCGGCAGCCTGGCGCTGCTCGATGTTTATGGCCGCGTGGCGCGGCTGCTGCTCGACATGGCCGAGACCGTGGATGGCGAGAAGCTGGTGACCAAGCGCCTGCCGAAGCAGGACATCGCCAAGATGATCGGCGCCTCGCGCGAGATGGTGAGCCGCGTGATGAAGGACCTGCAGATGGGCGGCTACATCGAGATGCGCGGCTCGATCATCGTGCTGCGCGACATCGTCATGCTTCCCGAGTAGCCCGCGAGGGTGGGCGCAGCCGAAAAATCCGCAAGCGCGCTGCCCGCAAAGCTCGCCAACCTGCTGCGGGAGGCCAAATGGCTGGGGCTGGTCGCGGCTGCGCTCTACCTGCTGCTGATCTTCGCCACGTTCGATCGCGCCGATCCGGGCTGGTCGCATAGCGCGACCGGCGCCGCCGCGCGCAACGCCGGCGGCGTGGTGGGCGCCTGGCTGGCGGACCTGCTGCTGTACGTGTTCGGCCTTTCGGCGTACTGGTGGGTGGCGCTGTGCGTCTACGTGGTGGCTTGGGGCTATCGCGGGCTCGATGACCGCCGGCTCGTCGACCGCCGGCCGCTCACGCTCGCGTTCGCCGGATTCGTGGTCCTGATCACCGCGAGCGCCGGGCTCGAGAGCCTGCGCTTGCACACGCTGCCGGTCGCGCTGCCGCTCGCGCCGGGCGGCGTGGTCGGCGCCGAAGCGGGCAGGCTCGCCGCGGAGGCGCTCGGCTTTACCGGCGCGACCCTGGTGCTGATCGCGCTCGCTGCGGTCGGCTTCAGCCTGTTCACCGGCCTGTCGTGGCTCCGGGTGTCCGAAGGCGTCGGCCTGGCGCTCGAGGCGGCCTACACGCTCGCCCTGCGCGCCTGGGAGCGGCGCCAGGACCGCAGGCTCGGCGAGCGGGCGCGCGAGGAGCGCAGCCTGGTGGTGCAGACGGAAAAAAAACGCGAGGAAGACCATCCGCCGCTGCGCATCGAGCCGCCGCTGGGCGAGATCAGGAAGTCCGAGCGCGTGCAGAAAGAGAAGCAGGCGCCGCTCTTCGAGGACCTGCCCGACACTCCGCTGCCGCCGCTCAAGCTGCTCGACGAGGCAAGACGCGACGCCGCGCAGGTCAGCGCCGAGACGCTGGAATTCACCTCGCGCCTGATCGAGAAGAAGCTCTCCGACTTCGGCGTCGTGGTGAAGGTGCTCGCGGCCTACCCGGGACCGGTGATCACGCGCTACGAGATCGAGCCCGCGGTCGGCGTGAAGGGCAGCCAGATCGTGAACCTGGTGAAGGACCTGGCGCGGGCGCTGTCGGTGGTGTCGATCCGCGTGGTCGAGACCATCCCGGGCAAATCGTGCATGGGGCTCGAGATCCCCAATCCGCACCGCCAGACGGTGCGGCTCTCCGAGATCCTCGGCTCCGAGGCCTACCACGCGCTGCATGCGCCGCTCGCGCTCGCGCTCGGCAAGGACATCGCCGGCAATCCGGTGGTGGTGGACCTCGCGCGCATGCCGCACCTGCTGGTCGCCGGGACTACGGGCTCGGGCAAGTCGGTGGCGCTCAACGCGATGATCCTGTCGCTGCTTTACAAGTCGGAGCTGCGCCAGGTGCGGCTCATCCTGATCGACCCGAAAATGCTCGAGCTTTCGGTGTACCAGGACATTCCGCACCTGCTCGCGCCGGTGGTCACCGACATGAAGCAGGCGGTGAACGCGCTCGGCTGGTGCGTCACCGAGATGGACCGGCGCTACAAGCTGATGAACTGGATCGCTGCCCGCAACCTGTCGGGCTTCAATCACAAGGTCACCGACCGCGAGATCGAGGACCCGTTCAGCCTCGATGCGGACCAGCCGCAGCGGATGCAGCCGATGCCCCACATCGTGATCGTCATCGACGAGCTCGCCGATCTGATGATGGTGGTCGGCAAGCGGGTCGAAGAGCTGATCGCGCGGCTCGCGCAAAAAGCCCGGGCCGCTGGAATCCACCTGATCCTCGCGACGCAGCGGCCGTCGGTCGACGTCATCACCGGGCTTATCAAGGCGAACATCCCGGCGCGCATCGCTTTCCAGGTCGCCTCCAAGGTCGACTCGCGCACCATCCTCGACGGCTCGGGCGCCGAGACGCTGCTCGGCGCCGGCGACATGCTGTACCTGCCGCCGGGGACGGGCCTGGCGCAGCGCGTGCACGGCGCCTTCGTCGCCGACCACGAGGTGCATCACGTAGTCGAGCATCTGAAGAGCCTGGCGAAGCCCGAGTACCTCGGTGAAGTGCTGGAGCCTGCGCCCGCCGAGGAGGCGGCAGCCGTCGACGGGGAGCCGGGCGGCGAGAAGGATGCGCTGTACGACCAGGCAGTCGAGATCGTGCTGCGCACGCGCCGGCCGTCGATCTCGCTGGTGCAGCGGCACCTGCGCATCGGCTACAACCGGGCGGCGCGCCTGATCGAGGACATGGAGCGCGCCGGCATGGTTTCGGCAATGCAGTCGAACGGCAACCGCGAGGTGCTCCAGGAGGCGGCGGGCGACGAGCCCGGCGCCGCCGACGTCGAGCCGGGCGGCGAGAAGGACCCGCTGTACGACCAGGCGGTCGAGATCGTGCTGCGCACGCGCCGGCCGTCGATCTCGCTGGTGCAGCGGCACCTGCG
>WNGA01009744.1_pt1 | contig 30599 bp, 22 predicted proteins | sample 5400061 | NCBI WGS metagenome assembly WNGA01 (sample SAMN13153366, study PRJNA577476) | soil metagenome | isolation source: 100 cm soil or saprolite under grassland replicate 2 | place: USA:California | collected 2016-06-15 | reverse complement strand
CGAAATACTCCAGCCGGAGAATTGTTTACATATGATGCTTCTAATATCCGGTTAAGAGAATTGGTGCTTACTTATAATATATCCCAAGCCAGGTTAGCAAGAACGCCGATCAAAAGTGCAAGCATATCTTTAACGGGCCGCAATTTGTTCTTTTTAAAGAACGATGTAGGATTCGATCCTGAACTGGTTGTGTCAACAGATAAGACTTTAATAGGAACTGAGTCATTTTGTTTGCCTTTTACGAGGACTTTTGGAATTAATTTAAATCTTAACTTCTAACCATAAAGATATATTTATATGAAAAAGTGTATAAGCGGTTTTAGTCTCCTATTATCTTTATGCCCTGTGATATTTTTATCATCCTGCACGAAAGACTTTGAGGAATTAAATACCGACAAAACCCGAATTGTGTCTTTAAAAGGGAAAGAACTTGACAAACTATTTACCACGGCAGAATATGCCGGGATCACCAATACCGATCAATGGGCAGGAGGGTATCAATTGATTCAGTCACTTGCTTCAGATGAGCAAGCCCAGTTCTTTGCATGTACCCAGCCACGCTTTCCAAGTGACCGTAATGCCATGGTGGGTCGCTGGCTTGATGGAGGATGGGGCGCCTTTCTGACAGGTGCCACCACCCTTGCTGTAATTTTACAACAAACCGGACCTGAGGCTGCTTTACCGGATCCTGTAAGAGAGGCTGTAGCAAAAATATGGAAGGTATATATTTATATGCCCATGACAGACGATTTTGGTCCCATCCCTTATTCTCAAGTGGGCAGTGGTAAAGATGAAATTCTTTATGACAGCCAGGAAGACATCTACAATGATTTCTTTACATCATTAGCAGATGCTACTTCTGTTATAAGTCAAAACCTAGATAAAGGAACAACTTTCGCGGACGGTGATGTAATATATGGTGGCAATTTAACGCAATGGCTTAAACTTGGAAACAGCTTGCGTTTAAGATGTGCGATCCGGATATCTAAAAAAGTACCTGACAAGGCGAAGACTGAAGCAGAGGCTGCAATAGCGGCACCCGGAGGCTTAGTCACTACAAACGCTGATAATGCGTTTATGAAGACTTCTCCGCCAAATTATCTTAATCCGATTGGTGTTATATCAGACTGGGGTGAGTTCAGGATGAGTGCTTCCATGGAAAGCCTTTTGAAAGGGTATGCTGATCCAAGGTTGCCAAAGTATTTTGAACCGGCTGTAAACACTGGTCAGTTTGACGGAATCCGTAATGGTTTAACTATCGAGCAAATGTCTGATCCTGCTAACAGCAATGAAAATAACTCTAACATAGTAATAAGATTCCGTAATGAATTTATGACCACAGAACCATTTGGTCTTTACTTTGCTGCAGAAACCTGGTTTAATTTAGCCGAAGCAGCATTAAACGGCTGGAATGTAGGTTCATACGGAGACGCTAAAAAATGCTACGAGAGTGGGATTGCAGCTTCAATGGGACAATGGGGTGTCACAGATTACTCTGCTTATACTGCAAGCACTAGTACCCCAATAGCATATACATCACTCAATCCTGTTTACAACACTCGGGCTGTATCCAGTATTCAGGTTGCATTTGGGGCCACAGAAGATGTGCAGAGGGAGCAAATTGGTACCCAGAAATGGCTTGCGTTATACCCTTCCTGCAGCCCTGAAGCATGGGCCGAATTCAGACGTACAGGCTTCCCTAAATTATTACCAAGAATGAACAATGAAAATCCTGATGCTTCGACTGATCCAGCTAGCGTTAAACGGTTAATATATCCTCCAAATGAGGCGATTATTAATCCTGGAGGTTATCAATCGGGCGTTCAGCTATTAGGAGGGCCTGATAAAACAAGTACAAAACTCTGGTGGAATCCATAGAATAGTGTTTTGAATATCAGAAAAGGTCACTTCAATTAATGAGGTGATCTTTTTCATATAAAGTAAAGTAAACCAAAAGTTAAATTCTCATCATTGACGCGCATTTTAGCTTACTTGCAAAATCAATAAACTTCTTGTCATTAAATGCGACCAAATTATGGTCAGGCGAAAGCATTTTAAATATAACACCCCTTTGCTTCATCAATTTTTACTGCAATTATTTTTTATTGCTTTGGTATGTATTATTACAGGCTGTAGGCAATCAAGCGATAAATTATTTACCAGGGTTTTAACCTCGACATCAAATATCAACTTTAAAAATCTTTTGGTGGAAGATGAAGAATTTAATGTGTCAAATTATCCATACTTCTATAATGGCGGAGGTGTTGCAGTTGGAGATATCAATAATGACGGGTTGTCCGATATTTTTTTTACCGGTAATATGGTTAAGAACAGGCTCTACTTAAACAAGGGAAATTTTGAATTTGAAGATATTACCGAAAAAAGTAGAGTTGCTGATAAGCAAGGATGGTGTACGGGTGTAACCATGGCAGATGTTAATGCTGATGGGTGGCTGGATATTTATGTTTGCAGAAGTGCCGATATAAATCCTTCAAAAAGAAAAAATCTTTTATTCATCAATAATCATGATAATACTTTTACTGAAGAGGCAGAAAAATATGGAATAGCAGATGAAGGCTACAGTACCCAGGCTGTATTTTTTGATTATGATAAGGATAACGATTTAGATCTTGTAGTGATCAATCATAGCCTGAAAGAATACACGGAAGGAGCACAGGAGAAGCCTGGTATTCGCAAGCAAACAAACCCAAATTTTAGTACGCACCTTTACCGTAACGACAATGGTCATTATACAGATGTTACAAACGAAGCAGGTATTACTTCTAATGTTCTTTCTTTTGGATTAGGTGTCGCAGTAAGCGATCTAAATAATGATACTTGGCCTGACTTGTATATCAGTAACGATTTTAATGAAGCTGACTATTGCTTCATTAATCAAAAAGATGGAACATTCAAAGAAATGAGTCGTGAAATGTTTCCATATACAAGTTTATTCAGTATGGGAAATGATGCTGCAGATATTAATAATGATGGATTGGAAGACCTTATTACTTTAGACATGTTGCCCCAGGGAAATTATTTGCAAAAAATGCACAATGGCGCTGAAAATTTTGACAAATTCCAAATTCTTTTTAATAACGGATTTTTCAAGCAATACAGTCGAAATATGCTTCAATTAAATCGTGGCGATGGAACTTTTGATGAAATAGGACAATATGCCGGAATAAGTAATACTGACTGGAGTTGGGCTCCACTTGCTGCAGATTTTGATAATGACGGAAAGAAAGACATTTTTATAACTAATGGTTATGTAAAGGACTACACCGACATGGATTATATAAAATACAATGTAGATATCATGCTGGAAAAAGATCCTGCAAAACAGCAGGAGATGCTGAGAAACAGAATGAATAAACTTCCAACCATTAAAATTCCAAATTATATTTTCAAAAATGAAGGTGATCTGAAGTTCTCTGATAAAACAATGGCATGGGGAATGGATGAGCCTGTTATTGCTTCAGGTGCTGCATTTGCAGATCTTGATAATGATGGAGACCTGGATATTATCGCTAACAACTGCAATGAAGTCGCCTGTATTTATAAAAATAACCTCCGCGAGATAAATAACACGAGTAAGTACCTCAATATTACACTTGCAGGCAATGGTCAGAACCTATTTGCTATAGGCTCAAAAGTAACTTTGGTTACTACTTCAGGTATACAAGTTCAAGAGATGATGCCGTCAAGAGGCTTTCAATCAAGTGTTGATTATATTCTCCATTTCGGAATTGCGCCAACTGATTCTGTTGAAAAAGTAAATGTTATTTGGCCAAATGGTCTTATTTCATCAATCAGTTCACCCGGCATTAACAAAACACTTAAAGTTAATATTAAAGATGCTTATGCTGATTCTGCACAAATTCATCAACCTGCAATCAAAACACTTTTTACGTTTACAGATTCATTACCGTTTAAGCATACAGAAAATTTTTATAACGATTTTACTCAGCAACCTTTATTGCCACAATGGTTCAGCAGGCAAGGTCCTGCAATGGCTAAAGGAGACATTAATGGCGATAAACTGGAAGATTTTTTTATCGGCGGTGCAAAAGGTCAGGCAGGAGTATTTTTTATTCAAAATAAAAACGGAACGTTTACCAAATATACTGATCCCTCTCTTACTGCTGATGCAGCATATGAAGATATAACGGCTGCAATTTTCGACGCAGACGGAGATGGCGATAACGATTTGTTTGTTGGCGGTGGCGGTTATGAACTTCAGCCAAATGACACTTTGTTGCAAAACAGGCTATATATAAATAATGGCAAAGAACAGTTTACAAAAAGTAAAAAGGCTTTACCCAAGGATGTAATCAATGACAACACAGTTAGCGTTGCGGATTTTAATGGTGATGGCTTTCCGGATTTATTTAATGGAGGTTTTTGTGTACCGGGAAAATATCCGGAATCAAGTGGATCACAGTTGTTACTGAACGACGGGAAAGGCAATTTTTCAAAACAAAATGATTCATGGCTTGAACATTTCAATAAACAAAATTTGGTTACATCATCTGCCGTAGCAGATATTGATAAAGACGGGAAACAGGATTTGATAGTTGCAGGTCACTGGATGGGTATTGAAGTATGGTTGAATAAAACAAATCATTTTCAAAAAGACACCGCATTCATGCATAATATTGATCAACACGGATTATTCAATACAATTGTGGCAAGTGATATTGATGATGATGAAGATATAGATATTATTGCAGGTAACCAGGGATTGAATAATCAGTTTATTGTTACTGACAAAGAGCCTATGGAAATGTATTACGGTGATTTCGATGATAACGGAACAGCTGAACCTGTAATTGCTTACTATATTAATCACAAACTCTGGCCTATTTACAGCAGGGATGATTTAATTCAGCAAATTCCTTCCTACAATAAGCGATTTCTCTACTTTAGCGATTACGCAAAAGCAGATATGGATGATATTTTTGGTGAAAAGCTAAGAACAGCGATTCATTATACTGCTTCACAGATGAGCAGCGTTTTACTTGAAAATACAGGAAGCAAGTTTATTGTACATCAGTTACCAGTGCAGGCACAATGGTATCCTGTGTATAGTATCAACATATTGGATGTTAATGGGGATGGCAAAAAGGACTTCATTATTGGTGGCAACCAAACATATGCGAGAATAAAATTTGGTGCATATGATTGCGGGAAGGGCGATGTATTTATCAATAAAGGTAACTGTCGTTTTGAAAGATTGTCTCCCTCCCAATCAGGAATTAAAATTACAGGAGATATGAGAAATACCCTTGTAATAGGTAAACAATTAATTTTTGGTATTAATGATCAGAAACCCTTATGCTATAGCTTTCACAAATAACTTCGCAACAGTACGTCGTTTAATTTTTTATTTTACATGAGAGCATCTTTCATTATATTAATTGTTTTCTTTTCTTTTTTATTGATTACTTGCAGAAATGAATCTGAAACACTTTTTTCTGAGTTAAGTCCTAGTAAAACCGGAATTGATTTCAGGAATTTGTTAGTAGAAGATGAGTCACTAAACATAGCGCACTATATCTACTTTTACAATGGAGCAGGGGTAGCTATTGGCGATATTAATAATGATGGATTACAGGATGTTTTTTTTACAGGCAACATGGTAAAAAACAGGCTTTTTCTGAACAAGGGAGGATTCAAGTTTGAAAATATAACAGAACAAAGTCATGTTGCCGAAAAACAAGGTTGGTGTACGGGCACCACTATGGTTGATATTAATCAGGACGGTTTTTTGGATATTTATATTTGCCGTAGTGCCGATGATGACCCTGAAAAAAGAAAGAACCTGCTTTTTGTCAATAATGGTGATTTGACATTTAGGGAAGAGGCGGAAAAATATGGACTCGCAGATAACGGATATTCCACCCAAGCTTCATTTTTTGATTACGATAAAGATGGTGATCTCGATTGCTTTGTCTTAAATCACTCTATATCCAAATATTCGACAGGAGTTGCAGAAAATCCTGAATTGCGAAATACAAAAAATCCGGACTATGCAAGTCGTCTTTACAGAAACGATAACGGGCACTTTAATGATGTTAGTGATCAGGCTGGTATTATTTCTAATGTACTGAGCTTTGGACTAGGCGTTGCCTTATCTGATTTTAATAATGATGGGTGGACAGACATTTATATTTCAAATGATTTTAAGGAATCGGATTATTTATATTTAAATAATAAGAATGGCACTTTTTCCGAATCTTTTGCTAATTGCATGGATTTGTGTTCTCTTAATTCGATGGGTAGTGATGCAGCAGATTATAATAATGATGGTTTAACGGATCTTATAACGCTTGATATGTTATCGGAGGATAATTATTTACAGAAAACTCATGCAGGGTCTAATAATTTTGATAAAACCAACTTTCTGATAAGTAAAGGTTTTCAACCGCAATACATGAGAAACATGCTTCAAAAAAATAATGGAAATAGTACATTTTCCGAAGTTGGTCAACTGGTGGGGATATCCAACACAGATTGGAGTTGGGCGGCTTTGTTTTGTGATTTTGACGGAGATACCTACAAGGATTTATTTATCAGTAATGGTTTTGTAAAAGACTTTTCTGATCTTGACTTTATAAATTTTTCAACCGACAAATTGATAAAAGCAAACAAAGGTGAACGAATTGGGTCTTTCAAAGATATTGTTGCAAATGCATCTGTTTATGAAAACAATTCTATAAAAATTACAAAAAATAATTTTATACGGGTAAAGTTAGAAGGCACAACGCAAAATAGAAATGGTATCGGCACCAAAATAAAAATTTTCTGCAATGGCACGATATATTATCAGGAGCAATTTCCTGCGAGAGGCTATCAATCCTCTGTAGACCCTGTGCTTAATTTTGGTCTCGGTAAAAACAATGTGATTGATTCGGTGATTGTAATATGGCCAAATGATAACTTTCAAAAACTTACTAATGTAAAACCCAATCAAACACTCGCTGTTAAACTCTCAGACGCAAAAGAGAAATGGGTGTATGATACAACTGCAAATACAAAACGATCTCTTTTTACGCAAACAACCTTACCCAATGTTCAACACCATGAAAATGTTTTCAATGACTTTACAGTACAAACTTTATTGCCAAATTATTATTCTCGACAGGGCCCGTGTATTGAAGTTGCAGATGTAAACAAAGATGGCCTCGAAGATTTTTTTATGAGTGGTGCAAAGGATCAGCCATCACAAATATTTATTCAAAACAGCAACGGTACATTCAATAAGAAAACAGAGCCGGCATTGATAAAAGATGCTGTAAGTGAAGATGTAGCCGCAATATTTTTTGACGCCGATAATGATGGCGATCAGGATTTGTATGTTGCAAGCGGTGGGTACGAATTTAATGAGAATGATGCGGCTTTGCAGGACAGACTTTATTTGAATGATGGCAAAGGAAATTTCACCAAAAAAGAAAATGCTTTGCCACAAATGTTAGCCAGCAAAGGTTGTGTGAAAGCAGCAGATATAGATGGAGATGGTGATATGGATTTGTTAATCAAAAAGGAAAACTTACTGATGCTTCATCAGCATATATTCATTTTGCAAGTACAGGCTGGTGGAACAAATTATATGCAACAGATATGGACGGTGACGGAGATACTGACCTTATCATTGGCAATTGTGGCTTAAACACGCAATTCCATGTAAATGAAAAAGAACCAATGACTATTTATTATAAAGACTTTGATAATAATGGTTCTATTGATCCTGTTCTTTGTTATTATATAAATGGTGTTTCTTATCCTGCTGCTTCACGTGATGATATCACGGAACAACTTCCGGGCTTGAAGAAAAAATTTCTTGAGTATAAAGATTATGCGAATGCCACCATCAATGATATGTTTACTGCCGATCAGTTAAAAGATGCAGGCATATTAAAAGCTGAAACAATGCAAACTGTTTATCTTGAAAACAAGAGCGGCAAAGGTTTTGCACTGCATACCTTACCATTGGAAGCGCAGTATGCACCGGTTTATGGAATTGTTGCAGCGGATATAAATCATGATGGCAAAAAAGATATTTTGCTTGCCGGCAACAATGGATGGACAAGAATAAAATTTGGCCGCTACAGTGCTAACCATGGTGTATTGCTTTTGGGTGATGGCAAAGGTGGTTTTAGTTATGTTCCCCAAAGTGAAAGTGGTTTAAACATTCGTGGCGACGTAAAAAGTCTTCAACTGATTAAAACAGGAAAATCACAAAATATTATAGCGGGTATTAATGATGGCAATGCATTAATGCTGAAGATAAATTAACCATCAAACAGAAATTTTATTATGGATCAAAACTAAAAGAAGTTTGATCGTTCGAGTGTTAGAATGTTTGATCGTTCAAGTAGATAAGTTGTTATTATTATGTCTGACTTTCAAACAATCGGACTTTGAAACATTCAAATTCGGTCAAATTGTTCATAAAAAATATCATGAAGAAACTATTGACAACAACGATTGCAATGTTTACCATCATAAACATTCATGCCCAAAAAACTTTTACAATTACAAAAGAAAAATTGAAAGACAAGATTATGGGTGGATGGGCTGGTCAAACGATTGGTGTTACGTTTGGCGGCCCCTATGAGTTTAGATTCCAGGGAACATTTATCGGCGATTACCAGCCTTTAAAATGGTATAATGGTTATTTGAAAAATACTATGCTGAACAATCCCGGTTTATATGATGACCTGTATATGGATTTAACTTTTGTGAATGTATTTGAGCATTATGGTTTGGATGCTCCTGTTGATTCTTTTGCAAATGCATTTGCACATGCAGGTTATATGTTGTGGCATGCAAACCAGGCTGCGCGATATAATCTCTTGCATGGTATAAAAGCACCAATGAGTGGTGATTGGAAAAATAATCCGCATGCTGATTGTATAGATTACCAGATTGAAAGTGATTTTGCAGGCCTGATGAGTCCGGGTATGCCCAATACTGCATCTGCAATCAGTGATAAGATAGGACATATCATGAACTATGGTGACGGTTGGTATGGCGGTGTGTTTGTCGGTGCAATGTATACGCTGGCATTTACTTCAAGTGATATCAAATATATTGTAAATGAAGCATTGAAAACAGTGCCGCAACAAACTGAATTTTATCAATGCATTCATGACGTGATTGATTGGCATAAAAAATATCCGGCAGACTGGAAGCAAACATGGCTTGAAGTCCAAAAGAAATGGGCAAATGATATTGGTTGCCCCGATGGTGTGTTTTCTCCATTTAATATTGATGCAAAAGTAAATGCTGCTTATGTGGTGATTGGTTTATTATATGGGGAAAATGATTTTACAAAAACGCTTGAGATAACTACACGTTGCGGTCAGGATGCAGATTGCAATCCCTCTACTGTGGGTGGTATATTGGGAACTATTTATGGTTATGATAAAATTCCTGCTTACTGGAAGATGGGATTAAAAGAAGCGGAGAGCATAGACTTTAAATATACTACCATGAGCCTTGATGATGTTTATGCAATTGGCTTTAAACATGCATTGCAAAACATAGAAAGAAACGGAGGGAAAATAAATGGTGATAATATCAGCATACAAGTGCAGCAACCTGCTGCCGTAAAATTTGAAAAAAGTTTTACCGGTCTTTATCCTGTTGCAAAGATTCCTGTAAAATGGTCTGATAACAAGGACGAAATTAGTTTTGATTTTGAAGGAACAGGTTTTGTAATAAAAGGTGAGACAGCAGAGTGGGGGAGTGCCTCTACTTTTGTTTTCAATACACAATTGTATGTAGATGATAAATTGGTAGAATCGGCTGAATTGCCCGCCAGCTATACAACACGCCGTTATGAAATATGTTGGAAATATGATTTGACGAAAAGAAAACATACAATGAAACTGAAGATACTCAATCCTTCTAAGGAACATTCATTCAACGCAGACGAAGCAATTATTTACTCTGATAAATTATTAAACGGACTGATGGTGAATGAGGAAGCGGCAGCAAAGAAATGATGATTAGTAACTTCGGTTTAAATAGATGCTTCCTGCGTCAGCATGACAAGCTCTGGAATGAATTAAAAGCTAAAGAATAAAATTTCAGCCCAATCAATACCTGTAGCTTGACATTCCGATTTATTCTCCTGCCTATCATTCCGATTTATTCTTCTGCTTGCCATTCCGATTTATTTTTTTGCCTGTCGTTCCGAGGCATGAGGAATCTATTCATCAAATTTCCTGAAATAAAATAGTTGTAATTACTTATCGAACTCACGTTTACTATATTCGTGCATAAAATAATTTCCAACCTAAAATTAACTGCCATATGTTCATCATTGAAAATTACGGTCTTGCCGTTTGGTTTTGCATCATCACTATGTTGTGCTGGGGCTCATGGGCCAATACACAAAAGCTTGCAGAAAAAACATGGCGTTTTGAATTATTTTACTGGGATTATGTGATAGGCATTTTATTGCTCTCTCTTATTTCTGCATTTACGCTCGGAAGTATTGGCGACAAGGGACGAAGTTTTATAGATGATTTGCAGCAGGCAAGTGCCTCAAACATTGGCAGCGCTTTATTGGGTGGTGTTATTTTTAATGCGGCCAACATTTTGTTTTCTGCAGCTATTGCTATTGCGGGCATGGCTGTAGCATTTCCTCTTGCCATAGGGTTGGCGCTGGTACTTGGAGTTATTGTTAATTATACCGCTTCACAAAAAGGAGATCCTGTTTATTTATTTCTTGGTGTGGCATTGGTTACAATTGCTATTATTATTAATGCCATTGCTTACAGACGTACAAAGGCGGCCATGCAAAAAGTTTCTGCCAAGGGAATCGTTATATCGTTGATTGCAGGTTTATTAATGTCTTTTTTCTATCGCTTTATTGCCGCATCAATGGACCTTGAAAATTTTGAAAATCCTGCTGCAGGAAAGATGACTCCTTATACTGCTGTATTCATTTTTTCTGTGGGTGTTTTTATCAGCAATTTTATTTTTAATACCATACTCATGAAGAGGCCTATTGAAGGCAGCCCGGTATCTTATGTACAATATTTCAAAGGCAAATTTTCAACACATATGGTTGGCGTGTTGGGTGGTTTAATATGGGGCATTGGTAATTCATTTAATCTTATTGCTGCAGGCAAAGCAGGTGCCGCCATATCTTATGGATTGGGACAAGGCGCCACGCTGATAGCTGCGATGTGGGGAGTATTTATCTGGAAAGAATTTAAGCTGGCCCCAAAAGGAACTGATGGTTATATCACAGCCATGTTTCTATTTTTTATTGCAGGGCTGGCGATGTTGATATATGCGGGGACTTAATGAAGAAAAGTTATTTATGAGATTTATTATGGAACGAGCATTTGTTTTTTATGGCATCACCTCTTGTGTCACTCACTTTTGCGTTCCGATCTTTGAATGAACACTTCAACCCCGAATTTATTTCAGGTCTCTTGGTATATTTAATAAATAGCATTTAACGTGGTATATACTTTACCAAACAATGCATAATATTATGAAACAGGTAAATTGGTTTGATAGAAAATTTGATTTTTCAGTTACTCAAAATATAATGCCCTCTGTTATTGAAAGACTGGAAGGTTCCCCGATAAGAGTAAGAGAAAAAATGAGGCGCATTGATCCTTCTCTTTATACAGTGAAGCCGGAGGGCAAATGGTCCATTTTAGAGCATATTGGGCATCTTGCAGATTTAGAACCATTATGGCAGGGACGTCTTGATGATATACTAAATGAACAAAAAGAATTAAGACCAACTGACCTTGATAATAAAAAAACAACAGAGGCTAATCACAATAGTAAATCGGTAATAGAATTATTAGACGGCTTTGAAGCGTTGAGAGAAATTACATTAGCCAAATTAAGAGATTTAAAAGAGGAAGATGTTTTTAAATCTGCTCTTCACCCCAGGTTAAAAATTTCCATGCACACTATTGATTTATTTATATTCGTTGCTGAACACGATGACCATCATCTTGCTAAGATAACTGAGATGGCCGGTTTTGGATAAGCCGCTATGCCTAAGTATTCCAACACGTTTGCATTATTAAACATGAATAACCCCTTCTTTCTTCTCTCCAAACATTTCATTTTTTATTTGCTGCACTTCATTTAATTCTTTACATGCCTCATCTTCATTTACTTTTTATACCACTGGTTCCATTGCAATTTTACAGTGTCAAATAAATTTTAAGTACAAAAATTACAATCATGGAACACAGGAAAAGAAGCAGGATGCAGCATAAGGTTGAACTATCAACTTTATTGCGAATTGCAATAGCCAGTAAGAAGAGTATACAGTTTCGCACGGATAAGCATCAGAATGTTACAAAAGCACTGGCATTTGAGGCGATGGAATCAGTGAAAAAATATGATCACTGTACAGTTTCTGAGGAGCAATACAAAAGTATTTTTTCGGTTTTATGAAATGAACTTATTCCTGACACAGAACGAAATAACTTTTAGAACTTCGAAAATAAAAATTATGGAAGCGCGTCATCAAATAGAAATAACAATGTACTCCACGCAGTATGGTCACAAAAAAAGTACACAACAAACAGTAAAGTGGTTAGAAACCATAATGCCGGTAATCATGAAAACACAAAAAATGGTTGCACATGAAATCTTTCTCAAAGGAAGCAGCCAGATGATAAAATTTTGCCTGAGTTAATTCATAAAAGATAGTTATAAATCATTCAACTCAAGTGCATGAGTATACAGTAAAACTTTTGCAGCTTAGCACACTTCTCCGAACCGGGACAAGTAACCATAATTTGTGAATAAGAAATTTGATAACCTTCATACGCTGTCAGTAATTGACTTATCCAAAAAAAGTGAAGAACCTTTAGCAGCACTGTATTTATTTCAGTAATAATGTATTTCAAAGGTTTCAGTGAAACGAAATTTGGGTTGACAATAAAATATTATTCTCATTCTCAATACCCTTTTTTATGGAACCATCTCTTATTTTTCCATAGCATCTTCGTTGGGTCGCAAAATTCTGCGGCATTTATTTTGTACTATTATTTGAGTAATGTTTATTCAATAAAGTTCAGAACGATAAAGTGATTTTTTCTTAGATAATTTATTTTCAATGGCTCAAACAATTCCACCTCAGGTGGATTTGCGACGCAACAGATGATGCCATATATACTACAGCAGGTATAAAAAATGTTATTCAGTTTCAATCACTACTTTGAAAGCTTGACATAAATTTCTTATCAACTTTCGTAGGACAAAGAAATAAAAAGAGCCTTTATATACTTCTCGGATTCTTCCATCTTTTTTCCAGTCTTTCAATAGTGCCTTTTATTCTTTCGTTTCTTGTCTCCTCTCTTTTAGCTGTAACTATCCATTCTACATATTCTTTTTTATTGGTGAAGGAAAGTGTTTGAAAAAAATCTTCTGCTTTTTTATTTTTCTTTAAAACTTTCGTAAAATCATCTGGAAGATTCACGATCTTTTTCTCAGGGTTGATATAATCAAAAATGGGCCGCTCTTTTGGTTTTGCTTCTTTCTTTTTATCAGCTTCTGATTTTAACCTGAATGCAAATGCAGACCATCTATCATCAAAAGAGATAAGGCCGAGCCACTGCAGTTCATTATGTTTTAAAAGCTCATCCCATCCTTTATCACGGGTAAGATCTGTCTGAGTTTTTGAAGTTCCTTTTGGATAATAGATCCAACAAACAACTCCGTCTTTTATCAACTTCAAAACGTTATCCAATTCCTTTTCCATTTGGGCTTTGTTGGTAACAAACCAATGCACCTGGTTATAATTTTTTGCAGAAGCCGAAATTTTTACACCTGCGGGCAGCGGAGAAAGTGTTTTCTGAAAATCAGGAGGTGCATTAGGTGTAAGCAATGTAAATCCTTCTTTGATCTTTAGTTTTTGTAACAGAGTAGTTGGCATGAGAAAATATTTTTCAAAAGTAAAAGCTTAGTGTTAGAAGGATTTATTGAAAATGCTTTATGAGGGTTTTTGAGCTTGCATTCAACTTTGCCCTATTTCTGCTGCTGATAGAATACTTTTTACAATTTTAAGTTCCATTTAATAAATAAGTTTTTATGCGAACCGCTTTTTTTTGATTATGTTCAAAACAATTATTATTTTGAGCCCGCAATTTCAACCTTAAAACTATTTTCCGTAAACCCGAACAACCCTTAATTATGAACATTCTATTTACATGGAGGTACAGGAAGGAATACCTGTATGTTGACTGCACCCTCGTTAAAAACGGTTTCAATAATTATGATACTTGTATCATCATCAGGGAGAACCAGCATGGTAGCTCGTTATTTCAATTTAAGATTTTGAATATCCTTGGCGAACAAGAATACAAGATCTTTCAAGGCTCCCCCGGCATTGCCTTATTGAAAGATATCAGAGAAGTTATTTTAGAGCAATTTGATATTATCAGGCCATGTCATCTCAATTAAATTTTATTACCGTTTTTTTAAATCACTATTATGGTTAATTCGCCCAATAAAAACTATGCTTACGAATTCTTTAAGAAAGAATTTGAGCCATTTAAACTTAGGTTTGAGTATAACGGTAATCCCTACGAAATAACAGTTATACCACAAGGTCAATCTGAAAAAGAAGATATCCCCCTAAATTTCAATCTTATTATTAACCGCAATAATATCGCAGATATAAGCTGTACGTTGGATAAATGGGAAAGTCATTCTATAAAAGACCAGAATTTGATAAACCGGATTGGCTTTTATATTTATAAAAGGTATAAGGGATTGATAGAGTAAGAAAGAGATTATGATATTCCGAAGGAATCCCATTTCTCCTGATTCAATTGGTGTTGCATGTAGCGTCTCTCTTAATTGTTGTAATTTAAGCAGGCATGTTTTCAGGAGTTATTGCCATCATTGGATACCATTCATAAACATTCAATCCACTGGCAGGATCGCCTTTCATTAATTGATTGAGTTGTTCTTCATTGTTCACTGCAATGCTGCTGCATAATGTTTCTTTCTTCGGGTGTCATGTCCTGCGCAAATGTTGGCCGCGGTGGTATAAGCTTTAAAGCATAATATTTTTTAGCCATAATAATTAAGGTTATTGTCAAGAATAAAGTTCAATAAATTGATTCAGTATGTGTCAGGTCAGATAACTACCTTACATCTATTAAAATTTTGCCAGTCACTTTAATAAAATGCGTTGCAAAATTATTTTTTCAACAATTTGTTGTTTACAATTTTCACCAGCACTTCTTCCTTTTGGTATTTGCTAATAGGCACTTCATATTTCGCTACATGCAATATATTACCTTCAATAGCATTAATGTGATTAATGTTAACAAGATAAGATTTATGCGGCTGTATAAATTGTTTATTCGATAATTTTTCCTGCAGGGCTTTCAACGTAGAATGGGTAATAATTTTTTTAGTATTGGTATAAATGGCAACATAATTTTCCATTGCTTCCACAAACAATATTTCATCAAATTGAATTTTCTCCAGCTTATTATCTGTCTTTACAAAAAAATAAGGTTGCTCATCATTTTGCTTAGACTCAAAATAATCATAGGCTTTGTTTGCTGCTTTTAAAAACCTGTCAGGTGATATGGGTTTTAATAAATAATCAAGCACATCAAGCTCATATCCCTGTACGGCATAACGTTCATAAGCAGTTGTAAAAATTACTTTAGGCGGGTTGGCAAGATTCTTTAGAAACTCAATACCTGTTACATAAGGCATTTCAATATCAAGGAACAACAAATCAACAGGCTGTTGTTTTAAAGCCGTATTTAATTGGATGGCATCTTCACACACAGCAACTAATTCAAGAAAACCAATCTTTTCAACATAACTCTGTAAACCTTTGCGGGCAACAGGCTCATCATCGGTAATAATACAACTTATAGATAGCTTATTCATGAATGAATGTTCAGTTTAAGTTCTGCGACAAAACTATTGTTACGCTTTCTTATAGTTAATAAATGTTTGCCAGGATATAATAATTCAAGCCTCCTCTTTAAATTTTCCAATCCGATACCACCAGTTTTTTCAAAACTAATTTCTGCGGGAATAGAATTTTCAACGATAAATATTAAGTCATCATTTTGTTTATTCAGATTGATATTTATTTTGTATTCTCCACCAACATATTTAAAAGCATTTTCAATCAATGGTAAAAATAATAACGGATAAACTTCTTCACCATTCAGGTTCGTGTCAATTGCCATATTTAATTGCAGTTTATCTGAAGTTCTTACTTTCTGGAGTTCAATAAAATTCTGCAGATATTGAATCTCATGGATCACAGGCACAGTTTGTTGCTGATCATATAATTGATAACGTAATAATTCAGAAAATTTTTCAACAGTTTTCTTTGCATTCTCCACACTTTCATCCATTTGAAAATAAATAGTGTTCAAGGCATTGAATAAAAAGTGCGGATGATATTGGGCTTTCAGAAATTTTAATTCGGTTTGCAAATGGTCATTCGTGATTTTTTCTAATTGAAGTTTACTATTTACATAAGCTTGTAATAATTTATTGCTTCTTACCACTCCATAATAAATAAAACAAAATAAAAGTGGAATAATATTGATAGTTGCTACATCTCCCCACGATAAACCATCATCTGTTAAGGCAGCCATTGGTGTAAATACTGCATTCACGCAAAGCTCAATAACTACAAATACCCAAAGCAATTCATTCAGCACGATTTTATACGAGAGTGCTTTTTGAAGTTCTTTATCGAATCTTTTAAATAACCGCTGTAATACATAATTAATAATGTAGCCCATCAATATACTGGCGCTGATTTCAATTACATTAACTGTCCAGTCACGCTTCCAAAATTTAAATCCTGAAACGGTGTCATTGATTATGCGAATAATAATGTAAACCAATAAACCGAACAATGCGGGAAAAATATATTTCCAGAAAAATTTCATAGTGATTCAAATTACAAATTTACGAAGCCAATACTGTTTCCCGTTCCTGCTTCGCCAAAGATGGTTCAATTACGACTGTTTTTTTATCTTTTTTCTTTGGCTTCATTCCGAATAAAAATCTTGTAACAACAAAGGGCTGAATAAAGAGATGATAAATGCTCATCGTTACAAGAAAAGATACAATTACGGTAAACAAATACTTCATTATTATAGTGTCAGTTGTTTGCACAACATAATAAACAACAATTATAATTACTGTTTGATGCAAAATATAAAAAGGATACACAGCCTGATTTATATAATCGAGCACCTTGTGTTTTTTATTCAGATAACGTTTGCCATAACCAATCGCTGCAAATACCCATGCCCATGCTGTTAACGGGTATAGTGAACGATAGAGATACATTCTCAAATCATGCTGCCAGTCGGCAAATAAATTATAAGGCTCCAGTTGATTCCATCTTAAATAATTAATAATAAAAATACTTAATACGGCAATGGTTAAAGATATCCTCCTGTTTTTTTCAAGGCTGTCCATTAATGCAGGAAAGTTAATGCACGCAAAACCTGCAAGCAAAAAGAATAGCCAGTAAAAAAAGTAACAGCCATCGTGTATCAGGTCATTTGTTTCAGGAAAGCGTAATGAAAGACTTGTATATAAAATTATACCAGGAAGCATTAACAAATAAACTCGTTTGCCGATAGCAAGGTTGTTTATCCAATTTAATTTTCTTTTCCCGTTTTCACTCATGCTCCATTTAAATATTCCTGCAAAGAAGGATAGAAGTTTGCGAAGTTACCTTTAAATCCCTGCGTTAATCTTTCCATATAAATCTGTGGTGGTATTATCATAAGCATACCAAATAATAATGGCACAAATAATCTTCTGAAACGCAGCCCGATAAATGAGCCGCTGCTTCTTTTCTTCATCATGAAATAAGTAACAGTGCCTGAAATAAAAAATAATAAAGGCATGCGAAACTGGTGAAGAAAGAAATTGAATTCCATAAGCAGGTAACTTGTTTCTTTGTTCTTGATATGCCATTCCCATTCGGCTACATAAGCCATTGCAGAATGAAAAAATAAAACAGCAAAGATTGCCATAATGCGTAGCCAGTCGAGATAAGCTTGTCGTGATGTGGTTTGCATAAGTTTAATTTTTTCACAAACCTAATTTCATAAAAAGCTGTCGTAAAAATTGTTTGACGTATAGATAGTTTAAAGCGGTGAATAGAATTTTTTTGAGGAAAGTCATAAGCTCTTATTCCAGGAGCTACGAGTATTCTACGCAGTGGAAGGTGTTGTTGCATGCAAATTATTATTAATGAATTCGATTGGTGACACACCAACCGGAAGTAAGAGCAGTTTTGGAGTAATCAAAATAAGTCTGAACCAATAGTAGAGAAGGAAAAATGTGTAACATTATTTCTTAAGATAGTATTTTATAGCCCCAGCGAAAGGAAAAAGCTAGAGGTTATAAAGTTTCATTTTACTCCTAACGAACAAGTGAGCAATTTGCGTGACCAAGCAGCAAATTGGAGACAACGAAGTTCAATAGTAGCACTTCAGTTAAGTACAAAAAAATAAAATAAAAAATTCTTACATGCCAAACGGATAAGTGTCCGGCATTTCATGCCCATGTGGTTCTATGTGCAACGGATGCAAAGCTTTTGTTTCATCAAGATAAATAAAAGCATCATATCGTTTAAACAAAACAGAGGGCACATAATTTCCGTAGCGCTCATGTTGGGGACGATACACAACACCAATAGCCCTGTGACCAATACGATTGGAAAAAAGTGGATCACCAAGATCGTTCATGAACAGCAATTTATTTTCACTTCCCGCATTGTGCAATAAATATTCCCAACTTTCTTCACGGCCTTCGGGTACATTCATATTTTGCATTGGCGCACCCCAACTGGTTCCTGCAATTACACTGCCTTTGTTTGAGCCAAAACCAATAAGCGCAACTTCTCCATTGTATTTATCACGCACCAGTTCACCAATATTATACATGCCTGCATCATTCATATCTGTAGCACTTGCATCACCAATATGCGTGTTATGCGCCCATACAATTGCTTTGGAATCAGGGCCATGAAATTCCAATAAACGCTCTAATGTTTCCATCATGTGCGTATCTCTCACATTCCATGATTCATCATTGCCTTTTACCATGGCACGATAATATTTTTCGGCATTCACTGCAATCAATGCATTTTGCTCTGTGCTGAAAACATTTTCTTTTCCTGAATCATAGAGTGGGATTTTTCTTTGTATTTCCTTGAGCAGATCGATTACTTCATCTTCACATATTTCAGGTACAAGACGGCTTGCAAGTGCATAAGAACTTCCGTCATCTTCTTTATAAGGTTCAAAACAACGAAAAGCTGTCTGTGCTTTTTCCAGTGCTGCAGGATCAACTCTTGAAAGATAATCCATAATGGCATTCAGTGATTCCCAGAGGCTGTACACATCAAGACCATAAAAGCCTGCCTTGTTGTATGTTTTCCTGTCATTGTATTTTTTTAACCATTCAGTTAAAGCTACTATTTCCCAATTGGCCCACATCCATGTTGGCCAGCGGTTGAATCTTTTTAAAATATCAAAAGCATTATCAACTTTCGATTGAAGAGATTTAATATAGAGGTTGATCTGGTAACAATCCGGCCAGTCACCTTCCACTGCAATAAAATTGAAATTCATTTTTTCAATGAGTTGGCGGCTTATATAACTGCGCCACGTATAATATTCATGTGTACCGTGCGAAGCTTCACCAAGCATCACAATACGTGCATCGCCGATTCTTTCAATCAAAGGATCAAGATCATTTTTACTGTTTAAAATGATGGCTTTGCGGCGAATAATTTCTACTGCTTCTTTTGTATCAAAAGTAACTTTGGCAAATGAGGAGCGCATACAATTCTTTTTCTTATTCCGCCACAAAAACTGCGCTAAAAAATGGGTTATTGTGGTTAGTCACGGCAACAGGTTTGGTTGAGTAAAGCGTCCTGATTTATTCCAACGACCATAGATACCGGTCTAAACGGGCAGCCGGGACCTTAAACCAAAACCAATTAAGAAGCAATCCGTGTAGTGGAGAAAAGCTCTACATAACGTGCAATCGTATTGCGAAATGCATTGGGTTCAAAAGGTTTTAAAACAATATCGTTAGCGCCGCATGCCATAATTTTTTTATTTTCCTCTGAAAGCATACTCGCCGTAAGTGCAATTACAGGAACCTTAACACCTTTTTGTCTCAGTCTCATTGTGGTTTCATACCCATCTAAAATGGGCATGTGCAAATCCATTAATATTAGTTGATGCTTGTCATGGTTAAATATTTCCAATGCTTCAAGACCGTTAATAGCTACATCAATTTCTGCTCCCCAGCTTTCAAGAAATTTTGTGGCAACCAATATATTAAACTCACTATCCTCCACCAATAAAATATTAATGCCCTGCAAGGGTTGATCTCTGTTTTCAACAAAAACTTTTGATTCAGCTTTTGGTTCATTTTTTTCTTTTAAAACAGGATTACAAACAGGAAGAGTTTGTGTGAAAGAAAAAACAGATCCTTCACCCGGAGTGCTTTGCAATCGTAATTTGCTGCCTTGCTTTTCAAGGATACTTTTACAAATAGATAATCCTAATCCTGTGCCGCCAAAACTTCTCGATGTGGAAGAATCAGCCTGTGTAAATTGCTCGAATATCATTTTTTGTTTTTCCGGGGCGATGCCGATACCGGTATCTTTTACAGTTAGGGTTAATGTAATATTATCAGCGGTTCTGTTGTCCACATTAATACTTAATTCAACAAATCCTTTGTTCGTAAATTTAATTGCATTATGAATGAGATTAGTAAGCACCTGGCTTGTTCTTGTAGGATCCGCAATTACGGTAACATCAAGGCTTTTATCCGCTTTAAAGCGGAGTTCAATTCCTTTTTCATTTGCAAATGTTTTGTACCCGCCGATAATATTTTTCCCTATCCAATGAAGATCAGTTTCTATCAGTTCAAAATTTATTTTACCGGCTTCTATCTTGTTAAAATCCAGAATATCGTTTACAACTGTAAGCAAATTTTTTGCTGAGAAAAGCATTACCTCCAGTTCTTCCTTTTGATCTTTTCTCGGCTCTTTTTTTAGCAGCAGGTGCGCCATGCCAATCACCGAATTTAATGGTGTTCTTATTTCATGCGACATGATTGAAAGAAATTCTGATTTAGCTCTTAATCCACTTTCTGCCAGCAGCTTGGCCTGTTTTAAACTATGCGCGAACCTGAAGGATAAAATGAGTGACTGAAGAAAAAAGAATAGTAAGTAACCTGTAAAAACAAAAGGACCAAAAGAACCAACGATACCAAAATAATGCAGATTAATTATTACAAAAACGCCCATCATTACTATCGAGCCTAGCAAAGAATTCACAGCTCCTGTTCTTTTGTTTTTAGCGGCTTTAATAAAAACATACAATGCATAAGCAATGTAAAAGAATGCTAAAACAAGAAAAGGATTGATAAGTGTTGTAAATACAAATGGTGAAAAACAAATAGTAATAAAAACAAAAAGGAGGCATACACCATTCATTACCTGTATGATTCTTTTATGTATATCCTGTGGATAAAGGTGACGAATGTATAACGCAAAGAAAATAATTGAAGCAAATAGCGACAGGTATTCCAGGTGTATCGTTATCCACCAGGGAATAGCCGGAAAAAATGTATGAAAAGAATAAGGCTCAGCGCCAATAATGCGGTAACTATAAACCATGCAAAACAATGCGAAATATAAGATGGCTTTATCATGCTGACCAAATAAATATAAACCAAAGAAGAATAAACCTCCCATGAATAAACAACCTGTTAATAAAAAATCAGAAGCAACTGTTTTATTCTGTTCTAAAAAAAGTTGTTGCCTGTCGCCTATAAATATTTTTTTACCAGGGCCGCCTCTGGCATGAGAAAAGTTAGCAATTTGAAGAATCAATTTAAGTGTGTCAGTATTATCAGGTAATTGCAGCGTCATATCCGTCCAGTGTGGCACGGCGGTTTCAGCAGATGTGCCAGGGATACCATTTTCTGCAAATATTTTACCGTTAATGAATAAACGGTATGATGTATAAATATCCGGAAGTTTTAAAGCAAGTTGTTTTCTGTTCTGAGGAAGTAAAATTGTTAGTGTATAAGTCGCATAACCTTTGGAAGAAAGTTGCCTGCCATTCAGTGAAGTTTCATTCCATAATTTAGGAAATTCAATATAAGCCGGAGCAATGTTATTTTCGGAACCAGGTGTAAGTAAATTATTCAGATAAAAGGTCCATTCGCCATGTAGAGCAAAAGAATTTTTTTCAAGATTTACTTCTCTTAAATCCAAAATTCCTTTTTGGGCAAGAGGTGCAACAGCGTTGTTAAAGGCAATACTGGCTACCGGTAAAGCAAGTAAAAAAAGCAGGAGAATAAGGAGATTTCGCTTTTTCAAAAGTTATAGGATTTTAAAGCCCCAAATTACTGTAATTTGTTGAAATCAAATTTCACATTAAACTCTTTTAAAGCTCTTTATACATTTATTAATTGTGTTGTTAAAAAAAATGAATGTTGACGGGAAACCGGGTAGAATCACTGCCAGCTCAGTTATGCATTAGCATTATTCATAAAACAAAAAATTAAATGAAGGATAGACCTTCCTTCGTCAGGGTGACAAACTGATGAATGAATTTTAACTTGATTAAAGATATTAAGCTTGTCATGTCGAAGAATGAGACATCTGTTTCAGATTATTCAGGAAACAAAAAATTAAAAAACGAAGCACAAATGATGAATAATGAGCAGAACGTAAAAGTGAGTGACACAACGAAAGCATCATAGTAGTAATTCAGATGGGCTAATAATTCTCGCCATTTTTATCAACAACAAAGACCGCTCCGTGAACGGCCTTATGCATCATTTTGATTGTTCTTTTTTTATTTGGCATTCCATGTATTATTCGTTTCGTCCGCATCCATAAAAATGCCTCCTTTCAATTGTACAGATTTAATTTTTTTCTTTGTTGGAATATTTACAGTAGCGTTCTTTTGGTCTGCTTTCCATATTGCCGGCGTTTGATGAAATGTTTCTGTATTGCCATCTTCATAATTTACCTGCACATCAACCGGAGCTGCATAGCCACCAATATTTTGAATAGAAACAGCATAACTATTTTTATTTTTATCTACTTTCTCTATTGCAAGGTCAGTATAGTAATTGGAGAAATACCAATTTTGCCAAAACCAGTTAAGATTCATAGCAGATACATCATTGAAAGTATAAAAGAAATCCCAAGGAACGGGATGTTTACCATGCCAGCGATTAATAAATTCATGAAGGCATTTTTTAAATAATTCATCCCCAAGTAAATCTTTTATTGCAAGATAACCAAGTGAAGCTTTTCCATACTCATTGTTTCCAAGACCCGCTCCATCCAATATATTGCCCGGAGTAATTATTGGAATATCTTCTTCAGCAGAAGCATCACTTATCCATCCCTGTACACGGAATTGCCTGTAAAAATAATCGGCCTTTTCCTGGCCAAGATCTGAGCGACCGATGAGCAACTCAAATGTTGTAGCCCATCCTTCATCCATGAAACCATAACGCGTTTCATTAATGCCCATATAAAAAGGAAACCATGTATGAGCAATTTCATGCTCTGCCACAAACCTTGAAAAGACAGTATCACTGTATGTTTCATCATTTACCATCATTGGATATTCCATGCCGGCATAGCCCTGGAAAATTGTTGTCTTTGGAAAAGGGTAGGGCACACCTGGCCAGTTATGCGACAACCAGTCAAGCGCATGTCTTCCAAACGAAACCATGTGATGAAAATCTTCAGCAGTATCATTGTATGCAGATTGCACACTTGCACGACGCTGCGTGGCATCATCTACAACAACGCTGGATGCGTCCCATACAAAATGATTACTGAGGGCAACCGTTACATCTGAAATATTATTTGCAGTCCATCGCCATGTATTCATGTCATTTGGCGCTGTAACTTTTTGTGCAGCAAGCTCATCCTGTATTGCAATATGAATAACAGAATCAGATGCCATTGATGAATGTAATCTTTGCGCATACTCAGGTTGCAAAACATCATTTGGATTTTGCAATTCGCCTGTTGCCCATACAATATAATTTTTCGGCACATTCACGGCAAGTGTATAATCATTAAAGTCATTATAAAATTCCTGCGCATCTGTAAAATTCATCCTGTCCCAGCCATTGTAATCATCATACACAGCTATACGCGGATAGAAGTATGCAAGGAAATAGGTAGTAGAATCAATCATTCCTTCACGTCCGCTTCGCAGAGAAATTTCATAATGCCATGCAAGAGAAAGTTGTGCAGAATCGTTCGGCATCAATGGTTTTGACAACCGAACTGATTGCCATGTATCATGATACTCCGGTTCCTGCCATTCTTTAATTTGTCCATTAACTGAAAATGAATCAACATGAATACCGGAAGTAAGATAATCCGAATCTGCATCTCCAAATCTTGTTGCACCTGGTTTATGAATGTTTAAAATAAGTTTGAAAACAAAATTCTTTAAAGTATCAGGGCTATTGTTGGTATAAGTAATTTGTTCTCTTCCGGTGATGTTTCGGTCAGGCGGCATAGCAGTGACGGTAATGTTATAACGGCCATGATTTTGCCAATAATTTTTTCCCGGCTTGCCATCAGGCGATCTTGTTTCCTTTTTGTAGGCCTGTTGCATATCCCGGGGCGTATACAAAGTTTGCGCTTGTGTGTATAAAAAAAAGAAGGACACTAAAAAATATAAAGAAATAAACCTGTGCATAAAAAATAATTTAAGCCGGCAATATAACAGCAAAATTATTGTCATGCATATTGTTGTGATAAATGGTGATGCCTGATGCGTGATGCCTGATGTTTGATGTCTGATTTCTGATTTCGGATTTGAATTAATAATTTCTTTTTTACAGTCTTACTAACTTCTGACCACTCGCAATAAACCCGCCCGATTGAATAATCTCTTATTTCTCACTTCTCTCGTCTCACGTTCACAGCACATCACTGCATGATCTTTAACTCATCTACAACTTGTTTTGCACCACCAAGTTTTTCAATACACCAAAGCACATATCGAATGTCTACACAAATAGTGCGATTGAGGTCTTTATCAAAAGCAATCTTATGACTTAATGCTTCATAGTTGCCGTCAAATGCAAGACCGATAAGTTCACCCTTGCTATTCATAACAGGTGAACCGGAATTGCCGCCGGTAATATCGTTGGTGGTGATAAAACAAACAACCACGTCATTGTAAAGAGGATCTGCATAACGGCCAAAATCTTTTTCGTTATAGAGATCAATAAATTTTTTTGGCAGATCAAATTCATAATCGCCCGGTTTATATTTCTGCATCACACCGCTCATTGTGCATACATAATCATACATCACGGCATCACGTGGTTTATAGCTTTTTACATTTCCATAAGATACACGCATGGTGAAGTTGGCATCGGGATAAGTTTTGTTCATCTTGCCAGGATTCATTTCAAAAAGACCTTTGATGTATAATTGACCAAGATCATTATTTCTCGCGAGAAACTCACTGTACCTTGGTGCAATATTATCATTGTAATTTTTGATAAAGGCTACTACTACTTTATACGCAGGATCATTCATCAATGCATCGAGTGAGGGACGTTGTTTAAATGCCTGCCACTTGATGTCATCATTCATCATTGAGTTGGTAAACACATCTGCTGCAAAAGCTTTGAACGGATTTTCTTCAATATTGCTGTATTGCTTTAACAACGTTTCATAAAAATCTTTGGGATGCTGACTACGGTCAATATCACTATAAAACATCATAATAACAGCAGCAAGAATATTTTCATCAGCTTTTAAATTGTAGTTGAGGTGATAAGATTTGCGTGCTTTATCCGCCGCATCAAGTGCTTTTGCGAAATCAGCAGATGTTGTATCATCTTTCTTTAAAGCTGCTTCAAGATTTTGCCAGCCAACTGTTGCCTGTATTAAACGGCAACCAACAATACCTTCAACGATGTATTGCCTGTGCATAGCATAAGGCCGCCAGTCAGCATAAATTTTTTCATAATCATCAAACAAGTTGGCGTATTCGGGTTTGTCTTTTGCCCAATTTATAAAAGCCTGTTCTTCTTTTTTCTTTTGTCCATAAATATTGTACTTGAGCAATTGTTTTGTTTCGCCATCATAGAACTTCCAGTAATTGGCAATGCTTGCATATTCAGAGGCGAGCTGCAATTTTGCTGCTTCACTCTTTGTCATTTCATTGAACATGTATTTCAAACGTGCATCACGGAGCTTTACCAAAGAAGGGTTATTGATATCAATGCTAAGCCTTACACCATAAGAAGTTTCATAACGATTAGTGCTTCCGGGATAGCCAAATATCATCGCATAATCACCATCACGAAAACCTTTGATGCTTACAGGCAAATAATATTTTGGTTTAAAAGGAACATTGGAAGTATTATAATTTGCAGGTTTACCATCTGCACTCATATACACACGAAATACAGAGAAGTCACCAGTGTGGCGCGGCCATTCCCAGTTATCTGTGTCCCCGCCAAATTTGCCAATGCTTTCAGGCGGTGCACCTACAAGACGTAGATCCTTATACACATCATACGCATACAGCAAATATTGTTTGCCTTTAAAAATGGACACAACAACAGCATATTTAAATTCATCACTGCCGGTAATTTCTTTTACAATAGTGGCGGAAATATCGCTTAGCTTTTTGGCCCGGATAGTATCAGTTGTATTACCTAAAGCTTCCATAACTCTTGCAGTAACATCATCAATATGATTAAGGAATCGAACGGTTAAATTCTGTGCAGGAATTTCCTGACTTTTTTCAACAGCAAAAAAACCATTTTTTAAATAATTATGTTCTACTGTAGAGGCCGAAGCAATTGCATTATAACCACAGTGATGGTTTGTAAATATTAAACCTTGTTCACTTACAATTTCGCCGGTACAGCCAGTGCCAAAAATCACCACAGCATCTTTAATGGATGCATGGTTCATACTATAAAGCTGGTCGGACTTAAGTTTGAGACCATGCTTTACCATATTGTTATACACTTGCTCGCCAAGCAGCATGGGCAGCCACATTCCTTCATCGGCATAGCTGCGAAAAAGCAACAGGAATAGTGTAAATGACAGCAATAGTTTCTTCATATGTGCAAAATTTAAAAGACAAATTTATAGTTTATCGTTTGTCCGCGTGACCTTGCAAATAATTCGCGGTCTTTAGCTTGCAATTAAGTTACCGGTTAATTAGATGTTCACTGTTTCTAAGTGCCAAAACTGATGACAAAAAAACTCGTGAACTTCTGAACATCGAACATTTAAACTTTTGCATTTATAAGAATTTGTTTATTCCTTGGTCGATTTATATTTTTCCTTATTCAACTTCTGTATTTCCGGTTTTATCAAAAGATACTTGCTTCTGCTTTTTCTGTTGCCTTACTTTTATTATAATAATCACAGATACATACAAGATTACATTTCGTTGCTAACCAATTTATGAACACCTTCAGAAATTTTATCAGCGTTTTTATTCACGTGATTCCTGCCGCAGTTAAATAAAATTAGTTACCCTATGAAAAGATGAACCGGGTGCAATTATGTACCCGGTTTTTTTATTGAATGAACTTAGATGATTTGAATCCTGCCCGTCGGGCAATCAGGGATTTCTATGATTAACTACAAAGGGAAGTGGACAACTCGATTTGGAAGGAGGACGGCTAACGGCAAGTACTTATCAATATTCACTTATTGCAAATGGAAAATTGCTTGATACAAAAAAGATGGTTCTGACGAAATAAAGAAAAAATCTGACAACACAAAGAGTCTTCAAAGATGCATTTTCTTACTGCTGATAATTAGTTTCAAGATATTTCCATCAAACCAGCCGAACGATTTTTATTGTTCGGCTTTCTTTTCTATTCCACGCAATATTTGTAGCGTGTTTACATCACTGTCAAACAATAAATTATCCAGCCGTGTAAAACATAAACCTTTAAACTTCAAACTTTCAACAATCCTTGTAACCTGCAACCTGCAACTTCAAAATTGTACCTTTGCGGCAAACTCTGTTAACTATGTGGCTCAATAATATTTTGGAAACCATCGGCAATACACCGATGATAAAATTGAATAAGATAACAAAAAATCTTCCAGCCACAGTACTGGCAAAAGTGGATTATTTTAATCCCGGTAATTCTGTGAAAGACCGCATGGCATTGAAGATGGTGGAAGTTGCAGAGAAAGAAGGTAAATTAAAACCGGGGGGAACAATTATTGAATGCACCAGTGGCAATACAGGGATGGGGCTTGCACTGGTGGCATGTGTGAAAGGATACAAATGTATTTTTACTACAACCGATAAACAAAGCAAAGAGAAGAGTGATATTTTAAAAGCAGTGGGAGCGGAGGTAATTGTTTGTCCTACCAATGTTGAACCTGATGACCCACGCAGTTATTATTCGGTTGCAAAAAGACTAGAGAAAGAAATTCCAAATTCTTATTTGTGCAACCAGTATGATAATCTCGCCAACCGTTTAGCACATTATGAAACCACAGGTCCCGAAATATGGGAACAAACAGAAGGGAAAATTACGCATCTTGTTTGTACCGCGGGAACAGGAGGAACAGTTACTGGAGTGGGCATGTATTTAAAAGAAAAAAATCCAAAGATTCAAGTGTGGGCTATTGACGTGTATGGATCGCTGCTTACAAAATATTTTCGCACCGGCGAGATTGATATGCATGAAGTGCATCCATACATCAGTGAAGGTTTTGGTGAAGATTTTGTGCCAAAGAATTATGACATGAGTGTGATTGATCATTTTGAACAGGTAACAGATAAAGATGGTGCGGTGATGGCGAGGCGTATAGCAAAAGAGGAGGGCATTTTTATTGGCTACAGTGCAGGTAGTTGTTTGCAGGGATTGATGCAATTAAAAGATCGTTTGAAAAAAGGTGATGTGGTAGTTTGTATTTTTCATGATCACGGCAGCCGTTATGTGGCAAAGATTTACAATGATCAGTGGATGATGGAGCGTGGCTTTCTCGACGTAAAAACATTTAAGGATATTGTGAATGCAAGAGCGGGAAAAAAATTAGTTACCATACAACCATCACATACTGTTGCTGATGCCGTTGAACTGATGAAGAAATATGATATTGAACAAATACCTGTAATGGATGGCAACGGCATCATTGGTGCAGTAAGTGAAAATGGTTTGTTTCAAAAGATCTTCAGCAATCCTGAAATAAAAAATGCAACTGTTGAAAGTGTGATGGAGCCTGCTTATCCTGTTGTTGCTTTTGATACACCTGTTGAAAGATTAGGAAGCCTTATCACAAAAGAAAATGGTGCAGTGCTTGCCAAAGATGAAAAAGGCGATTACCACATTGTTACAAAATATGATGTAATACAGAGCCTGGCGAAGTAATTTACGATTTGGGGATTTAGGATTTACGATTTTTTGCGATTTTGTAATCCGGATTGAATGCTATAGGATTGCGATTTGGAGCATAGCCGCTAATAATATTGTTGTAATTTTAAAAAAAACTTTTTATGGATACTATAAATAAACGGCAAAAAAAACTGAAGAACAAAGAAAGAAAGAGAATGCTGAATATATCGCCAACTTAAAAAAGAATGCTCCAAAAAGAAATAGAGTTAGTAAATATATTGGCAGTATCAGCAAAGAGACTGCTGAAAAAATGCAAAAACATATAGAGAACGAAAGAAATAACTGGTAATGGATTATTTGCTTGATTCCAATACAATAATTGATATAGCCGGTAATCGTTTACCGGCTTCTTCATGCAGAGCTTAAACGTATGACTTTGTAAACTTGTAACCTCTCTCAAACAATCAAACATTCGAACTCTCAAACATTCAAACTCTCAAACTTTTCTTCACACATAACTCAGCCACCATTGATGATGTGTGCGTTTATAATTTTGAAACCATTTGCATGGCCAGTATAAAACCGTTATCACAAACAACCATATTAAATACACTACCCACAGATCAAAACCAAAATGAAACGGTCTGAAAAGAAAAGGACTGTTAGCGTCAACAATATCTTTGGTGCCATACCCTGAAGCAAAAAATAAGATCACACAAATTATATGAACAAGATAAAAATGGATTACATAATAGAAGAAAGGAACACGTCCGTAAACCACAAGTATTTTACTCAACCGATTTTTTGCCTGTTCAATAAATGCCAGTAATATCAAAGCCGGGCCAATAGTCATAGAAAGATATTGCAGGGAGCAGGGATATTTTGTTGTATTTAAAAAAGAAAGAAAAGTATATACACCATCTTTCTGTTGAGACCATGGGGCAGGGTCGCCATATTTATTTATTAAACGTAAAACAATAAACAATGCTGTAAGAAAAATACCCGCAGATAATATTGCTCTTTTTCTTGTTGCAGCATCAACAGATGAGCGATAAAGTTTTCCGAATCCATAGCCAAGAAGCATTGCTCCTGTCCAGGGTAGTATTGCATATATATCAAAGATGAACCTCTTTTCACCTATTGGAAATAAGGTTTGTGAGGTTGTAAGAAAT
>WNGA01004680.1_pt1 | contig 30611 bp, 26 predicted proteins | sample 5400061 | NCBI WGS metagenome assembly WNGA01 (sample SAMN13153366, study PRJNA577476) | soil metagenome | isolation source: 100 cm soil or saprolite under grassland replicate 2 | place: USA:California | collected 2016-06-15 | reverse complement strand
TCCTGTTCCGTCGTGATCTGTTTCGCGCAGATCGCCGTGGTTGGTTGCTCGTGGGGCTGGGTGGCGGGGCGATGGTCGCGCTCTTCGAGATCGCTTATCAGTTCGCGATCGGCGGCGTCGGCGTCGCTGGAGCGGCCGCCCTCCTCTATACGGCTCCCGTGATCGTCGCCGTCCTGGCTCGCGCGATTCTGAAGGAAGCGTTGACGCCGACGCGTGTGGCACTCGCCGTCATTGTCATGGTCGGCGTCGCCGTCACGGTCACCGGCGGCAGTAATGCCGGAGCCGAGGCTGCGCGCATGGGGGTGAGCGCGGGGATTGCCGGCGGCCTGTTGTCGGCGCTGAGCTATGCGCTGACATCGCTGATGGGGCGTTACGCGGCGCCTCGCTACGGCGTAGTGAAGGTCCTGTTCCTCGAGGCGATCGGCGGCGTGTTGCTGATCTGGATTGCTCTGGCAATTTGGGGCCGCCCGCCGCACTTGCCGCCGTCGCCAGCCGCATGGCGCGGCTTGCTCGGACTCGCCGCCGGCTCCGTGATCGCCGCCAACCTCCTGTTCTTCGGGGCAATGAAGCGGATCGAAGCCGCTCCGGCCTCGGTGGCTGCGACAATCGAACCCGTGGTCGGCGCGTTGCTCGCGCTGCTGCTCTTCAGCCAGCGCCTCACCGCGCTGGGCTGGCTCGGACTACTCATGGTAGTGGGCGGGGTGGCCGCCGGCTACATGCTGGAGGGATTGAAAAAGGATCCCGAACCAGCCTAGCGCACGGCAGTAGTCTCGGACTCCAACAGTTGGCCGCTGTAGAAATTGGGCTTGCCGGACGCTTGCAAGAGCCCATGCACCACAAACTCCAGACCCACAAAGAAAACACCGCCCCACAGGAGGGGCGGCATCTCGCTGGTGTTGCGGCCGTACAAGAGCAACGCCCAGCGCCCTAACTCGTAACACCACAAGCCGCCGGCAAACCAACCGAACACCCGGATGATTTTCCCGGCAGGAGTTTCGATGCCGGGAATTTTCAGCAACAGGACTTCCACCAGGTGACCGACGTACGTGAAGGAAAAGGCGAGCGTAAAAGCGTCGAGAAAATCCCAGCCGAAAGCGCCATGACCTGGGAGCACCGCGGACAGAAGCAGTGCCAGCGGCACTGCCAGCAGCGTGTTACGGGTGAGGGCTTTCATGCAGGTGCACCTCCAGCCAGTCGAGGACTGTGCCCCACCAGATGCGGCGATTGCGAGGCCGCAGCACCCAGTGTCCTTCGTCGGGGAAGTACAGGAACTTCGCGTCGACACCCATGCGCTTGGCGGCGGTAAACGCCTGATAGCCTTCCGAAAGATCCACGCGGTAATCGAGCTGCGAATGCACGATCAGCATTGGTGTCTTCCAATTGCCGACAAAATTGAGCGGCGACCACTTCTCGTAGAGCGCCCGGTTCGCGTAGGGCGTGCCGCCGAACTCCCAGTCGGTGAACCAGAGCTCTTCCGTTGACCCGGCCATGCTCGTGGTGTTGAACACGCCATCGTGGTCCACGAGCACCTTGAAGCGGTTGGTGTGGCCGGCGATCCAGTACACCATGTATCCGCCGTAGGACGCGCCGGCGGCGCCCATCCGTGTCGAGTCAACATAGGGGAGCCGCGCGACGGCATCCAACCCTTTCATCACGTCTTCGTACGGGTAGTCGCCCCAATGCTGGGAGATCGCGTCGGTGAACTTCTGGCCGTAGCCGGTCGAGCCGTGGAAGTTCACTTCGGCGACGACGAAGCCGCCCCCCCGGGCGGCGAACATCTGGTTATTCCACCGCGGACCCCAGCTGTCGGTCCACGCACCCTGCGGGCCGCCGTGGATCAGATAGATGAGCGGATACTTTCTCGTGGGGTCGAAACCAGGCGGCTTCTGTGACCAACCGAAAACCGAGTCGCCCAGTGCGCCGATGAACCCGAACTCCTCGAGCGGCGGGAGGTCGAGCGTCGCGAGGGCGGAATCGTTGTGATGTGTCAACGCCTTGCCCGAAACCCAGACCTCAGGCGGCTGGGTGTTGCTTTGATGGAGATACGCGAGGGTGCGATTGTCAGGTCCGACCTGGACGCCGGTGTTCACGCCACCCGTGATGACGCGGGTCCGTTTGTATCCGGGGATATCGATGCGGTAGATGTTGTCGCGCCCCCGCTCTTCGACCACGGTATAGACGCACTTCGAGTTTGGGCACCAGTCGTAAGATCCCACCGAGAGATTCCAGCCCGCGGTTGCCTCCGCGCCCTGCGATCCCACCGGTAGAAATCTGTTCGATGGCCGCTGAGCGGTATCAGCGGAGAAACCGAGCAGCACGAGTTTCACGCGATCCGCTTCAAATCCCGGCCTCTCCATCGAGAGATACGCGAACATGGTTCCGTCGGGGGAAAACCGCGGCGTATTGTCAGCGCCCCGACTGCCGGTAATCGGGCGCAGAACGGGACCGTGGGGGCCGAGCAGATAGATGTCGACATTGGTGTTATCGGCGACGGTGGAATCGCCGTGCATCGCGACGGCGATCGCCTTTCCATCAGGTGACACAGCCACATCGCCGTCACCCCCCGTCGCAATGGTGGGAATGTCGAAGTCGACTGGTGTCAGATCCGTCGCGTTGCCGCTCGCGACGTCAACGCGAAAGACGTGCTGCCGCTTCCCCGCGCGGAAATCATCCCAATGGCGCCACATGAGGCCCGTCCAGATACGCGCCTCTGTGGGATACGCTCCGTTGCGCTGATCGATCTCCTGGTTCGCCGGCCACTTGATGTCGCTCACGACCAGCAGGCCGGAGCCGTCGGGCAGCCAAATCGGATCGGACGCTCCGTCGGCGAGAGTCGACACCTTGCGCGCGTCGCCGCCGGCGATCGGCAGCACCCACACCTGCGCCCCGCCTTCCCGCGTCGAAATAAAGGCCAGCGTCTTACCGTCAGGCGACCAGCGCGGCTGGCGGTCGGACCCCGGCCCGCCCGTGAGCTGCCGCGACTTGCCCGTCGCCACCTCGACGACCCACACGCGCGAGACGTTGCGGTTGTCCTGGAGCGACGGCGTCGAGACGGTATAGGCCACCCATTTACCGTCGGGCGAGAGCTGCGGATCGCTGACGGTCTTGAGGGCGATGTAGTCGTCGAACGTGATCGCTCGCTTTTGCGCGAGGAGGGGAAGGGGGACGAGGGACGCGGGAAGGGTAAGGCACGCGAGTAACGCGATCGATCGCATCAATACTCCGGGTGGGTAAGGATTGCCCGTACCAGGTCGTCGAAGAGCTGGGATTCCGGCGTCACGTTGCCATCCGCATCGCTGTGCACGTTCCAGGCGGCGAGCTCGTTGAGCGCGGTCGCTTCTTCATACGTGAGGTGCAGCACGTGGCCATTCGCGTTCTTGCTCGCCTTGTCGAGCACGTTCTTGAGCACATCGGGCAGGTGCTTGGCATTCCGGACCGCGTCGTACTGTTGTCTAGTCACCGTAAGGTCCATGCGCTAATCTTGGGTACCTTCGTTGTCACTCGCAACCCAGAGCACTGATGCCTCGCACCGCATTCCTGTCCACCGGTTTTCATGTCCCTGCGCGCCTCGTCACCAACGACGATCTCGCGAAGATCATGGACACCTCCGACGAGTGGATCTTGCAGCGGAGCGGCATCAAGACGCGCTATTGGGTGGACAAGGGCGACACCGGCGTCGCGCTCGCACGCGACGCGTCAAAGAAAGCGCTCGACAAAGCGGGACTCGCAGCGAGCGATCTCGATTGTATCATCTACTGCACCTGCACCCCCGATCACTTCGAGCCCGGTAACGGGGTCTTCCTGCAGCGTGAGCTCGGCCTCACCGACATTCCCGCGGTCGACGTGCGCAATCAGTGCAGTGGCTTCATCTATGGATTATCCATCGCCGACGCCTGGATCCGCACGGGTCAGTACAAGAACATCCTGCTCGTGGGCGCCGAGGTGCATTCGCGCGGGCTCGACAAGACGACGCGCGGGCGGGACACGGCGGTGTTGTTCGGCGACGGCGCGGGCGCCGCGGTGCTCGGGCCGGTCGAGGATAACGGCCGCGGCGTGCTATCGACGCACATTTTCGCCGACGGCCGCTACGCCGAGAAGCTGTGGGTCGACGGTCCGGGCCTGGCGCACGATCCGTACGTGAGCGTGGAGATGTTGGAGCAGGGATTGCATCGCGCCGTAATGGAGGGGCGCGACGTCTTCAAGTTTGCCTCGATCAAGATGCCGGAGTCCGTCGCCATCGCGCTCAAGACCAACCGCTGCACTCCCGCCGACGTCAAGCTGCTCGTCCCCCATCAGGCCAACCTGCGCATCATCGAAATGGTCCAGAAGGCGGCCGGCCTGCGCGACGATCAGGTCTACAGCAACATTCAGAAGTACGGCAACACGACCGCGGCCTCGATTCCCATCGCGCTCGATGAAGCCCTCGCCGCAGGACGCTTGCAGCGGGGCGATCTGCTCGTGCTGACGGCGTTCGGGTCCGGGTTTACGTGGGGGAGTGCCGCGATTCGCTGGTAGGATCGATCTCTTTCAACTCCTTGAGCTCCCGCGCCGCGCCAGCGGCTAACGGCGACCCCCGGTAGCGTTCCACGAAACGCGCCAGCTCGACGATCAGTCGGCCGGTCCGTCCCAGTTTGCGATACAAGTCGATCAACCCGTTGGTCGCACGCATCTGTTCGTGCGGGGTCGCAGCAGGCTCCGCATTGCGAATTTCCAGGTACAGACGTTCCACTTCGTCATATCCTTTCAGCCGCATCTCGAGCAGGTGCGCCAGCTGCAGCCGCGCCTCGTGGTCACCCGGCTCGATCCGCAAGTGATCGCGAAACCAGTCCGCCGCCTCCGCATACTTCCCTTGTACGATCAAGACGTCCTGACGCGGATACGTGGGCGGCGGCGGAATGTCCCCATCGGCGAAGATCGTCTTGACCATAAAGACGGAGACCTCGCCGACCGCGCGATGAATCAGAAAGACGCCGGCGACGGTAAGCGGGACATTTAGGATGAGCAGGAAGACGAAGACCCCGCCCGAGATCCACCCCTTGTTCCACATGAAGCCCCACAAGAACGACAGCATGATGAAGCACGCCGGCCCGAACCACGTTGCCACGCGGAACAGGCGAATGACGTCAGTCGCGTCGGTGTATTGGGGGCCTTTAGCCATCGCGCACAATTGCGCCTGAAACGCCCCTCACGCAAGTTGCGTAGATTGCCGTACCAACAGGAGAGAACATGTTTACGCTTGGACTCGCCCTGGCTGCCACGGCGCTCGTCGGCGGCTTCGTCGTCACAAGAAACTTCGTGCGTCGCCGCTTGCGGTTTATCGACGCGGTGCAGCGACCTTCGGCCCCCATCGTGGCCGGCGCGGTTGCGGCCGCCGCGTTACTTCCGGTCACGCTGCTGCCGGCCGTCGGAGTCGGAACCATGGTGGCACTGGGTGTCGGTGTGGCGGGTGGTGTCGCCAGCGGACGCTCGGGTCCGCCCCCAACTTAGCTCGCTCGCAGCGCCTCAGGACGTCCCGCGACGACGCGTAACGCGCGGACTGCTTCGCGCGCGAACGTTTTCCCGGCGCTCTTTTCGACTTCCTCCAACGCGCCCCAGCGCGTGAAAGCGGGCCGCACCGGCGTCGCCATCTGCAGCGTCTCAAACGCGTCGGCGACCGCCAGCACCTTCACGGGTGTCGCCATCGGCAGCGCTTCGATATCCCAATCGTCACCCACGATCTCGTAGTAGTGCGAGTACTCGGCGATGATCTCGGCGGCTCCCCGCAGCGCGCGCGCGACGGCCAGCGACTCGTCGGTGACCGAGCGCGACAGCAGCCTGAGCAGCCGCTGATCGGCCGTCCCCACTTCGTGGAGCAGTGCCGCGATGCGGAGGTTCTCCAGCTCACCGTCGGACAGCTTCAATTCGGCTCCCATCGCCGCCGCGAGCTCGGCGACGCGCGTCGAATGACCCTCCTGATTGCTTTCGGCAGACTCAATGTGGAAGGTCAGCACCTCCAGCGTCGCCAGATAGGCGTTCTTCAGGTCCGCCAGGCGCGCGGCGCGCTGCTCGGCGAGTCCACCGACCACGTAGCCGGTCAGGATCAGGAAACCCGCCCACGGGACTAACGTCAGAAACGCGTCCTCGCTCAGACCCGCTTCCATCCCCATCCCTTGAGTGGCCTGAAGGAAGAAGACGAGCGACGCGATGAAGAGACCGGAGACCACGGCGAAGCGTCGACCGCCATAGAAGCCGGCGAGGATGATGGGCAGATAATAGAAGCTGAGAAACGCGAACTTCTGCTCGATCAAGGAATTGATGACGAGCAAGGAGGCGACGAGGAGGAGGACGAGGACGCGCTCGAAGTTCTTGAGAACGAACCGCTGAATCACAAAACCCTTTCTTCCAAGGAGATGTGGAGCGCGGGGACCAAAGTGAGCGACGGGTGGGCAATCTGCAAGTGAGACACGTCACACCTGAGCAGGAATGAGCACCAGCAGGCAATCGGCATGGAATTCGCTTAGAGGCGGGCGGGGGGACGGCCTGTCGCGTCCTAGAGGCCCCCCCCGGCGGACGGGCCTTCATCATTATCGACAACGTCCTCGTACTCGTGGGCTCGCCGAGCTTTCCTATATCACCTACCACGCCGGTCTGACCCATTTTCTGTTTGCGCACATCATCGCCGAAGTCTGCGACGCCTTAGCGCTCGTCACGATCGCGCTGGGGCTGAGCACGCGGGTCGCGCCGCTCGTAGCCGGGGCACTCCAGCACCGGTAGCGGCGGATAGCGAACGAACCGGGGGTCGGGGGGGTCCGTGTCGGCGCGCGAGCACCGATAGAAGACGGACCCCCGCCGGTTCGTCACGATCCGTACCCACCGGCAGGTCTCGCAAAGCCCTACAGCAGGGTCAGTCATTAGGTCGAAAGTGAAGCTAGTTATATCTTGGACTCCGTGAGCCCCCCCCAGGTCGACGACTTCGGGCTACCTCCCGGAGTACGTGACGAGTACCTGCAAGGAGCCCGCGATCAGCTGGGGGCGATCGCAGAGCTGGCCGAACGGCTGATCGCTGCGGGCGACGACACGGAGGCAATCGAAGCACTGCGCCGTGACGCACATCGTCTGCGTGGCTCCGCCGGTTCCTTCGGATTTCCCCAGGCCTCCGTCGTCGCCGCCGAGCTCGAAGACGCCGCCAAGCAGTGGCTGGAGCACCCGGGGAATGGGGTCGCCGGCCGCGGCCAGGCGGCGCGCGCCTTTGTCCGCCGACTCGCCGCGGCGCTGTTCACGAAGCAGGCGGCCGCGTCTCCGTCGCCAGAGCGGATCATCGCCGCCCCTTCGCCGCCCCCCGCCGCCCCTTCGCCGCCGATTGCGACCGAGCCAGGCGACGTGCCCGAAGTCATCGTCGTCGAAGACGATCCCGCGCTTGCCGAGTTGCTCACGTTCGGCCTCGAAGCGCGGGGGTACCGCTTCCTCCACTTTCGCAACGGCCGCGAGGCATTGGACCTGCTGAAGAAAATGGACACGCACGGCAGCCGGCAGGCTCCACTGTTGCTGCTCGATGTCGATCTCCCCGCTCTCGACGGCTATTCGATCTTCGAGGAGCTGCAGCAGGAATGCCCGGGAAAGTTCCGCGTCGTCTTTACGACGGTGCACGGCAGCGAAACGGAGCAGCTGCGCGGGCTCGAAGCGGGCGCGATGGACTATATGGTGAAGCCGATGAGTCTCCGCGTCGCGCTCGAAAAGATCCGGCGCTGGGTGGGTCGATGACCGCCCGCCATTTCCTGGCCATCGTCGCCATCGTGCAGGGAGCGCTGTTCGCGGCGCTGGTGGTGCTGATCATCCTGAACCGCTGGTTCCGGCTGCGCCGCAGCACACGGCTCAATCCCCGACGGGAAGCAATCGACGCCTCGATGCGGCGCTGGGCGGCGGGAACCGCACCGCTCGCGGGCGTGATGATCGGGCTCGCGCGCCTGCCGGCACCGCTCGCAATCGACGCTCTGGTCAAATGGTCGGCGCGGGTGCCGGGCGAGCGGTGGCGCCAGCTCGCCCAGGCGCTCGAGCACACCTGGTGGGCCCGGCTGGTGCGCACCAACAGCACGTCCGCGCGCTGGTGGAAACGCCTGGAATGCGCACGGTTTCTGAGCGTCGTCGCGATGCCCCGAGATGTCGCTCGACTCACGCACCTCATCAACGATTCTCATCCCGCCGTCCATCTCGCCGCCGTCGCCTGCCTGGAGCGGATGGAAAACACCCCGCTCACATTGACGGCGCTGGATCGCCTGCCGCAGCTCGCGCCGACCGTCCAGGCGTACTACGCCGCGATGTTGCTGCGTTCGCGGCCGGTCGTTGTCGAGCATCTGCAAAAGCGCCTGCGCCGCGTGGACGATCCTGCCCTCCCCCGCCTCGCCGAGTTCGCGGCGCGGCTCGGTGAGCCGGCGCTGCGCGAGCGACTCACGGCGCTGGCCGACCACGCCGATCCCGAAGTCCGCGTGCAGTCGGCACGCGCCCTCGGCAATTTCCCGCATCGTGAGTCGGTCGCGGCACTCAAGCGCCTGATTACCGACGATGCGTGGCCAGTGCGCGCGCAAGCGGCGCGCTCGCTCGGCATGATCACCGACGTGAGCACGCTGCCGCTCGTACAGGCGGCGCTGCAAGACAACGTCTGGTGGGTGCGCTTGCGGGCCGCCCTTGCCCTGATGCGCTTCGCGGCACCGGGCCGCAACGCGCTGCTCGAGGCGGAGGTGGGAGTCGATCCCCTCGCCCGTGCGACGGCTCAAATGGTCCTGGGGCTGCCGGCGCAGGCGCTGGCGGAGTTCGCCGCATGAGTGTGCTCACCGCCATCGTCGGGACGACCGACCTCGCGATCCTCATCTACTTCCTGGTCCTGAATTCGTTCTATGCCGTGCTGTTGATCCTCTCGATCCCCGAGATCTGGGAGCAAACACGGCTGGCCGAGGATGAGGATTTCCAGCGGCTGATGCAGAGCGACGCGCTGCCGCCGATCACCATCCTCGTCCCCGCCTACAACGAGAGCGCGACCATCGAAGCGAGTGTCACCGCGATTCTCACCCTCGAGTACCGCAACTACGAGGTCGTGGTGGTGAACGACGGATCGAAGGACGAGACGATGGAGCGGCTCCGCCACGCCTTCGATCTCTACGAAATCCCGCGCATCTATCCCGAGACGATCGCGACCAAGCCGCTGCGCGCCTTGTATCGGTCACGCTCGCGCTCCCGCCTGCTGGTGATCGACAAGGAAAACGGTGGCAAGGCCGATTCGCTGAACGCCGCGATCAACGCGTCGCGCTTTCCGCTCGTGATCGCGGTGGATGCCGATACGCTCATCGAGCCTGACGCCCTGCTGCGCCTCACGCGCCCCTTCCTCCTCGGCCGCGAGATCGCGGCAGTAGGCGGCACGGTGCGGGTCGCCAACAACTGCACGGTGAAAGATGGCCGCGTGACGGACGCGCGGGTGCCCGGGAAGGTCATCCCGGGAATTCAGGTCGTCGAGTATCTGCGCGCGTTTCTGTTCGGCCGGCTCGGCTGGAACCGCCTGGGCGGCAATCTCATCATCTCCGGAGCGTTCGGTCTGTTTCGCAAAGAATACGTGATGGCGGTCGGCGGCTATCACACGCAGAGCATCGTCGAGGATCTCGATCTCGTCGTCCGGCTGCATCGGTATCTGCGCGGCAAGAAGATCAGGTACGAGATGCCCTTCATTCCCGATCCGGTCGCTTGGACCGAGGTCCCGGAATCGATGAAGGTCTTGTCGCGCCAGCGTGAGCGTTGGCACCGCGGCCTCATCTCCGCGACGTGGCAGTACAAGACGATGCTCTTCAATCCGCGCTATGGCCGGATCGGATTTCTCGCGATGCCGTTCTACGCGTTCGGTGAAATGCTCGCTCCCGTCGTCGAGCTGCTCGGGTATCTGATCACCGGTCTGGGGCTGGCATTTGGACTCCTGAACGTGTCGTTCGCGCTGCTGTTCGTCCTGGTCGCGTGGGGTTACGGCATGTTGCTCTCGATCTGGGCTGTGGTGCTCGAGGAGGTGAGCTTCCGCCGCTATCGTCGTTTCGGCGATCTGTTCCGGCTGCTGCTCTTCGCGTCGCTGGAGAACTTCGGCTACCGGCAGTGCACGGTGTGGTGGAGGCTCAAGGCTTTCGCCAACGTGGCGAAGGGCGTCCACGTCTGGGGTGATATGGCGCGTAAGGGTTTTGGAAAACCGAGCGTCGCCGCGCTGATCGCCTTGTGCCTCGCGACGCCGTGCCTGGGACAGAGCCTGCGGATCTCCGGTTGGAGCTCGTACGAGGTCGTCACGGCGAGTCAGGATTGGTCGACTATCGGCGCGCAGCTCACCGCGACGACGGCGCGTGGGCATGGTGGCTGGGTCGCAGCCGAGTACTACGGCCGTTATGGCGAAACGGATGTCGCGGAACGGCTCGGCGGCGTCGCGCACCCGACACCCCGCCTTTGGCTCACGGCGGAAGCGGGCACTTCGAGGCGGCCGGTCTTCACACCCAAGAACACGTGGGAAACGGACGCCACCGTGCTCGTCGCTGCGCGTACATCCGCTGGACTCGGGTACCGCCGCTGGAACTATGCGGTCGGCCCGGTGGACGTGCTGATGCCCCATCTCACCACGGAATCCAATCGCATGTCGTGGAGCCTGCGCGCGTTCATCTCTCGCAACCCGTCAAAACGCACCGATACGGCGGCAGCCCTGCGTGCCACGCGCGCCCTCACGCGTCGCACCACCATTTCTTTACTCGGCGCTGCGGGACGCGAGAGTTATTTGGTCGGCGGCGTGGTCCGATCGCTGGAGACGCTGTCCGGGGTCGCCGGGATCCGCTACAACGCCGCCACCGGCACAACTCTCCGGTTTGACGTGAGCGTCATCCGCTCGCGGCCCGTGTTGTCGCGCCGCGGAGTGTCGATCAGCGTAGAACGCGGGCTGTAACTAGGACGTGCAGGCGATGTAACGCTCACCATCCCCGACCAATCCGTAACCCCGGGATTTGTGTAGGGGCGCTGGTTTGTGTAGGGGCGCTGGTTTTTGTGGGGGCGCAGCATGCTGCGCCCCTACTGTTTTCTAACTCCCACCTAAACGCGAAGCTGTGGATGCTCCAACAACCGACGCTGCAGCGTCGGATGCGTACGCCATACCTGCCACCCCATCGCCACCACGGCCAGGACATTCGCAATAGCGACCGACCACCAACCGAGGGTCCCCAGGACCCATTGGGCCCCAACCCCGATCGTAGCCAGGATGAGTCCCTCGAGCAGGATCGCGGCAAGGAGCACGAGCAGCGCCATCGCGGGGACGCGCTCCACTTGCTCTGCCAGCGCAACGAACACGACGCCGGCCACAACGAACGCGGCGACGTGGACGACGGTGTAGACGGCTACCAAACCGAACGTAGCGACGATCTCGCCGGGGCCCGAGGCGCCGAGTAACAAGGCTGAGCCGAGCGCCGCGGGCGTGCGGAATGGATTGCCGCCCGCGAGGTCCAGGACGAAGAACCACGCCGCCACCACGGCCGCTCCGATGAGCCCGTTGACCGCACCCCGCGCCAGCACGGGATGATCTCGGAGCGTCGTAAGCCGCAACGGCCGGGGATCATGCTCGGCAAAGTGCAGGTAGCCCATGAGCACCAGGCCGGCAGCGATGTTGGCGCCGACAACGTGCGGCCAGGCTATGACGCCGAGGCGCGGCGCATGGAGGAGGAGCAACCCGACGTAGAAGGTGGCTTCCTGAAGGAGCACGCCGAACACCAGGCTCAGGAGGAGTCGCGGAGGCGCTGTGAACGAGGCGCTGAGCCCTGACATCCCCACGCCCAGAATCGCGAAGACACCGAAGTGCAGCACCGTGTAAACCGCGACGAGTCGGGCGGTGACGAGTGAGAACTCATGGTTCAGCAGAACGCCGGCGAGCAGCGCGGGTGTTCGAAAGGGCTGACCCGCAACCGTATCCGCAACGAGGAACCACAGCGCGACGACGAGCCCAGCGAGCAGCCCACCAATCACGCCGTGGACGATTACTGCTTGTGCGGGTCGCCTCATGCACCGACCTCGCGAAAGGGTTTCCGACAACATGGCGCCGCCGGCGGCTACTGTCTACCGGTGCGTTCGGCGCATCTCGGCGGCCACTCGTTCAGCTTCCCGCATCACTCTCAGCGTATTCAGCCCGGCCACTTTCTTCACATCGGTCTCGCTCCAGCCACGCCGCAGCAGCTCGGCAATCAGGTCGGGGAACGTCGAGACATCTTCCATGCCGACGGGCACCTCGGTGATGCCGTCGAAGTCGGACCCCAGGCCGACGTGATCGACGCCGGCGACTTGCCGGATATGCTCGATGTGATCGGCAACCTGAGCGAGCGTGGCGCGTGGCGCCCGAGCCTCCCATGCGCGCGTCGAGTCGGCGCGCGCGGCGGAGTCCGCGCCTGAGGCACGCAACCGGCTCGACCAGGTGTTGGTACTGTCTTCGTAGCTACGCACCGTCTCCGAGACGAAACCGGGATTGAAGTTCACCATCACGACGCCGCCGTTCACGGGCACCAGTTTCAAGATCGAGTCCGGAACGTTGCGCGCGTGATTCGTGAGCGCGCGCGCCGAGGAATGGGAGAAGATGACCGGCGCCCGCGAGGTGTGCAGCGCGTCGGACATCGTCTGGTCGTTCACATGCGACAAATCCACCAGCATGCCGAGGCGATTCATCTCGAGCACAACCTGCTTACCGAAGGGCGACAGGCCCCGCCGGGCGCTGTCGGTGGACGCAGTCGCCCAATCCACGCTGCGCCAGTGCGTGAGCGTGATGTAGCGCGTGCCCAACTTGTAGAACATTCGAAGGGCAGCAAGCGAGTTCTCGATGGCGTGACCGCCTTCAATGCCGATCAGGCAGGAGACCTTGCCGGCGGCAAAGTTGCGCTCCACGTCGGCGGCCGTGTACGCCATAGCCATGCTGCGGGAGTTCTTACTGCAGAGGCGGTGGATCAGATCGATTTGCTCGAGCGCATAGGTCGCCGGGTGCGTTCCCGAATCCATGGTCGTCACGGGGACATAGGCGGCCCAGAACTGCGCTCCTACCCGGCCGCTGCGCAGTCGCGAGATGTCGGTCATCAATTTCGGTTGGCTGACGGCGAAATTGACGGAGTCGAGTCCGCCCCGTTCGCGGATCGCGTCAGGGATGTCGTTGTGGCCGTCGATGAGGGGGACGGTTCTGAGGATGCGAATCGCTTGAGCTCGGTAGTCCTGGGCGGTTAGGCGGTTGAGCGGTTGGGCGGTTAGAAGAATCCCAATACCGACAATTCCAACCGCCGAACCGCCAAACCGCCCAACCGCCCAGTTCATAGCTCTCACCGCGTTCGAGGAGCCCAAAAGCTAGATTACGTCGTGCCCGTGAGCAACGAATCGAAGGTCACGATCGCGTTGTCGGTGAACGGCGAGCCGGCGGAAGTGGCGTTCATGCCGCACAAGACGCTGCTCGAAGTCCTGCGCGAGGACTTGGGACTCACCGGCACGAAGCATGGCTGCGAGCTGGGCGAGTGCGGCACCTGCACCGTGCTGCTGGATGGAACGCCGGTGCTATCGTGCCTGGTACTGGGACTCGCGTGCGCCGGTCACGCCGTGCGCACGGTCGAAGGAATGGCGCAGGGTGGGAAGCTGCATCCGCTCCAAGAGACGTTCGCCGACCTCGGCGCCGCGCAGTGCGGCTATTGCACACCGGCGTTCCTGCTCGCCGCTGAAGCGCTGCTCACCGAAAACCCCAAGCCGACACGCGACGAGATCAAGGAGGCACTCGCCGGAAACCTCTGTCGCTGCACGGGCTACATAAAGATCTACGAGGCCGTTGAGCTGGCGGCGGCACGCATGCGGGGTGACAGCGCCGAGCCCACGCGCGAATCCCTTTATGGCCGCTAAGAAACCGTCCGACCGTCGGGTCATCGGTAAGGCGCTCCGGAAAGTCGACGCCATCGCGAAGGTGACAGGAGCCACGCGGTTCGCTGACGATCTCGCCTTTCCGCGGATGCTGTACTGCAGGCTGCTGCGCAGCACCCAGCCACACGCCCGCATCGTCTCGATCGACACAACTGCGGCGCAACGACTCGACGGCGTACAGGCCGTTCTCACCGGCCGGGATCTGCCGATTCCATTCGGGATTCTGCCCGTCTCCCAGGACGAGCACGCGCTGTGCCTCGACAAAGTCCGGTTTATCGGCGATCCAGTCGCGGCCGTAGCCGCGACAAGCGAAGAGACGGCGACGGCCGCGCTCGATCTCATCAAGGTTGTCTACGAGCCGCTCAAGTCCTTCGACTCCGCCCAAGAGGCCATCGCGCATCCCGAGCCCCGGATTCACGACTACGGCGATAGCGGCAATCTCCACAAGCTGATCAATCTCGAGTTTGGCGACGCCGAGGCCGGCATTGGCGAGGCCGACCTGGTGCTGGAGGACCTGTTTTTCTTTGAAGGGAATACCCACCTGCCGATGGAGCAGCACGCCGCGGTGGCGATGTGGTCTCCGGATCGCAAACTGACGCTGTGGACCTCGACGCAGACGCCCCACTACGTCCACCGCGCACTCGCCAAAGTGCTGGAGCTGCCGGCCGCGCGAGTTCGCGTGATCGCGACGCCGAACGGCGGTGGCTTCGGCGGCAAGAGCGATCCGTTCAACCACGAGATTGCGGTCGCCAAGCTTGCCATGATCACGGGCCGTCCCGTCAAGATCACACTGACGCGCGAAGAGGTTTTCTACTGTCATCGCGGGCGTCATCCGACGCTGATGTGGGTGCGCACCGGGGTGAAGCGCGACGGCGCGATCACGGGAATGCACTTCCGCTCGCTGCTCGATGGCGGCGCCTACGGCTCCTATGGCGTGGCGAGCACGTATTACACGGGCGCGCTGCAGACCGTGACTTACAATGTGCCGCGCTATCACTTCCAGGGCGCTCGCGCATTCACGAACAAGGCACCTTGCGGCCCCAAGCGCGGGCACGGCACGCCACAGCCCCGCTTCGCGCTCGAAGTCCACCTCGACAAGATTGCCGAACAGCTCGGCATCGATCCCGCGGAGCTGCGACTCAAGACGCTTGTGCCACCCAACTCGCTGACCGCGAACTATCTGCGCGTGGGCTCCATGGGTCTCGGCACTTGCATCGAGAAGGTCGTCGACGGATCGAACTGGAAGCGCAAATTCCGCAAGCTGCCCCAGGGGCGCGGCGTCGGACTCGCGTGCTCGAGCTACATCTCTGGCGCCGGCCTCCCGATCTACTGGAATAACATGCCGCATTCGGGGGTGCAGCTGAAATGCGACCGTGGCGGCGGCGTCACCGTGTTCTGTGGCTCGACCGAGATCGGGCAGGGATCGGATTCCATCCTCGCGTACATCGTCGCGGAAGTGCTCGGCGTCGATCCGTTCGACATCGCGGTCGTCACCGGCGACACCGACCTCACGCCGGTCGACCTCGGCAGCTACTCGAGCCGCGTCACGCTGATGAGCGGTAACGCGGCACTGCAGGCGGCTGAGCGCGCGCGCCAAATCCTCGCCCTCCATGCCGCGAGGAAGCTCGAGGTCCCGGCCGAGCGCCTGACGTTCGCCGACGGCCGCGTATTCGATTCCAAAGATCGAAAGCGCGGCATGGCGTTCGCTGAGGCGGTCCAGTGGGCGGAGGCAGCGGAGGGGACAGTTGGGACGGTCGGCTCGTACACACCGCCGATGGGGGCGGGGAAATACCGCGGCGCCGGCGTCGGGCCCTCGCCGGCGTATTCCTACAGTGCCTGCGTGGCTGAGGTAGACGTCGATCCCGAAACAGGGATCGTGCGTGTGCCCACCATCTGGATCGCGCATGACGTGGGCCGATCGATCAACTCCGCCTCCGTGATCGGCCAGGTCGAGGGCTCGATCTACATGGGGCTGGGCGAGGCGCTGATGGAGGAAATGGCGTACCGGGGCGACCTCAAGGTGGTACACAAGATTCCCAGCCTGCTCGAGTACAAGAGTCCCACGACGCTCGAGATGTGCGACGTGATCACGTACCTCGTCGAAGATCCCGACCCGAATGGCCCATACGGGGCAAAGGAGGTCGGCCAGGGACCGCTGTTGCCGGTGATGCCGGCAGTGGCGAATGCCGTCTACGACGCTGTCGGCGTTCGGGTGGACGAAGTCCCGATTACGCCCGAGAAGGTGCTCAAAGCACTGCGGGGAAAGGGGAAGGGGGAAGAGGGACGGGTAGGCCCGAAGAGCTTCCCTGATATCCCCTGGCCGGAACCCACGCGCGTCCCCACACCTTGGGAAGGCGGCGATGGAAAGGCCGTGAAACCGAAAGTCACACCGGCTGTGTAGCTCGGCCCGTCTTCAGCGTCTCTCCTGGACACACCTGCCCCGGAGGGACCATGGTTCTTCATCCCGTTCGCTTCCTCGTTGTACTCGTTGGTCTGCTCGCAGCATCCAAACCCGTGGCAACCGTTGAAACCGGGCGCATTGCCGGCCATGTACGTGACAGCGCGACCGGCGCGCCCATTCAGAACGCGCAGGTTTTCCTTGAAGGCACACCCTTCGGGGCCACGGCGGATCGCAACGGCTTCTATTCCATAAAGAACGTGCCGGTCGGGAGCTACACCGCGATTGCCCGATTTATTGGGTACAGATCCAAGCGTCAGGCGGGAGTGCAGGTCAAAACGAACGCGAAAGTGACGGTTGATTTCAAGCTGTCGGCGACCCCAGTCATGCTCGAAGGAATCGTCGTCCGCGGCGCTGCCGCTGCGCCGGTTGCACGTCAGATGGTCAGCGCGCACGTGTACGTGGATGGTGTGGCGGACGCGTTTGCTCACGTCGGCGCCCGGGCGCGCTTCGACAGCACCGCGGCCTGGCGCTACCAGCGCCAGCCCGGCAACCGCGAGCAGTACGACGAAATCGTCGAGAACCAGTTCATTGCCGTCGCGGCCGATCCCCTGTCGACGTTCTCGATCGACGTCGATCGCGCGTCCTACAGCAACATGCGACGCTTCATCATGCAGGACGGCCAGCTGCCGCCGCGCGACGCCGTCCGCATCGAAGAGCTCGTGAACTATTTCCCCTATGACTACGCCGAACCCGATGGTGACGACCCGCTCGCGATCCACACCGAGGTCGCACCCGCGCCGTGGAAGCCGCAACACCAGCTGGTGCGCATCGGCCTTCAGGCGCGCCGTGTGAAGGTCGAGAACCTCCCAGCGTCGAATTTCGTGTTCCTGCTCGACGTCTCTGGCTCGATGATGGACGAGAACAAGCTGCCGCTCGTGAAGTCGGCGATGCGGCTCCTGGTGAATGAGCTCCGTCCCAAGGACCATGTCGCGATCGTGGTCTACGCCGGGTCCGCCGGCCTGGTGCTCCCGTCCACATCGGGAGACCAGAAGGACAAGATCCTCGATGCAATTGGCGGGCTGGAGGCCGGCGGCAGCACGGCCGGCGGCGCCGGGATTCGCCGGGCCTACGACGAGGCCGTGGCCAATTACATCCAGGGTGGCAATAACCGCGTGATCCTGGCGACCGATGGCGACTTCAACGTCGGCGCCTCGAGCGACGCGGACATGGTGCAGCTGATCGAAGAGAAACGCCGCACGGGCGTCTTCCTCACAGTACTGGGCGTGGGTGAGGGGAATCTGCAGGCCGCCAAGATGGAAAAGCTCGCCGACAAGGGCAACGGTAACTACGCCTACCTCGACAACGTTGCCGAGGCGCAGAAGGCCCTGGTACAGGAGCTCGGCGGCACGCTCTACACCGTCGCGAAAGACGTGAAGATCCAGGTGGAGTGGAATCCGGCGCGGGTCCGTGCCTACCGTCTGATCGGCTACGAGAACCGGCTGTTGCGCAACGAGGATTTCACCGACGATAAGAAAGATGCCGGCGAAGTCGGCTCCGGGCACTCCGTGACCGCTCTCTACGAGGTGGTGCCGGTCGGCGTCAACACCGACGTCACGATCCGCATGCCGGATTCGCTCCGGTATCAACGTCGCAATGCTCAGTCGACCAGCGCCGCCGGTCCTGAGCTGTTGTTCGTGAAGGTGCGCTACAAGCGGCCCGACGGCGATGAAAGCCGGCTGATCTCGCAACCGGTGCTGGCTCAAGCCGGTCAGATGCCCTCGGCCGACTTTCAATTTCAGGCAGCCGTGGCCGAGTTTGGACTGTTGCTGCGGAACTCAGACTTCCGCGGGAAGGCCGAACTCGGTCACGTGATTGCCGCCGCCCGCGAGGCGCGCGGCCGCGACCCGGACGGCTATCGCGCCGAGTTCGTGCGATTGGCCGAGGCCGTGCGAGGCATCGGTTTGGCGCGGGGAGACGGAGCGCACTGAGCGGCTGGACGGAAAAGGAGCCGCGGCGTAAGGTCACCCCTTATGCCGCGGCTCCTCGCACACGTACTTGCGTGTTGGGCTGTTGTTGTGCTGGTCAACCCGGCGCGCGCCGCTGCCCAGAGCCTGCGCGGGGATGTCCGCGCCCTCGAAACGAAGCTTCCCCTGCCCTTCAGCACCGTCGTCCTCCAACCGGGCATCGCGGGCCGGTTCACGAATGACTCCGGGTCCTTTGCCTTTCACGATCTCGCAAGAGGCGACTACCGGATGGTCGTTCGCGCCATCGGTTACCTCCCATTCGATACGGTGATCACGGTGGCGGGTGCGCCGATCGTGCTGCACGTAGCGCTGCTACCGTTAGCAATCGAGCTGCCCCCGGTGACCGTGGTCGCCACGCGCGCGTGCCTGCGGCCGGGCCCGCCGGCTCGCGACTCGGAGCCCGAGCTGGCGGCGATCTTTGACCAATTGCGGGAGAACGCCGCCCGCTATCGGCTGTTGTCCGACGCGTACCCCTTCAAGTATTGGGTCCAGCGGCAGGTGTGGGATGATCCCCCGGTGCGCGGCGACTCGGTGGTGGTGGACACCGTCGAGCTGCGGAGCGATGCGCACATGGCGTACAAACCCGGCGGTCTCATCATCACCCAAACCGGTCCGCGTCGGAGAGCCGAGCGGATGCTCCGGCTTCCCACGGTGATCGATCTGGCTGATTCGGTCTTTCACCAGGCCCATTGTTTCTCCTTCGCCGGTGTCGACAGCCTCGATGGCGGGTCCCAATGGCGCGTGGACTTTCTCGCCGCGGAGCGATTACGCTCACCGGACGTCGCCGGGAGTGCATGGCTGGACTCGGACACCTATCAACTGCGGCAGCTGATCTTCCGCCTGACCCGTCCCGAACGAGTCGTGACGTCGCTCAGGACTCTGGAGGTGACGGTCGCGTTCGGGGAGCTGTTCCGCTCGGTCACGGTGCCCGTGCACATCGCCGCCACGTCCGAGGCCAAAAGTCGCTCGCGCCAGCCGGTGACAGGGCATGAAGTGCAGCAGCTGTTGCGGGTCGATTTCCTGAAGGGCGTGCCGGGCAATCAAGCGCCCTGACTGGACGGCCAGAGAGCCGGAGAGTAAGGTCCGTCATGCTGCGGCTTCCCATTTTCTCCTACCTGCAACCGAAGACCCTGCAGGACGCGCTCGCCATGAAACGAGACGCCGGCCCGGACGGGATGTTCGTCGCGGGCGGGACGGACTTGTATCCGAACATGAAGCGCCGTCATCAGGAGCCGAAGACCGTCATTTCGCTGATGGGGATTCCTGAGCTTGGACGGTTGGACGGTCGGATCGTCGGACCGTGTGTAACCCTAAGCCAGTTGTCCGACAGTCCGACCGTCCGACAGTCTCATCCCGCCATCGCCACCGCCGCTCGCTTGGTCTCGACTCCTCTGCTCCGAAACATGGGCACGCTCGGCGGCAACCTGTGTCTCGACACGCGCTGCAATTACTACAACCAGAGCTACGAGTGGCGGAAGTCGATCGACTTCTGCATGAAAAAAGACGGCCACATCTGCTGGGTAGCGGCCGTCAGCTCGTCCGACGTCGCGCCGGTGATGGTGGCGATTGGGGCGGAATACCGGCTGGTGGGACGGCAGGGTGAGCGCGTAGTCCCAGCCGGCAGGTTCTATCACAACGACGGGATCAATTACCTCACGAAGCAGACTGATGAGATCCTGGTGGACGTCCGTCTCCCCGCAGCAAACGGCTGGGACGCCGTGTACCACAAGCTTCGGCGCCGGGGCTCGTTCGACTTCCCGGTGCTTGGCGTGGCGGCGTGGGTGCAATGGAACGGCAACACAGTCTCGGACGCCCGTATTGTGCTGGGCGGAGTCGCGAGCTATCCGCAGGAGATCCCTGAGGCTGCCGCGGCCCTTAAAGGGGCGCCGTTATCGGATGATTCCATGGCGGCGGCGGCTGAGGCGGCCTACCGTCCTTCGAAGCCGATGGACAACACCGATTTCGATCTGTCGTGGCGGAAGCAGATGACCCGGGTATACGTGAAGCGGGCCCTCGATGAACTGAGGGCCCGTCATTGAGGCGAAGAACTAGGCGCTGTCTGCGGGTGCTTTTGCTAGTTCCTCGATCTCCGCCGTAGCCTTCGCCAGCGCCTCAGCGACGCGCTTGCGAGCCTCATCGCTCGCTTTCCAGCCCGTGCGGTAGACCGTTTTGACGAGCTGCCCGAGGGCGCGGTTCACTTCCACCATCGAGCCGCCCACGGTGCGCTCGACCGTCTCGCGCACTCGATCGAAGATGTCTTCGACAGTGTCCTTGTGCTCGTCCAAGAATGCCCGTCCTGTGTCGGTGATTTCGTAGACCTTCTTCCCTTCCACGTCCTTCGCCACGACCAGCCCTTCGTCCTCGAGCCACTGCAAGGTCGGATATACGGTGCCAGGCGACGGCGAATAGCAGCCGTGCATGCGCTCCTCCAGCTCCTTCATGACTTCGTATCCATGACGTGGCTTGTCGCGCAGCAGCTTCAGGATGACGTACTTCATGTCGCCGGCACCGAACCACTGACGCCGCGGTCCCCTGGGACCGCGCCCCCGAAAGCCCCAGGCCCGGGGACCAAATGCAAAACCGAACCCTTCCCAGCCGAACTTCCCGCCCATCGTTGCCTCTTGTGAGATGTTACGTCACGATATTCTTATACGATATATCTTGTCAAGCACTGTTTTGGCTCATGTGCGCCAAGTCACTATCCGACTTATGCTTGCATGTTCGATGCGCAACCGTACATTGCAGCCACGTTGAACCCGTCGGTATCCACGCCCGCGCCCGGGAGGAGCTGCAATGGCCGTGCAAGTCACCCCGCACCCGTCTTGGGTCGCGGATCTCGATGCGACGCTAGAGCCCAGCCGCCAGGCGATCCTTGATACGCCGGTCATTATCGACGCATCTGAGAACCAACTGGTGGATGGGCAAATCCAGAACTTCCTGGTCGGGTTCTATCCCATCATCCGAGACTTCCCGCAGTGGCTGCAGATGTTGCTCGATCGCTCACCGGCGATGGGGCGGGAATTCTTCACGGACAACATCCGCGTCGAGCGCCGGCACGACGCGATGTGGCGCGCCATGGGGGACGGCTTCAACGTCCACAAGAAGCGGTTCCAGGAACCGGAGCCGATGATCCCGGCAGTGAAGAAGTTTCACGCCTACTTGACCGAGATGTGCCGCAATGCGGAGTTCGGCCAGGCGGTTTCGGCGACGAACTATGCAGTCGAAGGGGTCGCCCAGAAAATCTCGGAGAAGGCGTTGCGGGGGCTCGCGAAGAACGAGAAAATCGGGCCGCGCGGTCGCTGGTGGCTCGAGGAGCATGCCAAGTACGACGACGAGCATCCCATCCATGCGCTCGAGATCATCAAGGATTGCGTCAAGCGGGGTGGCGGTGACACTCCCGAGAAGGTCACACAGGTCGCACTTGAAAGTCTGAGCCTAATGAAGTTCTCGATGGAGGCGTCTTATCACGCGTGAGTAAAGCTCGTCGCGTTTCGGCGACCCGAGGGAATCGGGCAAGCACGGCGGCAGGCAAAAGTCCGCCGCTGGATTTCCTGCAAGCGGCAGCCGACATCGTGGCTGCTCTCCCGGACGCCGTGGTCGTCACGGGCGCAGATCGGCGGGTTCTCGCGGCGAACGAGGCCGGGGCGGAACTGCTGGGCTGGCACATGAGTGAGATTGTCGGTCAGGCGATCGCCGACAACGTATCGCCGGGCGAGCGTGCGCACGTCGCGTCACGCGAAGACCGCGTCCTGAGTGGTGAGACGCAGCGGTACGACACGCGGATCATCAATCACCGCACCGGTGAAGAGCGCGATGTGGCGGTCTCGAGCGGCCCGTTCCGGATGAGCGGCGAGATCATCGGCACCGTCGCCACCCTGCGCGATATCACCGAACCCAAGCGCGCCCAGGATACCCTCGCCCGGTCCGAGGCCCGCTACCGCCACCTGGTGGAGTCGGCGTCCGACGCGATCGTCACGCTGGATGCGAACGGCCGCTTTACCACGGTGAACCACGCCGCCGAAAACATCTCCGGCTATAAGCGCGAAGAGCTCGTCGGTCAGTGGTTCGCCCCTATGCTCCCCGACGACGATCTCCCGAAGGCGCTGGGCCACTTCCAGCAGGCGCTGGCCGGGGAGACGGGGCTGTTCGAGTCGCAGTTCTACCGCAAGGATGGCGAAGTTCGCACGATCTCGATTACATACTCGACGCCGCAGAAGGATGAAGAAGTCCTGTGTCTCATTCGCGACGTCACCGATCAGAAGATGCTGCAGGAACAGCTCATTCAGTCCGAAAAGATGTCGGCGATCGGGCAGCTCGTGTCAGGCGTCGCGCACGAGCTGAACAACCCGCTGGCGGGCATTTCGGCGTTCGCCCAGCTCCTGCTCGCGGAGAAGCGGTTTCCGCCCGACCAACGCACGGCAGCCGAGACGATCTACAGCGAGGCGCGCCGCGCCAGCCGCATCGTGCAGAACCTGCTGACGTTTGCGCGCCAGCATAAAGCCGAGAAGGTCCCCACCGAGATCAACCAGGTGCTCGACGACACACTCGAGCTGCGCGGCTACGAGCTTCGAGTACGCGGCATCGACGTGCGGCGCGAATACGACGAGTCGCTCCCCGACACGATGGCCGACGCGCATCAGCTGCAGCAGGTGTTCCTGAACCTCATCACGAACGCTGAGCAGGCGATGGAGCAGCGAGAAGGCCATCATCATCATCGCCTTACCGTGCGGACCCGCCGCAATGGCGACGACATCCGCATTGAGATCGAGGATACGGGAGCCGGCATTCCGCCGAATCTCATCGAGCGAATCTTCAATCCCTTCTTCACGACCAAGCCCACCGGTTCCGGCACGGGGCTGGGCCTGTCGATCTCGCTCGGAATCGTGCGCGAACATGAGGGAAGGATCTGGGCGGAGAATCCGCCCCAGCCAGGCGCCCGCTTCGTGGTGGAGATCCCGGTGACCGAGCCGCGGACCTCCGGTGAGCACGCCTCCGTCGCACACGTTCAAACCGTAGGGAGCGACCACCTGCGCGTGCTGGTGGTGGACGACGAGGCCTCGGTCCGCGTTTCGCTGCAGCGCTATCTCGCCGGCAAGGGCCATGAGGTTGAGACGACGGCCAGCGGCGAAGACGCCCTCCTTCGCCTCAAGGCGTCGAAATACGACGCCGTCATCGTCGACATGCGGATGCCCGACCTGTCCGGCGAGCAACTCTTCGAGCGCCTCCGCAGCAACGACCCTGGCCACGCCGAGCGTGTGATCTTCACGACGGGCGACCTCGTGAACGACCAAATGCGCCGGTTCCTCGATGGTACCGGCCGGCCTTGCGTCCCCAAGCCATTCGAGTTCGCTTCTTTCGACCAGGCATTGCCCGCGGCACGACGCCGCGCGTAAAACGTCGAAAATGTTCCGTTGGTTTGTAGGGGCGCAGCATGCTGCGCCCCTACCGATATCTCGCACAACCTCACATCCGGAATACCATGCGCCCCGTTCTGTGCCTTCTGATCGTCTTGGTGTCTCCGCTGTCCGCCCAGGAGCCCTTCGACTTTTACTCCCGCGGCCCCTATCGCCCCGCCGTGCCGCGCCCCGAAGCGATCACCGGCTACGCTGCCGGCGACCAGCACACGATGTACGCCGTGATGCAGCACTACCTCGACACGCTGGTCGCCACGGCGAGCGACCGCGTCCGGATCGAGACGTGGGGACGCACGACCGAATACCGGCCCATTCGGGCGCTGATCATTTCCGACCCCGCGAACCTCGCGAAGCTCGATCAGATCCGCGCCGGCCTCGCGGAGCTCGTCGATTCGCGCAAGACCTCGGCGGCGCGGGCGGCCGCGATCGCGGCACAGAGCCCGGCCGTAGCGGCGTTCCAATACTCGGTCCACGGCGACGAACCGGCGGGATTCGAGGCGGCCATGCAGGTCGCCTATCAACTCGCCGCTTCGGACGAGCCGCAGACCTTGGAGATCCTGAAGTCCGTGGTCGTGGTTCTCAACCCGTCGGCGAATCCCGATGGTCACGAGCGCTTCGCCGCCTGGTACAACTCCGTCGGGGTCGGGGCCGACCACCCGTGGGCGTTCGAACAGAACGAGCCCTGGAGCATCACGGGACGCTACAGCCACTACCGCTTCGACATGAACCGTGACCTGCTCGCCCAAAGCCAGCCGGAGGTGCGCGCCATGATGGACGGCGTGCTGCGGTGGCGGCCGCAAGTCTTCGTGGACCACCACTCTACGACGCCCAACTTCTTTTTCCCGCCCGTTGCACAAGCCGTCAACATGAACTTGCCCCCGCAGACCACGAAGTGGTTCGACACGTACGGGCGCGGGAACGCGGCGGCCTTCGACCGCTATGGCTGGCAGTATTTCGTGCGCGGCGTCTTCGACTTCTTCTACGTCGGCTACTGGGATGAATGGGCGACGTTCCAGGGCGCCACGGGGATGACCTACGAGACGGATGGCGGGCCCGAATTCCGCAAGCGCCGTGACGACGGCAGCATCACGACCTTCCGCGACGGCATCGCACACCACTTTGTGGCTTCCCTGGCGACGCTCGAGACGACGGCGAAGAACCGGCAGAGCCGGCTGCAGGACTACTATGACTTCCGCCGTTCGGCGCTGGCGGAAGCGGCGACTGATCGGCTGAAGCGCGTCGTCATCGTTCCCGGCAACGATCCGCAGTCGGCGGCGCACGTCGTCGGTCTCTTGCTCCGCAACGGGATCGAGGTCACGCGGCTGCGCCAGCCGCTCGCGTCTCGCGCGGCGCACCCATACATCAGCGCCCGCAGCGCGGCGGCGGCACGGACCTTCCCGGCAGGCAGCTACGTCATCGATTTCAACCAGCCGCAACGCCGCATTGCCAAGGCGATGCTCGAACCGGAAGCCGAGCTGCAGCGCACGTTCGTCGAGCGCGAGCTGTCCAAGTTCCACCGCAACCGCCGGCGCGGGGAGGATGCGGACAAAGAAGAGTACGGCTTCTACGACATCACGGCGTGGTCGTTGCCGCTGTCGTTCAACCTCGATGCCTACTGGACGGAAGACGCCGGTGGAGGTGGTGACGCCGTCACGGATTCGCTACTGCCACCGGCTCCCGCCCCCACCCGTGCCGCCAGCGCGTACGTATTCCCCAACGACAGGCCGGGAGCCGCGAAGCTGGCGATTGCCCTCGAGGCGGAGGGATTCCGGCTCGCGGTGGCAACGCGTCCCATTCAGGTCGGTGGCCGCACGTACCCCCGGGGCACGTTCGTCGCACGCCCCCAGCGCAACACCGCCGCTCTGCACGAGCGCATTGCCGCGCTCGGGCCTTCGTGCGGCGTGACGGTGCTAGCGGTGCAGACGGCGTTCCCCGACACCGGCGATATCGGTATCGGGTCGGGTGAAGTCGTCGCGCTCCACGCACCCACGATTCTGGTCGCCGCCGGGGACGGCATCTCCGAAACGAGCTACGGGTGGCTGTGGAATTTCCTGGGGCGGGAGCTGAATGCTCCGTTTACGCCGGTCCCGCTGCGCGCCATCGGCCGCATGGACGATCTGCAGAGCTTCAACGTGCTGATTATCCCCGACGGCTCGGGCGGCCGCATGCGCCGCGAGCTTGGCGACGATGGTGTCGCGAAACTCAAGGCGTGGGTGCGCTCGGGAGGCGTGCTCATCGGGTACGGCGGCGCGGGCGACCTCGCGGGGAACAAGGATGTGGAGCTCTCAAGCATCGCGAGCGTCGCACCCGATAGCGGCGCGAAAGCCGACACGACCGCGGCAGGAAACGAACCCGCGTTGATCTCGAGCACCGCGCCGGCCCGCGATCGGCCGGAATGGATACCGGGCGCCATCTTCCGCGCGACGCTCGATACCACCCACTGGCTGACCCTGGGATACGACCGCAACCGGATGCCGGTATTCATCGACGGCGACACCTTCTGGCGCCCATCCAAAGCCGGGGCCAACGCCGTCACCTTCACCGATCCCGTGGACTCCTTGGTACTCTCGGGATTCACCTGGCCCGACAACACCGCCCGACTGCTCAAGGGCTCCACCTGGGCGGCGGTTGAGAATCAGGGCAGTGGACGGGTGGTGTTATTCCTGAGCGATCCGCTGTTCCGGGCTTTTTGGAGAGGTCCGGCGAGGCTGTTGACGAATGCGATTTTGATAGGACCGAATCGATAGGGCGGCAAATTAAGCGGCGGCGAGATGAAGCGGCGGCAAAGGCAGTTGCCGCCCCTCGCCGCCGCTCTTCTTCGCCGCCGTCTTTAGATTGCTCGACTGGTCCGAATCACGTCGCGAATCTTCCAGACCGGCACCTGAATCTGCGACCGGATCTTCGGCGCCAAGCGGAACCAGCTCGGCTCCTCACGCATCCGCGGCATCATCCGGAAATGCCGTTCCCCTTCCTCGGGCACCTTCCAGGTGACGTTCACATGCTTCTGCTTGCGCAGCACGTCGAGCGTCACTGATTCGCCCGGATCGTAGGAGCGGAGAATTCGCATCGCCTGCATCGGTGACGTGGGCTTGCGGCCCCCGATCGACACGATCACATCGCCGCCCTTGAGGGCCAGGGTCGAATCTTCGGGAGCGCTCACCACGAGCACCCCTTCACGAGTCCCGAAGTAGTCGCCCAGGTCGGGATTGAGCTTCACCATCTCGATGCCACCCCACCCCGATCCGAACGACCATTCAAAGGCCCCTTCGGGTTGCTTCGGCATCATCTCGCGCAGCCGGTCGAGCTGTCCAGACATCTCCCCCATCTCCGGCATCTCGAAGCGACCTCCCGTGCTGAGGTCCTCGGCCACGATGGTCGCCTTGCGGGAGTCGCTGCCGCGTCGGTACTCCACCTGCACCGTGTCGCCGGGATCGAGCCCACGCGCGAGATCGATCAGCTTCATGCCCGGCCCCGATCTTTCATCGTCCTCAGACTGCGCGCCGGCGAGCGCCGTACCGTTGAACCGAGTAATCACGTCACCAGCCTTGAGGCCAGCCTTCTCGGCCGGTCCCCCGGGCGTGATGCCCTCGATCCGTGCGCCAACCTTATCGCCGGCGGCGTCGGCCCGCGTATCCACGATCACGCCGATCCGCCCGCGACTGACGAACGCGAACGCGGTGAATGGCTCGTCGCGGGTCCCCACGCGCACACGGGGACGAGCGCTCGGTCGCCGCGGCGTACCCTGCGCCATCGATTCGGCCGGCACCAGCAGACAGACGGCGAGCGCTGCCACAGTCCAATTGCGAATCATCTAGTTCTCCTCCGGGCCTTTAGAGCCCAACGTAACGAGCGCGCGTCGCGCGGGCGTTCACGAGCTCCCGCATCAGTCCGACGCGCTCCTGCCAAAGTCTCACGAGTTCGGCGTCCTGCACGCGCTCTTCCTGCTGCGCGAGGGTGCCGTCGAGAATCGAAATGCGGTCTTCCAGCTCCGCTACCAAAGCCGCCGCGTGACCGCTCAAGACGCGGCCGTCGACGTCATACTGCTTCAGGGAGTCTTCGAGCGTGGCCGACTGCTGCTTCACCTGGCTCAGCTCGGCGTGGAGCTTGCCCTGTCCCGACGGCTGTACCAGCAGGATTGCGGCGATCGTCGCAGCGAGGGCGAGACTGCCGGTCCACGTTCCCCACGTGCGACGGCGGCGGGAGCGCTCGGCGCGCAACTGCGCCTGCACAACGGGCCAGCGATCGCGCGGCGGGCGCAACGCCGGCAACGCCTTGAGCTGCGCGACGCGCTGGTACAGCGCTTCCAGCTCCACCTGACACACAGCGCAGGTGGTGATGTGCCGGCGCGCCCAGACCGACGCCTCACCTGCCTGCAGGGCCCCCAGATCTTCCATTGTACAATGCATCATGCCTTCGCTCCTTCATCCAGCATTCCCCGCAAACGCGCATGGGCTCGCGCCAATTGCGACTTGGAAAAACTCACCGACTTCCCCATCTGCTCCGCGATTTCCTCGTGCGTGTATCCTTCGACGTCGTGCAACCACACCACGGCACGGGAAGTCTCGGAAAGCCGTTCGAACGCGCGCTCCAGGTCGATGTTGGCGCCGACATGCATCCCCGGCTTGCCCGGCTCTTCGTCCAGCGACTCCGTCGCCCGCACGTGATCGCGACGAATCCGCATCAATGCCTTGGTCGACGCGATGCGGCGGACCCAACCCCAGAGATGGCCTTCCCCGCGATACTGCTTGATGTTGCGCACCACCTCGAGAAACGTCTCCTGCAGCACGTCCTCCGCGTCCTCCGGCCGCCGCAGCATGCGCCGCACGAGATTGTAGACAGGCGTCTCGAAGGCCCGGTACAGGGCTTCGAGGGCTGCTTCATCTCCGGCTTGCGCGCGGGCGACGAGGACGTCCGGAACGGCGAATGCCACGGTCATTGTCCGAAAACTATGATGCCATAACTACGTGGAAGGTCGCGACCTGGTGCGCGGTGAGCGGTGGGCGGTACGCGGCACTGCCTACCCGCGCACCGCTTACCGCGCACTAAGTAATTAGCCGGTAGTCACTTGAGGTACCGCCGGATATCTTGGTGCATGCCGAAACCCGACGTGAAGGAATGGCTGCATCACTGGCAGGATGAAGCGGACGCGGCCTACCTCTATCTCGCCCTCGCCGGCCAGGAATCCGATCCGCACAGGAAGGACGTCTACATCAAGCTCGCGGGCGTCGAGGAGCGCCATGTGCAGATGTGGAGCAAGCTGCTCGGCGAGCATGGCCATAAGGTAGATCACGCGCGGCCGTCCCTGAATGCCAAGCTGCGTGCGTGGTTTGGCCGGCAGTTCGGGACGCGTTACCTGCTCCCGATGTTGCTGCGTGAAGAGGGCCAGGAAGTAAAGGGGTACCTCAACCTCCATCGGGAATCGAGCCTCCCCGACGCGCAGGAAGTCTCGCTCCAGCTCGCCAAAGAATCGGCGGCGCACGCCGGGACGCTCGCCGACCTGGCGGGCAAGGGCGCCGAGCCGTGGCACAAGACGGGCTCCGGCGGCTTCCTGCGCAACGTCGTGTACGGCTTCAATGACGGGCTCACGGCGAACTTTGGACTCGTAGCGGGAGTGATCGGCGCGGCCGTGCAACCGCACGTGATCATGATCTCCGGCGTCGCCGGAATGATCGCGGACGCGCTATCGATGGGATCATCCGGGTACCTGGCGGCGAAGAGCGAGCAGGAGGTGTGGGAGCACGAGATCGCGATGGAGAAGGAAGAGATTCGCCTGATGCCGGAAATAGAAGAGGACGAGATGGCCCTGCAGTACGAGGCGAAAGGCGTCGACCCCGGTACGGCACGCCGCATGGCGGAGGAAGTGATGCGCGATCCCCAGCGCGCGCTGGGGGAACAGGTGCGGGACGAGCTGAAGATCGGCGAAGCGCACGCCACGCCATTCCGCGAAGGGTGGGTCACCGGTGTGGCTACCGCTGTCGGTGCCTTCATTCCGGTCTTCCCCTTCCTCGTGCTCCAGGGGCGCGCTGCCATCTGGGTGGCGTTTACGATCGCGATGCTGTCGCACTTCGCCGTGGGCGCGGCGCGCAGCTTCTTCACCGGCCGCGGCGTGATCCGCAGCGGGATCGACATGTTCGTCATCGGCGTTGGAGTCGCGGCGGTGGGCTACTTCGTCGGCGATTTGGTAAGCAAGGCGCTATAAACCAACGGCGCGAAAAGGCGTGTGACTGCGTGGAAAGGCGTACGCCTTTCTACGCCTCAACACGCAGTTCCACGCCGTTCAGACTACAAGGTTCACCAGCCGATCCTGAACGTAGACGACTTTTTTGAGCGGTTGGCCGTCGACGAATTTTCGCACCGCTTCATCAGCGAGCACGCGCGCAAGAACGTCCTTTTCCGCCATTCCGCGCGGCACGGTGAGACGCGACCGAAGCTTGCCGTTCACCTGGACGGCGATCTCGACATCCCCGGCCGACGCCAAGCGCTCGTCGTGCGTGGGCCAGCGAGCCTCGAAGATCGAGGTGTCGTGGCCCAACACGGACCACAGCTCCTCGGCAACGTGCGGAGCGTATGGCGCGAGCATGATCACGAGCGGTTCGATCAGCTCTCTGCTCCCCGCTCCCTGCTCCCTCAAGTCATTCACATACTCCATCATCGCCGCGATTGCCGTGTTGTACTGCAGCGCCTCGGTGTCGGCACCGACCTTACGGATCGTACGATGCAGCTTCTGCGCAACCGCGGCGGCCGCGGTTCCCTCGCCGCCCTTCGCCGCCGTTTCATGCACCAGGGCCCACACCTTCTCCAGGAACCGGCGCTGTCCGACGATTCCTGAGTCCCGGAAATCGCCGCCATCCTGGAAGGGGCCGA
>WNGA01006961.1_pt1 | contig 30620 bp, 26 predicted proteins | sample 5400061 | NCBI WGS metagenome assembly WNGA01 (sample SAMN13153366, study PRJNA577476) | soil metagenome | isolation source: 100 cm soil or saprolite under grassland replicate 2 | place: USA:California | collected 2016-06-15 | reverse complement strand
AGTTTACTTCGGCGCCGGTGAAGCGACGAGTATCTGGAAGCGCGAATCATTCCGGAGCGGATCGAACATCGGATCGAGCCGGAGCAGCGCAGGAGTGAGCGGCATGTATTTGTCGAGTGCGCCCGTGCCCGGTATTGAGAGCACTTGTTGTAAAGCGGCAATGGCGCGGTCGTGCTCTCCCGTCTGTGCCGCAACCCGAGCGAGGGTCTCGATCGGAGCGGCACCGGTTACCACGTCTCTCTCAATCGGCAGCACGGCGATCCCCCGCTCCGACAGAGCCAGAGCCGCCTCTTTGTCGCCAAGGCCCATATTGGTCAACGCGAGATCTCCAATGAGCTCATAATTTTCCGGCTGCTCCTTGAGGAAAGATTCCAGTTCGCTGCGCGCTTGGCGCCAACTTTCCTGGGCGGCGGCATGATCGCCGGCGATATGTTGAGCCCAACCTAACCAAAACCGCAGTCCGCCATTGTGATAACCCAACGCTGGATCAGGCTTGGCTAGTATTTCCTTGAGCCGAGAAATGATTTTTGCAGGGCGACGCTCCAGGATCGCCTGGTAAACTTGTGTTTGCAAAGCGTGATGGAGATTGGCAGCTGGTCGGAGCGGAGCGAGCAGCGCCGAGGCACGCGGCAGGTCGCCCTCAGCTTGTGCGATACCGGCCTTTAACACAATGGTATCCACGTCATCCGGTGTGATATTCAGAACCTGCTCAAGCTTTTGCAGTGCTTCCGGGAAACGACGAAGGATGATATAGGATGCTGCGTGTGAGGAGAGCAAGTAGACGTTGCGCGGATCGAGCCGTTCGGCTTCGTTGAAATACGATTCGCTCCGGTCCCACTGGCCTCGCCTCCGTGCAACGTAGGCCAGCGACTGAGGAATCCGGCTGCTATTCGGCAGGAACTGACGTGCTTGCTCAAAATAACGCACCGCGGTGTCGTAATCTTTCAGGCAGGAGTAGTGGAAATATCCCTTGGCCAATACGGCCTCGCCCAGATTGGGTTGAAGAGTGAGCGCGATTTCAGCTGCCTGCCGTGCCTCTTCACGGAGGGCGAGCGTTGGTTGAAGAGCCTGCGTGACGTAGCCCCTGGCATCAACGTCTGACAACAACGCCCAACCAAGGGCGAACTTCGGGTCCAACCTCACCGCTTCTCTTAGATATCTCTGTGCGCCAAGAGAGTTGGCCTGTGTGTTGCCAGTTTTCAGTGTATAAGCCAGGCCACGCAGGTAAGCATCGTAGGCCTCGGGATTGTTTGTCGGTTTGGCGGCGATGACTTGCTCTTCCTGACCGGTGAGGTGCACTCGCAACTGATCGGCAATGGCTTTGGCTACCTCACTCTCGACCGAAAAGATGTCCGTCAGTTTGCGATCAAAGGTATCGGCCCAAAGATGGGAATCGTTCGCCGCTTTGATTAGCTGCACATTCACGCGCACCGCGTCGCCGCTCTTCTGCACGCTTCCTTCCACGATGTGGGCGACGCCAAGTTGCCTCGCGATTTCGGAAAGGTTTTCCGGTGCGCTCTTGTAATGCTGAGTGGAAGTGCGCGAGATCACCTTCAAATCGGCGATCTTGGATAAGCGCATCAGAATCTCGTCCTGGATGCCGTCAGCAAAATAGGCGTTCGCTTTATCTTCGCTCCGGTTTTCAAACGGAAGCACCGCGATGCTTTTTTCCGGAATAGCAGCTAGTAGCCCTGGTGCTGTTGAACCGGAAGTAGCAGTTCCCTTCGGCCGCAGTAACTGAATCGCGAGCATAGCCGCTGCGATAACTGCCAGCGCAACCGTGAGACCGACGAGCTTCCGTCCAGTCTTTCTTGCAATCGAGCTGGCATGATCAATCTCCGACTCGCGCTTGATGCCTTCTGGCGTAATCTCGAAAGCCCACGAAAAAATCAGCGCCGGGACAAAACCGAGGATAAGGAAAAGGATAAACGCTTTCATCACCCACGGCGGCGCGTCGAAAGCCGGCAGGAAAATAGAGGCTGCCTGGAGGAGCAACCAGCTAACGACGACGTAAGCTATCGCGACCTTGTAAACGTTGCGCCGTTTCAGCTCGGAAAAGAACGAAGGCTTCTCACTCATTTCGCGATTCCTGGCAAAGCTTGTGAAAACCTTCGTCGCCCAGCGGATCGAACTCTGGCTCCGGGCGGGATAGGGTCGGCGTCAAAGGTGGGCTGAATAAGCCACCTTCATAAGGTGTCTGCTGGAGGTGAAACAAGATCGCCACAGTATCGTCGGTATCGCCGAAACGCACCAAGATTCGTGCGCGTAGGATGGTGCGACCCTTCTGATGCAGTATCAGACGCGATACCTAATCGCTAGCCCTTTTGGATGAGCAAGCCCAAGGCGGCCGCATATTCGACGGCGACCTTGTAAACGTTGCGCCGTCTAAGCTCGGGGAAGAACGCTTTTGGATTCACGCCCCTGCTTTTGCCACAGCGTCGCCTCATGAGCAAACCTGCTTTATCCCATTCTGATTAACGCCCCGTGGCTCCGGAAAGGGTGAGTGATGGCATCGTGATACAAACGGCCAGCTTTGATTTGTATTGGCGTGATTCGGGTGTTTCGTGGGCGCATTCAACGGAGAAATCAAATGGCAAACCAAAAGACTGAATCGAAACGTCTGCTCTCATACATCATCGCGGAGTGGCTTGCTCGCTGAAGTACGAACATCTTTCGCCAGAGGCGATTCAAGCGGCGAAATTGTTCTGGTTCGACTCCATCGGGTGCGCGCTGGGAGGCAGCCAGCAGGAGGACGCGAAGATTTTATTAAAACATTATCGTACGGTTGGCGCCGGGAACATTCCCTCCGGGGTCATCTCAAAGGACCAAGAGACGATTACGGCAACAATGAAACCCAGCACGAGCAACCCAACGAGTGCCTCCATCACCCACTCCGGCGCGTCCAACATCGGCAGAAAAATCGAAGCCGCTTGAATCAGCAGCCACCCGACGACCGCATATGCGAGCGCGACTTTGTAAACGTTGCGCCGCTTCAGCTCGGCAAAAAAGTTTTGCGGGTCCACTACAAGTTACTCGTAAACTGTTTCCGGCTCGGGTCCCGAAATCAGTTTCTGAAAATCTGGATTATTGCGAATCGGATCCCAGACAGGATCGATCTTTAGACGCGCGACAGAAACGAAAAGCCCGGCCGGCGCTGTAAGTAACTGACGCAGGATTTTGACCGCTTCCCCGAGTTGGCCAGTGCGCGCTTCGATTTCGGCGAGTCGCGTAAGATAAAACCGGTCGGTAAACACATCTTTTTCGACCGACAGCGAGTCTGCGGCTTGTCGCGAAACGCGGAGTGCGTCGTCGTTCCGTCCGAGGCAAAGATAAACCCATGCCAGCGCGTCCATGATTTCCGGTCGTTCGGCTAAACGGACCTCGAGTAAAGCGCGCGTTTGATCGCACTCTGATCTTGCTAATTCGCCTTCGCCGGCAATTACTTGAATTCGAATTTGCGCCGCCAGCTGACGTAAACGCCCTTCCGGGGCGGTCGTCGCAATCTTCTCCCAAGCCTTCCGAGCATCAGCGAAATGCCTCTCGAGCACATCGAGATACACGCGGTCGTCGACTATTCCCGAACTAATGCTCCAACCACTGACATTGGGTGTTTCGCTTTCTGCCGGCACACCTTCGTAAGCTTGCTTGGCCCGCCGAATATCGCCGGTGCTGTTGACGTACGTGCGTGCGAGGAACTGAGTGGCCACTGCATTCTGTGGGTCAAGAGCCAGCGCACGGGTGAGCGCACGTTCAGCGTCGCTCCAGCGGCGAAGCATAACGAAGGTTACACCAATATCGGTGGGAATCTGGGGGTTTCGCGGATCGAGCTCCGCCGCGTGTTCGGCCGCCGCGAGCGATCGTTTCCATTCGCCGCGACGGCGGTAAATCCATGCGTAGAAGCCTTGCGCATTGGCGTTGTTTGGTTGGAGTTCGACGACTCGGTCAAGTTCTCTCAGAGCAGGATCGTACTCATGATGGCCCCAGTAATGAAATACCGCCAAGGCCAGATGTGCATCCGGCAACGATGGCGCGATCGCTAGTGCACGGTCGATGTTAGACTTTACTTCTGCCAACTCCGTTGAAGTCAACTTACTGACAGACCAGTGCCGAAACAATTGGCTGTAGGCCAGTCGCGCATAAGCGAGCGCGAACTTCGGATCTCGTGCCAGTGCCTGTCGATAAAACATTTGGGCGCGATCCAAGAGTTCGGAGCTTAGTACGCTCTCGGCCTGACGCTCTTCATATTCGCCCTTCAAGAAGAGATCATAGGCTTCGGTGTCGCTCGTGGGAGCAGCGGCCAGGGCATCCGCCTGGCCCTGAGAAAGCTTTGCCCGCAATGCATCGGCAATCTGTTGCGCAACGTCGCTTTCGACAGCGAAAACATCCTTTAAGTCGCGATCATAACTCTTTGCCCATAGATGCGCGTCGGCCCGCGCGTCGACCAATTGCACATTAATCCGTACTTTCTCGCCAGCCTTTTGCACGCTCCCTTCCAGCACAGTGGCCACGCCGAGCTCACGGGCCACCGTCTTCAAGTCTTCCGGCTTGCTCTTGTATTTGGCTGTGGAAGAACGCGAGATAACCTTCAGATCGCCGATGCCAGCGAGCTTCGTCACAATTTCTCCCTGAATGCCATCGGCAAAATAAGCGTTGGCTTTTTCCTCGCTCAGATTTTCGAAGGGTAATACAGCGATGGATTTCTGCGGCAGTTCGAATGATTGGGTCGGGCGGGTCGCAGCACTGTAACGGCCGAGAAAAAATAATCCGATCGAGAGAAGCCCGCCGATAACGACCACGTAAATCCAGATATACTTCTTTCGGGTCACGGCCGGCATCGCACCGGCGGTTTCGGTACGCTTGATTCCCTCTGGCGTCAGCTCGAACATCCAGGCGAGAACAAGCGCGATCGGCAAACCGACGATGATCAGTACGACAACTGAACGGATCACCCAGTTCGGAACGTCGAAGAACGGAAATACCTGCGCGATTCCCTGAGATAGAGCCCAACCGGCGACGATGTACGCGACCGCGACCTTGTAAACGTTGCGCCGCTTCAGCCCCCCGAAGAAATTCTTCGGATTCATCACCTAACTCTTTCCATACACACCGATTACGAACAAGAGCAAGTTCGCTTTCTGGTCGTCGCGCGTGTGTTATTCGACAGCAATCACCACTTTTCCTCGCGCGTGGCCTTGTTCCAAATACCGAACAGCATCGGGAACTTCGCTCAGCTTGTAAGTCCGATCGATCACCGGTTTCATTTGCCCGGACTGCATCATCTCGGCCAGTAAGGTGAGGTCCTTTTGATTTAACTCCGCAAGCATCGTTTCGATCTTCGGGCTTACGAAAGGCGATAGCAGCTTCGCTTTGATCGGCTTGGCCATGGCACCGATCAATCCCTGTTCGTTTGCGCCGCCCCCGCCGATCGGGACGTAGATTCCCGTGGGTTTCAAGACCCGCAGGCATTCCGATATCCAACGGTTCGTAACGTTGTCGAGAATAACGTCGTAACGAAGTTCGCCCTTAGCGAAATCCTCTTTCGTATAATCGATCACGTGATCCGCGCCGATGGACCGGACAAGATCGACGTTTCGCGTGCTGCAAACACCGGTCACGTCTGCGCCGAACGATTTTGCGATCTGAACGGCGAAAGTTCCTACGCCTCCCGACGCGCCGTTGATCAACACCTTCTGGCCAGCCTCGACTTTCCCTTTGTCGCGCAGACCTTGCAACGCCGTGATGGCCGCGATCGGAACCGAAGCCGCTTGCTCGAAGGTCACGCTGGACGGTTTTCGCACAACAGCTCGGCTTTCGCGAACACACACATATTGCGCGAACGCGCCGGTTCGTCCGCCAAACACTTCGTCGCCCGGGTTAAATTGCGTAACGTTCTTGCCAACTGCTTCAACGGTTCCGGCAAAGTCGACCCCAAGTCTTGTGACCTTCGGTTTGCGTAGCCCGGCATCTTTGCGCATGAGGTACGGCGTGCCTCGCACGCGATGCCAGTCGAGAGGATTAACGGAAGCTGCGTGAACTTTGATAAGCAACTCGTCATCTCCCGGACTTGGCTTTTCAACGTCCTCAACCTTGAGAACGTCCGGTGATCCGTAGTCGCAATAGACAATAGCTTTCATCGCGTTGCTCGGAGTGGTCGCGTCGCGACCACAGTCATTGGTCGATGTCCAGTAAGCGACAAGCGCCACCGCCAGCAACGCGAAGAAAATGGCGCCTGCACTCCATTTTAGAATGCGTTTCATCTTGATGCCTGACGTGGAGTTAGATCGTTAATTTTTATCTCTTCTAGGTTGTGATCTTTAGTTTGTTTTAGCGTGATTCGTGTGTTTCGTGGGCAGAAATCTTAATAGAGGAGAGCGACTATGTCACACCAACCAACCGATTCGAAGCGTCTTCTTTCATACACCATCGCCGAATGGGCTTGCGCGTTGAAGTACGAGCATCTTTCTCCGGCGGCGATTCAAGCGGCCAAACTATTCTGGTTCGACTCCATCGGGTGCGCACTCGGCGGGAGTCAACAGGATGACGCCAGGATTTTGTTGAAGCACTATCGCGCCATGGGCGGCGGCAATGGAAAAGCCACTGCATTTGTTTCCGGATTCAAAACAAATCCCGTCGACGCCGCATTTCTGAACGGGCACATGATCCGCGCGATGGATTACAACGACATCTATTGGAAGGCCGACCCGTGTCACCCGAGCGATCTCATCGCAGCGCCGCTGGCACTGTGTGAAAGCGAACGCTTGAGCGGCAAAGATTTAATTCTCGCCACGATCATCGCCTACGAGATTGAGATGCGTCTTTGCGAAATCGGTCGGCCTGGGATTCGCGAATACGGTTGGCATCACGCGACCTTGAGCGCGTTCGCCGCGCCGGTCGCGGCCGGTCGCGTGCTAAATCTCTCGCCGGAGCAGATGGTCTCCGCGATTGGCATCAGCGCGGCGCGCACATTTTGTCCCGGCGCGGTCACAGCAGGCAAGTTGACCAACATGAAGAACACGGTCGATCCGTGGGCCGGTCGCATGGGTGCTGAGAGTGCGTTGCTCGCGCGCGAAGGATTCTCTGGACCGGAACACATGATCGATGGGAAAGAAGGTTTGTTTGCGGTGTTCAGTCACATCCAATACAAGGGACAACCGGCAAACTTCGATGGCGAAGGCCTAGTCAAAGATCTGCCAACCTCGCCGACATCGCACTATCGGATTCTCGATTGCGGGATGAAGAGTTTTCCCATCGAAGCGTTAAGTCATTCACCGCTCACCGCCATGATGAAAACGGTGAAGGAGAACAAGATCAAGGCGGATAACGTGAAGGAAATCAAAGTAGAAGTGGTCGCGCGTGCCGCGGACATCCTGGGTGACCCGCACAAGTATCGGCCAGACTCCAAGGAGACCGCCGATCATTCATTGCCTTATTGCATGGCGGTCGGACTGGTGGACGGGATGGTGACGCCGCTGCAATTCCGCGAAGAACGCGTGCGTGACAAGTCGCTGATTCCGATCATGGACAAAGTGAAAGTCGTCGCGAATCAGGAGTTCGAATCGCTCTTCCCGAAGTTTCAACCTAGTAGGGTGACCATTACGACGAACGACGGCAAATCATATTCTACGCGCGTCGATGTTCCCAAGGGCGATCCGCGCGATCCCATGACGGAAGACGAAATCGCGGTGAAATTTAACGCGCTCGGCGGCGACGTGATCGGTAAAGATCAATGCAAAAATTTGCAGCGCTTGATCATGAACATCGATAGCGCCGAGAAGCTGGACGAACTCCTCGCGCTAACCACAGCGCGTTAGAACACTCGCCCCCGGCGGCGAAAGCGGTGCGCGGACTCACGGCACTCCCAAAGCCCTTCGTGCGAAATTGCCGGAAAACGTCGTCCGTTTTCGGGAAGCTTTCGGAGTGCGACGCGTCTTCGCGTCGCTTTTGAACTGCAATTTACGCGGTTCCGCTTCCCTCGCCCGCCCCGAATTGAATTCCCTGCGCTAATGGCAGCTCACTGGAGAAGTTGATCGTGTTCGTCTGGCGACGCATGTAATACTTCCAGCAATCGCTGCCGCTCTCACGGCCGCCGCCAGTATTTTTCTCGCCGCCGAACGCGCCGCCGATCTCCGCGCCGCTAGTTCCAGTGTTCACGTTCGCGATGCCGCAATCGCTTCCGACCGCGCTGACGAATTTCTCCGCTTCGCGCACATCGTTCGTGAAAATCGAGGAGGTCAAACCTTGCGGCACGTTGTTGTGGATCGCGATTGCTTCGTCGAAATCGCGATACGTCATCAGGTAAAGCAACGGGCCAAACGTTTCGTGCTTCACGATGTCGAAATCCGGTTTTGCAGTTGCCAGGCATGGCTTCATGTAACAGTCGCCAGGAACGGTGAGTCGCTCGCCCCCATAGAGCACTTCGCCACGCTCATCTTTCAATCGCTGGATCGAATGCTGCACCATGTCGACTGCATTCTTGTCAATGAGCGGGCCCATCACTGTTTTGCGATCGAGCGGATTCCCAATCGGCAAGGACTTGTAGGCACCTAGAAGTTTGCTCCGGACCTTCGACGCGAGTGATTCATGCATGATCACGCGCCTTGTGGAAGTGCAACGCTGTCCGGCTGTGCCCACGGCGCCGAAAAAGATGGATTGTGTAGCCATTTCGAGGTCTGCGCTTGGCGCAACGATGAGCGCATTATTTCCGCCGAGTTCCATGATTGTTCTACCGAGGCGGCCATGAACGGTCTTCGCGACATTCAAACCCATGTTGACCGAGCCGGTAGCCGATACCAATGGGATCCGCGGATCATCCGCCAGTTTTTGGCCGACCGTTTTACGATCGCCCACCAGCAGTGTGAAAATCGCTGGGTCAGCGCCGGTTTCGCGACAGACGCGCTCGGCAATTTTTGTGACGGCGATGGCCGTCAGTGGCGTTTTTTCCGACGGTTTCCAAACTGTCGCGTCACCGCACACTGCGGCGAGCGCCGCGTTCCACGACCAAACTGCGACTGGAAAATTAAACGCGGTAATCACTGCGACCACGCCAAGCGGGTGCCATTGCTCCATTAACCGGTGGCTCGGTCGCTCCGATTGGATCGTGAGACCGTAAAGCATGCGCGATTGGCCGACGGCGAAATCGCAGATGTCGATCATCTCCTGCACTTCGCCTTCGCCCTCAGCGATGATTTTTCCGGTCTCCAGCGTCACAAGCTGTCCGAGCTCATGTTTCAGTTCGCGCAACGCGTTGCCGAGGCGGCGAACGGTCTCGCCGCGTACCGGTCCGGGTGTGACGCGCCATTTCAAAAACGCTTCGTGCGCACGCGCCACCGCTTTGTTGTAATCATCGTCGGAGGCGGTGCGCAGGCTCGCTAGTCGTCGCCCGTCGATCGGCGAAATCTTATCGATCTTTGCACCGTCTCCGCGCCATTCGCCATCGAACACGCCGGGGTTGTCGTCGCTGATATCGAGTCTGTTCAGAACTGTTTGCATGGTTATTTCCACCGTTGCCGACAGAATTTGCGCATTACCTCGATGGCTTCATCAATCACTTCCGCGGTGATATCGAGCGCGGGGCGAAATCGAATCGAATTTTCACCAGAGCGAAGCGTGAGAACGCCAAGATTGAAGAAACCCTGCCAAAACTGCTCGCGCGTTTTTGCGTCGGGCAGATCGAAGGCAAGGAATAATCCACGGCCCCGCGCGGCAGAAATCAGCGGCTCCTCACGTTGCAACTCGCGCAGTTGATCCAAAAAATATGCGCCGACTTTTGCGGCGTTTTCCACAAGACGTTCCTCCTCGATGATGCGCAAATAATGTGTGGAGCGCACCATGTCGGTGAAGTTTCCTCCCCACGTGGAATTCAACCGGCTCGGTAAGCGAAACGCATTGTCTTTTACTTCATCGATACGCGGCCCGGCCATGACGCCGCAGACCTGTGCCTTTTTCCCAAACGCCAACAGATCAGGCACGACGTCGAAATGCTCGCAGCACCAATTGCGACCAGTCGCCCCCATCCCGCATTGCACCTCGTCGAAAATCAGGAGGATGTCGTTCTCGTCGCAAATTTGTCGCAGTTTTTGCAGCCATTCGCCGCGGAAATGATTGTCGCCCCCCTCGCCCTGGATCGGCTCGATAATAATGGCGCAGATGTCGATCTCTCTCTGACTGATGAAGTCGCGGATCTCGCGCTCGGCTTTCTCTTCGCGCTCGATCACATCGGCTTCGCGCTTCGACTCCGGCAACGAAAGATCGATACACGGACACGACACGCGCGGCCAGTCGAACTTGGCAAACAAGTCTGTCTTGCGCGGATCGGTATTCGTCAGGCTCATGGTGTAGCCACTTCGTCCGTGAAATGCGTGACGAAAATGCAAGACCTGGGTGCCGCGCTCCCCGTGACCTGCGGCCATGTTCTTGCGGACTTTCCAATCCATCGCTGCCTTCAAACAATTCTCGACCGCGAGCGCGCCGCCTTCGATAAACAGATAGCGCTCAAGCGGCGGCAAACCGACGACCCGCTCGAAGGTCGCCACAAATTCCGAGTACCCGACGGAGTAAATGTCCGAGTTGGCGATCTTAACTTTTGCGGCCCGCAAAAGATCGCGTCGAACTTGCGGCTCGTCGAAGTGCGGATGGTTAAACCCAACTGGCATGGAGCCGAAAAAACCGTAGAGATCGATCAACCGGCCATCATCAACTGCATTGTGTAAATACGAGCCGCGGCTTTTATCGAGATCGACGACGATCTTAAAACCATCGAGCAAGACGTGCTGTTCGATTGTTTCGAGAACGTTCGATGGCGCGATTTGCTGTTGTTTTTCGCTCTTTGCGGCTCGGTTTCGAGGTGAAACCGCTTCCGCGAGCACGGGCGGAATACTCATTGTTGATCGTAATCTGTGGCGGGAGCGTGGTCAACGGGGAGCGCATACATCTTGCGTGCTGTGCTTGGGATCCGCCAAACATTTCTCTTCGTCGGGCAAGATGCCGAACGACGCACGCTGGAAGGATGCGCTACCCTACACGACGCCTTCGCGCAGCAGCGCGTGTTTTCCGGCTAGCAGATCCTGCACGAGAGCGTAGCCGCGCTTGTCTGCGTTGCGCGCTGTGCCGGCAAAATGTTGATCGATTCTCATTCGCGCAGAGCAACAAAAATAATCTGCAACCGAGAGAATTTCATCGGCCGGTTTACCCTGACCTAACAGCCATTGTGCGTAAGAGCATGCCGCGCTGATCGCAAATAATTCCGTCGCGATCCCGACGAATCTAGAAAGGAGCAGTTGCTCCCGGTCCAGTTTCGGTCCGAACCGCGTCATGGCATGAAATAAGCCGCGGGCAAGCCGCTTGCTCGTGCGCGCTGCATAGTTGACGTGGCCGTTCAGTGTTTCGTGCAAATTATTGATCTTGCCCGCGCCGTTCGGCATCCATTGGCGTGGATACCAACCGGCGTAGAATTTTCCGGAACTGAAAACCGCTTTCGCGCGGTCGGACATTGATAGTTGCGTGTTGAAAATTGCGCCGCCGACTTTCAAATGCGGATCGAGCGCTTCACGGGCTATGAAGAGCCGCATGATTTCACTTGAACCTTCGAAAATCGTATTTACGCGGCAGTCGCGCAGGAATCTTTCGACGCCGATCGCTGGCTCGCCGCGTCCCGCCAATGATTGCGCAGTCTCGTAGCCACGACCGCCGCGCACCTGCATGGCGTCATCCGCAATTCTCCACGTCATTTCCGTGGCCCACATCTTGCACATGGCGGTTTCGATCCGCAGATCGCCCGCTTTGCGATCGAGCAGCGACGACGTGAGAAAGGTCATCGCTTCCATCGCGAAGACGTTACCGGCCATCTCAGCGACCTTTCCGGCGATCGCGGCGTGCTTGCCGATGGGTACACCCCATTGAATGCGTTCGCCCGCCCATTTTCGCGAGATTTCAAGCAGACGTTTGGAAAGACCTACGCACGCAGCGGGCAACGTGAGACGCCCGGTATTCAACGTGGTAAGCGCCACCCTTAGTCCGGCACCTTCCTTAAAAATGATGTTCTCCCGGGGGACGCGAACATCCGTGAATTTTACGACCGCGTTATACAGCGCGCGCAGGCCCATGAACCGGCAGCGGTAAGCGATCTCCAATCCCGGCGTATCCACATCAACAATGAATGCCGTGATTTGCTTGCGTTCCTTTCCGCCGACCATCTTCGACGGCGTGCGCGCCATGACCACGAGCACGCCTGCCTTTACACCGTTGGTGCACCAAAGCTTTTCGCCGTTCAGCACGAACTCCGAGCCGTCCGCTGTTGGCTCCGCCTTCAAGCTCAACGTCGCGGGATCCGAACCGGCATGGACTTCAGTCAGCGCAAACGCAGAAATCTCGCCGCCGGCGACGCGCGGCAGATATTTTTGTTTCTGTTCTTCTGTACCAAACAAAAGCAATGGTTGCGCGACACCGATGGATTGATGCGCGGAAACGAGCGCGGCCACGTTTCCATCCCAACTTCCAAGCAAAACTGCGGCCCGCCCGTAATTGCATTGCGACAAACCGAGCCCGCCATACTTGCTAGGCACTTTAATTCCAAATGCGCCGATCTCGGCCAGGCCCTTGAAATTTTCCGGCGGAATTTCACCAGTGCGATCGATCTCGTCCGGATCGACATGTTCGCGCAAGTAACTTTCAAGCTTCTGCAAAAAATCCTCGCCGGCGGCGCGATCTTCAGCGCTCTGCGCGGGATACGGGTAAATTCGATCGAAATCGTAACGCCCGATGAAAAGATTACTTGCGAAACTGCCGCGGTCTTCAAGCGGATCGCGCGCAGCTTCCGCGAGCTCAAGCGCTTCGCGTTGGCCTTTCGCCATTTTCGACGTGTCGATGACGGCAGCCGCCGGTTTTTCCGGTTTTGCGCTGGTTTCTTCAGCGATTTGTTTCTCCGGCGCTTCGAACGGCGATTTCATATCATCCGCCTGTTATTCCGAGGCGGAATCGAGGATTCTCTCGATATTCATCAAAAAGCCAGAAAGGTCTCGACTTCGCCCGACATGACGCCAATGGAGTTGAAGAACGGATATTAGTCCGCATGAAATTTCGTGCCATCCCGGGCGTGCTTCCGCAAAATCTCGCAGGGCAAAAATTTTTCTTCGCTTTGTGCCAACCGTTCCAATTCCTCGACGACTTTGTTCAATCCATAATGCTCCGCGTAGCGCAATGGCCCACCCCGGAATGGCGCGAAACCCGTTCCCAGGATCATTCCGTAGTCTGCGACCTCGGCCGACTCGACGACTTTCTCTTCCACGCAGCGCGCGGCTTCGTTGACCATCAGGAAGATGAGCCGGTTCGGAAGATCATCAGCTGTAGCCGGGGGCGGTGACGCCGGCCGGGTTGTTGCGCTACTTTCGTTATTGCCGGGGTCACCGCCCCCGGCTACAGTGGAAGCCCGCCGCCACTGCGAGAGCGAGTCATTGCGCGTCTGCGCTTTGCCGTCGTATTTGTAAAACCCGGCTCCGGTCTTCCGGCCAAGCATCTGACCGTCACGCAACCACAGCAGGACGGCAGAAACATCGTCGCGCCGCCCGTAAGCTTTCTCAAGTGTGTTGCCGATATCGATGGTAATATCGACGCCGATTTCATCGATCAATCGCAACGGACCCATCGGCATCCCCCATTGCACAAGTGCACGATCGATCCGCTCCGCGGCCACGCCGCTCTCAAATAGCTCAGCAGCATCGAGCAAGTAGGGAAACAAAACCCGGTTCACTAGGAAACCCGGGCTGTCGTGCACAATTACCGGCAGTTTTCCGATTTGTCGCACAAACGCCAGGCTTCGCGCGCGCGTCTCCTCCGAGGTCTCCTTCGTAATAACAACTTCCACGAGTTTCATCCGGCTCACCGGATTAAAAAAATGCAATCCGATGACGTGCTCGGGCGACACCGTTACCTCGGCCAGCACGTTGACCGGAAGCGCCGAAGTATTTGTAGCGATGATGCTCTTCGGGCCGGCTTCCATCGCCAGCTCGCGGAAAACTTCTTTCTTGATGTTCATCTTCTCCGAGGCCGCTTCGATGACAAATTGCACATCGCGTAGTTCCATCGGCGCAGTCGAGGCCACGATTCGGGCGCGACCCTCTTTTGCCTTTTGCTCCGTCATCAGCCCGCGTTTTACCGCGTCGGCGTAAATCTTTTCAATGTTTGCAAGACCGCGGTCGATTTGTTCACGCGCTATATCACGCAGGATGACTGTGACGCCACGGGAGCTGAGCCATTGCGCAATGCCGGAACCCATCACGCCGGCGCCGATCACAGCCGCATGCACTACTCTTTCGGCCGGTGTTCTCGAAGTTCCCTTCTTGTATTTCTCCGCGAGGAAAAAATTGCGAATCAAGTTCTGCGTCGATTCCATTTTTCCAAGATCGACAATTGCGTCCAACTCCGTCCGCAAGGATTCATCAGACGAAATCGAAAGAGTCTCGTTGATGATTTGCCAAGCACGCTCTGGCGCGGGATTTCCGTATCGCCGTGGAGCGCGGAGCTCCTGCGACGCCGAGCTCGCAGGAGCTCGCCCCTCCACCTCACGTTTTCCGGCGCGCAGCTTTTCACGCGCGCGATCGATGAGCTGATCGCGCGGTGCAATTTCATCGATCAACCCGAGCTTCGAAGCTTCCTGAGCGGAATAAAGTTTTCCCTTCAGAATCACTTCCGCGGCTCTTTGTGCTCCAATCAAGCGCGGCAGACGCGTGCAACCGCCCCACGCGGGAATGAGCCCAAGCGTCGTCTCTGGAAGTCCAATGCGTGTTGTCGGATCATCAGTCGCGATCCTATAATCGCACGCGAGAGTCACTTCGTACCCGCCGCCGGCGCTTGCGCCGTGTATGGCTGCAACGGTTGGGATTTTTAAATCTGCGAGCCGATTAAAGATTTTCTGGCCTTTCGCGATGAATACGCGCATCTCTCCAGACTGCGCCTGTTGCAACAGCGTCTTCAAATCTGCGCCTGCGATGAAGATTGATTTTTTCGCCGACGCGATGATCAGGCCGCGCAGGGCGGCGTCATTCTCAATGAAATCCAGATGTTCGTTTAACTCATCGAGCGTGGCGTCGTCGAAAATGTTCGCACCCGATTCAGGGCGATCGAACGTAAGCACACAAATTTGGTCGTTGCCAATCTCGCGCCGAATCATTGATGCTGTAGCAACCGCCGGCATTAGCTTCATTTTCGAACGTTTCCGCCAAAATTCCAAGCGGAGAGAGAAGTTAAATAGTTACAAAAGTTAGAGCAGTTACAACGTTAAAGCGGGACGCCTTTGTAACTTTGTAACGTTTGTAACCTTTGCCTCTTTTAACTGCGTCGCGAGCCGTTGCTTTGGGCAGGCGCGAGTGTTAAAACGCGGTGTGGTCGGCAAGATTTTAGAACCCGAAATCAGGAGCTTGATCGAAGCCCGAAACTTCGGTGCGCTGCGCGAAGTGTTTCGTGAATGGCCGCCGGCGGATCTGGCCGAGGTAATCCTCGATATGCCGGAGGACGAACAGGTCATCATTTTTCGGGTGCTCCCGCATGCGCTGGCGGCGGATGTTTTTGAATATCTCGATGTCGATGCGCAACAGAAATTGCTGCGCGCCATGGCTCACGAGCAGGTTGTCGGGATTCTAAACGAGAAGACGATCAACGTCATCTATGTCGTCGACGACCGTGGCAAGCTGATCGACGACGTGCGGATTCGCGAGTTTTTGCTCAAGCCAGTCACGGTAAGAGTGAGCGAAATCCGGGACCAAACATTTGTCGCACTAAGCGTGACCGATTCACAGCAGGACGCACTCAACATTTTTCGGAAATACGATCGCACCGCCATGCCGGTCATTGACTCGAGCGGCGTGCTCGTCGGGATCGTGACAATCGACGACATGCTGGACGTCGCCGAAGCGGAAGCGACCGAGGACATTCAAAAATTCGGCGGTATGGAGGCTCTGGAAGAGCCCTATATGCGCATTCCGCTCTGGCGAATGGTGCGCAAACGCGCCGGCTGGCTCGTGATTTTGTTCCTCGGAGAAATGTTGACCGCGACTGCAATGGCAAATTACCAGGAGGAGCTGGCGAAGGCCTTGGTGCTCGCTTTATTCTTGCCGCTTATCATTTCCAGCGGCGGCAACTCTGGATCGCAAGCTTCGACATTGATGATTCGCGCCATGGCGCTTGGCGAAGTGACTCTCCGCGATTGGTGGCGGGTCATGAGTCGCGAGGTCCAGGCTGGCCTTTCATTAGGCGTGATCCTGGGAGCGATCGGTATCGTGCGCGTAGGCGCATGGGCGATCGTCGGCGAACAATATTTCCATCGGCAGCCGTACGGCCCGCATTGGCCCCTCGTCGCGCTCACTGTCGGGATTGCACTCGTCGGCGTCGTGCTTTGGGGAACACTTTCCGGATCCATGCTTCCCTTTATTCTGCGCAGAGTCGGAGCCGATCCCGCCGCATCTTCCGCTCCTTTTGTCGCCACCCTTGTCGATGTGACCGGATTAATTATTTATTTCAGCATCGCCCTGGTCATCATGCGCGGCGCGATGCTGTAGCCGCGGACGCCGACCGCGGCCATCGTGCGTGCAAGCTCTGGGATTGCCGAGGTCAACGCCTTCGGCTACAAAGAAAAGAGGTATGTTGTCTATCCAAAAAATCTTCGGACGCGACGAAAAGTTCTACGATTTGCTGGAGACGAGCGCGCAAGAGGCAGACGCAAGTGTGCATCATTTGATCGCGCTACTGGAACGGCTCGAGCAACACGAGTCGCCACAGAGCTTGGAGGAATTCATTCTGAGCCGACGGAAGGATAAAGAAATCACGCAAGAGCTGACCGAGCAGCTTTGCAAAACCTTCATCACACCTTTCGAACGCGAAGACATTCAGGCGCTGGCTGGCGCACTTTATAAAATACCGAAGACAGTAGAGAAAATTGGTGAACGCGTTTTGATTTGTCCAGAGGACTTGCACGGGCGCGATTTCCGTAAGCAGGTCGAACTCCTCGATCAAGCCGCTGAAACAGTGATGGCGATGGTAAAACAATTGCGCAAGGGGACGGACGCGGCTACCGCGCGCGAAATGAATGCAAAACTTCAATCGATCGAGGGCGAGGCCGACAAACTCGAGCTCGATCTGTTGCGTGATCTTTACCAGGGCGATTACAAAACGAAGCAGGTAATTTTTCTGCGCGATCTGTTCTCATTGATTGAAAAGGTAATTGATCGTTGCCGGGACGCGGGCAACATCATCCTCCAGGTGGCGCTCAAGTATTCGTAGCAAGCTATCGCGTGCTTACATTCATTTCCGTCGTTCTCGCGGCGATCATTTTCGAGTACAGCAATGGCTTTCATGACGCCGCCAACGCGATCGCGACGGTAGTCTCGACCAAAGTGCTCACGCCGCGCCAGGCCATTGCGATGGCGGCGTTTTTCAATCTCACAGGTGCGCTCCTTGGCGGCGCGGTGGCATCGACAATCGGCAAGGGGCTGGTGGACACCAACGTTGTCACAATGCCTACGGTTCTCTCCGCCGTTGTCGCAGCATTTGCGTGGAATATTACCACGTGGTGGTTCGGTTTGCCCTCGAGCTCGAGTCACGCGCTCATAGGCGGACTTTGCGGCGCGGCGGTTGCGACGGCGCGCGGCGATTGGTCGGTCATAAAGTGGAACGCCGGGATGTGGCCGAAAGTTGTTGTGCCGATGATCACGTCGCCAATTGCGGGATTTATTTTCGGCGGGCTACTGATGTTCTTGCTTTTCCTAACGCTTCATCGCTTCACGCCACATTTTGTGAATTCGTTGTTCGGCAAACTGCAAATCTTCAGCGCAGCGTGGATGGCGCATAGCCATGGCTCAAACGACGCGCAAAAAACAATGGGCATCATCACGCTCGCACTTTTTACCGGGACGAAAGCGGGCAGCTTCAATCATTTGCCTGGCTCGCTGGCTTTTCTCAAGACTCCGGCCTTTGTACTACCTGTCTGGGTCGTCGTTCTCTGCGCTATAACGATGGCAGTAGGAACAGCCGCCGGTGGCTGGCGCATCATTCGCACGCTCGGGCATCGCATGGTGAAATTACAACCGGTGAACGGCTTCGCCGCGGAAACAACCGCAGCATTGATCATTCAAGGCGCGAGCTATTACGGCATTCCGCTCTCAACCACACACGTGATCACAACATCGATCATGGGCGTAGGCGCAGTGAAACGCTTCGGCGGAATGAAGTGGACGGTCGTCGAGCGAATTATCTGGGCCTGGCTCTTCACCTTGCCCGCCAGCGGACTTATTGGTTATGCGTTAGCGCGCGCGGCGGCAGCGGCGCTTTAATGCTTATCGCGAGCTGCTAACCTGAACATCTCAAGCCTCGCGCAGTGCGAGCGATCGAGCCCCGGAGTCACCGACTCCGGCTACAGTTTGTCCAGATCTTCGATTACTTTCTCCATGCCGCTGACCACGAGCGTAAATCGATCATAGTCAAGTTTGTCAGGCGTATCACTCGATGAATGGTAATACGGATAACGAAACGGCGCTGTGTCGGTGACCATGATGCCAGGATAACCGTATCGCCAGAATGACCATTGATCCGACCAACTGACGCCGGGAATGAAGCCGGGAAGCGACGCGCCTTCGGACGGGATTTTTGCATGTTCGCGAAACAGCGCGATCACGCGATGAAGGAGTGTCCGCGAAGGAAGGTGGAGTGTCCGCGAAGGAAGGTTGCTGACGAATCCGATGAAGTCGCCAACCTTTGGATAAAAGAGGCCCAATCCTGGCGACGGATAAGTCTGTGAGTGCGGCGCATCGGAAAAATAGCCGATCGTTTCCAAGCTGATCATCGCTGAAATTTTGTCGCCGCGCGTCTTGCATCTGCCGGCGTAAATAAAGCTTCCCATTTCGTCTGATAGAAAATAAGGCGGCTCCTCATTTACGAACGCAACAAAGCGCAACGTGTGCTTTGGCTTTGTGCCAGCGAACCGCCGGGCGAGCGCGAGCATGGCAGCAACCCCGGTACCGTTATCATTCGCGCCAGGCGAGCCAAACACGGAGTCGTAGTGCGCGCCGATCAGAAGAATCTCAGGACGAGCGCCAGGAATTTCCGCCTGGGCTCGCCGATTTCGCCAGCCAACTTTTGCACATCGGCACGGAGCTCTTCGCGCAATGCAGCTTCATCTGGCGAAAGCGGCGCTGACTTCGAAATACTTTTCCCGGGCATTCTCACTCCGAACCACCAGAGTAGTGCCAAGATGGCAGCGACGGCGATGGTAATGCGCAGCCCGCTAAGGAAAATTTTTAGCAGCACGTTGCCGACTAAATTACGGAGACACCTCGTAATCGAAAGGACGTTTGGATGACTTGCGGGCAGCGCACGCTACCAATCCGTACCGCGCTCACGCGATCTTTTTGCGGAATTGCAGCGCGCAGAGAATGAATAGCAGGTTCGACATCAGAATGAGAACCAGAAGATTCGGCCAGTATTCGAAGAAATTTGCGCCGCGTAAAATGATCGCACGCATGAGCGCGATAAAATATGTCGTGGGAAACAGCGCGCCGAGCGCATAAAAAATCCACGGCATCGTTTCCCTGGGAAAAATGAAACCGGAAAAGAAAACACTCGGCAACAGAAACACCATCGACATTTGGAGCGCCTGCATTTGGTTTTCGGCCTTCGTCCCGACGAGCAAACCGAGGCTCAGCAACGCGAACACATACACCAGCGTTGAAAACATCATCGCAAAAACATTGCCTTCGATGGGTACGAAAAACACAAATCGCATGATCGTGAACAAAACCAACGCCATGGCCATGCCGATGCACAAATATGGAACGAGCTTGCCGAGCATCAGACCCGCGCGGCTTAATGGGCTCACCAGTAATTGCTCGAGCGTGCCGCGTTCCCGTTCACGCACGAGGGCCATGGCCGCAGCGACTGTCGTCCCGATTTGCAACACGACGCCAATCACGCCGGGTACAAAGAAGTTCGGCGCCCGCATGGCCGGGTTGTAAAGCATTTGAGGACGAACATCGATCGGCATCCCTTCTCGACCGGTTTCACGCAAGAGCGATTCCATTGATTGCGTCAGCGCCACGCCGAGTCCGGTCTGAAGAGCCTGCAAGGCCGTAGTGGAATTGGATCCATCCACAAGCAATTGCACCTGCGCGGAGTGGCCTGCCAACAGTTCACGAGTGAAGTTCGGCGGAATCTCGAGCGCGGCGTAGGCGCGGCCTTTGCGCATTTCGCTTTTAAGCTGATCCAGGCTTTGCACTTCGCCGACCACGCGAAATGACTGCGTATTCACGAACCGATCGATCAGCTGGCGACTCTCAACCGTGCGATCTTCATTGAGAACGAGCATCGCCATGTGTTTCACGTCGTTATCGAGGGCGTAGCCAAACGCGACCATCTCGATGAGCGGCGGGAAAAAGAAGAAGAAGAGCGTCAGCGGATCGCGCCAGACGACGATGAATTCCTTGAATAAGATTGCGCCGAGTCCGCGAAACAATTTGTGCTTCATGTGCTTTTCTCGGTCATCCCGAGCGGAGCGAGGGACCTCCCAGAGGATCTTTGATCACACGAAATACATTTGCGTAAGACGCGCACTTATGTGGAATTCCTTACTTCGTTCGGAATGATTCGCGTATGTTGAAAAAGCATTGGCGACAAATCCGCCCACTGCGGATTCATTTGCTCGACCAAGGCATTCTTCTTGTAGCAACGCCAGCCTTTGATTTCCTTTTCGCGCGCGATCGCGTCTCGCGGATCGTTGAATCGCTCGTAAAAGACCAGTCGATTAACTTTGTAGATCTTCGTGAATCCTTCTATTTCGCTGTTTTGATGCTGCCAGACTCGCCGCATTAAACTGTTTGTTATCCCAGTATAGAGAACGACTCGGCTGCGATTCGTCATCATATACACGTAAAATGCTTTCATTACTTTGTGAGCTCTTTCGCTCCGCTACTCTGTCATCCCGAGCGCAGCGAGGGACCTCTCGTCGGTGGCGATACTTCCAAACTACTCTCGATCATCTTCGCTTCGTTGATCTTCAAACTGGTTGCAGGTAAACGCCGCATTCCAACTGTGAGGTGCTTCGCTCCGCTCGGCATGACATTCATTCATTACGCTGCTTTTTGTTGTTCAGCGGCGTGCTTGGCTGAAAGCTCGACAAATACGTCTTCGAGCGAAGGACCCATTTCGTGAATCTCGGCATGACTGACGCCGACTTTGCGTAATTGTTCGTCGATCTGGGCGCGCTTGACGGTGTCATCGACCAGCAAGTGCATTGATTGGCCAAAGACCGTGGCGCTGCGCACTCCAGGCATATCATGCATCGCATGCAGCGCCGTGGTCACGTGATCGCACGTTACATCAAGCCGGCGCGTTCCGGGCGGATTCACTTCCGGCAGTTTTTTTAAGTCGTCAGGCTCGCCGCACACGATCAACTTCGACATGTAAATGTAGCCCACATGATCGCAGCGCTCTGCTTCGTCCATGTAATGAGTCGTCACGAAAAGCGTCATGCCTTTACCGGCGAATTCGAAAAGTAAATCCCATAGTTCGCGCCGCGCGACCGGATCGATGCCCGCCGTCGGTTCATCGAGAAAAAGCACGGTCGGCCTGTGCATGAGCGAACAAGCCATGGCCAGACGTTGCCGCCAGCCGCCGGAAAGCTGGCCAGCGCGCCTCTCAAGGTACGGCTCCAGATGCGTCGTAGCGATCATCTCGTCGCGCCGCTCGTTCAACTCGCGGCCACTCAAGCCGTAAAGTTTTCCTGCAAAGATGAGGTTCTCATTCACTGTTAACTCATCGTAGAGCGAAAACTTCTGCGACATGTAGCCGATCATCTCTTTGATCGGCTCGGCGTCTCGGACGATGTCGTGGCCTCCGACTCGCGCCGTACCGTCGCTCGGCTCCAGAATTCCGCATAGCATCCGGATCAAGGTTGTTTTTCCGGAACCGTTCGGCCCAAGAAAGCCAAAGATCGATCCTTTTCCAACAGTGAACGAAACATGGTCAACCGCCGTGAATGTGCCAAAACGCTTCGTCAGCCTGTCAACCTGGATCATCGGCTCAGACATAAGAGGAAAATTTGGCAATCATGAAACCAAGAAGAAATGTTTGGTGAAACTCCTGGATTCCAGATTCATCTCAGTTGATTTGTCCCCATTCACTTAACGTTCGGAAAATAAACATCAGCAGCCATTCCGGCGCGTAAACGATCGTCGTCAGCGGGCAAACGAACCTTTACCCCAAATACCTGTTTGATCCGATCCGCAACGGTTTGCACGTTGCGAGGCGTAAACTCGGCCTGGCGATTTATCTGCTCGACGACACCATCGAAATCCGTATGCGGAAACGAATCGACACGGACGCGAACGTGCTCGCCGAGTTTGATCAAGCCCAGCCACGATTCCGGAACATAAACGCGCACCCAGAGATGTCCGGTAAGCAGAAGCGTGGCGGCTTCGCGATTCGCAGGTAGCACATCGCCGACTTTCACGCTGAGCACCTCTAGAATGGAATCGGCTGGCGCAAAGACCTGCATCTCTGCGAGCTGCGCGTCCATATCGGCAAGCTGTGCGCGCGCTTGGGCGACGCGCATTTTCCCCGCGGCGACATTTTTCTCCTGTGTTTTCGCGGAGCTGTCCGCACGTTCAGCATCACTCGACGAAACGACTCTCCGCTTTAGTAAATCCTGCTGGCGCCGCGCTTCATCGCGAAGGAATTGCAACTGCGCTTCCTGCGCATCCGCGTCGTGGACTGCCGTATCGATTTGTGCTGCAGCAAGATCTCGTCGCGCGCGCAGCTCTGACGCATCCAGCTGCACGATTACCTGCCCTTCGTGCAGACGATCGCCTTCCCACGCCAAAATTTTCTCGACGCGCCCACCCGCGCGCGGGCCGACGTGCGCTTCATCCACTTCAATGGTTCCTGAAACCGCCTTGCCACGATCGCCACAAGCGGTGAGCAAGAGAAGTAACGTCCAAGCTCCCGCTGCGCGCATCAACTCCGAAAGTCTTCGCGAGCCCCGATTCTTTCGGGGTTGTGCGCCACGGCGAATCCGTCCCGCCGTACGGCGGGCGGATCGATGTTTCTCCACGAATGACGCATTCACGCCTTCCGTCCTTTCGATGTCAGCGCGCCTTCGAGAATAATCTTAAGAATTCCGGTGAACCCTTCTTTCGGCATCATCCCAAGCTCCTCCATCTTCGGCGGATTCATGATCGATTGAACCATCGCCAGCAAAATTTCGATGATCAGTTTGGCCGGAACGTCTTTGCGCACCATTCCCGCTCGTTGCCCCTCGACGAAAAATTTCCCGAAGTAGCGCTGGATTAGCGCTGCCCGGCGGCGTTCGACGAGTTTGAAAACGTCCGGCGCTTTCTGCCGCATATCGCGCACGAATGGAGGCTTGATCTCATCCAATTCGCGTTGCGTGCCGGCCAGCAGAGCCTGCAAGGTCGCCGGGAAATCGTGCGGGTGCGCATGCGTAACCTCCTTCAGCGTCGCTTCGACGCCTGCTAATTTATCGGCCAGCACAGCCTCGAGCAGATCGAACTTGCCCGGAAAATGTGCGTAGAGCGTTTTCTTGCTAATGCCCAGCTCCTCCGCCAGATCATCCATGGTCACACGGCGGAATCCGTGACTGAAAAAGTGGACCCGCGCAGCATCGACAATGCGCTGCCGGTTCGGATCGCGCTTGCGGCTTCGCGGCGGCCACGGTTTGTGTGCCGGGTTCATGTCCACGGTAGCCTTATCACAGTGTGGAAACTAATCCAGTATATTTAGTTTCCACGGTCGCCTGCCCATATTTGATGTGTATCACTCGCAATCAACCAAAAATGAAAAAGACTCGATACCTCGATCACATTGACTTGCGCGTAACCGATCTGAAGCGTGCGCATAAGTTTTACGGCAAGCTGCTGCCTGCGCTTGGATTTATCCGCGACCGCTCAAGTGGGCGATGGGGAATCTTCTATGCCGCCGGCGGCGACAAGCCGGAAGCGTTCTTCGGTTTCACACAAGACCGACGCCATCAGCCCAACGGCACGCGAATCGCTTTTTGGGCTGATAGCCGCGAGGAAGTCGACCGGCTCGCAGGGCTTATCCGAAAGATTGGCGGGAAAAATCTGGAAGGCCCGGAAGTCTGTCGCGCCTACAGCCGCGGCTATTACGCCTGCTTTTTTGAAGATCCCGCCGGCAACAAATTGGAAATTTGTTGCCGCGAAAATCCGGTCGTTGCCGGGTAGCAAGACACGCACCCCGGCCTAGCGATTGACCTTAAGAGAGTTGCCGCTTTCCTGTTTGTTCCAGTACAAGAGCTCCATCGATAACCCGATAAACAGCAGGAGTGTTGCAAAAAATGTATTCCCGTAGAGCTGTGCGCCGCGCGGGAATATTAATCCCACTGCGAGCAACACCAGAGCTGCCAAGCTCCACCACGCAATACCGAAGTGATTTACGGAAAGCACGCGCTGCGTAATTACTGCAAATGGCAGCATGAGCCAGGAATAGAAGTAGCCAAACGAAAGTGGTGTGACCATCAGCATCAGCAATAGGAGCAAAGCGAACTCGATCGCATCGGTCTCCGCCGTTCGCATTGCACGCGGAGGCATCACTGCGATGAACAAGATGCCGAGCGCTAGCGCGAGGGTTACGACAATCGCATTTACGACGGGAAACTTTAGGTCCGCAAAGTTCACGTAGATAGGCCTGTGCTGAGCGGAAGCAGCATCCGCATCGACATGGCGAAGCAAGCGATTGCTCACGCCAACAAGAGATTGATTTTTCCATGTGTAGCTGCGCATCGGGCGCTGCCCCACGCTGGCCTCACTGTATCTCAGCATTCCGGCGCTCCACTTCTCGAGGTCGCGCCACGCCCGTTCAAGACCTCGGAATGGCGCCGGTAAAATGAGAAGTAAAAATACAAGGCTCACAACAAGACTTGCTGCTCCTGTCCAGTACCGCCGGTAAATTAGATAAACGACCGCGAGGACTGGAAAAGCTTTGATAGCCGCCGCAACTGCAATCAAGCCTCCGGCGACGACCTCCCGTTTGGCGCGCAGTGCGACAAACGCGCCAAGCATCAGCGCAAGCAAAACGAGGTTCGGTTGGCCGAGGTGGTAACTGGACCAGATGTAAACGATCACCAGCAGACTCGGAACCAGATACAGCCACACATTTCTCGCGCCGTTGTCCCCGCCGGCAAGAATGGCAGTCAGCCGCGCGCTGCAAAACCACCCCGCCGAAGTGATCGCTACTAGGAGAAGAATCAATCCGCCCTGGCCCAGCAAACTCGCTCCCGCCAAAAAAAGTGCGCAGGGCGGCGGATACATGAAATCGTATTTCCCCGAACGAAAGAAATAAATTTCATGGCCGGCTAGCACGTGTTGGCCTGTCTCGTACCAAAGCTTGTAATCAAAGAGGGTGCGACCGCGGAAGTAGCGGAGTAGCGGAAGCGCAGAAAAGACAATCGCTGTCACGACAAAGATCACGAGCAATATGTGCAGCGCGGCCGGGCCGTTGAATCGGCGATTCAGCGTACGAAACACTTCCGGAGCTGCGACTGAATCTTTCACCTCTTACGCCGCAGCAGCGATCGGGGCACACGCCTTGTGCCAATCAGTGCTCTGTTCGTAGGCGTGCGCGATTTGCAAGATGCGCCCTTCATCCAGCGCCTTGCCCAATAACTGCAATCCAATCGGCAGCCGATGCCCATCCACTTCGGCGAAACCGCACGGCACACTGATTCCACAGTTTCCCGCCAGATTAGCCGCGATGGTGAAAATATCGGCGAGATACATTTGCAATGGGTCTGCGACGCGTTCGCCTAACTTGAACGCCGGCACCGGCGAAGTCGGCGAGATCAATGCATCGACTTTCTCGAAGGCTCTGGCGAAATCCTCGCGAATCAGCCCACGCACTTTTTGCGCGCGCAAATAATAGGCGTCGTAATAACCGGAGCTTAAAACATAGGTGCCGAGAATAATGCGCCGTTTCACTTCCGGCCCGAAACCTACCTCACGAGTGCGACCATAAAGATCGAGGATGTCTTTTGGATTTTCGGCTCGATATCCATATCGCACACCATCAAACCGCGCGAGGTTGGCCGAAGCTTCCGCCGTGGCCACGATGTAATAAACCGCGATCGCGTATTCAGTAGTAGGCAACGACACCTCAACAATTTCCGCGCCCAACGAACTCATCTGGTTCACCGCTGCATCGATTGCAGCTTTGATCTGTGAATCAATCCCTTCGGTCAGATATTCCTTCGGCAAACCCAACCGGACCCCGCCCAAATCGTGTCCGAGGCTCACGGTATAATCAGGCACCGGCTCGTTCAGGGCGGTAGTGTCTTGCGCATCATGACCTGCAATCGCGTTCATGATTAGGGCGGCGTCCCGGACGGTTTTCGTCAACGGCCCAATTTGATCGAGCGACGATGCAAACGCGACCAAGCCGAATCGCGAAACCCGCCCATAGCTTGGTTTAAGACCGACAATACCCGAGAGCGCCGCCGGTTGCCGAATTGAGCCACCCGTGTCGGACCCGAGCGCGGCGAAAGCTGCGTTCGCGGCGACTGCTGCTGCCGAACCGCCACTGGATCCACCCGGAACACGCGACAAGTCCCACGGATTGCGCGTAATTTTTATGGCTGAATTTTCCGTAGATGAACCCATGGCGAACTCGTCCAGGTTGGTTTTGCCAAATGGAATCGCACCCGCTGCGCGCAATTTGCGAATCACGGTGGCGTCGTAAGTGGCGCGATAACTCTGCAAAATCTTCGATCCACACGTGCATGGCTGACCCATGACGTTGATGATGTCTTTGATTGCGAGCGGCACGCCGCCCAGCGGAAGATCGACATTCGAGTTCTCTGCCTCCCTAGCAGCAGCCTCCACGTCGAGCCACAGATAAGCGCCAATCGCTGGATCAATCGCTTCAATGCGAGCCCGCAAAGCATCTATGACTTCTCGCGCGGAAACTTCACGACGACGCAACAGCAACTGCAGGTCGGCGATTGTCAGCGCCGGCAGATCTTTCTCCGTCATTCGACGACTTTTGGGACGATAAAAAGGCTGTTCGCTTTTAGGGGCGCGTTGCTCAGCGCCTGGTCCGCTGTGAACCAGTCATGCGGCGCGTCCTCGCGAAGCACGTTAAAAATTGGAAGGGCGTGCGCAGCCGTTTCCACATGGCTCACGTCGGCTTGACGAAGTTTTTCGACGTAATTGAGCACGTCGTCCAACTGTTTCTGAAAAACTTTCGCCTCGGCTTCAGTCAGATTTATCCGCGCCAGCCTGGCAACGTAGGCGACATCGAGATCGGAACTCCTGGCCATGATTGTCCCTCAAGAGTGCAGATGGCTGATCAGCCACATGACAGCGACCGCGAGCGCCACCAAAAGAAAGAGAAAAATGATTCTGCCTTCCCTGCGCTCCTTGCGCAGCGAACGAGGTCTTCGGGTTGCATCGAGAGCATGTGCGGGTTCGAATGCCACCGAGACCTGAAACCGCTTGTCTGTCTTGTTACGTCTTGCACCTTGTTCCTCTCCGCGTGCCGACGATTTGTTTTGCGCGGTCGCCCCTCTTGTAACCATACGCTCGAGTTGTTCGAGCCTCTCACGCAGTTCGGCTTCTTGTCGCGCTATCTGTTGTTGCTTGTGACGAAGCGGCGAGGTCGATCTGCGCGAACGACGAAACATCGCCATCACTTGCTCGCCATCCAAAAGAAAATGGCAAGCCCGACGGCCCCAAAGAGAATTAGCGGCAGAGTGAGCGCGAGGCCGATCTGCAACCACTGACCAAACGAGCGTCCATCGTTGCTCCCATAAACATCCGCTCCGACGTCAGGCAATGCTGCGTCGCCACCGGTTGCGCCGGCTACTTGCAATCGGCTCCGTTGCTCGCTGTACTCGGTGCGCGCGTCGTCCACCGTGCTCAAAGCGCGGCTCAGCTCCTTGTGCAAATCTGAAGGATTCCAGCTTCTGGGATCGATCGCTTCAATCAATTCCAGGTGTTGCGAGAAACTTTCCCGGGTGGCTCGGATTTGTTCGAGTCGATTCTGGGCGCTGTACGCTTCGCGCTCCAGCACAACCAGCGCGCGTGTCAGCTTATCAGCCATTACTGTCCGGCCATCTTCCAATTCCGCCTGGCGCCGGCTTAGTTCTTCCAACTCGCGTTTTTGCTTTTCGATTTGCTCTTGCTGGCGCTTAAGCTGCAGTAGTTGCTCCTGCGCTTTTTGCACCTGCGAGTCCAGTTGCTCAGCAGAGACTGCTTCGTCGCCGCTCAACTCAAGCATTTGTTCAACCGGTCGAATTTTTTCTGCCATGACAAATCAAGACGGCGTCCCCGTTCACCGCAGCGCATATTAAGTGGCTGATTTGAGAATTCCAGATATTTCCGAAAGGAAATTTTGATTTTGGCATTCATGCCTGTCATTCCGAGCCGCGTAGATGTGCGACGGAGCTCTCAACTCACCGCAGATTACGTAAACGCTCATCACATGGTCGCTGAAGCGAGAGCTATCGAAAAATGTAAACGCAATAATTTCCGGTGAGATCCTTCGCTTCGCTCAGGATGACGGCTCGGCGTTAGCGCCCTGGCATCATCTCGAGGAGAAAACCCCTGAAGTATTCGGTCTCAGGAATTGTAGGAAGAACCGGATGATCGGGTGCCTGTTCGAACTGACGGACGCGTCGTGCGGAACGGCGGCTATCCACAAGAGCATCTGTGATAGTTTGCAAAAATGGGTCGTCGCTCACGTGATGCGAGCATGAAAAGGTCGCCAACAGCCCATCTTTCGATAACAGCCTGAAGGCGCGCATGTGCAATTCCCGATAGCCGCGCAACGCGTCGCGCAGTCCGCTCTTCGTTTTTGTAAACGACGGCGGATCGAGAATGATCAGATCATACTGCGCTCCCGCTTTTTCAGCTGCGCGAAGGAATTGAAACACATCCTGCTCGATCCATCGGGTTTTCAGTTCATTACGCGCTGCGTTTCGTTTTGCAGTGGCAATGTTTGCGGAATTTTCTTCAACGGCGGTCACATCTGCCGCGCCTGTGCGCGCACACGTCAACGCAAATGCTCCCTGATTTGCAAAGCAATCCAGAACACGCCGATCTCGGGCATAGCCGGCGACGATTCCATAATTATGTCTCTGGTCCAGGTAAAACCCGGTCTTTTGACCCTGCAACAGATCGACTTCGAGCTTTACACCCTCGATTTCGATCGCGATTTGGGAAGGAGTCCCGCGCAAAACACCTCTACGTAATTCTAATCCCTCTGCGTTGCGAACCGGCGCATCGTTTCGTTCGATGATCACAACGTCGCCGAACAGATCGACCATCGCCGCCGTGACCGAATCCTTTCGAATGTCCATCGCACAGGTGAGCGTTTGCAAAACGAAATGATCGCCATAACGATCGATGATCACGCCAGGCAAACCGTCACTTTCGCTCCACACAACGCGGCGCAGTTTTGCATCGACGTTTCGCCGGTCGCGATACGCACAAGCTTGCGCGATTCGGCGCCGAAAGAAATCAAAGTCGAGATCCTGCCGTCGCCGCGAGAAACGGCGAGCTACGATTTGTGATTTCGAGTTGTAAATGGCGCTCCCAATCAGACGATCCTTGCCGTCCTTCAGTGAAATCACCTCGCCATCCGCTGGATTGCCAAAAACCTTCAGGACTTCGCTGGAAAAGACCCAATCGTGTCCGTGCAAAATTCGGGCGCGTGGTTTGACAACGATTCCGGCCATAGACGGAATTCAACGTCCAACGCCTAACGCTCAACGTCCAACGCGCGATTGTCATTCCGAGCGGAGCCGCTCGAAATGACGAAATAGCAAGCTAGTTGAAAGATGACGGTTGAACGTTGAGGATTTGTCCATGCAAGTCGCCACCGAAACCTCAATCGATCTCCCCGGAATCAAGAAGCTGCGCAGCGGCAAGGTGCGTGAAGTGTTTGAGCTTGGAGAGACGCTGCTCTTTGTCGCCACGGATCGCATCTCGGCTTTTGACGTAATCCTGCCCGACCCGATTCCGCACAAGGGCGCGGTGCTCAACCAAATTTCGGCGTTCTGGTTCAAGCGCTTCAACGATATAGAGAATCACCTTGTCACGACCAATCCTGAAGAGTTCCCGAAAGAGCTGCAATCGTTCCGCGAGCAGCTTGCCGGGCGTTCGATGATTGTAAAGAAAACGAAACCGTTACCCGTGGAATGCGTCGTGCGCGGTTATCTTGCCGGGTCTGGTTGGAAAGAATATCAACAATCGCAGAGTGTTTGCGGGATTAAACTTCCAGCGGGACTAAAGCTGGCATCGCAATTGCCAGAGCCAATCTTCACGCCGGCGACAAAGGCTGAAGAAGGCCATGATGAGAACATCGATATGAAACGATGCGCTCAGGTCCTCGGTGAAGAACTCGCAGATCGCGTGAAGGCGTTGAGCCTGGAAATTTATTCGCGCGGTCGCGATCACGCCGCGCGGGCAGGAATCATCGTCGCGGACACGAAATTTGAATTTGGCGTCGTGAATGGAGATCTGCTGTTGATCGACGAATGTCTCACACCGGACTCCTCACGCTTCTGGCCAAAGGACCAATACGCGATCGGACAGAGCCCGCCCAGTTTCGAC
>WNGA01005276.1_pt1 | contig 30628 bp, 36 predicted proteins | sample 5400061 | NCBI WGS metagenome assembly WNGA01 (sample SAMN13153366, study PRJNA577476) | soil metagenome | isolation source: 100 cm soil or saprolite under grassland replicate 2 | place: USA:California | collected 2016-06-15 | reverse complement strand
CTCGTCAGCGGCACGCTGCAAGCGGTGCGCGGGACCTACCGGCTCAAGGTGGGGTCGGTGTTGTCGCGCGAGTTCATCGTCACCGAAGGAACGGTGCGGTACTTCGGCACCCCCGATCAGGACGCGGCGCTCGACATCAAGGCGAAGCACGTCGTACATCCCGCGCCGGCGCCGGCCCGCGGTCAGGCGATTCTCGAGGACATCACCGTGGTGGCGCATATCGGCGGCACCCTGCTGGTGCCGAAGGTTACCCTCGAGGCGGAGAAGTACGATCTGTCGCAGACCGAGATCATCTCCTATCTGCTGTTCGGCAAGAGCAGTGGCGGGCGACCAGGGCGGGATCGCCGACCAGCGGGCCGTGCTGCAGAGCGCCCTCGCGATCCTGTCGGGTGAAATCGAGCAGACCATCGTGTCGGGCGGCGTGCCGGTGGACTACGTCGAGATCCGCCCCGGCGGCGGCGGGCAGGGCGTTGCAGTGGTCCCCTGGAATGTCGCCGTGGGGCGACAGCTCGGCCCCAAGACGTTCCTTGTGGTGAACGCGGGGTTCTGCTCGGGAGGCCAGGTGGGCGTGCAGAACATGCTCGGCCTGTCGCTCCAGTTCCGGATCAGCCCCGAGTGGCGCACGGAAGCGAGCTTCGCGCCGGTGCAGACGTGCATCATCGATGCGAACCCCGGGGGAGGGAACACGGTCCCGCGGCAGGTTGGTCTGGACCTCTTCTGGGAGAAGCGCTACTGACCATGGCCCGCGCCCTACTGATCGCCAATCCGGCGGCGGCGCGCACCGACGCGCGGGTAGTCACCACCATCCGGGACACGCTGCGGCGCGGCGGGTGGACGGTCGAGGTCCTCGCCACGGCGCGGGCGGGCGACGCGCGTCGTTTCGCCGGCGAGGCACAGGCCGAGGGGTTCGACGCGCTCGTGTGCTACGGGGGCGACGGCACCGCGATGGAGATCGCGGCGGGCGCCGTGAAGAGCGGCGTCCCGCTCGGGCTGGTACCCGGCGGCACGGGGAATCTGCTCGCCGGGAACCTGCGGCTGCCGCGCGACCCGGCCGCCGCGGCGCGCGTGATCCTGGCCGGCCGCACCGCGGCGATCGACTTGGGCGCCGTGGAGCGCGCCGACGGCACGCATTGCTTCGCGGTGTGCGGCGGCACGGGCTTCGACGCCCAGCTGATGGCGGTCACGGCGGCGGCCGAGAAGCGCCGCTGGAAAATGGCGGCGTACGTGATGCAGGCGTTCGCCGCGCTGCCTGCCGTCACCAGCCCGCTCCACCGTGTGACCGTGGACGGCGTAGCCCATGAGCTGCCGGCGGCCATGGTGCTGGTGGCGAACTGCGGCGAGCTCGTGCCGCCCTTCTTGCGGTTGCGGCACGACATCGCGCCGGACGACGGCTGGCTGGACGTGGTCGTGCTCCGCGCCGAAGGCGTGTGGGAGAGCCTGAGCGCGTTCCTGGAGCTGGCGCGCCGGCCGAGGAACGGCGCCCGGCGCCTCTGGTTTGGACGCGGCCGCACGGTGCGCGTCGAAGTGCTCGAGGGCCCGCCGCGGCCGATGCAGCTCGACGGCGAGCCGTGGGGGGACGCGCCGTTCGAAGCACGCCTCCTCCCGGCCGCATTGTCGGTCATTGTCGACCCCGCCACCGCGCCGCTCGGCGCCTCGCGCCGTGGGTGACAGCATCCTCCTGATCGACGACGACGCCGACGTGCTGCGCGCCGTGGGGGACTACTTCGACGAGATCGGCTACGAAGTGGGGCGCGCCGATGCCGCCGAGGCGGGGTTCGAGGCGTTCGATCGCATGCGCCCCGATGTCGTGATCCTCGACCTGCACCTTCCCGATCTCGGTGGTCTGGACGTGCTCGAGCGGCTGCGGTCCCAGGGGGGCTCCGTGATTCTCCTCACCGGCCAGGGTGACATCGAGACCGCGGTGCGCGCCATGCAGCTCGGCGCCGAGCACTTCCTCACCAAGCCCGTGGATCTGAGCCACCTGGCCGCCGCCGCGGCACGCGTGTGCGACAAGGTTCGCCTGGCGCGCCACAACGCCCTGCTGCGCCAGCAGGCCCACGGGAACAACGGTCTCGAATCGCTCGGCGTCTCGCCGGCGATTCGCGAGCTCGGGCGCCAGGTGGAGTTGCTCGCAGCGAGCGAGCGCTCGACCGTGCTGCTCACGGGCGAGAGCGGGACCGGGAAGGGCTGGATGGCCCGCGTGATCCATCATCTCTCCCCGCGCGCGAGCCGCCCCTTCGTCGATGTCACGTGCGGCGGTGTGTCGGCCACGCTCCTGGAGTCGGAGCTGTTCGGACACGAAAAGGGCGCCTTCGCCGACGCGAAGGCGCGTCGGCAGGGTCTGCTCGAGCTGGCGGACCGGGGAACCGTCTTTCTCGACGAAATCGGCGACCTGGCACCGGACGTTCAGGCCAGGCTGCTGAAGCTGCTCGAGGCCAATACATTCCGCCGGCTAGGCGGTACGCGCGACATCCCCGTCGACCTGCGCGTCGTCGCGGCGACCAACCGGGACTTGGCGGCCGAGGTACGCGCCGGCCGGTTTCGAGAGGACCTCTACTCTCGCCTCAGCGTATTGCCGCTCCACCTGCCGGCGCTGCGCGAGCGGGCGCGCGAGGACCGCCTGGCGCTGGTCACGCGCATCCTCGCGGACCTGGCCCCCCAAATGCCGGGTTGCCCCAGCGCTACGAGCGCCGAGGCGCTGGACCGGCTCGTGTCGGCGGCCTGGCCGGGGAACGTGCGCGAGATGCGCAACGTCGTCGAGCGCGCGATGATCCTGGCCCGCGGGGTGGCCCAGATCGGCGTCGAGCACCTGCCGGCCGACCTGCGCAGGGGCGGTGGGACGGGTGGAGGGGGGGGTCGCCACCAACCCCAAGCCCTCGCCGAGGTGGAGCGGGTGCACATCGAGAAGACGCTCAGGTTCCACGGCGGCAACCGCACGCGGGCGGCCCACGAGCTCGGGATTTCGCGCGCGACGCTGATCAATAAGATTAAGGCGTACGGGCTCGATATCTGAGGTGCCTTGTGGCGAACGTGTTGGACACGACCTTGCCCGGAGCCGATCTGATCGAGACCGGCCTCGACGACTTGGCTCGGGGCATCGAGTCGGTCCCATCGCTTCTGGTGTCGATCGGCGCTCCCCGCCTCCGCCGCGTCGGGCTTGCCGTCCCTGCGGTGGGCGCCGATCCCGAGCGCCGGCTGTACGACCTGCTCGCCCGCGATGATCCGGACACCGCGCACTCGCGGTTCAACGCGCTGGTTCGCCGGCTCGTGAGCTTCGAGCGGGCGGCCGAATGCGTGAGGTAGCGGACGCCGCGCGGATCCGTCGTTTCATGGATGCGCTGGCCGCCGCCGCTCCGGTTGCCGAAGCGCGTGTGTATTTCACCGGGGGTGTGTACGGGCTCGATACCTGAGGCGAACCATGACCGATAAACCGAAACTGAAGGAACACGACGGGATGGTGTGCCGCTCCTGCGGCAATGAGGAGCGCGCCTCCGAAGGCTATCCCTGCGCCGATTGCGGCACCTTCATCTGCTTGATCTGCTCCTTCCGGGGCGTCACGCGGTGTAAGGCGTGTGAGGAGAAGGCCAAAGCCTCGCAGCGTGCCTAGCCCCCCGCTCCCCGGCGCTTCCGGATCTCGCGCGTCACGTCGTCGGGGGAGGTGCCGAGCTCCTTCGCCAGTTTCTCGATCGCGTGGCTCGCTCCCGGCCAGTCCCCCGCGGCCGCGAGCGCCGTGAGCGCGACGTCCTCGACCACGGTCGTTCGCTCTTCCAGGTCGCGCGTACGCACGGCGACCTCGCGCGCGAGCCACTGCTCCAGCTCGCGGCGGTCGATCTCCAGCTGTCGCTGCCGCAGTCCACTCTGGAGCGACATCTCCAGCTCGTCCAGGTCGACCGGCTTGATGAGGTAGTCGTACGCCCCGAGCTTGAGGCACTCGATGGCCGTGCGGGGCTCGTCGATCGCCGTGAGCATGATGATGGCGAGGTCCGAGTCGGCCGCGAGCGCCTTGGGTACGAGCTCCACGCCGCTCATGTTCGGCATGCGGATGTCGGAGAGCATCACTTGCGGCTGCTCCGCGGCTTGGCGGTCGAGCGCCTCCGCGCCGCTCGCGGCTTGCAACACGCGGTAGCCGAGCCGCGTGAGAAACCGGTCGAGGGCCTGGCGGATGCCGTCTTCATCGTCGACCACCAGCACCGTGGTCGGGGGCGGGGGGCTCTGTGGGTCGGGGTTGGGCATGGCGCTAACGTATGTGCCCTCCACAACCCGAGCAAGCCGAGCTATCTTCGCGCTCCCATGGCGCCCTCCGCTTCCTCCAGCCTCACCGCCGTCCGGGGCATCTCCGTGGGGCACTGGACCGACCTCGAGCGAGCCACCGGATGCAGCGTGGTGCTCGGGCCGGAGGGCGGGATGCGCGCCGCCTGCGCGGTCCGCGGCCGGGCCACGGGAACCCGCGAGATCGACGCTCTGAACCCCCGCCACCTGGTCGACCGCATCGACGCGCTCCTCCTCACCGGCGGCTCGGCCTACGGTCTCGGCGCGGCGGACGGGGTGATGCGCTGGCTGCGGGAGCGTGGGCGCGGCCTCCCCGTGGGGTCGGCCGGCATCGTGCCGATCGTGCCGACCGCGGTGATCTTCGACTTCGACCTCGCCCCCGGAGGCAAAGCGGACCGCTGGCCGACGGCGGATGACGCGTACCGCGCGTGCGCCGCGGCCTCGGCGGGGGGCGACGTCGCCGAGGGGTCGGTCGGCGCGGGCACGGGAGCCACCGTCGGGAAGGCGCTAGGGCCCCGCGCCGCGATGAAGGGCGGCGTGGGGAGCTGGGCGGCGAGCGGCGGCGACATCGTCGTCGGTGCGCTGGTAGTGCTGAACGCGGTCGGCAACATCCTGGACGGCTCGGGGGCGATCCTCGCGGGCGCTCGCGGCGCGGACGGCAAGTTCGTGGACGCGCTGGCGCATTTCGCCCGGGGCGGCCCCCCGTTCGGCGCGGTAGCGGCGCGCAATACGACGCTCGCCGTGGTCGCGACGAACGCGGCGCTCGACCGCACCGCCCTCGAGGGCCTGGCCCACGCGGCGGGCGACGCGCTGGCGCGGCGCATCGTGCCCTACGGCACGCTGTTCGACGGCGATGTCGTGTTCGCGATCAGCACCGCCGCCGCGGCGCCCGCGACCCCCTTGCAGGCCGAGGCCCTCGCGGCGCTCGCGGTGCCGACGGCGGTGGAGCGCGCCGTGCGGCTCGCGCGGGGCATACGGGACATTCCGGGATTGGGAGATCGTGCGCACGGGGTGCGCGAGTGAACTCGCGACCGTCAGGGAGTCCTTTAGGGCGGCTCGGCGTGTGCCCGTGAACGGGCGCGGCCGCTTCAGCGGCAATGCCGAGTCGCGGCTTGAGCCGCGGACGTCGGGAACGTGACAGTGGTGCATCGTCTCGAGCGCGATGTCGCGGATGTCGCGCGCAAGTGGGTGCCCGATCCGCGGCTCGGCGTGCTCGAGGTGACGGTCGAGCCCGAGCGTCTGGCCGGGTGCACCACGAGCCGCGACGCCTTGGCGGCGCTGCGGCGCATCGCGGCCGAGGCCGGCCGTGCGGCGGACGTCCGGCTGCTGCCGGACGCCTCCGTCCGTGACGAGCCGGCGGCCGTGGTCACGGCCGCGATTGCGCCGCTCCTGCGCGAGCCGCGGGTCGCCGCCGACCGTGCGAGCGAGGCGCTGCATGGCGAGCCGCTCGCCGTGCTCGAGCGGCGCGAGGAGGGAGGGGTGTGGCTGCGCGTGCGCGCGGGCGACGGCTACCACGCGTGGACCCACGCGGGTTTTGTGGCCGTGGGACCGAGCGACTGGGCGGAGGACTGGAGCACGCGGGCCACCGGACGCTCGCTCGGCGCCGAGCTCAAGTTCGAGGATCGGCGCCTCCGGCTCGCAGTGGGCGCGCGCGTCGCGCTCAGGCGGAACGAGCAGGTCGAGACCGCGGACGGACGCGCGTGGAACGTGAGCGCTGGCGTCGTCCGGCCGGAGTCGGAGCTGCGAGCCGAGGCCCGCCTCCTCGCGCCACCGGAGTGGGCGCTGCGCTGGTTCTCCGGCGCGCCGTATCTGTGGGGCGGGCGCACCGAGTGGGGGATTGATTGCTCCGGCCTGGTTCAGGGAACGTACGCGGCCCGGGGCATCGCGCTCCCCCGCGACTCCGATCTGCAGTCGCTCGTCGGACGGGAGGTGAAGATCGACTCGGCGGGCTCGGGCTACGAGGCGGGCGACCTGCTCTGCTTCGCGGACGGGCGCCGGATTTCCCATGTCGCCCTCTGGGCGGGGGCGGGTCGGATCGTCCACTCCGCTCTGTCGCGCGGCGGCGTGGGGTCGGACGATCTGCTCGGCGATACGCCGGCGGCCAAGCGATTGCGAGATGTTCTCGTGGCGGTGCGGCGCATGAACATCCGACGGCTGGTGGATTAGCGTAGGGGCGCAGCATGCTGCGCTCCCACCACACCGGTCAACCCTCCACTGGTCGACCCATCGGTCGATTATGTTTGCGGCATGAAGCTCGTGCTCTTCGACATCGATGGGACGCTCCTCTGGACGGACGGCGCCGGGCGCCGGGCGATCGAGCGTGCGCTCGTCGACGAGGCCGGTACCGCGGGGCCGATCGAGAGCTACCGCTTCGACGGGAAGACCGACCCGCAGATCGTGCGGGAGCTCCTGTCGCTCGCGGGGCATTCGGGAGCGGAGCACGCGCCTGTGATCCAGGCGGTCTGCCGACGTTATGTGGATCATCTCCGCACAGAGCTGGAGCGGCCGACCCAGACGACGCGGCTGATGGTGGGGATCGCCGACTTGCTCGCGGCGCTCGAGCCGCACGAGGCCCGTCGCCGGGCGCTCGTCGGCCTGCTCACAGGCAACGTCGCCCCGGGGGCGGCCCTGAAGCTCCGATCGGCCGGACTCGACCCCGCGCGCTTTCGCGTCGGGGCGTACGGCTCGGATTCGGCCCGGCGCGCCGACCTCCCGGCGGTCGCCGCTGCGCGTGCGGCGGCTCTCACGGGCGCTGCCTTCGCGGGATCGGAGGTGGTCATCGTGGGCGACACTCCGGACGATGTGGCCTGTGGCCGGCCGATCGGCGCGCGCAGCGTCGCGGTCGCCACCGGCTCCTACGACGTCGCCGCGCTCCGCGCGACCGGTGCGGCGTACGTGTTCGAGAGCTTGGCCGACACCGCCGCGGTGCTCGACGCCATCTTTGCGTGAGCCGCCTCTCCGTCTCAGCGGCTGACGAGCTCGAAGTCAAGGCGCGGATCGACGATCCCGACGCGCTGCGGGCCGCGCTGGTGCGCGCCGGGGCGAGGCTCGACTTTCGTGGCGACATGGTTGACCGACGGTTCGATCGAGACGGCACGCTGACGGAGCGCGACGAAGTGCTGCGGCTGCGAGAGTTTCGACCGCTCGACGGCACGCCGGCTTACGGGGTGCTGGGGTGGAAGGGTCCTCCCTCGAAACGCGGGATGTACCGCCACCGCGCCGAAGCGGAGGCGCGGGTAGCAGCCCCCGACTCGGTGGTGACGATCCTCGAGCAGCTGGGGTTCGCGGTGTCGCAGCGCATCGACCGTCGCGTCGAGGTGTATCGGCTGGACCAGGCCCTAGTGCGCCTAGAATGGTATCCGGCGATGGACGTGTTGCTCGAGGTCGAAGGCGAGCCGCCCGAGATCGAGCGCGCGATCGCCGCCACGGGCCTCGCTCGGGACCGCTTTCTTCCCGAGTCGCTGCCGTACTTCGTCGCCCAGTACGAGGCCCGTACGGGTCGGGCCGCCCTCCTCGCCCGATGAGCGCGCCGGTGAAGATCCCCATGCCGCTGCGCATCCCCGAGCTCGCGCCCCCGCTGGGCCGCGTGCTCGTGCCCCGCCGCCTCGAGGAGCCCTGGGTACCGCTCGACGACATCCGCGAGGAGCTCGCGACGCGCGTGATGGAGCTGGGTGGTGAAGCGCGGGCCGCCGCAGCGCGTGAGGATCGCGACCGCGTGCTCGACGCGGTGAGCCGGCGCGCCTGGCTCACCGCGTGGGAAGCTGCGGTGCGCCGGGCGAGCCAGCGCGTGACTGCCGCGCTCGACGGGGAGATCGAGCGGGCCGCGCGCCAGGTGCGGATGCCGCGGCGACCGCGCCACCGCCTCCTCCTCGCCGGGTCCGAGAAGCGAGCGATCGCCGCCCGTCTCGCCGCGGGGGGCGAAACGCTCGTGGCCGCCCTCGATTCACTCGATGCGGTCACCGCGCGGGTGCGCGAGGCGAGCGTCCTCGACAAGGCGGCGCACGCCGAGTGGCAGGATGCACTCCGCACCGCCGCGCGCCGGCTCGAGGCTGCGTGGCTTTCGCTCGAGGCGCAGGTCGCCGACGAGCAGCGCCGGTGGGCCGACGAGATCGACGCGGTTGCCCGCTGGCGGTCGTCGCTTTGGCCGCTGGCGGCGCTGTGGACGCCGGTCGCCGTGGCGCTGGTATGGCTCGGATTGGTGCTGGGCGGCTACCTCCCCGCCCCCGCATGGCTCGCGGCGCGCCTCGGTTTCTGAGCGGCGCGTCGTGACTGCGATCGGGGTCGGCGTCGATCTGGTCGAAGTGTCCCGTGTTGCCGCCATCATCGCCGACAAGGGATCGCGCGTCTTCGAGCGCCTGCTCACGCCGACGGAGCGCGCCTACTGCGAGAGTCGCCCGGACCCCGCGACCCACGTGGCGGTACGGCTCGCCGCCAAGGAGGCGGTCTACAAGGCGCTGCAGGGAAACGAGGTGGCCCGGGGAATCGGCTGGCGGGAGATCGAGGTCATCCGCGCGCCCGACGGTCGGCCCGGTGTCCGGCTCAGCGGGTTTGCGGCGGCCCGGGCCGAGCATTTGGGAGTGGAGCGGGTGCTCCTGTCCCTCTCGCATACGCACTTGGCGGCCGTCGCCGTCGTCGTGCTGGAGCGGGGTGATCCGTCGGCTTGAATTCCCGACTAGTTTACTCTAGTATTTGCCATCCCTTTATTGAGAATCATTCCCATCTACTGTAAGCCCCTCCTTGGCTTGCTGTTGAGTGCCTGCGTGGCAATCCGCGCGGCAGGCCAAGCGACGGATTCGTTGTCGGTCTCCCGGCGCATCGTGGCGGCAGCGTCGCTCGCCGCCAAGGAGTACGCCATCGGGGTCGCGCCGCGCGGCGGCCGCGTTACGGTGCCCGAGGAAGTCTCCGAGGCGAGGCAGTTCCTGGAGCAGGCGCGGCTGGACGTGGGATCCCTTCCCACCGCCGTCCGGGCCGTGGCGGACTCGGACCTTGCGGCCTTGCAGGCGCTGATCGGTCGCGTGGCTCCACCCGACTCCGTCTCCCAGCGGGCGGGAACGCTGATCCAGCGGATCGCCGCGGCCGCGGGGGGCGCGCTGGATCCGTATCCGCGGCGGCCGCCGTCGCTCGCCCGCGGCGCGGCGGTGTTTCGGGAGCAGTGCGTGCAGTGCCACGGCCCGACGGGCCGGGGCGACGGGCCCAAGGCGCGCCAGCTCGAGGGACCGACGCCCGCGAGCCTCGCCGAAGGTGGGGCGATGAGCACCGTGTCCCCTGTGGACGTGTACCGGAAGCTCACGATCGGGGTCGCGGGCACGGCGATGCCGCAGTTCGAGGAGACGCTGTCCCCCGAGGACCGGTGGGCGGTGGCGAGCTACGTCGCGACGCTCCGCGCCGACGACGCGATGGTGCGCGAAGGCGAGGGGCTGTACGCCGCGCAGTGCGCATCGTGCCATGGTGCGACCGGGGGAGGCGATGGTCCGCTCGCGCAATCCCTTTCCGTGCGACCGCCGGCGCTCGCCGACCTCGCTGTGCTCGGCCGCTTCACCGACCAGGAGCTCACGCGGCTCATCTTGCAGGGCCGGCCGGGCACGCCGATGCCGGGCTTCGCCCGCACGCTCGATCCGGGGCAGGTCGCGAGCCTCGTCGCGTTCCTCCGCGTCGTCCCAACCGCAGAGCGACAGCGGCACGAGGCATCGCCCGCGGCGGCCACGTTCTCCACGGTGCGGCGCCAGCTGGACTCGGCGGTGGCGCTGCGCTCCGACAAGATCGCGTTCGACGCGTACCTCACCTTCGAGCAGGTCGAGACGGACGTGCGCGCTCGGAATGCCGCGCTGGCGAGCGAGCTCGAGGACGCGTTCGCGAGCTTGCGGGCCCGGGCCGGAGCGGGTGCGGGACCCGACGAGCTCGATGCGATTCATGCCCGGCTGTTGGCGGGACTCGAGCGCGCCGAGCGGCTGGTCGCCGACCGCAGCTCGGGCGCGAACCTGCTCATGCAGTCGTTCGTACTGCTGCTGCGCGAGGGCTTCGAGGCCATCCTGATCGTCGCGGCGCTGATGGCGTTCCTCGCCAAGGCCGGCGCGGTCGAGCGCAGGCGCCACGTGGCGCAGGGCGCCTGGGCCGCATTGGGCGCGAGCGTCGTCACGGCCGCGGTGGTCGAGCTGGTGTTCGAGATCACTCCCGGCCAGCGCGAAGCGCTCGAGGGCGTCACCATGCTGCTCGCCACCGCGGTGCTGTTCTACGTGAGCTACTGGTTGCTGTCGAAGATCGAGGTGGCGAAGTGGAACGCGTTCGTGAAAGGTCGGATGGAACAGGCTCTCTCGACCGGCTCGGGGTTCGCGCTCGCCTCGGTGGCCTTCCTCGCCGTGTATCGCGAGGGCTTCGAGACGATCCTGTTCTACAAGGCGCTGTTGACGTCGGCGGGATCTGGCGGCGGTGGCTCGGCCGCCGGGCCGGTGGCGGCGGGCATCCTGCTCGGGGCCGTGGCGCTCGTGATCGTTTACGTCGCCATCAGCCGCTTTGGGATGAAGGTGCCGCTCAAGCCGTTTTTCGCCGTGACGAGCGCGATGCTCTACTACATGGCCTTCGTCTTCGCCGGGAAGGGGATCGCCGACCTCCAGGAATCGGGGATCCTCGGGACGAGCGTGGTCGAGTGGGCGCCGCGCATCCCGGTGCTCGGCATCTACCCCACGGTCCAGTCTCTGTCGCTCCAGTTTCTCCTGATCGTCCTGCTGCTCGTCGCGGTCGTGTGGCTCCAGCGCAACCGGTTCAATGGCGCCGAGCCAGATCGTCGGCGGCCGTCGTTCCCGTGAGCCCGGCCGGCGCCACCGGAGCGGCCTCCGGCTCGCGCAGCCACGCGATCACCCACACGCCCGCGACCATCACGAGGACGCTCGTCAGCTGCGCCAGCGTGAACGGCCCCAGCAGCCGGTCGTCCTTCGCGCGCACGAACTCCACCAGAAACCGCTCGGCGCCCGCCAGCACGAGGTAGACGCCGAACCGCCAGCCGACGGCGTGCGGGCGGTGGCGCAGGCGCCACAGCCAGGCGAACGCGAGCATCATCAGCACCGTTTCGTAGATCTGCGTGGGGTGGACCGCGACCAGCTCCGCGGGATCCGCCCCCGGGGGGAACCGGACGTGCATCTGCGTCAGGTTCGCCACCGTGGTGGGCGGCAGCCCCTGGGGAAACTCCATCGCCCAGGGAAGCGTCGACGGGATGCCGTAATCGTCGTTCACGAGGAAGCAGCCGACGCGCCCGAGCGCGTAACCGAGCGCCAGCGGAGCGGCGGTGAGCTCCATGGCCCAGCGCCCCGGTACGCGCCGCCACCAGCCGAGCCCGAGGACCGCGGCCACCCCTCCGAGAAACCCGCCATACCACACGAACCCGCCGCGCCGAAACAGCGCGTCCCACTCCCCGGTGAGCAGGACGTACCAGATCTTGGCCCCCACGATACCGCCGACCACCGCCGCGAACACGATATCGGCGGCGTACTCCTCGTTCATGCCGCGGCGCCGCAGATCGACTTGGATTGCCCAGCCGGCCATGAGGAATGCGACCATCATCATGAGGCCGTAGCCGGTGATGGTGAGCGGGCCGAGCTGGAAGGTCAGCGGGTAAATGGTCATGGTGATTGCGGATTCCGGATTGCGGATTGCGAAATTTCCACGGTTTCGAGACCGGGCCAGGGCGAGGCGGTGCCAGCCGGCCCGAGCGATCATGGCGGCGTTGTCGGCGTTCAGGCGTGGGCTCGCGACCGCAACGCGCGCCAGCCCCGAAAGCCGCTGCGCCGCAAGCTCCGCGAGCGTACGGTTGCAGGCCACCCCGCCGCCCAGCAGCGCCGTGCGATAGCCGGTGGCTCGGACCGCGCGCTCCAGCTTGGTCACGAGCACGTCGAGTACCGCGTCCTGGAACGCGCGAGCGAGATCCGGCCGGTCGCGTGCGAGGTCGTCGCTCGCCCGCACGGCGCGCAGCACCGCGGTCTTCAGGCCGGAGAACGAGAACTCGTAGCCCTCGTCCCGCATCGGCCGGGGAAACGCAAATCGACTGGGATCGCCCTGGGTAGCGAGCCGCTCGATCGCGGCGCCGCCCGGATAGCCCAGGCCGAGCAGCGCGGCCACCTTGTCGAACGCCTCGCCGGCGGCATCGTCGCGGGTCGCGCCAAGCAGGCGGTAGCGGCCCCAGGCGGGGACATCGAGCAACAGCGTGTGGCCGCCCGACACGAGCAGCGCCACGAAGGGCGGCGCGAGCTCGGGATCCTCCAGTGCCGGCGCGAACAGGTGGCCCTCCATGTGATGCACGCCGATCAGCTCGCGGTCCCCCGCGTAGGCCAGGGCCTTGGCGTACACCACACCTACGAGTAGTGCGCCGACGAGGCCCGGCCCCTGCGTCACGGCCACCGCGTCTACGGCGCTCCAGGCCAGCCCGGCCTCGGCGAGCGTGCGGTCCACCACCGCAGGCAGGGCGGACAGGTGCGCCCGGCTTGCGAGCTCCGGCACCACACCGCCGAACACCTTGTGCACGTCCTGCGAGAGGATGACGAGGCCGGCGAGCTCCGGGCGGCGGCGCTCGCCCACGAGGACGGCGGCCGACGTCTCGTCGCAGGACGTCTCGATACCGAGAACGACGTCAGCCACGTCCGGTCTTCCGCCTGAGAGACACGGAATCGGGTACGGCGCGCGCGACGAGGCCCGGCGGCCCGCTCACGGTGAGCCTGGCGTAGCCGCCCGGCCCCGCCTTGCCGACGAGGTGCGCTACGACGCGCACGCTGTCCCGCGTGAGCGTGTTCACCCGCGACGCCGGGCCGCGCACCGTCACCGACACGCGTTCGGGGGACAAGAGGAAGCCGGTGAAGCCCGAGGCTGCCGTGGTTATCGGCACGCCGCCGATCGAGCGCTCGATGATCGCCGTCACCTCGCCCGCCATCCGCACCGCCTTGGGTGAGATCCGGATGACACCTAAAGGGGTGGTGTCGATCGGGACGGTCTGGGAGAAGGGACCGCTCACACTGGAAATCACCGTCGGCAGCGTCGTCACCGAGTCGAGCGTGGCGAGGCTCTTTTCCGGTCCCACCAGGCGGGCCAGGCTGGGCGTGATCGACAGCCCGCGGAGGACGTAGCCCGACTCGGCTTCGACCTTCACCCGCGGCACGATCCGGACGTCCTTGCGCGACACGGAGTCGAGCAGGATCTCGACATCGCGCGGCCTGATATCGGCGACCTGCACGTCGATCCCCTTGGGCAGTTCGACGTCCGCGGCTAGGAGCTGGATCCGCCACAGCGAGGCGGAGAAGGTGTCGGGAATGACCTTCCGAATGACGCGCGGGAAGGAGCGCAGCTTGAGGATTTCGCTGCCCTTCCCGGCGATCACTACCGTCACGCCCGCGGGCTGCTGCCGAACCGTCCGGCCGGGCGGGATGCCGACCGCGAGGCGCATGACGAAGCTCTGCGACAGGGGCTGCTGCGCCGCGACCGCCACGTACAGCATGATGGCGAAGAACACGGCCGCCAGCTTGATCGGCCAGTTGCGAACGAACAGCTGCCCGACGCTAGCGCGGACGGTCATCGATCAGGCGCCGGATCAAGGCTTCGTTCACGGGACCGTCCCACTCCGAGGGGCCGATCACTTTCTTGACGATCACCCCGTCACGGTTGATCACCCAGCTTTCAGGCACGCCGGTCGCCTGGTAGGCCTGCTTGATGGCCCCCGTCTGGTCGTGCAGGATGTCGAAGCTGAGCCCCAGCTCCCGCGCGAACGCCGTGACGACGGAATCGTCCTGCTCGTCGATGCTCACCGCCACCACCCTGAAGTCGCCGCCCCCCCCGCCCCCCCCGCCCCCCCCGCCGTCCCCGAGGCGGCGGTGGAGTCGCTCCATCGACGGCATCTCCACGCGGCACGGCTGGCACCACGTCGCCCACACGTTGAGCAGCACGACCTTGCCGCGGTAGTCGGCCAGCGTGGTGGGGCGCCCCGTCCGCAGGTCCGTCGCGTGAAACCCGGGTGCGACGGAGCCCACGCCCAGCAGATCGATCTGCGGCCGGATCTTGATAGCCAGTGCGGTGCCGAACACCAGCGCCATCACCACGCCGATCGCGACCGTCCATTGCCGCGGTGATGTCATACCGTCACCAGACAGCGCCGCCGGAGGTCGCGGACTTCACGGGCCGGGTCGCCGCTCGTGAAGATTGCGTTGCCCGCCACGAACGTGTCCGCCCCGGCCGCGTGGGCCGTCGCGATGGTGTGCGAAGTGATCCCACCATCCACCTCGAGGAACGCGCGGGAGCCATGCGCGGTGAGCAGGTCGCGCGCCCGGCGGATCTTGTCGTTCGAGGCAGGAAGGTACGTTTGCCCGCCGAACCCGGGGTTCACGGTCATGATGAGCAGCAGGTCGAGGTCCGCGACGACTTCTTCCGCAAGCTGCAACGGCGACCCGGGGTTCAGCGCCAGCCCGGCGAGCATGCCCTGCCCTCGGGCCGCGGCGAGCAGTCGTTGCACGTGTACCGTTGCCTCCGGGTGGAACGTGAAGACGGATGCGCCGGCGGCCGCAAACGGCTCGAGATAGCGCTCGGGCTCGACCACCATCAGGTGCACGTCGATCGGCTTGTCGGTGAGTGCACGCAGCGCCGTGATCATGTTCGCCCCGAACGTGAGGTTCGGGACGAAGCGCCCGTCCATCACGTCCACGTGCAGCCAGTCGGCGCCCCCCGCCAGCACCTGTTTCACTTGCTCGGCGAGCCGGGTCAGGTCCGCCGACAGGACGCTGGGCGCGATACGAGTCCCCCCCCCGTTGGTCATCATGGGCTCCGGGCCACGACGATGTCCACCACCGTGCCGGGTGCGGCCAGGGTGGCCGCCGCCGGCTTCTGCCCCACGACGGTCCCGGGGTTCGCGTCGCGCGTCCGGCGTCGGGTCACCGTGCCCAGGTCGAGACCGTCGAGCTCGAGCCGGGTGCGGGCGTCCGCCTGGGACAGACCGAGCAGGTCGGGGACGGCGATCGTCGGGGCGCCCCGGCTCACCACCACTGTCACGGGCGCCCCGGGACTGAGCACCGAAGTAGCGGCGGGGCGGGTGAGCATCACGATGCCGGGGGCCGCGGCAGCTTGCACCGACTCCACCTGCGCCGCCACAGTGAGCCCGGCCGCCGCGATCAACCGGCGCGCCAGCTCGCCGCTCAGCCCCGCCACATCGGGTACCGGAATCTTGGGCGGCCCCTCGCTCGACACCAGGGTGACTCGCAGCCCCGCCGGAGCGCTCACGCCAGGTGGCGGGTCCTGCCACACGACCGTGCCCTGGGGCGCGGTGGGGTGCGCCTCGCTGCCTCCGTCTTGCACTTGCAGACCCGACTTGCGGAGCTGGTCGGACGCCTCCTGGAGCGACAGCCCCAATACACGAGGCACCACGCCGTGTCCGTGCAGAAGCGGCGCGGGGAACAGGAGCAGATACGCCGTCAGGTAGCCGCCGAGCAGGGCGCCGAGCAGTGCCAGACCCCAGCGGCGTGCGCCGAGCTTGTCGAGTGCCGGGAGCCTCCATTCCCGCACCGGGGGGATATGCCGGCGGAACCGCATCAGCGCACTCGGGCGAGTCGCGCCGCGTATGCGCCGTCAGTCCCGTGGCGCTGCGGCAGCGACTGGAAGTCGCCGGCGGGCGTGAGCAGCGCGGCAGGGACCGCGCCCGCCGCCGGGGGAGGGGGGGGCACACGGGCGAACTGAGGGTGGCGCGCCAGGAACTCGGTCACGATGTCGCTGTTCTCCTCCGGCTCGAGTGAGCACGTCGCGTAAACGAGCAATCCGCCCGGTCGCACCAGGGCGGCGGCGGCGGCGAGCAACGCGTGCTGGCGCTCCGCGGCGCGCGCGATGGTCCGGGATGTCACCCGCCAGCGGGCGTCCGGGTGCCGGGCCATGGTGCCGGTGGCGGAGCAGGGGGCGTCCACGAGCACCGCCGCAAGCGCCTCCGGCCGGAACGGGGCCGCCAGAAGATCGGCCACCGCGACCCGAATCGCCACTCCCGCGCGCCGCGCCGTCTCGACGAGCCGGCGGACCCGCTCGCGCCGCGCGTCCCCGGCCATCACACGCGCCCCGCCACGCTCGAGCGTCACCGCCTTGCCCCCGGGAGCGGCGCAGGCGTCGTACACGACCGTGCCAAGCGGGATCGCGGCGAAGCGGCAGACGAGGGCGTGGGCGGGATCCTGTACGACGAAGCCGCCTTCCGCGAACCCCGGCAACTGCACGGGAGGCGGGATGCGGGATGCGGGATGCGTTGCCCCCGTTTCGACCACTACGCCCGCGCCGAATGGCGCTTCTCCTACCCCGAAGCCAGCCTCCCTGAGCCGGGTCCTGAGCGTCGCAGCGTCCCAGCGAGCGGGCTGCAGGGTAAGCGGTGCCCGTGAGTCGTTCCAGGCCATCAACCGCTCGGTCTCGCTGCGCCCGAACTGCGCCTGCCAGCGCTCCACGAGCCAACGAGGATGCGTGTCACCCGCATCCCCCATCCCGCATCCCGCATCTCGCGCGACCTTCCGCAGCGCCTGGTTCACATAGCGGGCCGCCTTCTCGCCGGCCATCTCCCGCGCCAGCTCCACGCTCGTCGACACCGCGGCGTACGCCGGTACTCGCGCCAGCGCGCGCAACTGGTAGGCCCCGAGCCGGAGGACGTCGTGGAGGCGAGGATCGGCGGTCGGGAGCGCGAGCATCCGGTCGAGCTGGGCGCGGCGCCGCAGCACGCCGGCCGCCAGCTCGTAGGCGAGGCGGCGGTCGCGCTCGATCAGGTTCGCGAGCGCCCTATCGCGGGCGCCCTGGAGGGTCGCACCCGCCCGCACCGCGTCGAGCATCTGCAGTGCCGCGCGCCGGGCGGTCGTGGCGTCCTTAATCCAGCATCCCTTCCAGCGGCGAGGACGGCACCGCCACCTCGCGTTTCGGCATGCGGCCGGCGAGGTATGCCGTGCGCCCGGCCTCGACCGCCAGTCGCATGGCGCGCGCCATGGCCACGGGATCCCGCGCCGCGGCGAGCGCCGTGTTCATCAAGATCCCGTCGACGCCCTGCTCCATGGTGAGACAGGCGTCCGATGCGGTTCCGACGCCGGCGTCGACCACTACCGGAACCTTGAGCCGTCGCTTGATCGTGCGCACGCCGAACGGGTTCACGAGACCGAGCCCGCTCCCGATCGGCGAGGCGAGCGGCATGACGGCGGCACAGCCTGCGTCTTCGAGGCGCAGCGCGGTCACCAGGTCCTCGTTCGTGTAGGCGAGGACCTTGAAGCCCTCCGCCACCAGGGTCCGTGCCGCGACCAGCAGGCCCTGGACATCCGGCAGCAGGGTCTCCTGGTCGCCGATCACCTCGAGCTTGATGAACTCGTTGAACCCCGCCTCCCGGGCGAGGCGTGCGTAGCGCACCGCATCCTCGGCGGTGTAGCACCCCGCGGTATTCGCGAGCAGGAAGTACCGCTTCGCGTCGAGGTGATACAGGACGCCCTCCTGCTTCGTGCGGTCCAGGTCCACGCGTCGAACCGCCACGGTGACGATCTCGGCGCCGGACGCTTCGATCGCCCGCGTCATCGTGTCGTTGTCCCGGTACTTCCCCGTGCCCACCATGAGGCGCGAGTGGAACGAGCGCCCGCCGACAGTGAACGGAATGTCCCGGATCGTCTCGACGGCCGCGGTCATGCGCTCAACCCCCTCCGACGAAATGCACCAGCTCGATCGCGTCGCCCGGCGCGACCGTCACTGCCCCGAGCGCCGGACGCCGCACGATCGTGCGGTTGTGCTCCACGACCACGGCGCGCGGGTCCAGCGCGAGCGATTCGAGCAGCTCGAGCAGCGTGGCGCCCCGCGCCACCGCGCGAGGCTCCCCGTTCACCGTGACGTCGACGAGATCGTTCATCCGTTCAGCTCCTCGAGCATCCGCCGCGCGGCATCCGCTGGATCGGCCGCGTGCCATAGCGCTCGGATCGCGGCCACGCCATGGATAGCGGCCTCGGCCAGGAGGTCCGCAATCCGCTCGGGTGTCACCCCGCCGATGGCGATGACCGGCAGCCCGACCGCGACAATCTGCTTCAGCCGGGCGGAACCCAACGGCGCTCGGTCGGGATGGGTGGCGGTCGGAAACACCGGCCCTACCAAAAGATAGTCGGCGCCGCCCGCGTGCGCGGCCTCCGCCTCGCGCAAGTCGTGCACCGACTTGCCGATCCACCAGCCGGCGTTCAGGCGGCGCGCGTCCTCGGGCGCGAGGCTCCCCTGTCCCAACTGGACGCCCGCCGCGCCGACGGCGAGCGCCACATCGAGGCGGTCGTTGACGAACAGGCGTGCGGGCGGACAGGCGGACAGGCGGACGGCCAGCTCGTAATGCTCGAGTCCCGACAGGGCTCGGCCCCGAGCGTGCAAGGCGAGCTCCGAGCCGGCACCCGTGGCGAGCTGCCGCGTGATCTCCCCCAAGTCCGGCCGGCGGGCGATCCGCTCGTCGGTGATGGCGTGCAGCCGCGGCAGGGCCGGGAGGGACTTCACCCGAAGCGCTGACCCGCCTGCGCGCCGCGCCCGCGGACCCACTCCGCGGCAGCCATGCGCGCCTTGCTCGCGGGCTGGACTTCCTCCACCTGCACCGCCCCGCGTCCCGTCGTAATCCGCAATCCGTCATCCGTCGTCCGTATCGCGCCGGGCGTGCCCTGACCCTCCACGACGCGGGCGCCGAACAGCTTGATCTCCCGGCCGTCGAGCTCGGTCCACGCTCCGGGCCTGGGGTCGAGCGCGCGGATCAGGCGTGCGACCCGCTCCGCCGGGTCGGCCCAGCGGATGTGCGCCGTCTCGCGCGTCAGCTTGGGCGCGTAAGTCGCGCGCGCCTGCTGCTGGGGGTGTGGCTCCAGGCCGTTGGTTTCGAACAGCGCCAGGGCTTCGACCAGCGCCTGGGCGCCCAGCTCGGACAGATGCTCCGACAACTCGCCGCCCGTCATTTCGGGGTCGATATCGTGCGGGATCTGCAGGAGGATCGGACCCGAGTCCAACCCCTCGTCCATCCGCATGATCGTGACGCCCGTCTGCTCGAGGCCGTTCAGGATCGCCCATTCCACCGGTGCGGCGCCGCGCAGCTCGGGGAGGAGCGACGGGTGGACGTTGATCATGCCGTGCCGCGGGAGGGCGAGCAGGTCGGGCTTGAGGATGTGGCCGTACGCGACCACCACACCGACGTCCGGCGCGAGGGCGCGGAGGCGCTCGACGAAAGCGGGATCGCTGGGCCGCTCAGGCTGCAGCACCGGCACGTCTTCCGCTTCGGCCGCCGTCTTCACGGGCGGCGGGACCGCGGTCGAGCGCGAGCGCCCCTGCGGCTTGTCAGGCTGGGTGACCACCGCGACGACGTCGAACCCTTCGCCGAGCAGCGCTTCGAGGGAGGGGACAGCGAACTCCGGCGTTCCGAAGAAGACTACGCGCACTCAGAGCTCGCCCGCCGGCTCCGGCGTCACGTCTTTCACGTACCCGGACTGTCCCTTGCGCGACTTCCTCCACTTGGCGAGGAGCAGTCCACGCTTCACCGCGCTCAAGTGGTCGAGGAAGAGCACGCCGTCCAGGTGGTCGATCTCGTGCTGCGCCGCCCGCGCCTTGAAGCCGGAGAGCTCGACCGTGTACGGGCGGCCGTCGCGATCGAGCGCCTCGAGCGTCACGCTGAGGTGACGCTCCACCTCGCCGTAGACGTCGGGGATCGAGAGGCACCCTTCCTCCGCGGTGTCGATCACCTCGCTGGCCTGCACCATGCGCGGATTGATCAACACCAGCGGCGGTGGGGCATCCTCGCCCACGTCGACGACAGCCACGCGCCGGGCGACGCCGACCTGATTCGCCGCGAGCCCCACACCCTTGGCGGCGTGCATCGTTTCGAACAGGTCGTCCACCAGCCGGCGCACGGCGTCGTCCACCGCGGCGACCGGGGTGGCGCGCTGCCGCAGCACGGGCGAGCCGAGGAGGTGGAGCTGGCGGACGGTCACTGCGGCTTGGCGGCCTCGACCGACCGGTTCAAGATGTTCGCGATGTTGGAGCGCTGGACGATCAAGCGCGACTCGGCGCTCTTCACCGTGACCTCGTCGTCCTTGAGGTGCACGACCTCGCCGATGATCCCGCCCGACGTGACAATGCGGTCGCCGCGTTGCAGCGACGCGAGCAGCTGGCGGTGGCGCTCCTGCTGCCGGCGCTGGGGGCGGATCAACATGAAATAGAAGATCGCGATCAGGGCCCCGATCTGGATCAGGAAGATGGGGAGCCCGCCGCCGGCATTCTGGCCGGACGGAGCGAACAGCAGAGCGAACAGTCCTCGCGCGGTCATGCGGATCCCGAGTGCAGGTAGCGGCGGCGCCACTCCGCGGCCCAAGGGCCGAAGGCGTTCCGCCGGATCGCGGCCCGCATCGCTGCGGCGAGCCGGATCAAGTAGCGAACGTTGTGCAACGACAGCAGCCGGAGCCCCAGCAGCTCCTCGGCCATGAACAGATGGCGCAGATAGCCGCGCGAGAACGTGGTGCAGGTCTCGCAGTCGCAGGTCGCATCGAGCGGCCGCGGATCTTCGCGGTGCTCGGCGTTGCGGATGTTCACCGGGCCGTCGGGTGTGAACGCCGAGCCGTTCCGGCCGTTGCGCGTCGGGGCGACGCAGTCGAACAAGTCCACCCCGCGCTCCACCGCCGCCACCAGATCCTCCGGGAACCCCACGCCCATAAGATAACGCGGCACAGCCGGGAGCTTCGGCTCGAGCCGCTCGAGCATGTCGTACATCACGGCCTTGGGCTCCCCCACGGAGAGGCCGCCGATGGCGAGGCCGGTCCAGGCGCCGAGCGCCAGGATCCGTCTCAGGCCTTCGGTGCGAAGCTCGAGATGGGTGCCGCCCTGTAGGATCGGCCAGAGAGTCTGGCGGACCGGCGGACTGGCGGACTGGCGGTCAGTGACTGCAGCTCCGTCCGCCCGTCCGCCCGTCCGCCCGTCCGACAGTTCTACATGCCGTTTCCGGCACCGCTCCAGCCACCGCAGCGTCCGCTCGAGCGCGTCACGGGCAGTCGCCTCATTCGCTCCTCCCGGCACCACGTGATCGAAGGCCATCGCGATGTCGGCGCCGAGCGTCCATTGGATCTCGGTGGCGCGCTCGGGAGTGAGCGTGCGGCGGCTGCCGTCCACGTGACTCTGGAATTCCACGCCGTCTTCGTCCAAGCGGCGTGACCCCTCGAGCGAGAACACCTGAAAGCCGCCGGAATCGGTGAGGAGCGGACGATCCCAGCCCATGAAACGGTGCAGGGCCCCGAGCTTCTCGACCACCTGCTCGCCGGGCCGCACGTGCAGGTGGTAGGTATTCGCGAGCACCAGCGTCGCGCCGGTGGCGCGGAGGTCATTCGGGGAAAGGGCTCGCACGCTCCCTTGCGTCCCGACCGGCATGAATACTGGAGTCTCCACCGTGCCGTGGGGCAGCGTGAGGGTAGCGGCGCGGGCGGGGCCGCTGGTTGCCCCGATCGAGAATTCGAACATGGAGCCTAGTGCGGAATGCGGAGTGCGGAACGCGGAGTAGACGCGCATCCTTCGATTCCGCACTCCACACTCCGCACTCCGCACTCAGACGACCAGCATCGCATCGCCGTAGCTGTAGAACCGATACCGTTGCTCAATGGCTTCCCCGTAGGCTCGCATGACCCGCTCATAGCCCCCGAACGCGCACACCAACATTAGCAGCGTCGAGCGCGGCAGGTGAAAGTTCGTGAGCAGGCGGTCCACCGCCCGGAACGTGTACGGGGGATGAATGAAGAGGCTCGTGTCACCCGCCGCCGGGTGGATGGTGCCGTCGGGCGCCGCCACGGTTTCAAGCGTGCGGACCACGGTGGTCCCGACCGCCCACACGCGCCCGCCGGCCTGCCGTCTTCCGTTGATGAGCTCCGCCGTCTCGTCGCTCACGCGGTACGGCTCCGCGTGCATCGGATGATTCGCGAGGTCGTCCACTTCCACCGGCTTGAACGTGCCGGGACCGATCTGCAGGTCGAGCGTCGCGAGCGCCGTGCCCCGCCGTTTGAAGCGCTCCAGCAGCTGGGGCGTGAAATGCAGTCCCGCGGTCGGCGCGGCGACGCTGCCGTCGTGCTCGGCGTAGACCGTCTGGTAGCGCTCGCGGTCCTCGGGTCGGGGGGGCCGTCGGATGTAAGGCGGGAGCGGGACCGTGCCGTATTTGGCGAGCGTCGCGGCGGCGTCGAGCTGGCCGGCAAACTTCACCCGGCGCAACCCGCCGCCCAGCACCTCGACGATTTCGACCGCGCTGTCGTCGCCGAAGGTCACGCGCCGTCCCGGCTTGAGCTTGCCGCCCGGATGCCCCATCGCCAGCCAGGTTCCGTCCGGTAGCTCCCGGACGAGCAGGAGCTCCGCCACGTTTCCCGTTTCCCGTTTCCCGTGCAGTCTCGCGGGTATGACGCGTGACGCGTTGAGCACGAGTACATCCTCCGGCGCTACCAGGTCGACGAGATCCGGAAAGCGCGCGTGCCGGATGCTGCCGCTCGCCCGGTCCAACACCAGCAGCCGGCTCGCCGCGCGGTCGGGAAGGGGCTCTTGGGCGATCCGCTCGGCTGGCAGGCTGTAGTCGAAATCTGAGGCCCGGTAGCGCATGGAGAAAATTGCGGAGTGCGGATTTCGGATTGCGGATTCGACGGTCGCGCTTCCAATCCGCAATCCGCAATCCGCAATTGTCCTAGCCGTCAAACATCGTCGGCTGTTCGGCGCTCCGGGGCGGCGTGAACCCGAAATGCTTGTACGCGCCCGCCGTGGCGCACCGGCCGCGCGGCGTGCGGGCGAGGAAGCCCTGTTGCATGAGGAACGGCTCGTACACCTCCTCGAGCGTGCCCGGGTCCTCGCCCACGGCGGCGGCGATGGTCGTGAGGCCCACCGGCCCGCCCTCGAACTGCTCGATGATGGTCTTCAAGATCCGGCCGTCCATGTCGTCGAGCCCGAACTCGTCCACGTCGAGCCGTTTCAACGCCTCGCCGGCTACTTGGGACGTAATCTTGCCCCCGGCGCGCACCTGCGCGTAGTCGCGCACCCGCTTCAAGAGCCGGTTCGCGACGCGCGGCGTGCCGCGGCTGCGGCGGGCGATCTCGGCGATGCCGGCGGCATCGGTCGGGACGTCGAGGATGCCGGCCGAGCGACCGATGATCTGGGCGAGGTCGTCGGGTGGATAGTAGGCGAGCCGCTCGACGAGGCCGAACCGCGCGCGCATGGGCGGCGTCAAGAGGCCGAACCGGGTCGTGGCGCCGATCAGGGTGAACCGCTCCAGCGCCATAGGGATCGTCTGCGCGTGCGGCCCGTCGGCGATCCGGACGTCCACGCGGTAGTCCTCCATCGCCGGATACAGGAACTCCTCGAGCACGGGCCGCAACCGATGCACCTCGTCGATGAACAGGATGTCGCCCGTGCCGAGCGAGGTGAGCAGGCCGACCAGATCGCCGGGACGCTCGAGCACCGGGCCCGACGTGGTGCGGATGTTGACGCCCAGCTCCTTCGCCATGAGGAGGGCGAGGGTCGTCTTGCCGAGCCCGGGCGGCCCGAAGAACAACGTGTGGTCCAGCGGCTCGTGCCGCTGCTTCGCCGCGTCGATCGCGATCTGCAGGGATTCCTTCACCTTCGCCTGGCCGACGAATTCGTCCAGCCGCGAGGGGCGGAGGGCGGCATCGGTCAGCCGCTCGTCGGGGAGGGCTTCGGGCGTGGTGACCTGGGCCCGGGCGCGATCGGTCACGCGGCCTTTCCCTTCCCCAGCGGCCGTGCCCGCCACCGCACCGGGCGCGCGTCCTGCGCGAGCGCGTGCCGGGTATGGCAGCTGACGCATTCGTCCGTCGCCTCGGTCGCGGTGTCGGGCACCAGGGTGCGGTTGGTCGAGCCGCAGCGCGTGCAGATCCATTCAGCCGTCGCAGGCATCGTCATCCGTGGGTGAGAAGTTGCAGGGCCCGGCGCACGAGCGTTTCGACATCGCCCCCCCCGTCCGCCGAGAGCACCTGGCGCAGGGCCCGGTCCGCCTCGGCTGTCGGGTAGCCGAGCCGTTCGAGTGCGTGCAGCGCCGCCTCGGTCGCTCCTCCGGTCGTGGTCGGGCCCGCCTTGGCGGCCTCCTCAAACTCGCCGAGCTTGTCGGCCAGTTCAAGCGCCAGCCGCTCCGCCGTCTTCTTCCCGATCCCTGAGACCGATGCGAGCAGCGCGATGTTCCGCTCTTTCACTGCCCGCGCGCCGCGCTCCACCCCCAGCGCCGACATCAGGGCGATCGCGATTTTCGGCCCCACGCCGCTCACGCCGATCAGCCGTTGGAAGAAGCGCCGCCCGGCCTCGTCGTGAAAACCGTATAGCGACCAGCCGTCCTCCCGCACCACCAGCTCGGTCGCGAGGCTCACCGCCTCGCCTACCGCGGGCAGCCGCTCCATCACCCCCAACGGGACGACGATCTCGTAGCCCACGCCGCCTGGGGTCTCGATCATCACGCGATCGGCCTGCTTCGCGGCGAGCCGGCCCGACACCTGCGCGATCACGACCGGAGGATATGCGTGAGTGCGACGGCCACGCCGTCGGCCGCGTCTGCAGGTTTGGGCGCTTCCTTGAGCCGCAGCAGCCGGGCGACGACACGGCCGATCTGCGCCTTGGGGGCGCCGCCCGCGCCGGCGACCGTCTTCTTGACCGTGGCGGGCGGGTACTGCGCGATCTCGATGCCGGCCTGCGCCGCGGCGAGCAGGATGACCCCCCGGGCGTGGCCCAGCACCAGCGTCGTGTGGACGTTCTTATGGTAGAAGGCGTCTTCCAGGGCGAGCGCCCCTGGCTGGTGGCGCGCGATCAGGTCCGCGATCTGCTGGTGCAATTGGTGGAGCCGCCGCGGCAGGGGGCTCCGCCCCGTAAGGCGAATCACCCCGCACTCGACCAGCCGTCCCATGCCGGAGGTGCCGTTCCCCGTTTCGATCACGCCGTAGCCGGTGACCGACGTCCCGGGGTCGACGCCCAGCACCCTCACGCTATGCCGTCGCCGCCGCCAGCGCCTCGGCGTCGATGTCGAAGTTCGACGAGACCTTCGCGACGTCGTCCATCTCTTCCAGCGCTTCGATCAGCGCGAGCAGGTGCTTCGCGTCCTTGCCGTCCACTTTGACCGTGCTCTTGGGGATCAGGGCGATCTCGGCCGTCTGGACCGCGATCTTCTTGGCCCTCAGCCGCTCGGTGATCTGATGCAGCTGGCCCGCGGGTCCGGTGATCAGGAAGACGTCGCCGTCGCGCGCCATGTCGTCCGCGCCGGCATCGAGCGCTGCCTCCATGACCGTGTCCTCGTCGGCGCGAGTGGCGTCCACGGTGATCTGGGCCTTGCGGTCGAACATCCACGCCACGGAGTTCGCCGCGCCGAGGTTGCCGCCGTGGCGCTGGAAGACGTGACGAATCTCCGCGACGGTGCGGTTCGGGTTGTCGGTCGTCGCTTCGATGAGGAGGGCCGCACCGCCGGGCCCGTAGGCCTCGTAGGTGACTTCTTCGTAGGTCACGCCCTCCAGCTCGCCCGTTCCCTTCTTGACTGCGCGCTCGATGTTGTCGAGCGGCATGTTCTCGGCCTTGGCGGCGTCGATGGCGGTGCGGAGCCGGGCGTTGCCCCCGGGATCACCACCGCCCTGCTTGGCGGCGATCGTGATCTCCCGGATCAGCTTGGTGAACAGCGCGCCGCGCCGGGCATCGGTGACGGCCTTCTTCCGCTTGATCTGTTTCCATTTGCTGTGGCCGGCCATGGGGAACCCCGAGACCCAAGTCGTAAGCCGCAAGTCGTAAGCCGTACGTCTTACGGCTTACAACTTACAACGTTTCTCACCTGTCGGGATCGAGCATGTCCTCGAACCGCATCCAGCGCCGGTAGAAGTACAGGTCCACGAACCCTGTCGGCCCGTTGCGGTTCTTCAGGACGATCAGCTCGGTCGCCCCGTCCACGCCGTGCCCCGGGTTGTACATCTCCTCCCGGTAGATCCCGAGCGCCACGTCGGCGTGCTGCTTGATCGCGCCCAGGTGCCCGAAGTCGTCGAGCGCGGGCCTCGCGTTCGGGCGCTTGGCGTCGAACCGCGGCAGCTGCGACACCACGACGAGCGCCACCCGGCGCTCGAGCGCCAGCGCCTTGAGGCGCTGCAACACCAGGGCCAGATCTTCGTCCTGCGTCGAGCGCGCCACGCCGCGCGGCGAGGGCACGAGCTGGAGGTAGTCCACCACGACGAGCCCGAGCTGTCGCAGGGGGTCGAGCCGCTCCGCAGCACCCTCGAAGTCCGCGGCGGCCAGTGGCAGGATCGTGAGCGGGAGGTCACGCAACCGCACGGCCGCCCCGCCGATCCCGGCGCGCGTCTGATCGTTGAGCTTCGCGGTGCGCAGCTCGTCCACGGTCGCGCGCCCTTCGATCGCGAGGGCGCGTTCCATCAGACGCTCCTCGTCCATCTCGCCCGAGCACAGCGCCACGCCCGTCCCCTGCTGCGCCGTGCGGAGCGCCAGCCCCAGCGCGAGCGCCGACTTGCCGGACCCGATGTCGCCGCCCAGCACCACGAGGTCGCGGCGTCGCAGGCCACCCCCCAGGATGCGGTCGATCGAGGGGAACCCGGTCGGAATGGTGTCGCCGGGGACTTCGCCCGGGCGCTGCTGATCCACGCGCTCGACCATGGTCTCGAGCGACGGACGCTTGGGAAAGCGGCGGGTGGTCATGAGCGCCTCTCCTGTGCGTCTACGCGTCTGTGCGTCTACGCGTCTGTGCGTCTATGCGTCTAGCCTACGGCGTCTGCGCGTCTAGCCTTCTATAGATGTAGACGGGCGGACCGGGCTGCAACGGTGACGGCATCTCCCGCCTCGGGACCGAGGACCTCGCGTGCCGGCGCGATCAGCTGGGACAGGACCGACGCCGCGGCGGCAGGTGTGGCGGGCTCGAGGTGGTGACGCGCGGCGGCGAGGGCCCGTTTCAGGGGGCCGGGGAGGGCGAGGCTCGCGAGCCGGGCGTCGAGTGCCTGCAGGCGACGCCGGTGGTTCTTGCCCGACACGGGCCGCGGCGGCAGGAGCGCCTCGGCCGAGCGCACCACGAGCCACAGGGCGAACAGGCCCTCGCGCTTGGGACCCCGCACCGCGCCGGCCACCAACCCGATCAAGCGCTCCTCCGCGAGGGTCGTGGCGCGGTTCACGCGACGAGGCGCTCCACCGTGGCGGCCACCTCCTCGGGGGTGATATCGGCGAGGCAGCGATGGTGGCCGAGCGGGCAGGCCGCGGTGCCCGTCGCCGAGCAGGGCCGGCAGTCGAGCGCGCGCTCCAGCACGGCGGCAGGTGCGTGATAGGGGAAGAAGCCGAACTGCGCGACGGTGGGTCCGAACAACGCGACGACGGGTGTGCCGACGCCGGTGGCCATGTGCATGACGCCGGTATCGCCCGACACTACGACCCGCGCCCGCGCGAGCAACGCGCCGGTCTCCTGGAGCGAGAACTCCCCGGCGGCGCTCGCGACCGCGCTTCCGCCTTCGGCCACGAGCTGCTGCGCGAGCCCGCGGTCTTCGGGCCCTCCGACGACGACCGGCCGGTAGCCTGTGGCCCCCAGCCGCTCGGCGAGCGCGCTCCAGTGCGCGACGGGCCAGCGTTTGGTGGCGTGGGCGGCGCCCGGTGCGAGCGCCGCCAGCCGCGCCCCCCCCCCGAGTCCGCGCTCCGCGAGCCACTGCGCCACCCGGTCGGTCGCGCCTGGACCCAGGCAGAACTCGGGCGGCCCGCCGTCGGGCCGAGTGTCGAGGCGGCGCGCGGCCTCGAAGTAGCGCTCGGCGACGGCGGCGGGGGCGCGCCGGCGGTAGGCGTCCAGCTTGGCGGAGATCAGCAGCGCGCGGGCCAGCTTGCGCTTGCGGTACCCCGACCAGCGGCAGCGAACGAGCAATCGGAGGCCCGCGCTGCGGACGCTGCCGTGCAGGTCGAGGCCGTGCGTCGGTGCGAGGGTGCGCAACCGGCGGGCGAGGTGGCGGATCGGCTCGCCGGGCTCGAGCGTCACGACTTCGGTCAGGTGCGGATTGTCGGCCACGAGCGGCGCCATGGCGCGCTTCGTCACGTACACGAGCTTCGCCTCCGGGTGGCGGCGGGCGAGCGCGCGCACGAGCGGCGTGGTCAAGAGGATGTCGCCGATGGAGCTGAAGCGCACCAAGAGAACGCACAGCACGTGGCGAAATAAGTCCTGCGTTGCCCGGCTTCGCCAGTCGCCATTAGCTTTGGCCTATGGTGCGGCCGAAGACCATCCTTTGGGTGGATGACGAGGTCGAGGGACTCGCCGCGCACCGGCGCTTCCTCGAGGACCAGGGGTTCACGGTGGCCGCCGCGGCCCACGGCGACGACGCGCTCGCGCTGCTGCGGCGCCAGCCGTACAGCATCGTGCTGCTGGACGAGCAAATGCCCGGGCGGCGCGGGCTCGAGTTGATCGGCGAGATCCGATCCCTCGACCCCGCCATGCCCGTCGTCATGGTCACGCAGAGCGAGGACGAAGGCACGTTGCGCGAGGCGATCGGAATCGAGGTGGACGACTACCTCGTGAAGCCGGTGCAGCCGCGCCAGATCCTCTCGGTGATCACGCGACTGCTCGAGGGCGACCGCATCCGCCAGCAGCGCCTGGCCCGCGATTTTGTCACCCGGTTCCGCGAGCTCGAGGGACGCCGGGGCGCGACCCTCGCGTGGCGCGAGTGGATCGAGTTCGTCGCGGAGCTGGCGCGCTGGGAGGTCCGCTTGGGCGCCGCCAACGAGCCCGGGCTCTCGGAGGCCCTGCGCAGCCTGCAGCGCTCGCTGCGCAAAGACTTCGCCGAGTATATCGCCCGACAATATCCGCGGTGGCTCGCCGGTCCCGAAGGCGACCGGCCGCCGCTCTCCGTCGACGTGGGCGCCGAATTCCTCGTTCCCGTACTGCGATCCACCGGGCGAGTGCTGTTCGTGGTCATCGACTGCCTGCGGCTCGACCAGTGGGAGGTGCTGCGCGAGCTCGTGACCCCGCTGTTCGACGTGGAAGAATCGCACTACTACAGCATCCTGCCCACCGCGACGCCGTTCGCGCGGAACGCGATCTTTTCGGGGCTGTTCCCCATGGAGATTGCGGCGCGCCATCCCGCCTGGTGGGGTCAGGCTTCCGATGAGGAGAGCCTCAACGCCCATGAGGGCGAGCTCCTGGCCGAGCAGCTGCAGGAGCTGGTCGGCCGGCCCGTCCCCGTGCGCTACGAGAAGGTGTTCAGCTCGGGCGAGGGAGACCTGGCCCGGAGGCTGCCCGCCCACCTCGCCCAGGACGGCGTCACGGCGCTGGTGTTCAATTTCGTGGATCAGCTCACGCACGGGCGCTCGGAGAGCGCCATCCTGTACGAGGTCGCGCGCGACGAGGCGGCGCTGCGCAGCCTCACCCGCACGTGGTTCGAGCGCTCGCCGGTGCTCGCGGCGCTTCAGGAGGCCGAGCGGCGGGGCGTGACGGTGTTGCTCACCACGGACCACGGCTCCATTCATTGCGAGACGCCGGCCACGGTCTACGCCAAACGCGACGCCACGGCGAACCTGCGCTACAAGTTCGGCGAGGACCTGAAGAGCGAAGATCCGGAGGCCGCGATTCTGGTCGAGGACCTGAAGAGCTTCGGCCTCCCGGCCATGGGGCTCGGCGTCCGGCTGCTGCTCGCCACCTCGGACCGGTTCTTCGTCTATCCCACCAAGCTGCGCGAGTATCAGGCCCGCTATCGCGGCTCGTTCCTGCACGGCGGCGTCACGCCGGAAGAGGTGATCCTCCCCGTCGCCCTGCTCACACCCCGGCGCGCGGGCACCGTCCCGGTGGGGAAGGGGGGGGCGCGCTGAATGGGCCGTAGCGGCCGGCTCTTCCTGCTGCTCCGTCCCTACGCACTCCTCTTCGTCGCCAATCTCGTGGCCACGTTCGTGGCCTCCGTGATGGACGGCGCCACGTTCGTGCTGTTGATCCCCTTCTTGCGGACCCTGTTCGGGCACGATCCCCTGCCGGTCGCCGGGGGGTCGGCTGTCGAGCGGCTGCTCGGACTCGCGGTCGGCCCGCTGCTCGCGGCCGGGTCGCCCGGTGCAGCGCTGCGCAACGTCGTGCTGGTGCTGGTCGGCGCGATGGTGATCAAGAACGTGCTCACGTACCTCGCGGCGGTCTCGAGCGTGGCGATACAGGAGAACGTCGTGCGTGACCTGCGGGTGCGCCTGTTCGGGCATCTGCAGACGCTGCCGCTCGCCTTCTTCCAGCGGACGCGCGGGGGTCAGCTCTTGTCGCGGGTCATCAACGACACCGACGCAGTGAAGACGGTGGTCACCGCGGCGCTCGCGTCCCTGGTGCAGAACCTCAGCCTCATCGTGGTCTATGTCGGGATCCTCGTGGCCCTGTCGTGGCGACTGACGCTGGTCGCCGTCGTCTGCG
>WNGA01008659.1_pt1 | contig 30635 bp, 30 predicted proteins | sample 5400061 | NCBI WGS metagenome assembly WNGA01 (sample SAMN13153366, study PRJNA577476) | soil metagenome | isolation source: 100 cm soil or saprolite under grassland replicate 2 | place: USA:California | collected 2016-06-15 | reverse complement strand
TGTCACTCAAGATCGTCAACGGTCAAAATATGCGAAGCGCCTTCTACGGATCTGAGGGTTGGTAACACCGCACATTAGCTCACTCTTAATCACCCTCACCCCCGCCCTCTCCCATCGAGGGAGAGGGGAGAATGCGTGCTTCGACAAACTCAGCAGAACGGTTTGAATTCCGGCGGGTGGCGGGGACACAGAAAGGGGACAGGCTACTTTTCCGCGTCTGTTATAAAGGCGGTTCGATCAGGACGGGGCGGAAAAGTTGCCTGTCCCCTTCTTCCGCGCTACATCTGGTCGAATTGGAAGAACTGCGAGGGCGAGGATTTCATTTCGGCGTGCTTCGTCGGCTCGGTCCCCTTGAGAAACACCTCGACGGTGCCTTGATCCGACCCCTCCGGCGCCAGCAGGCCGGTGGCGGGGTCGATCCTTACCTCTACGATCCCGTCCGGCATGGTGAAGGGCATCACCGGTAAAGACTCCAGCGCGGCCTTCATGTACCTCATCCAGATCGGGAGCGCCGCTCGGGCGCCCGATTCCCTGTCGCCCAGCGTCCGGATCTCGTCGAACCCCACCCAGACCCCCGTCACCAGATTCGGCGCGCCGCCCACGAACCAGGCGTCGGTGAAATCGTTCGTGGTACCCGTCTTGCCGGCCAGGGGGCGTCCCATGCCTTTGGCTGCCTGCCCCGTTCCCCGCTGGATCACGTCCTCCATCATGTTGGCGATCAGGTAGGCGGATTCCTTCGACATCACGGAGCGCGGATCCGGGACATGCATCTCCAGCACCTGGCCGTTCGAGTCCAGCACGGACTCGATCGTATAGGGCTCCAGCCGAATGCCCTGGTTGAAGAACGTCCCGTAGGCGGCCGTCAACTCCTGGAGCGTCACGCCGGAAGATCCCAACGCCAGCGTGAGGTCGCTGGCGAGCGGCGAGGTAACTCCGAGGTTCTGGGCAAGATCCAGCACCGGATTGATACCGATCTTCTCAAGCAGGCGCACGGTCGCGGCGTTGCGCGATTGCGCCAGCGAATCCCGCAAGGTGATCAACCCTTCGAACTTCTGGTCGTAGTTCTCGGGCCGCCAGACCAGATCGGGGTCGTTCTCGTTGTAAACGACCCCGGAATCTACGATCGGGGTTCCCGGGGAGAGGCCCTGGTTGATCGCCGCAGCGTAGATCATCGGCTTGAACGCCGAACCAGGCTGCCGCCTGGCGGACGTCGCGCGGTTGTATTCGCTCCGTAGGAAATCGTAGCCGCCGATCATCGTCCGGACGGCTCCCGTGCGGGGATCGAGCGACAGCAGAGCGCCCTCGACGAGAGGGGTCTGCTCCAGAGTCATCTGGGCGACGTCGCCCACCATCTTCTTGACGCTCACCTCGATCACGTCCCCGACCTTGAACAGTTCGCCCGGCGTCTTGGCGCCGGTGTCCTTCACGTGCTTGATCGGATCGGGGCCCTTCAGTCTCCGGCGAGCCCACATGGGGTCGTCGGCGGCGATCCGCCCCGTCAATCCGCGAGCCAGCACCGTGAGGCCGTCCTTCCCCACTTTCGACACGACGGCCTCGATGATCTCGCCGGGGCGAAGCGGCGGGTCGGCCGAGGCCCCGCTGGTGACCAGTTTCGCGGAAAATTCGTCAGGCGACACACCCCGGCGGAGCGGCCCGCGGTAGCCCTGCCGCTTGTCCAACTGGCGGAGACCCTCTAGGAGGACGGTCGTCGCCACCTGCTGCTCCGGCAAGGACAGCGTCGTGTACACCTGGAGCCCGCCCTTGTACACCATGGCTTCGCCGTAGGTGGCCATCAATCGTTGACGGACATGCTCGACGAAATAGGGCGCCGGTTCGTCCCGTGTCTGACGCCTGAACGCTACGTCTTCTGCCATGGCCGTTTCCGCTTCCGCCGTGGTGATGAACCGCTCCTCCACCATCCGTCTCAGCACCGTGGCCTGGCGCTTCTTGGAAGCTTCGGGATGGTAGTACGGGGAGTAGTCCGCCGGCCCCTTGGGCAGGCCCGCCAAGTACGCCGCCTCCGCCACGGTGAGCTGCCCCACGTCCTTGCCAAAGTAGGTCTGGGCGGCGGACTGTACGCCGTACGCTCCGTGTCCGAAATAGATCTGGTTGAGGTACAGCTCCAGGATCTGCTCCTTACCCAGGATCTGCTCCATCTTCAGGGCCAGGAGCGCCTCCTTCGCCTTGCGCTCATAGTCCCGCTTGGGGGATAGGAAGAGCGAGCGCGCCAACTGCTGCGTGATGGTGCTCGCGCCCTGACGGATCTTCCCGGACACGAGGTTCGTGATTGCGGCCCGCGCGATGCCGACGAAGTCCAGGCCCCGATGCTCAAAGAACCGGGAGTCCTCGATCGCCACCACCGCATTCACCAAATACCGGGGGATCTTCTCCAGCGGGACCAGGATCCGCCGTTCCACAAAGAACTGGCCGATCACCTGCTTGTCAGCCGAGTAGACACGGGTCACGAGGCTGGGCTGGTACTCATGCAGGCCGGTTATGGGGGGCAGGTCTTGAAGCAGGTACCCCACCGTGGCCAGACCCGCCACAAAGCCGATCAGGACCACCGTGAGGACACCCCACAGCAGGGCTTGCCTGACGGACTGGGGACGCCGGAAGGACGAGAAGAGCTCAGCGAGTGTCATGCCTTACCTTGCGCACGGGTCATTCATCATACCGTGCTCTCACCGAAAGCACAAGGACAACAGGCGAAGCTTTGACTCCTCCGACGCGGTTGCGTTAGAGTGAGGTGTCTTCTGACCATGCGCCGAACAGACATCCGCAATATCGCCATCATCGCTCACGTGGATCACGGGAAAACGACCCTTGTGGACGCGATCCTGAAGCAGACCCATGTGCACCGCAACATCGAGAGCATGGGCGAGCGCATTCTCGACTCGATGGACCAGGAGCGCGAGCGCGGTATCACCATCAAAGCCAAAAACGCCAGCGTGGTCTATAAAGGGGTCAAGATCAACATCGTGGATACGCCCGGACATGCCGACTTCGGCGGCGAGGTGGAACGCACCCTCCGCATGGTGGACGGCGTCCTGCTGCTGGTGGACGCCAAGGAAGGTCCCATGCCGCAGACCGCCTTCGTCCTCCGCAAGGCCCTGGGGCTGGGACACAAAGCCATCGTCGTCATCAATAAGATTGACCGGCCCGATGCCCAGATCGACGACATGGTCAACCGCACGTTCGACCTGTTCGCGCACCTGGGCGCCAGCGATGACCAACTGGACTTTCCCATCGTCTACACCTCCGCGCTGCAGGGCACGGCCTCGCTGGATCCGGAGAAGCCGGGCGTGGACATTGCGCCGTTGCTGGACACGATTCTCGAGAAAATCCCTCCGCCGGCGATCGGGCAGGACCGCCCGCTCCAGTTGCTGGTGCTCGCCCTGGCCCACGATCCCTACAAGGGCAAGATGGGCATCGGCAAGCTGCTCTCCGGCACCCTGACCAAGCGCCAGGCGTTGGTGCGGATCAAGACCGACGGGACCCAGATTCCCGGCAAGGCCACTGACCTCCTCGTCTTCGAGGGATTGGAACGCAAGGAAGTGGCCCAAGTCGAGGCGGGCGAGATCGTGGCCGTCGCCGGCTTCCCGGAGATCGGGATCGGCGAGACCCTGGCCGATCCCGAGCAGCCGGTCCCCGTGCCGCCCGTGGCGATCGACGAGCCGACCGTCCAGATGACCTTTTCGGTCAATACGAGCCCCTTCGCCGGACGGGAAGGCAAGTACGTCACGTCCCGCCACCTGCGCGAACGGCTGTACAAGGAACTGGAGACCAACGTGGCCTTGCGCGCGGATGAAACCGATTCCACCGACCAGTTCCTGGTCGCCGGCCGTGGCGAACTGCACCTTGCGGTCCTCATCGAGGCAATGCGCCGGGAAGGCTACGAGCTCCAGGTCTCCCAGCCGAAAGTGATCTTGCGCGAAGCGGACGGGGTGACGCTGGAGCCTTACGAAGAACTGACCATCGAAGTGCCGGTGGAGTTCCAAGGCCCGGTCATCGAAGAAGTCAGCTTGCGCCGCGGCGAGCTTCGCCACATGAGGTTGACAATCCACGGCGACCTGCAGCTCGAGTACCACATCCCGACCCGCGGGGTGATCGGCTTGAAGAACGCGTTGCTGACCAGGACCAAGGGCACGGTCATCCTGCACCACATCTTCGCCCGCTACGAGCAGGCCGATCCGCGCGCCCTCCAAGTGCAGCCCCACGGCTCGCTCGTCGCGCACGAGACCGGGACCAGCAGCGCCTACGGGCTCAACATCGCGCAGGAGCGGGGCGCCCTGTTCATCGGCCCCGGCGTGGAGGTCTATCAAGGAATGGTGGTCGGAGAGAACGCGCGGGATGAAGACCTGGACGTGAACGTCTGCAAGGCCAAGCACCTGACGAACATGCGCGCCTCCGGCTCCGACGAGGCGATCGTCCTGACCCCGCCCCGCGAGATGACGCTCGAGTTCGCCCTTGAGTACATCGGCCCGGATGAACTGGTGGAAGTGACGCCGGCCTCGATCCGGATCCGCAAGCGCCTGCTGGAGCCGGAGGAGCGGAGAAAAGCCAAGAAGACCCGAAGCTAGACCGTGCCGCCGGTGCCGATCGGGAAGTCGGCGGAGTGAAGCTGGGTGTTGTGGGGTGTGACTTTCACGATATCGCCGTCTTTCACCACCGTCGATTCCGCCGCGATGCGGACCCCGACCGTGAACATGCACTCCGCCGCTTTCCAGAGCCTGATCACGTCTGGAATTTCCTCCTGATGCGCGAGGAGCAACTGCTCCAAGGATGTCGGTTCCTTGAGCTCCCACTCCAGGACGCGCTCGCCGGTCGCCGCTGTTAGGTTTCCCAATAAACGAAACGTGACCATCGTTCTCTTTAACGTCCAAGTAGCCACGAAACTATAACACAGACGGCGCCCTTTCGGAAAATTCACGCGGTGGTGGCTTTCCCCGTAGTGAAGTATGCTACCATACATAGCGCTAGCCCTCGGGCGCTGGCGTAGCTCAACGGCAGAGCAGCGGTTTTGTAAACCGCAGGTTGGAGGTTCGATTCCTCTCGCCAGCTCCACGCCGAGCTTGCTGGACCCGACATTTCGATCAAACATGTCGGGGCATGCAATACCTCCAGTGAGCTTTGTGTCGGCACGGCACGCCTAAGGAGGTCAGTAAGCGGACGTGGCGAGCGAACGGAGCCCATCGTCTCCCAACCCCGGGTACTTCGGGGACCGCCGCCGAGCGCCTCGACGGCAGCAGGACCGCCGACTGCTCCAACGCGAGCGCGAGCTCGAGGCCGCCCGCCTCATCTGCCAGGCCCTCTCGCAGCACATCAACGTGGACGAACTGGTCGAGAACGCCCTCCGCATCGCTCTGGAAGTGGTTGATGCGGACGCCGGCTCTGTGCTGCTGGCCGACGACAAAACTCAGCAACTGGTCTTCCGCTATGTCATCGGAGAGAAAGCCGAGCAGTTGCGCGGCACGGCCATCCCCTGGGACCTGGGCGTTGCCGGCGCGGTCTTCAAATCCGGAGAGCCAGCCATCATCGGCAACGTCGCGCGGGATACCCGCCATTTCTCCGGCATCGACGACACCACCGGATACAAGACCATGGATATGATCGCGATCCCGTTGAAGCGCTGGGAAGGCCAGCCCATCGGCGTGCTCGAGGTCCTCAACAAGCGAAACGGGCAGCTCAACAAGGACGACATCGACATCCTCACGATCGTGTCCGCCTTAGCCGCGCAGGCCATCGAACAGGCGCGCTTGTTCGAAGCCGCCAAGCTGGCCGAAGTGGCGCGCCTCCTCGGTGACATCGGGCATGACATCAAAAACCTGCTCACCCCGGTCATCACCGGCGCGGAATTCCTGCAAGTCGAGCTCAACAAGCTCTTCGGCAGCCTGACCGCCATGGGGATCAGCGGCACGCAGAGCAGCCAGATGCTCTGCAACCGGGTGATCGGCTTGCTCCAGGACGCCGCCCGGCGCATCCAGGACCGCGTGCGCGAAATCGGGGACTGCATCAAAGGCCTCAGCACCCCGCCCCATTTCGCTCCGTGCCGCGTCGCCACCGTGGTCGACGACGTGATGAAAACCCTGCACATGCTCGCCGACGAGACGATGAGGCTGTTCACCTGTTTGTCATCGACACCGGGCGCGGCATGCCACCAGAAGTCCGCGACAGCCTTTTCACCGGCCGCGCCATCAGCCGCAAGGCAGGCGGCACCGGCTTGGGCACCAAGATCGTGAAAGACGTGGTGGACGCGCACAATGGGCAAATTTCTCTGGAGACCCAGGAAGGCAAGGGGACGACGGTCCACATCCGCCTGCCTCTGATGCAGTCCGTTGCTTCGCCACGCTAACCCTTGACGGCCGGGCGATCAGCCCTTTAGAGGCATCGCCTACCCCATTCCCGGCATCCCGTCCTCCTACCCTCCCGCCTCTACACCACCGCAATCATGTATGGCATTGATAATCAAGAAAATATTGCGATGGCACAGCCTATGCTGTAATCTCCAGTAGGACTATATCTCTAAATAGGAAGGGGGTGACTCCTGATGAAAGCAATCCTAGCAGCGGTATTCGCCGTGCTGATCGGTCTGGCCTTCAGCACCGCAACCTTCGCCCAAGCCACGCCGGCGACCCCGGCATCTCCTGAGATGAAGAAGGATGAGGGCAAGAAGGGCGAGAAGAAAGAGATGAAGAAAGAAAAGAAGGCGAAAAAGACGAAGAAAGACGAGAAGAAAGAAGAGAAGAAGTAATCACTCCAGACGCGGGCCGGCAGGGACGGAACTATGTGCCTGCCGGCCTTTTGTCACAACCTCCACGCACAACCCTCTTCAGAGCACCACCTGCCGATCAAGACTCCGGTACTGAATAGCTTCCGCCACGTGCTTGGCCGCGATCGAGTCTCGTTGTTCAAGATCCGCGATCGTGCGCGAAACCTTGAGAATCCGCATGTAGGCTCGCGCCGAGAGCCCGAGCCGCGCCACCGCCTGTTCGATCAGCGTCCGCCCCTGTCCGTCGATCCGGCAGTGCTTCCTGATCTGGTTCGTTCGCAGCTGGGCATTGTTGTGCGCCCGCGACCCGTGATAGCGCTCGACCTGCCGCGCACGGGCCCTCATGACGCGCTCGCGGACCGACGCGGACTCCTCGCCTCGCTCGTCCGCCGCCAAGTCTCGAAACGGCACTGCCGGCACCTCGACATGCAGATCGATCCGGTCCAGTAGCGGACCGGACACCCGCGTGCGGTAGCGCTGGATCTGTACAGGACTGCAGACACAAGGCCGGATCCGATCACCCAAGAACCCGCAGGGGCAGGGATTCATGGCGGCGACCAGCATGACGCGTGCCGGATAGGTCAACGCCGCCGACACCCGGGTGATAGAAATGGTGCCCTCCTCCAACGGCTGGCGCAGGCTCTCCAGGACATTGCGGCGGTATTCGGGCAGTTCGTCGAGAAACAGGACCCCGTTATGCGCGAGCGAGACCTCCCCCGGTCTCGGCACCGTGCCTCCGCCGATCAATCCAGCGTCCGAGATCGAATGATGGGGGGCTCGGAACGGGCGAACCGATAACAGCGCCTGACCGGGCCGGAGCAGGCCCGCGACACTATGGATCCTCGTGCTCTCGATCGCCTCATCGAGCGTCAGCGGCGGGAGAATGCCGGGAAGCCGCTGCGCCAGCATCGTCTTCCCGGACCCTGGAGGACCGACCAGCAGCACGTTGTGCCCGCCGGCCGCCGCCACCTCCAACGCCCGCTTCGCATGGTGCTGGCCGCGCACCTCCGCAAAATCCGCCACGCTGGCAAGGGCCTCACGGGACGCCACCGCGCTGCGGTCGAACGGCGTCAGCATCTGGGCGCCCGTGAGGTGCTCGAGGACTTGGGGGATGGTCGCGACCGCATACACGGGCAGGTCTTCCACGATGGCCGCTTCGCTGGCATTCTCGACCGGCACGAGCAGCCCCTTGCTCCCTCGACCGCGGCAGGCCAGCGCCATGGAGAGCACGCCCTGGACGGGCTTGATGCCGCCCTCCAGGGAGACTTCGCCCACCATCACGACCTCCCGCAAGACCGCCGCCGGGATGAGCCCCTCCGCCGCCAGGATGCCCACGGCGATGGGCAGATCGAAGGCCGCGCCCTCCTTGCGGAGGTCGGCCGGCGCCAGGTTGACGGTGATCTTGCGCTGGGGAAAGTTGAAGCCGCTGTTGCGCAGCGCCGAACGGACCCGCTCGCGACTTTCCCTCACCGTCAGGTCCGGAAGCCCGACCACCGTGAACATGGGCAGCCCGGCCGCGAGGTCCACTTCCACCTCGACGGAGTAGGCGTCCAGTCCGCTCACCGCCACGCTGTAGACCTTCGCCAGCATATGACGCACTGTCCACTGAGACACGGCAAACGGGGAAAAGTGAAACGCAAGGAGGCTTAGAAGGAGCCGGTGCGGACCTATTTTAAGTTGAATCTGGACAGGATTCGGAGCACGCGGCTGGCAAAGCGGTCACTGAAGCCGAAGCGCCACTTGAGGTGGGTGTAGAGTCGCAGCACCATCTTGTCCAGGTAGATCCACAGGCTTCTCATCCCCTCGCCAGGACGCGCCCGATACTCTGTGGAGCGGGCCAGGGAAGGTTTGGGTTCTTCCGTGAAGTAGTAGAGCGCCAGGGATTTGCGGGTCACGCCGAGGGGGCAAGTCATTGGGTCGGGGTGTCCATGAAACGAGTCCGGCTCCGTATTGAAAATCACCGCCCGGTTAAAGTGTGGCGCGATCCTTCGGACGCAGCGCCGCATCTGGCGATCCCAGAGCTCAAGATGTCCGCCATAGGCATCCTCCCACTGCTTGTTCAGATAGACCAGAAGATTGATCCGACGTCGCCAGGTGCGATGGTAAGGGTGCACGGTGAAATCCGCATGAACGGTCAAGAACCCGCCGCGGGTGGAGAGGTGCAGACCTCCGCCTTGCAAGCTGGGGTCCGCAAGCAGGTTTTCGATGCCGGTCAAGTCTGAAAGGAACCAAAGGAAGCGCCATGAGTTCAACTCGTCAATCACCGCCCCAAGCGTTGGGCCGAAGCTGGAGCGGTCAGCCTTCCCCAGCTTGTTTTCGTTCACGTGCTTGTACTGGATCCAGTCAGGTGAATCGATGGACGGGAATTCGGCCAGGGCGCCTCCGGCCGCCCATGGTTGGAGGAACTGATCAAGCACGATATTGGGAAATGGCTCAGCTTGAGCATACTGGACCCGGAGCGCCGGCAGACCGGCACACCGATGGCTATACGGAAAGATCCTTTCTTGGAGATCATGTCCATCCTGATCAGTTTCAACGATCCGGCCCATGGGCTGCTCCAATCGCGCAATGGTATACAAAACCTTGACGCTTATCAACGGCACTGGTTCAGTAGCGGATGAGACAGTCCAAACGGGGAAAAGGTACAATGGGAGCATGCTCCGACTGGTGTCCCTCGTTGTCGCGTGCGCTCTCTGTGTCACGTCCGCCGCCGGGGAGCCCAGCCGCCCGCTCGTCGGGCACATCATGGCCCTGCTCGCGGTGTTCGAAGAGGCCGACGTGCTGCCGCCTGAGGCCTCGCCCGAGGCGAACGCGCTGATCCATGCGCTGATTCAAACCCAGGCGGCCCTGACCAAAACCACCAATCCGGCCACCCGGGCATGGTTCGCCGAAGCCCTGCGACGGAGCGAGGCCACCGGAGCCGAGCCCAATCCTCGGGAAGGACTTACGTCCCGCGTGCTGGAGGCGATCGTCACCTACGCCGAGGCGCACCCTCCGACCGCGCGCCCCGACGTGATGGCCGGGTTTCAGGAATTCAATGTCAGCCCGGCCGATCTCGATCTCATGGCGAGGGTCTACCGACAGGCGCGCGACCGTTTCCGCTCCACGGGGCGAAACATCCACCGCATCTATGAAGCCCAACGGCGCGCCATGCCGCTCCGGTGAGCCCGCGGGCCTCCTTCCCTATTCTTCGGCGATCTGTTAAGATCGCCCCCACACGAGCCCCAGGAGGCAGCCATGGCAACCAAAGCCTACATCCTCATCAAAGTCAAAGCGGGAAAGACCAAGGACGTCGTCAAAGCCCTGAAGACGATCGGAGGGATCCACCAGGTGCATCCCTGTTTCGGTCAGCCCGACATCTTCAGCTTCATCGAAGTGAATGACGAGAAAGCCTTGTCCGACGTCGTCATCTCCAAGATCCACACCATCGACGGCGTCGAGGAAACCGACACGCACATCGTCGCGGAAGCCTGAGTTACAAGGACCACCGTTCGACACGATGCACACGATCAGCCTGATGCGCGGGCCGTTCCAGCTCTGCGATCCGTGTTACGAGACCGTCGTCTCGGAGAAACTCGTGGACGCCCGCAACTTCGCCGCCAACCACGAGGCCCTCTTCGACCATATCTGTCCCAATTGCTACGACAGGAACAGGCCCTTGATTGACGACATGCTGGGCAGCAGCGAATAAACCGGTGACGGCCGCAGGGAGGACACTATGGCTCTGAGCAAAGAATTTGACCCGTTGAGCGAGGTGCCCGGTTTGAAGAAGATGAGCCCCTTCGTCATCCTCGCCGTGGTACTCGTCCTCCTGTGGATCTTCTCCCCCTTCGTGATCGTCGGCGCCGGTGAGCGGGGCGTGGTGTTCAACCAGCTCCATGGCGTCGAGGACAAGATCCTGTCGGAGGGTTTCTCCTTCATCATTCCGATCATCGAACGGGTCATCAAAATGGACGTCCGGATCCGCAAGTCGGACACCCGGTCCACCGGCGCCTCCAAGGACCTCCAAACAGTGGCGACCGAGATCGTGCTCAACTTTCATTTATTCCCGGACAAGGTGAACAAGATCTATCAGGACATCGGCCTCGAATACGAAAAGCGCATCATCGATCCGGCCGTGCAGGAAATCGTCAAAGCCGTCACCGCCAAGTTCACGGCGGAAGAGCTGATCACGAAGCGGCAATTCGTCAAGGACGAGATTAAAACTGCCTTGCATGAGCGCCTGACGGCTTCCCATATCTCATTGGACGAGCTGAACATCACCGACTTCCAGTTCTCGAAAGGGTTCAACGAGGCGATCGAGTCCAAGCAGACGGCCGAGCAATTGGCGTTGAAGGCCCAACGGGACCTCGAGCGGGTCAAGATCGAGGGACAGCAGAAAATCGTGCAGGCCAAGGCGGAAGCCGAATCCCAGCGTATCCAGAAGGAAACGATCAGCCCAATCATTTTGCAGCTTCGCGCCATCGAGAAGTGGGACGGGAAGTTCCCGCAAGTGATAGGTGGAAGCGGTGCCCTGCCTTTCATCAATATTGACGCCGGAAGCACCAGAAAATAGTCGTGCCTCACATGAATGCCCCTGCACCTAAGTATGACCGGAAAGAGATCGGCTCGGCCACGGTCCGCATTCCCAGCGGCACCGGCATGCCGGACCCCTTGGACGTCGCCGTCGATCCGTACGCGCCCACCAAGGTCGCCAAGCAGGTGTTCATCAAGGGCTTCCAGGCCTGGCCCCAAAAGGGAGGCCCGTATCCCGCCGTGCTCATCCTCCACGAGTGGTGGGGGCTCAACTCCCATTTCCAGGATCTCGCCTATCGGCTGGCCCAGCACGGCTACGTGGCCCTCGCCGTGGATCAGTACAGCCGGATCGGGGGACCGGTCACCGGCGATCCCGAGCTCGCCGCGCAACTCATGGGCAAGGTCAACACCGCCGACCTCCTGCATGATCTGAACGACGCCGCCGAATATCTGAACTTCCAGGACTATGTGAAGAAGAACCGGATCGCGGTACTTGGATTCTCCATGGGAGGCTCCCACGGCCTCAGATTCGCCTGTGCGCGCCGCCAGCTCAGGGCCGCTGTCATCTTCTACGGCAACGTGCCGATCGAAAAGCTCTCGACCCTGCGCTGCCCCGTGCTCTATCACCAGGCGGAGAAGGACGAGTCCGTCACTCAGCAGGAAGTGGACCACATGGTCAGCGCGCTCACCGCCAACAAGGTGATGTGCGAGGTCCACAAATACCCGGGCACCACCCATTCCTTCTTCAACGACACGCGACCGGATGTCTACCAGGCTGAGGCATCGGCGGAAGCCTGGGCCAGGACCCTCGCCTTCCTGGACAAATACATCCTGGCGGACCATCCCGGCGTCCGCCCCCTTCCGGACTCTCAACGCGTCCGGTGAGGAAAGGAGGCCGACCATGATGTGTCCCCTCTGCGGGCTCGACGTACTACCGGAGAAAGTGTGCCTGAACTGCGGGTACGACCCGAGCAGCCCGAGCGCCCGCCCCTCAGGCAAGTCCAGTACTCCCTCCCCGCCCAAACAGGACAACACCTATAGCACGAGAGATTTGGGACATGCCGTGAACGAGAGGAAAGCCGCCAAGCCCAAATCGAAGGAGAGAGCCGCTGCGCCGCCGCGCGCGGCCATCCCGGTGCCCGATGACTACTTGGAACAGATCGACAGGCTGGAATCCTGGCCAACCGCAGCTCCGCTGTCTCCGCCACCGCCCGCAGCCCAGGCGATGCCCCAACAGTCCAAGACACAGCAGGTCACGGTACCAGTCACCACGCAGTTCGCCTTCGAAAACCATCGCATCACAGGATATGCAGGGCTTGTGATCGCCACCGTGGCCGTCCGGATCGGCGAGCCTGACGACCTGCTCCAGGAAGGACAGACCCTGCAGCGTCTCAGCGCAGGACCGATCGGGCCGCGGCTACGCAAGGCGGTTGCCCTGGCGCTGGCCGACCTGAAGACCGACGCTATCGAACAGGGGGGCAACGGCGTCGTGGGGGCGCGCCTGGAAGTGCTTCCGACGCAGGGCTCTGTTGCGTTCGTCACCCTGAGCGGAACGGCCGTCATTATCGAGTAAGCAGCGACGCACGACCGGATCCCCACGCGAATCGCATGTCCATCGCGCAGCACCTTGAGCGGTACTTTCTGACGGGCCTCGCCGTCATCGTCCCCCTCTGGGGCACGTTCCTCATTCTCACAGCGCTGTTCACCACGGTCGATGGCGCCCTGGTGGCCGTCCTGGGTCCCGCTGCCAGTTCGTCAACCCCCGGCCTCGGCGCTCTGGCTCTCATACTCTTGATCTTCGCCACCGGCGTGGTCGCGTCCAACTTGCTGGGGGGGCGTCTGGTGAAGGCTACGGAGGCGGCGCTGCTGCGCATCCCGCTGGTGCGGAGCATCTACACCACGTTCAAGTCCATCACCGACATCTTCGCCTTCATGGACCGCCAGCGCGAAAACCGGATCGTCCTCCTGCCGTTTCCACGCCACGGCCTGCACGCGATCGGGCTGCTCATGGGAGAGGCCCCCGAGGAACTGCAGCGCTCGCCTTCTGGACGGCTGAGCTTGGTCTTTGTGCCGACCGCCCCGCACCCGTTCACGGGATACCTGGCCCTGGTCCTAAACCACGAGTTGATCTCCATCTCGATGGGCTTTCACGACGCGATGAAGATGGAATTCTCCTGCGGCTTCTTTGTGCCGCAACCGGCGCGGGTTGCCCCTCTGACGTAGGGGCAACCCCCCGTGGTTGCCCATCACCAGGGCAGGCACAGGGGCCTGCCCCTACGATTCAAACGTCCGCCAGTTGAACACCTCCCGCTCGCGGTAGAGACGGTCCACGTCCGCGGGTACCGGACAGCCCAGCTTCGCCAGGCCTTGCACAACGGCCCGCAGCGGCAAGCCCACGACCGCAAGGTAATCCCCGTCGAGGTTTTCCACCAGGTCCCGCCCCGCCCCCTGGACGGCATAGGCTCCTGCCTTATCCAGGGGATCGCCGGTCGCCAGGTAGGCGTCCAGCTCCATGTCCGTAAAGTCGCGCATGGCGACCTTCACCGTCTCGACCCATTCAAAGCATTTGCCGTCTGCCCCCTCCCCCTCGAGGGCGGAGGGAAAGGGTGGGGGTGACTCTATCAAGCAGACGGCGGTCACGACGTCGTGGGACCGCCCGCGCAAGCGCTGGAGGATGGCCCGCGCGTCATCGAGACTGTTCGGCTTGCCGATGAGGCGCCCGTCGAGGTTGATGAGCGTATCGCTGCCGAGTATCACCGCGTCGGGAAACCGGGAGACCAGGGAGGCCGCCTTCTGGCGCGCCTGATGGAGGGCCTCCTGCGCGGGCGGGCGAGCCCCGGAGAGCACTTCCCGGCACGCAGGGGGCACCATGAGGAACGGCGGCCCGAGCAGCGCGAGGATCTGGTAGCGGCGCGGTGAAGTCGAGGCCAGGACCAGCGTCACAACTTGTCCCCTCGCCCCCCAAGGGGGAGAGGGCAATGGTGAGGGGGCCAGGAGGGAGAGGGTAGGAACATGGCGGCCAGAATTCGCTCGACGTCCTGGGATCTCGTGGCCCGAAACATCTGCGAACGAACTTCGGCCGCCTTGAAGAACCCCGTGCAGTACCAGCCCAGGTGCTTGCGCATGGCGGCGAACCGCGGGGCCCCGCCCAGCGACTCGAAATAGCGGGTGTGCTCGAGGGCGACCTGAAACCGCTCAGGAAGGGGCACCGGATTGGGAAAGACCCCCTCACCCTGGCCCTCTCCCTTGGCCCACTCCTTCGCACGGAAGATCCAGGGATTGCCGAGGGCCCCGCGCCCGATCAAGACGCCGTGGACCTGCGTCTCCCGCACCCGCGCGACGAGGTCGTGGAGCGACTCCACATCGCCGTTGCCCAGCACCAGGGTGGAGGTCTCGCGGACCAGCTTGACGGCGCGGGCGATGGCTCCCCAATCGGCGCGGCCCCGGTACATCTGCGTCAGCGTGCGGCCGTGGATCGAGATGACCTCAGGCTGTTCCTCCAACAGAATCGACACCCAGTCCTCGATGACCACGGCATCATACCCCAGGCGCGTCTTGACGGAGACGGGCACGCGCTTTCGCGGGCGTGAGCCTTCGCGGCGCGACGTGAGCGCCAGGACCCGCTCCACCACTTTGGGGCGAAGACCAATGGACTCGATGCGATGGCCCGCCGCCCAATCGGTCACCCCGGCATACACGGCCCGGATGATCTCGCGGGCCAGCGGCGGATTGCGGATCAACGCCGCCCCGCAGCCGCGCGCCGAGACATTCTTGGAGGGGCAGCCCATGTTGATGTCCACCCCGTCGAAGCCCAGCTCGCAGACCACCTGCGCCACCTGATAGAACTTGTCCGGATCGGCGCCGTAAATCTGCGCGACGATCGGCCGCTCGATCTCTGCATACTGGAGCTGCTGCCAGGCCGCCTCACCGCCGTGGCAGACCTCGTCCACGCAGACGAACTCGGTGACCTGCACGTCCGGCTTGCCGTAGCGGGCCACGATGTAGCGGAAGGCCGGATCGGTCACCCCGTCCATGGGCGAGAGCCCGATGATCGGCTGCGGGATGTCGTGCCAGAAGCTCACGGGCGCCATGGTAGCACAGCGACCAAGGGCCAACAAATGGTTGTGATTGGTGTCCGAGTCGCAAAATAGAGGGGCCGAGTCCGCGGCTAACCGTTGCTATCCGCGCCAAAGAGCCGCCTGGGGTCCAGCGCCTCCCCTCCTTTGACCACCTCCGTGCCTCCATCGGGTGTCGCGCGAAAGATATCCAACGCGTAACTGTCGTGGTAGCCGCAGCCATACGGCGCTAGCAGCCCCTTGAGGTTCTCCAGTGGTTCCCAGTTGGCAGTCTCGAGTAAGGTTCTGGCTGGTTTGCTGGGGTTAAACATGAACGAGAGATAGTCCGGATACCACTCTGCCCCTCCGGTCGAATACGAGACGAATAGACGAGCTTTCGCGCTCGCTGTCAGTTCAACCAGATAGCGATGGGTCAGATACGAGTACTCGCCGATTTCCAGCCACCGCCCCGGGGGGACGAGACACGCATCATTGAACTCAGCCCGCACCATGAGCAATTGCTGCCGAGACGTGAAAACAGTCGAGATCGGTCCGTACAGTCGGACCAGGTCCTCAATCACGCCATCCTTCACCGCTGACCGGTCGGCGTTGGTCGGGCCGCTGTCCGCAAGCACCAGCGTATTGCGGCCGCGATCGACGATCAGATAACAGTTCCGCGGCAGCTCGAGGTCACATGGGTCCTCTCCAAAGAACGGGACCGACACCACCGCGCCGCCGTCGAACGTCCAGCCCTCCCCATGCGCCAACTCGATGACCTCCTGAAAGCCCAGCTCGCGCAGATAGGCCGGATAATCGAAATAGAGCTCCCGGCGATCGCGGCGGCTCGGGACGATGACTGGAATGTCCTTCGGCATCTGCAGCAGCGTCCCCTCATTCATGTGGTCGGTGTGCTCGTGCGTCAAGAACAGGGCGGCCGGCCGCGGGAGCAGCGGCCCCCAGAGAGAAGGCACCGGCGCTACAGCAAACCAGGGCACCAGCCACGGATCGAAGTACAAGAACTGATCCTGCTGTCGATACAGCAAGCCCGCATGCCCAAGATGGACCACGTCGCGGTCGCGCGTGGCCGTGAGCCAGCGGGCCCGTACCGCAGACCGCGCGGAGGCCGCCAGACACTGCTGCGTGTTGAGCATCTCCAGCAACCGCATCAGCTCACGCTCCACGTCGCCACTCGCCGCGGCGACCACCGCCCGGACTTCCGCAGCCGTGTGGGTACCGTCCAGGCATCCGAGCAGTATGCCAACGGCTGGGGTGATCGGATGTTCGAACCCGAATAGTACTTCCCGCTTCGTGAGCGCATTCACAACCCGCAACCCCACAAACTTGACGATGGTGGATTGCGTCGGATCCTTCGGGAACTCCCAACGAAACGTGCCATCAGGCTCGCGCCTACACCGAATGTGCTCGCGCAAATGCGGCCGCGACTGGATCAGCTCGGCATAGGCGTCCTCCACCAGCACACGGAGCACGGGATCCCGCAGCGAGACACGGCCCGCGACCACGTTGATAATCGCATGATTCAGGGCGACGGACATCAGCTGACGCGCCTCCACAAGACTGGCCACAACCTCGGGAGCCACCCCGGCAATAAAGGGATACGGCCGGGGAGTGCCCCCACTCTCTAGCTCCAGACTCGCCCAGGGCACTAGGCTCAGGTACTGCTCACAGGGGAAGGCGTCCCAGATCTGCATACCCATTAATGGCTAGTCTCCGCTATCCGCGCCAAAGAGCCGCCTGGGGTCCAGCGCTTCCTGCCCCTTGATCACCTCCGTGCCTCCGTCGGGTGTCGGGCGAAAAATATCCAGCGCGCAACTGTAGTGATAGCCGCAGCCATGCGGCGCGAGCAGCCCCTTGAGGTTCTCCAGGGGTTCCCGATTGGCGGTGAGAAAGGCAGTCCGGGCTGGCCTGCGTGGGTTGAAGAAGAGAAAAGGCACTCCATCCGGATACCACTCTGCCCCCCCGGTCGCATACGAGACGAGCAGACGAGCTTTTGCGCTCGCCGTCAACTCAACCAGATAACGTTCGGTTGCATACCCACTCTCCCCGATTTCCAGCCACCGCCCAGGGTGGGAGAGGCACGCCACATCGCTGTAGATTCGCACAATAAGAAGTTGCAACTGAGACGCGAAAACGGTCGTGATCGGCCCGTACCGCCTGACCAGGTCCTCAACCACGCCATCCTTCACTGCTGAGCGGCCGGTGTTGGTCGGGCCGCTGTCCGCCAGCACCAGCGTATTGCGCCTGTGATCCACGATCAGGTAACAGTTCCGCGGCAGCTCGAGGTCACAGGGATCCTCCCCGTAGAACGGGACCGACACCACCGCGCCGCCCTCGAACGTCCAGCGCTCCCCATGCGCCAACTCGATGACCTCCCGAAAACCCAGCTCGCGCAGATAGGCCGGATGATCGAAATAGAGCTCCCGACGATCGCGGCGGCTCGGGACGATCACCGGGATGTCCTTCGGCATCTGCAGCAGCGTCCGCAGATCCTTGTGGTCATTGTGCTCATGCGTCAAGAACAGGGCGGCCGGCCGCGGGAGCAGCGCTCCCCAGAGTGAAGGCACCGGCGCTTCGGCAAACCAGGGCACCAGCCACGGATCGAAGCACAAGAACTGATCCCGCCGCCGATACAGTAAGCCCGCATGCCCGAGATGGACCACGTCGCGGTCGCGCGTTGCCGTGAGCCAGCCGGCCCGTACCGCAGACCGCGCGGAGGCCGCCAGACACTGCTGCGCGTTGAGCACCTCCAGCAACCGCATCAGCTCGCGCTCCACGTCGCCACCGGCCGCGGCCACCACTGCCCGGACTTCCGCAGCCGTGTGGGTACCGTCCAGGCATCCGAGCAGTATGCCAACGGCTGGGGTGATCGGATGTTCGAACCTGAACGATGCTTCCTGCTTCGTGAGCGCATTCACGACCCGCACCCCCACATACGTGACGCTGGCGGATTGCGTCGGATCCTTCGGGAACTCCCAACGAAACGTGCCGTCGGGCTCGCGCCCACACCGTATGTGCGCGCGTAAATGCGGCCGCGACTGGACCAGCTCGGTATAGGCATCCTCCACCAGTACTCGGAGCTTGTGGTCCCCCAGCGAGACACGGCCCACGACCATGTCGCTGATCGCAGCCGTCAGGTCGCCGAACAGCAGCCCATGCGCCTCCTGGAGACTGGCCGCGACCTCGGAAGCCACTCCACCGAGATAAGACAACGGCGGTGGAAAATCCGGGTGGCGCAAATTGAGCCTCGCCCAGGGCACCAGGCTCAGATAGTGGTCACAGGGGAAGGCGTCCAAGATCTGCATACCCATTAAGTAAGCGTCACGCGTGAACCGTGAGGGAAACTGTTGTCTGCGATCTGCGCCGCAATAGTAGGACCGGTGCAATATGGTGTCAACCGGTATCCGTTCATCCTGGACGCCGGATTGCACCCGCCTTTCTTGACACAATGGTTCCAAAGTGATAGCCTGCCGCTCGATTAATTCGCAATGTGAGCCATATGCCGTCCTTGAGCGTAGTCCTTCAGAAGAATCCCTCCTTCGTCTCTCGCCGGATCATCGACGACGTCATCTTGATCCCCAGTAGCAACACGGTAGGAGAGATTGACTGTCTCTACGAGCTGAACGAAGTTGGCGCCCGCATCTGGGAACTTCTCGACGGCACACGGTCGCTCAAAGAGGTGCGAGACGCCGTCATCCAGGAGTTTGAGGTGAGTGAGACGGAAGCACAAGAGGACCTCACCGTGCTGATCGAGCAACTGAAGGAGATCGGGGCGATCCAGGAAGTCTCGTAGGAGGTCGTTGACCGGATGGGCGAGTCCGCGTGGCCGGCATCCCAACTCAGCATCCCGTCCCGCCTGGGCGATCACCTTCGCCGAGAGGGCGCCCGCGAGGCTGCTTTAGTCGGGGCTGAGCCCATAGACAGGGTCGTGATGATGGAGGATCACGACGGGGCCTATTACGCGTGGAAACAAGCTGGGCTCAGGGATCGAATCGCGGTCCATATTGATGCCCATATCGACTTCGGATGGATCCCCGAAAGAGATCCCGAGGAGTTCCTGGCGCTCCGAACCCTCCGGGAGCTCGAGGACCTTTCGTCCGCTGACTCCCTCTGGAACTTTACCGGCCGCCCGACGGACAAGTTGATCGACCTCGGCAACTATCTCAATCCTGCCCTGCGAGAAGGGATCCTCAGGTCCGTGTATTGGGTCGCTCCGGACGGATTCTTTGCCACTCTCCGGCGCCGGAAGCAGCTCGAAGCGATGCTGCACGGCATTAGAAAGTCGAACCCTCGCGCGTTGCAACAGATCGAATGGACGGATGGGGCTCTGCGGGCAGCACTCTACGGGAAGCCGTTCACGATCTGTCCGCTTTCCAAGCTCCCCCGATTCGATGAAGACGTCCTCCTGGACATCGACACGGATTTCCTGGTCGTCGGGTCGATCTCTTCCGCTTACCCCCACCACGATGTTCCACACCCGATCCCCTGGATCTGGCCGGATGAACTGGTGGAGAGGCTCCGGGAGCGACAACTCCGGACCGATTGGGTCACCATCGCCTATTCGCCTGGCCGATGACTTGGCGTTACTCTTCCGAGATCCGGATCTCCCACTCAGACAGCGGGAGCTGATGCGCCTGAAAAACGAGGCCGCCAGGGCACAGGATGCCGGCGAACTCGCGGAAGCCTGGGAAGCGTATGCGCGCATCGTGGCCTTGAACCCAGCCGATGCCTCGGTTCACTACCGTCTGGCCCAGCTCGCCTATGAGCAGGGGCAGGGTGACGAGGCCCGGAAGCATTACGAGCAGGCGATCAGCTTAGACCCCAGTTACCGGACCGAGTACAACAACTTCGGGCCGGTGTATCTCACCCTCGGCCAGTTCGCGCACTCAGCCGCCGAGTACCGCATGATCGTGACCCTCGATCCGCACAACGCCAGCGCCCACCGCGGGCTGGCGGAGGTCTCCCAGGAGCAGGGGCGCTGGGACGACGCGCTGGCTCACTACCGGCGCGCGAGCGAGCTGAGACCGGATGACGGCCGGGCCCGTCTGGGGTTGGGGCGCGCGCACGTCCGGTTTCGAAACTGGTCCTCGGCTGAAACGGAGCTCACACAGGCTGCGAGATCTAAAGAGTGCGCAGGGGCTGCTCAATATTGGCTCGGGTACGTCTATGCTAAACAGCGCCGCTGGGACGAGGCGTTGGCGGCATACAAGGCGGCGAGGCAGCTAAGGTTCCGCCCGCGAGGGCTCTATCTGGCCCTGGGGCGCCTCTATCTCCGAAAGGGCAACCTGTACCAGGCCACCCGCCATTACGGAAAGGCGGCCCGCTGTCTGACCGCTGAGCTACGATACCGCGTAAGACGTCTGCCGAAGGCCGCGAGGCGGATGCTCATGCCGACATGGACCGGGGATGCACGTGGATAAGCGTCTGGCCAGGAGCGAGCGATTCGCATGGCGGGTGATCGAAGACGAGGCGGTCTTGGTGGACCGGGATGATGAAGAAGTGCTCCGCCTCAACCTCATCGGGACGGAGATCTGGCAGGCCCTTGATGGGTCCAGAAGCCTCGCGGAGATCATCGACCAGATTCACCAAAGCTTCGACGTGGACCGAAAGACAGCCGAGAAGGATGTGCTGCGGTTCGTGAAGGAGTTGGTCAACCGCGAGATGGTGGAAGAAGTGCCGACCGCGGCGAGCGAACCTCGGGAACGATCATGAGCGACATCCCATTGATGACTAGCCAGGAGCTCGGCGAGCGATTCTCGCAGAGGCTCGCGGGCGGCCGATTCCCGCTGAGCGGGCAATGGGAGCTGACCTGCCGGTGCAACCTCCGCTGCGTCATGTGTTACACGGACTGTTTCAACACCCCCGAGAGGCTCCGACAGGAGCTAACCTTGCCTGAAATCCTCCGGATCATGGACGAGATCCAGGAGGCCGGCTGCTTGGAGCTCAGCCTCACCGGCGGCGAGCCCCTGGCGCGGAAGGATTTTCTGGACATCTACGCCTATGCGAAGCAGAAAGGCTTCCTGGTGACCGTCCTTACCAATGGCACGCTGCTCACGGAGAAGATCGTCGATTATTGGGCTTGCTATCCCCCAATGATGATCGAGATCAGCCTCCACGGCCTCACGAGGGAGTCCTTTGAACGGATTACTCAAGGTCCCGGGTCCTATGAACGCTGCCTGGAAGGGATTCGCCTGATCCTGGAGAGACACCTCCCCCTCACGCTCAAAACGTCCGGGATGACGGTAAACCGGGACGAGATTCTGAAGATCAAAGACTCCGTCGAGGACCTGGGGCACCGCTATCAGACCAAGGTCTGGTACAAGTTCGGCTCGGACATCCGCCCGAGACTGGATGGCTCGGAGGATGTCTATGAGTATCAGCTTCCGGAATCGGACGTGATCGCGATCGAGCAAGCCGATCCGGAATTCCGCGCCGAGCGACTCCGGCAAGATGGTCAGAAAGAGGAACTGGTCCGGCAGGGAAACTCGCTCTGTGGAGGCGGCCGATACAAGTTCCACATTGATGCTTACGGTCAGCTCCAGCTCTGCTCCAACAATCGGCTGCGGAGCTACGATCTCCGTCGCGGCTCGTTCCGGGAAGGCTTCTACAAGGTGCTGCCGCAGTTTCCCTGTCCCGCTCGGCAGCCGGAACCAGGACTGAAATTAGTGAGCCTAGAGAGGGCGAAAAGTTTGTAGTCCGCGTTCAACGAATAACGATTCACGTTTAACGGTTACCGATGCCCAAGCCCATCCCGATGATCGAGTACAAGGAGTTCAGCCTGAACGTGCACACCCAGGCGGCGCACACGCGCGCGGTCGTGAACGCGCAGATCGAGCTGACCTACGGGTGCAACCTCCACTGCGTGCACTGCTACACGGACTGTTACAACCGGCCGGACCTGATCAAGCAGGAACTGAGTTATGCCGAGATCGCCCGGATCCTCGATCAGCTACACGACGAAGGGGTCCTCTGGGTGTGTTTCACCGGCGGCGAGATCTTCATGCGGAAGGACTTCCTGGATATTTACGCCTATGCCAAGCAGAAGGGCTTCCTGATCACGCTGTTCACCAACGGCACCCTGTTCACCGAAGCGATGGCCGACTATCTCAAGGAGCACCCCCCCTTCTCCATCGAGATCAGTTGCCACGGCGCCACCGAGGAGACCTTTGACCGGATCACGCAGGTCAAAGGCTCCTTCCAACGGTTCCTCAAGGGGATGCGACTCCTGGTGGAGCGCGGCTTGCCCATTAAAATCAAGACCAAGGCCATGACCGTGAATCAGCACGAGCTGGACCAGATCAAGGCGTTCGTCGAGGGATTGGGGACGCAATTCAGGCTGAGCACCGTGATCTATCCCCGTCTCAACGGCGATCTGGCGCCGGCGACGTACCGGCTGTCTCCCGAGGAGATCGTCGCCCTCGAGAGTCAGGAGGGGGACGGCGATCCTGAGGACCGCTGCACCGAGGCTGAGATCCAACTCGGTCCGCCCGCGGATGACCGCTTGTTTCGGTGCGGCTGCGGGACGATCGCGGTGCACATCAACGCCTGGGGACAATTGGGGACCTGCACGTGGGTCACCGAGCGCGCCGATCTCCGTCAGACCACGGTGGCCGATGCGATCGCCGAGGTCTTTCCCCGGATTCGGACCGCACGGTACCAGAGCGAGACCCCCTGTCGCACCTGCCACGTCTATACCTTCTGCGACAAGATGCCGGCGAACGCCGCTGCCGAGGCCGGCGATCCGGAGCAACCGGTCGCGCATTTCTGCCGGGTGGCCTATCAGCGCGCGGAGAAGATGGGAGTCAAGGCGGAGTGCCCGGTCGGGCTTCGGGAGGAAGAAGAGTCGCGTGTAACGTTTAACGAATAACGTTTAACGTCTTGAGGGAGGTGAAGAGGATGGAGACGATCAAGCGAGCGTATGCGAAGCCGACGATCCTGAAGATCCAACTGAGCCACGAGCAGGCCGTGCTGGGAACATGCTCTACGGCAGCAACGTCAGGTTCTAGTGGTTCACAGGGACGGACCGGCCCTCTGTCTTGCGCAAGAATGACTCAATACTGCCGTACAACCCTCAGCTCTGCTCAGGGGGCGGATAGCACCGCGACATCCTAGTCCGACTCGTATTGGAGGGAGAGCGATGCCCAGGAGCGTGGGAAATCCCCCTAGACGGCGGCTGTTGAGCCTCGGGGGGATCGGGATCGAGCTGAACTGGAAGGGCGCCCCGCTGGCGAAAGAACGCGCTCTGCGATTCTATAAACGGTTTTTATCCAACGGCCACCCCCGATCGCAAGCGACTCAACGAGCGAGTCCCATCGCTGTCCGTCTTCAGGTGCACGACGGCGAGCTGCCTCACCTGACGCCGGATGCCATGATCTTCGATGCGGTCCCCAATCACTGGCGGCTCTTTCGCGCGGGTAGTCACGATGTCTTCGAGATCTTCGATACCATGCCGCCTCATCCGACGATTCAGCTTGCGGTGATGCGACCCGATTTGAGATCGGGCGACATCTATCTCCGGCCGGAGGCGACCACTCCAAGAGGATCCTGGTCGCTCGTCTCGCTCATGCGTCCGTTCGGTGAGCTGCTGGTGATCACCCTGCTTGCCCGGGGTCGGGGAGTCCTGCTGCACGCACTCGGCGTGGCTGATCAGGGGGAGGGCTTGCTCTTCATCGGCCGCTCCGGGGCCGGAAAGAGCACCTTAGCCAACCTGTACAAGCCCCATCAATCCAACGGTGGGGTGACCATCCTGGGGGATGAGCGGATCATCGTGACCAAGCAGGACGGGCAATTCTGGCTCTCCGGCACGCCGTGGCCGGGCGGAGGCTTCACCATGTCGGCCGACACCGTACCCCTGCGCAAGGTCTTCTTCCTCGAGCACGGCGTGCAGAACGTGCTCATCTCCGACCGCCTTCCCACCCTGCTCACGCTGTTCTGTCAGCAGCTCTTTTTGCCCTTTTGGAATCGGGAGGCCCTGGCATTTGCCCTGCGGTTTGGGGAGGAGCTCCTCAGCACGGTCCCCGCGGCTCGCCTCGCGTTCGTCAATGACGCGCGGGTCATCGAGTTCCTCCGAAGCCAACATGACGAGTGAACAGTGACGAGTGATGAGTGCCGAGGAGGGGTGGCGCGATGGAGCCAATTCCGAAAATTCAGACACTCGATCAAAAGCAATTCTGGTCCGCGCTGGACCGGAAGGCCGACCAGGAGCGGGTGCCGGTCCAAGCCATGATCGAGCTCACCTATGGCTGCAACCTGCGCTGCGTCCACTGCTATAACCCCACCCATCAGGCCAAGGATGAGCTGGCCACCGCACAGATCAAGGCGCTGATCGACCAACTGGCCGCGGCCGGGTGCTTCCATCTCGCGTTCACGGGTGGGGAAATCTTCACGCGCCGGGATCTGTTCGAGATCCTGGCCTACGCCAAGGACAAGCGCTTCTCCGTCACGTTGCTGACCAATGCCACGCTGATCACCCCGGAACGAGCGGACCGGATCCAGGCGCTTCGCCTGCATCGGGTGGAGATCTCCATCTACGGCGCTACCCTGGAAACCTATGAGCGCGTGACCCGCATACCCGGCTCGTTTCAGGCGTTCCTGACAGGGGTGCAGTTGCTGCGCGAGCGCACGGTGCCGCTGCTCATCAAGATGCCGGTGATGACCCTCAATCACCATGAGGTCCTTGAGGCCAAGGCCCTGGTGGAAGGCTGGGGCATCAAGTTCGTGTACTGTACGGAGATCTTCTCGCGCGTGGATGGCTCGCGCGAACCGCTCCAGTACCGCCTCGCCCCTCACGACGTAGTGCACGTTGATGATGCGGTACTTGGAGCCCGGCGGTGGCGCGCCGAGGGCGGTGAGGAAGAGGGGAAAAGCTGTCAGGCACGGGAAGGGCTCTTCACCTGTAAGTGCGGGAGGAGCTCGCTGACGGTGACGCCCTACGGGCGGATGAACCTCTGCGTGTCCCTGCCCACTCCGCAATACGATCTCCGAAGCGGCACCGTCTCGGAAGGCTGGAGGACCTTAGTCGAATTGGTAGATAGGGCGAATGCGAAGCCCGGCGAGGCCTACGAGTGTCCGACCTGTCCTGTTAACGACCACTGCCGGCAAGGCCCGATGAACGCGTGGCTGGAGACCGGAAGGCTGGAGCCCTGTCTGCCCTACTTCAAGGAACTGGCGACGCTGGACAAGCAAGCCTCTGAGGCAGTGAGCCGAAAGGACCATGGCCAGTGAGCATGCCAGATATCTTAGATTCTGACGCGCCAACAGGGATGTCGGAGCCGCGTCTTCGGCTTGCCACCTGCCTGTGGGAGGTCACCTCTCCTCAAACCATTCTCGCCGCCTCTTCGGTAGGTGCGGGGGAGCGGCTTCAGCGGGTTCTGGAGCGGCATCGCACGCTCTTGGCTTCCCTCGGCCTTCTGGAATCTCAGGAGGCCGTTGTACGTTCTCAATCTCCTTTTGCCCGTTTCATGTTGATTCACTCTCCGTTTGAGTTCCTTCTGGAACTATTGGATGAGGACCCCCAACGGGAACGGGAGGATCACAACTACTTGGAAGAGCGCGTGAAGCTGATGTGCCTGGCCCCCTGTTGGGCGTCGGGAGTCCCCTTCACGATGGCGCTTCGCACACGGTTTCTTCTCAAGCCAATTCCGATACACCATACGAATCTGATTCTAGATCTTCGGGAATTTCCCCGGGACGAGTTCGTCGTCACATCCGCAAGCGGCGCGGTTGGATTTCCGGACGAATCGAGCCCCCATGATTTCACCCGGGATGAGTCTGTGTGCCTTCTTCGGTTCTCCATGGCGCACGTGCCATTCCTGCGGCGCACCCCTGCGGACTATGGAGTGTACTCTACCAAAAATATAAGTGAGTCGGAGACATTTCTATGTGAGGACAGCCCGACGTATGAGATTCAATATCAGGGGGAGGTGTTTGAGGAAATTGTGGAGCTCGTTGAGACGGCGCAGGCGTTCATCCAGGCGTATCAGCCACTCCTTTTGAAGGAATTGCGATTCTTCGTCCGGGCTTTTGGGATGGACACCTCATTGGAATTGGAAGGGAAAGTGAAAAAACTCTATTGCAGTATCCCGTGGCAGCCGGGACTCATCCAGATGGCCCCCTATCTTCTCGGCACACCAGAAGGAATGAAGATCGATAAGAGGGGCAATCCTTTTTTGGCGATGCTGGTGGCGGCCCAGATCGTCCATGAAGGGCTCCATCAGAAACATTACTATCTCAACCGTTGCGAAGATACGGAGCCGGTGAGCGACGGGCAGTACGGCTTTATTCGGCCTGAGTTTCGCGAGGTCCAGATGACATGCCCTTGGAGACAGAATGAAACGCGCTGTCTGCATCGCTTTTTTACCCTGGCGATATCGGTGGGGTTTGAGATCCTGTTTTTGGAGCATCTCCTTCGCACCCAGCGACTCCGCTCCAAGGAACAGGATTTCTTCAAAAGAAGGCTTACGCGCAAAAGGCGTTATCTGCTCCCTCTTTTAGTCCAGGCCGAGCTCTTGCGGCATTGCTTCTCCCCTGAAGGCGAGATCGTCTTGGGGGAGCTCTTCCGCTTGTTCGGGTACCAAACAACTTGATGTCCCTTCGCTACTTCGCCGGATATAGCCTTCTCTTTCTTGCTCATCTCTTGAGAAAAGTGTTCGAGCAGGTGTGGCGTGTGGCCTCACTTACCGAACAATTTGCACTGATCATCTGCACCCCGAGCGAGATCGCTCGGTACTCGAGGGACGTTTGGAATAGCTGGCTTTTCGTTCGGAGCTATTCAAGTCAGGGCAATTGGCTCAGTGCGACGGAACAAGGTCTCATCGAGAGGTATTTTTCAAAAAATGTAGCGCTGCTCAACGTGGCGTGCGGCGCCGGACGAGAGGCCTTGCTGCTCGCCAGGCGTGGGTTGCGGGTCACCGCCTGTGATTGGAGCCCGCGGATGGTCGTGGAGGCCCGGCGTCGAGCCCAGGAGGCGAATCTGCCCGTGCGGTTTGCGGTGGCCGACCTGATGTATGACCTTCCCTTTCGGGAACAGGCATTCGACTGCCTCCTGCTGACAGATCTCGCCTATAGCTGTCTCTTTCCGAGGCGGCGCCGGGTTCGTTTCTTGAGGCAAGCGCATGCGGTTCTGAAACCCGGCGGCATCTTCATCATCTCGTTCTCCCCCGCGAGGGGTAACACCAGGATTCCGGCAGGACTGATGGAATGGCTGTTCATGCGGCTGAGACGATGGGTCCCCTTCAATCGGGAGTATGAACCCGGCGATCGCTTTGAACATGCTACATTCATCCATTACTTCCGCTCCGAGGAGTTGGCCCAAGAGTTCCAAGAAGCACAGTTCCTCATCAAAGACTGGCTGTGGGACGAGGGATATGCGGTGTTGGCCAAGCTGTAAAAGAACCCTGGTCTGCAGGTAATGAAGCAAGGGATCACCCAAGCGATCAGGACCGATCGGGTCGGCCTAGCTGATCTTCACGAGATCAGTGACCTTCTGCTTCGCATTGGGCTCTTTTGTTTCCGTGTGGTGAGTTGGAGCATGTACCCTGTGTTGTGGAAGGGGGATCAGCTCACGGTGGAGCCCGCCACCCCGGCGCAACTTCAGGTTGGGGATCTTCTCCTCTTCCACGACCGCGGCCACCTGATCTGTCACCGCCTGGTCGCTACACAGGAGACCGGGACCGGACCGCGGCTCATCATGAAAGGTGACGCGGCGGCCGGATGTGGCGAGATCATCCAAATTGACCAAGTTCTTGGACGCGTCGTGCACGTCACGCGGCGATGGCCTTGGGTGCGAACCAGTGGCTGGGCTGGCGCACAGGCCATGCGGTTTGATCGCGCGCGCGAGCGGCTCATTCACCTCAGCGCCCAGGGGCTTCAATACCTCCAAAGCCTGCGCGGCTTCCGCTGGATCATGCGGACTCTACTGTCTCGCTACGTTGTCTATCATCTTGGAATCCCAGAGGGAAGACAGTGGTTCCGCTATCACCGGATCGACAGCTACAGTATCCCTGAGTGGCTGAAGAGACACCAACGTTTGCACCTAGTGGCCAAGCTCGCGGGAATTTGTGTTGGAAGCTTACAAGTAACAGCGAGCGAGCAGGGTTACTGGATTGACGACCTCTATGTCCGGGTTCGATACCGCGGCCTCGGGATTGCTTCGCAGCTTCTCGCCCTGGCGGCTACTGCCGCAGCCGCGAGGGGGGCTCGCGTGCTCCTGGCATGGATCGAACCAGCGAACACGGTCTCCCTTGATCCGTTCACCAAGATGGGGTTTCGCAAAACCCGAGGCCTCCGCGACAACCAAGTTTGTCTTCGGCGAGATCTCTAACGATGGTGGCTACAGCCTGGGATGCGTGTGTTACGAGCAGTGACCGAATTAGCAGCTTCTTTTAGATCAGCGGACGTTGTCGTCCTCTGTTATCACCAGGTTCGAAGCCGTCAGCGGTTTGCCGACCAAATGGCCGTTCTCTCGGAGCGTGGGTACTCTGTGCTTTCCATGCCGCAATTTACGGCATGGCTGCACGGCGCCGCCCAACCTTCCCGCCCCGCCGCATTACTCACTTTCGATCACTGCTATGCCGACCAGCTTGAGAACGTTCTGCCGGTCCTCGACGCGCTTCAGTTCCCGGCCACCTTTTTCCCGGCCTCAGCGGGTCTTGCCTGCGAGCTTCCCGATGTGGCTGCTCACTGGCGCAATGCAGTTCTCGCGCTCACGAAAGCAGGACACACCGTTGGCTGCCACACGCACACCCACCCGGTCCTCACCAGGCTCTCCACCTCCGACGTTCGGCAAGAGGTGCTGGGCTCGAAACTGGCGCTTGAGGACGCGCTGGGCCAACGGGTGAGCGCGTTCTGCTACCCCTACGGAGCCTATGACGCCCGTGTCAGAGGGGGTGTCCAAGAGGCAGGGTTCGACGTCGCGTTCACCGTGGATCTTGGCGGGGTGAAGTTTGGGGATGATCCCTTAACGCTCAAGCGTGTGCCGGTCCTGGGTGAACCGGGATCCGCCGAGTTCGGGGTCTATCTATCCGGGAGATTCCTCATCTCTGGCTCCGTCCTCCTACATTGGAAAGCGCGAGAGCGCGTCTTGGACCGAAAGGCGTTTCAGGCCGAGGCAGAGGCATGAACACTGCGGAAATTGAGCGATTCCTCACGGACTATTCCCGAATCAGTTCCGGGAACAAGGTCAAGTTTGAGAAGTTATGCGCGGTGCTGAGCCAGATGCAGAAGGCGGGGATCGACTGCATCCTGCTCAAGGGCGCCGATCTGATCCACCGGCTCTACGGGGCGCTCGGCCTGCGGGATATGGTGGACGTGGATATGCTCGTCAAAGAGCGTGACCTTCAAGCGATCGACGCGGTCCTGCGCGCGCTGGGCTACCACCCCGAAATCGACGGCAATCCCGTCTATCGAAGCTCAGACGGCATCCTGGCCCTGGATCTCATCACCGCGATCTGGTACCTCGATGATCAGGAACCTATTTGGCGCAGGGCGGTCCCGCGAACCGTGGATGGGGTCGAGGTCAAATGCTTGGGCACGAATGATCTCCTTCTCTATCTCACGGCCTATGCCGTCGTCCACCGGGCCTGGTTGTCTCCTTCGTTCGCCCAGGACGTTCACTTACTGATAGAAAGGGAGGATGTGGATTGGGACTCCGTCGTGGACGAGGTTTCCCGACGCTGTCTTAAAATTCCAATGTATCACGGCCTCTCCTTCGTGGTGACGAGATACGCCGGAGCACCCATTCCGGGTCACGTCCTCAGAAGGCTTGCTCCCTCAACCATCGGTGAAAGGCTCTGGTATTGGTTTGTCCAGAAGCTCGTGACGGACAGGCCGGTTGCCGGATTGGGTCATCTCCTGTTGTTTCTCACACAACCGGGATTGAAAAAATGGCGCTGGCTGAGAGATCGCTTGTTCCCCTCGGAATCATTTCTGCAATATCGGTACGGCGACCGATGGCACGCTCATCCTCTTCTGACACGACTTCGCAGGCCGTTCACTCTGCTGTTCCAAGCCATAACACTCCTCACCAGAATAGTACGGCTGCTGATCACAGGACGCTCTGACTTGTGGGTACGGGAGGGGCGCATTTCGCGGGGCCCCCTCCCGCGTTAAACGTGTCGCTCGGCGGACTCCTGCTGTTGTTCGTCGCGAGTCATCTCCTGTACCTGGTGCTGATCGAGCCAAGTTCCCTGCTTACCTTCCCAGGTGAAGAACTGTACCGGGGTACCATCGCGCAAGAACTCGTCACGGGCCTCAAACTGCCCTTCACCGAGTACCGCGCGGAT